>Ga0208694_1000404_pt1 | contig 64655 bp, 57 predicted proteins | sample AD_UKC078_MetaG_FD_184442 | JGI IMG/M metagenome (GOLD analysis project Ga0208694, IMG submission 184442) | Active sludge microbial communities of municipal wastewater-treating anaerobic digesters from USA - AD_UKC078_MetaG (SPAdes) (version 2) | ecosystem: Engineered > Bioreactor > Anaerobic >...
TTCATAAATAAAGTCCCAATCTATCGACCTTTCTAATTTTCTTACCAGGTGATCTTTTGGAACTACTTCTTCTATACTTCTTAGCATCATACTATTATCTTTGATGCTGCTTCTTCTCATTGTCATATGTTTCACTCTCCTTCAGCACCTTTATTTTATCATTTCTCAATCAAATTAAAAAGCAGACAAAACTGTTTTTTTGCTGAAAAAGAGTTTTTTTGTCTGCATATCTATTCTATCACACTTTGTTTTACTTTTATATATTAAAAACGACAATTCTTTTTCAAATTGTCGTTTGTCAACAGGCTGAAACGTCTAATTGACGTTTTTATTTTCCGTAATAATTATCAGACAACATTTTTTCAGATTCATTAATATATTCTCTATATTTATTATAATCTGTTTTTAATATATTCAACGTTATCATATCTATTACCCATAATTGTGAGCACCTTATCGTTGTCGCATTCAATCTAGAATCAGATAAATCATTACAGGTATATATCGCATAATCTGCATATTTTAAAAGTTTGTTTTTTGCAAGTCTAGTTATTGCAAGAATTGGAACATTATAGTTTTTACATATTCTTGCAATCTTAATTATCTCTCTAGTTTCACCTGTCTTAGAGATTAAAATAACTAAATCTTCCTCATTAAACCCTGAAATAGTTGTATAAACAATGTGTGAATTAGTTGAAGAAAAAGAATTCAATTGCATTTTTAATAAATTATTAGATAAATATTCAGCAAATAAATTTGAATTTCCAACACCATATACAACTATTCGCTTTGATTCAATGATTCTTTTTATACACTTATCAATTGTATTTGGGTTATTTATACTATTTGTTGCTTTGGCTAAATTAGTATACAAAAGAACTATTCTATCATTTGTACTTTCTGTAGATTCATTATCACTTACTTCTTTATAAAGTTCATTATCATAATTATTAGTATCAAATTGCAATTCCCTAAAACCTTTGTAACCTAACTTTTGCGAAAATCTAATTATATTAGATTGTCCTATTTTTAATTTATTAGATATTTCATATGAAGTTAACGTCCTTATTTCTGATTCATTCTCTATTATGTAATCAGCAATTTTTCTTTCGGTGGGAGTTAGTTTGTCAATCATTGAATTAATTTTCGTTATTAGCATATTTTTCACCTTCCATCAATTAAATAATCTCAACTACCTAAGTACATATTATTATCATATTATAATTCAAAACTTTTTTACACCAATAAATCAAAACATTCAACATTTTTTAATTCTAGTTTTTTAAAAATCTTAAAAATTATTTTTAATGTATTTAATAGCACTATTAGCTGCAATAGCTCCATCACTTGTTGCTGTTACTACCTGCCTTAATTCTTTATCAATAACATCTCCCGCACCGAAAATTCCTTCAATGTCAGTTGACATATCTGACTTAGCAATAATATATCCTCTTTCATTTAAGATTGATTTATCTAAAAATGAAGTCGCTGGATCAGCACCAATATATGGAAAAATACCTGAACACATCAGTGGAGTAATCTCTCCAGTATCAACATGTTTGATATTTAAACCAACAATGTTATTGTCTTCAATAATTAAACTTTCAGGAAGATGCTTGTAAATAACATTAATCTTTTCATGTTTTAATACTTCATCTACAATTTTAGGTTCAGCTCTAAACTCATCTCTTCTAATAACAATATTTACCTTTTCAACCAGCGAAGTGATAAATAACGCTTCTTCTAAAGCACTGTTTCCCCCACCAACAATAGTAACTACTTTATCACGATAGAAAGCCCCATCACACACTGCACAATAAGAAATACCTCGTCCAGTAAATCTATCAGCCATTTCTACATCTAATGGTCTTTCTTTAGTGCCTGTAGCCACAATAACTGCTTTGCCAGTAAACTCTTTTCCGTTGTCCAAAGTGACTTTTTTAATCTTTCCAACACTTTCAACTTTTACAACTGAACCAAAATCCATTTCAGCACCAAAAGCCAAACCATGATTCATAAAAGACATCGCTAAATCTACACCAGAGCTACTTTCCACTCCAGTATAGTTTTCAATCTTATAAGTTTTAACCAGTTTTCCTCCTGGGCTTTCCTGTTCCAAAAGCAAAACTCTCATATTTGCACGTGAAGCATAGATTGCTGCTGTCAAACCTGCAGGACCTGCTCCAATAATAATTACTTCAAATTGTATGTCCATGGATGTTCCTCCTTTAAAATGTCAATAATTTCAACCATATCATCTACTAATGCATTAGGCTTTGCATCAATTAAATTCTGAAGCATCAGTTTATTAGATGTATATCCAATTGAATATACTCCAGCATTTTTAGCACACATGATATCACCGACACTATCTCCAACATAAATAGCGTTAGTTAAATAACCATTTAAGGCTTTTATAGCCTTGATAATTGTTTCTTTATCAGGTTTTGGATTTGTTACTTGATCAAGTCCTACAATTACTTCAAAGTAATCACTTAATCCATTTATTTCTAAACCTAAGCGACAAGTACTTGCTACCTTACCAGAAGCTATGGCCATAGTATAGCCATTCTCTTTAAGATATTTCAGTAACTTTGTCACATTAGGCATAGGTCTAACCACATCTTTATGAATTTTAAGATTGTGCTCTCTATAAGTATTAATCATTTCTTCAATTGTTTCTTCACTAGCTTGTGGACAATATTTCTCAAAAGTTTCTTTTAAAGTAGGTCCTAAAAAAGAAGCATAATCTTCATCAGTTAGCTGCAAATCTGGAGCATAAACTTCAAAAGTGTGCTTGATTGAAGCAAAAATAGCTGGAGCAGTATCTAAAATTGTCCCATCTAAATCAAAAATTATTATTGGTTTTCTACTGTAGATTTTCTTTCTAAACAAACCTAAAAGCCCTGCTACACCAATAATCATAAAAACTACCGAAACAAGCATCGCAGTTTTTAAATTGCCAACCATTAATGAATCTGATCTTTGTGTTTCAATCCAGAATCTGATTACTCCATACCATCCTAGATAACAAAACATTCCATCACCACGGTGAGTTTTTGAATATTTACGATATAACTTAATTAGAATAAAGCCCAGCAGACATAACATTGATTCATAAAAGAACATTGGTTGACGATACTGACCACCAATATACATGCCACTTTTAAGAAAAGACAAAATCCCATTAAAGTAGCTTTCATCAACAATGTTGCCAAAGGCTTCCTGATTAAAGAAATTGCCCCATCTACCAATTGCTTGGGCAATTAAAACATTGGGAAAAATTATATCTATAAGATGTAAAAACTGTACACCCTTATATTTACTGTAAAACAGAATAAATATTACTGCTGCTATTAAACCACCCTGAATAGCTAAACCTCCATCCCAAATTCTTATAATTGAAATTGGATCAGAAAGATAACCAGTTAAATCATAGAAAGCACAATACCAAAGTCTTGCTCCCAAGATACCAAAAAACATGACTCCAATAAATACATTATCTAAAAAATCACTTGAGTATCCAGCTTTAGAAGCTTCTTTTATGGAAAAATAATAGGCTAAAAGTGCTCCTGTTAAAATACAGACAGCATACCATCTAATTTCTAAAGAACCTATTTTAAAAAAGATAGCCATAGTAGGAAAAAACTGCATAATTATTACTCCTTATTTTTGTTGATTAATTCAACAACTCTTTCATCTAACATCCTAGAGAAATCATAACCTTTATCTTTCAAGATAAAGTTATTGACTGCTGCTTCAATGATTACCGCAATAGAACGCCCTTCTGATACTGGTATAGTAATTTTTGGAATATTAATTCCAAATACTGTATATACTTCATCGTTTAAATTCAAACGATCATATTCTACATCTTTATCCCATCTTTCTAAATGGACAACATAGTCAATTTTTGTTTTATCAGTAGTGGAAGCTGCACCAAACATCATCGCAATATCAATAACACCAACTCCTCTTAACTCTAGTAAATTTTTTAAAACATATGGAGCTTCCCCAGTAATATGGTTGTGAATTCGATAAACATCTACTCTATCATCAGCTACTAAAATATGCCCTTTCTTCACTAGTTCTAAGGCAATTTCACTTTTACCAATGCCACTGACACCTGTAATCAAAACTCCTCTGCCATAAACTTGCAGTAAAACACCATGAACAGAATCTACTTGAGTAAAAAATTCTTCTAGATAAGCAACAATTTCCATTATTAGCGAGGATGTTGGAGCATAAGAAGTAAAAATTGGGAAATTTTTACGCACAGCAATATCCATTAAAATTTCAGGACAAGGTAAATCTCGAGAAATCAAAATCATCGGTGTCTTTTCATCAGTTAAGTAATCAAAAACATCCTTTTGTCTTTCCTCACTCATTTGAGCAATATACATCATTTCTGTTTCTCCAAGCATGATTATTCTGCTGTAATCACGCTCTGGAAAGAAACCAGCCAATTCTAATCCTGGTCTATTGACATTAGCATCATAAATTTGACGATCTAAAGAAGAATCATCACCATTTATTTGACGATAACCAAAATATTTCCATAAATCTCTAACTGTTACTTTTTTCATTGTTTTTCCTGGTATATTGAAATTACTCATCCAATTGAGTAATTATACATACCTTCCCCTTTCTTCCCCTGTTTATAAGAGTCGGGTATCACTCTTGTTAACTTTTTTGTAGAATTGAATTGTGAATGTGTGCTTATATTTTTTTCCTGTAGCTAGACTACTTTTTGGAGGATTCTGCCACTTCTTCGTATTGAATCATTTATCAGTTGGATGAGCCTTTGAGTTCTAATATTACACCAGGTTATGAGATACCCAGAATGTGGTTATCATTTACACACATTTACCATTTATAGAAAGGATGTGTTTTTATGTTTTACATCGGCATTGATGTTGCCAAACTTACTCACTATGCAGCAGTTATTGACTCAAATGGTGAAGTTATTGTCAAACCTTTTGAATTTTCTAATGATATAAGAGGCTTTGAAGGGTTCAAAACGAATTGTCTGAAATTTCTAAAACCAGACAATCATCTTATCGGTTTGGAAGACACCGGTCACTATGGTGACAATCTGGTAAAATGGCTTCTGGATCAGGATTATCAAGTCGCTCTAATCAACCCTATCACAACAAGTAATATGCGAAAGATACAACTCAAGACTTCTAAAAATGACCGCATTGACTCTGTCCTGATTGCTTCTATGCTTACTTATAAACCGATAAAGTATCGACTTATAAGTAAATCCAATTTTGGATTTAGAGAAATTAAGCATCTTACAAGAATGCATCACAATCTTAAAGAACAACTTAATATCTTTAAAAACAGGCTTCAATCCAAAATAGATATCTTATTTCCAGAATATAATGAACTCTTCAATTCAAAATATGGTATTCATTATTTAGAAATTCTAGAAAATATGCCATCTGCTCACTTTATTGCCAATACTGATATTAGAACTATCAGAAAAATAATGGACATCAAGGGCAAAGGCATTAGATGTGCATTTACTGCCCAACAACTTAAAGATAAGGCTAAAAAGTCTATCGGTGAAGATAATCCTATTTTAGAAATGGAAGTAAGGCACCTTATTTCTCTTATCAAGTTAATGAATTCTCAAATAACGGAAATTGATTCTAAAATAAGAGAATTCAGCCAACAACTGAACTCTCCAATTCTTGACATACCTGGAATCTCACACTTTTCATGTATGTCTATCATTTCTGAAATAGGGAATATAAACAGCTTCTCTTCTCCATCAAAGCTGATTCGCTTCGCTGGAGTTGATCCCTATGATTATCAGTCTGGTCTTTACAAGGCCAATACTACTTCCATTAACAAACTTGGCTCTCGATACTTGAGAAAAACTCTATACCAGATTATTATTCCTGTCATAAGGTTCAATCCCGTATTTCAACAATATTATACTAGGAAAATTCAACAAGGTAAATCTCATCGTTGCGCCTGTGGACACTGTGTCAGAAAACTCTTAAGAATTATATACCATTTGTTGTTTTCTAATGTCATCTTTGACAACTCAAAAATGATTTAAGATATAATAACAGATAAACTTTAAAAATCATTTTTAAAAAGTTGTTTTTATTATGGCTTTTTTTATACATATTCACTTTTCAAAGACCTTTTTATCAACAAACTATTAATTTTTCTTATTTAATTAATCTAGGTTAATTAATCTTGACTTTTATATAGTTGTCTCCAAAATTCTCTTTAAATACTGTCCGGTATAACTCTCTTTAACTTCAGAAACCTGTTTGACTGTTCCATAAGCAACCACATTTCCGCCAAAGTCACCACCATCGGGACCTAAATCTATTATATAATCAGCATTCTTTATCACATCCAAATTATGCTCAATAACTATAACTGTATCACCATTATCAACAATCCTCTGAAGAACCTTTAATAATTTATCGACATCATAACTATGCAGTCCAGTAGTTGGCTCATCTAAAATAAATAAAGTTTTTCCAGTTGCCTTTTTCTGAAGTTCACTGGCTAACTTGACTCTTTGAGCTTCACCACCAGAAATGGTTGTCGCTGATTGGCCAAGTTTTATATATCCAAGTCCTACATCATATAAAGCTTGCAGTTTATTTTTGATTTTATAGATAGCACCAAAAAACTCTAGAGCCTCTTCAACGGTCATTTCTAAAACATCATAAATGTTTTTTCCTTTGTAATAAACCTGCAGTGTTTCATCATTATATCTTTTGCCACCACAAACATCACAGACAACATAAACATCTGGCAAAAAGTTCATACTGATTCTTTTTACCCCATCACCCCAGCAAGCATCACATCTGCCTCCAGGAACATTAAATGAAAATCTCGATTTGGTGTATCCTCTCAGTTTTGCCTCAGGAGTAAGAGCAAATAAATCTCTAATATTATCAAAAACACTGGTATAAGTTGCTGGATTACTTCTTGGTGTTCTGCCGATAGGATTTTGATCTATTTCAATAATCTTATCGATATTTTCTAAACCAAGAACCTTTTCTACTTTACCTGGTTTTATTCTCGCATTTCCTAAATATTGTCTAACACTTTTACCAACAACTTCATTAACTAATGTGCTTTTCCCTGAACCTGAAACCCCAGTAACACAAATGAAAGTACCCAAAGGAATTTTTACATTGATTTCTTTTAAGTTATTTTCTGCTGCTTTTTCTATTGTTAGAAAAGTTCCATTACCTGTCCTAGTTTTTTCTGGCATTTCTATTTTTCTTTTTCTAGCTAAATATTGACCAGTAATACTTTCCTTACAATTTACTATTTCATTAGCTGGTCCATTATAAACGATTTCCCCGCCATGAACTCCTGCTAAAGGACCCACATCAACAATCCAATCACACTCTCTCATTGTTTCTTCATCATGTTCAACAACGATTAATGTATTTCCCAAATCTCTCATATTCTTTAGAGTCTGAATTAGCTTGGCATTGTCTTTTTGATGTAAACCAATAGATGGTTCATCTAAAACATATAAAACACCAGTTAATCTAGAACCAATTTGGGTGGCTAAACGAATTCTTTGAGCTTCTCCTCCTGAAAGCGTTCCAGCCATTCGATCTAAAGTCAAATATTCTAAACCTACATCTTTCAAAAAACTCAAACGATTATAAATTTCCTTTAAAACATTTTCAGCGATAGTCTTTTGAGTTTCCGTCAACTTTAAATTACTAATAAATTCAATTAACTGCTTAATGCTCATTTCAGTCCATTCAATAATATTCTTATTACCTACTTTAACTGACAGGGCAATTTCATTTAATCTTTTACCACTACAAGTTGAACATTGTAGTTCAGACATATAGGAACCATAAATATCTTTGGCAAAAGAACTGGTAGTTTCCACAAATCTTCTTTCAATTAAACTTATTACACCTTCTACATATTCTGTTGCTGTTTTTGTTATTCCACCTCTAGAAGTAACAGAATAATTTATTGGCTCTTTTGATCCATATAAAATGATATCCATTTCTTTTTTGGTAAAATCTTTTAGTGGTTTATCTTGATCAATTTTATAATGGTCCAATAAAACCTTAAAGTTTTTCCACTCTAAATTTTCACTATTGACTATCCTTCTATAATATCTAATTCCTCCTTGATTAATACTCAAATTATAATCTGGAATCATAATGTCTATATCAACTTTTTGTTTAAATCCTAAACCATTACAGTCATGACAAGCACCTAAAGGTGAGTTAAAAGAAAATAGTCGAGGTTCTAGTTTAGGAACACTAAAACCGCAATACTTACAAGCATAATGATTAGAAAACAAAAACTCTTGTTCTCCACTTTTAACTAAAACTAAGCCATCAGAAATAGTTAATGCAGTCTCAATTGAGTCAAAAATTCTTGATTTGTTTTCTTCTTTTTTAACCATTCTATCAATTATAACGTTGATATCATGTTTAAAATTTTTATCCAAAATAATTTCTTCTTCTAAAAGTTTTATTTCTCCATTAACTTCCACTCTGATAAAACCCTCTTTTAATAACTTAGCTAATAAATCCTTATGAGTTCCTTTTTTTTGTTTTACAACTGGAGCCATAATGGTAATTCTTGCTCCATCCTCTAAAGTCATCACCGAATTTAGCATTTCATTAATTGTTTGTGAAGTAATTGGCTCATTGTGTACTGGACAATAAGGAACACCAATTCTAGCAAATAAAAGACGCAAAAAATCATAAATCTCAGTAGTAGTACCTACAGTACTTCTAGGATTATTGCTGGTTGATTTTTGGTCAATAGCAATTGCTGGCGATAAACCTTCAATTGATTCAACATTTGGTTTATCTACTCCGCCTAAAAACTGCCTAGCATAGGTAGATAATGATTCAATATATCTTCTTTGCCCTTCAGCATAAATTGTATCAAAAGCTAAAGATGTTTTCCCTGAGCCTGATAAACCTGTCATAACAATAAACTTATCCCTTGGGATATCAAGGGTTACTCCTTTAAGATTATTTTCTTTAGCTGAAACAATTGAAATCTTATTTTTCATAATAACCTCTTTCACACCTTTCTATTTTATCATAAACTGAAAATAATATATAATGTATACAGTAAAAATGTTATAATATTCTAAATGGGAGGTATACCATGGCTAGAAATAGAAGACGTGATAGTGGACCTGGCGCACTGATTGCATTCATTTTATTTATAAGTGTTTTTTCAGGTCTTGCTGAATTGGTTTTTGGAGGTGCTTTTGGATTGATTGGTATTTTCTTTGAAATTATCTTTCCATTACTACTGATAGGTGGGTTTTTAATTGCGCCATTTATCTTTATTGCGATAGGCATCAAACTTATTGTCGATGCAATCAAAAAAAGAAAAGGCAAAAGTACTTCAAATACTGTTGCTAGCACAGCCACTCCTACTATCTCACATAAAAAACTATTAAGAAAAATTGAAAAATTCTTTGAAAAGAATCAACAACTCAATATTGATGATGAAACCTATTTAGTTATAACAGATAAAAATGATATCTCATTAGATACCATCGACATTTATATGCGTGAAGAATATATTGGTTCATTAAAGGATTATTTTAATGCTTACCCTAATTCTTTCAATTCCTTATCAAATCTAATTAATAAATACCTAAATAACAAAAACTTGTCTGAAACTCAAGTTGTTGAAGAAATTCAAAAAGAAATTGTTAAAACATTTGACAAAGACTGTGCTTTCTATATTAAAGAATTATCACAACTTAAAGATGGTATTGAAAACCAACAAGTTACTAAAGGTTTGGAAGAAACAATTCATCATTTACAATCTATTAAGAAAATTGAAGATGAATTTACTGACAGTAAAAATAAAACTATTAAATTATATCAATACTATTTACCAATGTTAACTGATATTGTCAGCAACTATAAACGCTTATCAATTAATGTGAATAATACTGCTGATTTTAAAAACAGTGAAGACCGTTTATTAAAAACTACCGTTTTAATTAATGGAGCTTTGAATACAATCTCTAGTTCTTTAGTTGAAGATTACTATACTGAGTTAAATGTTGATATGCGTACACTAGAATCAATCTTGAAAAAAGATGGTCTAGTAGATGAATTACAGAATCAGGAGGGATAAACTATGAGTGAAAAACCTTGGAGTGAATCACTGGATGAAATGTTAGCCAAATTAAATAATGGTGATTTTGTTGATCAAAGTCTTTATGAATTTGAAAAAACAATTAATGACAGTGTATTAGGCACTCAAAAGAAAACAACTAAACGAGGTAATGTCTATTCGACAACAAACTATAAAACTGTTGTGCCACATATTAGCAGAACTGTTGAAAATGCTAAGTACAGTTCTAGATACCTGCATATTGTTAATTGCCTAGAAAATATTGTTTATGATAAATATCCTGAAAGCAAAAAAGAAGGCTATCAAAAAGCTATTACTTATTACTTAGAAGAAATTAAAAAACATCAAAATTCTTTAAAAGCCTTTGACCAACAAGTCAGTGTTGATATGGCTACCTATAAAAATAAAGTCAGAACATCTAACACTGATGATTATTTAAGAGGTTATTACGATGCTTTGTTAATGATGAAAAAGATTTTAAACAATTCAAAACTGGCAAAACTGGCAGAATTAGCTAATAAGGTTGGTAAATAATTATGTCAAAAAAGAAAACAGAACGAAAATTGCTTTATGAACAGATTTTAGGTAAAGATGCTCCTAAAAGAACATTGACAGAATCTGATATCGCAATATTAAAAAACAACCCTTTTACTAATGAACCATTAAGCGAAGAGTTACAAAGATTAAAGGAAAATAGTGACAAAATCAAACAACAAACAGAAACATTAATGGATCAAATCTATAGTGTTGATTTAGATATGGGTTCTTTAAAACAATCGATTAAAGATGATTTTGGAACTGAATTTCCTATTGAACAAGTCAGTACTATTAACATCGTAGAAAATCAAGCAGAATTAAATTCGAAATTTGAATATATTGAAGGCAAGTTAAATTCGTTAGTAAAAAAACAAGAAAATTATATTTCTTCATTATGTCGTGCTTTTAAACGTCCTTTTATTATGGGTCAACAATTAAGTGGTTTAAATGCTGGCATTCTAATTACTGGAGAAAACTTTACTGGCAGACACAGTTCTATCGAACAAATGGGCAAACTGCTACTGGAAACAAACATTCTATCTAATAGCAGGGTATTTTTAATTGATTTATTAAAATATGCCAGTAAAGAAGATGAAAACAACTTCATCATTGACCTATATGGAGCAATTAATAATAGTCAAATCATTGTATTTGATAATATTGATTCTGTTAGTCCTTCATATTTGGGTTATATTGAAGAAATTCTTGTCGAGGGCAAACTTTCACTAAATAAACGTTATATTTTAAATAACAAGCAATTGGTTGAAGCAACTACTTCACTAGTTAAAAATACTGTTTCAGAGTTAAACTTCAAAGGTAAATATTTGATCTTTATCACAACCCTAAGAACAAATAAACTATTAAATGTCGTTGGATCTAGATTTATCAATACCATCTCAGATTCTTTATACACCAATAAACTATCTAAAGATGACATCGTTGAAATTTACCCTTCTAAATTAGAAGGTTTCAAACTAAGATGTTTAACTAATTTAAATATCAATATTACTTGTGATGATAGTTTAGTTGATTATATTAAAAATCAATATCGCTCAGAAAATGTTGAATTTTTGATCAATCTGTTTGATAAAATCTATGGTGGTTTATCAGAATACAAATTATCAGAAAAGATAACTGAAACTGTCGATATTAATTTACATTATCAGGAAAACGAGTTATTTATCAATGATAAACAACTTCAACAGTACCTGCCAAAAGTAATTGATAATGCGATGGAGGAAGTCCAAAAAGAACTTGATAATATTGTTGGTTTAACAACTATCAAAGAATATATTTTATCTTTACAAGACTTCTATGCAGCACAAAAACTTAGACAAAAAGAAGGCTTGTCAACTACTGAAGTAAGTAAGCATATGATTTTTACTGGTAATCCAGGAACTGGGAAAACAACTATCGCCAGACTTTTAGCCAAATACTTAAAAGCGATTGGTGTTTTAAGTAATGGACAATTAATTGAAGTAAGCAGAAGTGATTTAGTAGGTAAATATGTTGGTCATACTGCTCCACTAACCATGCAAGTAATCAAATCTGCCATGGGTGGTATCCTATTTATCGATGAAGCTTACTCATTATATCGTGGTACTAACGACTCTTTTGGCTTAGAATGTATCGATACCTTAGTAAAAGCGATGGAAGATAATAGAGAAGATCTTATCGTTATCTTGGCTGGCTATACTAGAGAAATGCAAGATTTCTTAGAATCTAACTCAGGATTAAAATCAAGATTCCCTAATCAAATTGAATTCCCTGATTATACCGGGCAAGAATTATATGATATTGCGATGATTAATGCCAAAAGCAAGGGTTATAAAGTTGCTAATGAAGTCAAACAGCCATTAACTGATTATTTTACTAAAGTTCAAGAAAATGATTCAGTAAGAAGTGGTAATGGACGTCTATCTAGAAATGTTATCGAAGAAGCAATTAGATATCAATCAACTAGAATACTAAACGATGATAATGCACAAATTGATCTATTAACTCTAGAAGATTTTGACAAAATAATTGAAAAAGAAATTCTAAATTAAACTACTTTTATAAGCATTAAAAAACTTTATATTTTAAACAAATAAGTTAAAAGGTGATTGCAAAAATTAATCACCTTTTTTTGTATCTTAATCAGTACAAATATTTTCTTTTTATATATTATTACATTATCATTTATCATTAACTTTAAAATATCAGTTATTGGATTGTTACTTTTATGGTTTTAAATAAATTGTTTCATTTACATAAAGAATGCTTGTAAGATTGTTAATATTGTATGCTTTAAAAATCATTTCTATTGTTTTGATTTTATCAATACTCTTTTCTTCTAATACTTCTTTAGGAAAAAATATGTAGCTAAATGAACTGTTTTCACCAGAAACTGATAAAGAGTAATAGTAATCAATCTGATATCCATTAACATATAGTTCTTCAATAGAAAACATCACTAAATTATTGGTTTTATTAATCAAAAACAGATTGATGGTATAACCATGCACTCCTTTAGGATCATAACCTGTTACAATCACCTTAGCATATTCATTATCTATTATTACATTGTCCTTTGGCTGAGATTTTCTAATGAAGGTAACAGCTTTATCCTCCCCATAAGGATAGATATGAATTGTTTCATATACAACAGGATCTGAATGCCAATCATCGTTATCATAAACACGGAAGGTAATTTTAATATCAGTGAAATCACCAATACCATTATTGACAAGTTCTTCTGCAAGTAAATCAATGCTATAACTAGCTTTTTCTCCTGCTTTTACTTCAACTGAAAAATAAGGATCACATTGAACACCATTAATAGATACACTTTCTGTATAAAAAACATAAGTTTTATCAGCAGATTTGTTTTCAAATTCTGCTTTGAATATAAATATTAATGGATCATCAAGATTAATTTCTTGAATTTTGATAGAACAGTTTTCATTTTCTATAGCAACAAATTCAGAAAAAACAATTTCATTATCGTTATTGTTATCTGGTTTAACATCTTTTTTACATGCAGTAATTGCAATCATCAGTAATAAAGTAAAAATTAAAATTAGTGTTTTTTTCATTTCTTATCTTTCCCTTTCTTAAAATGCTTTTAAAAAACAACATCATTTAAATGTTTAGCTCTTTTTATTATTAATATTTATTTATGCACTTATTATATCATTTATGTTTTAAATTAGTTAGTTTTATTACAATTCGTATTGTGTAAAAAGATTTAATTATCTTTACAGAAAATTTATCTATTTTTTACCAAAAGTTAAACTTACTTATCATTTAAGGGATGATACTATTTAATTAGTTATGATATAATAAATTTAGTGATTTATGAAAAATGGAGGATTAAAATATGGATCAAGAAAAAATTGTCTTAACTTTAGACCCAAAAAATGAACAGGCTCAACAACAAGTAGTAACTGAAACCATTGAAACAGAAAAAATTGTTCCAGCAAAACTAGATTTATCAACTTTATCTGAAGAAGAAATTAAAATGGTTGATGAATTTGCAGAAAAAATCGATATTACAGATACTGATGTTATTATGAGCTATGGAGCTAATTCACAAAAGAAAATCTCTAATTTCTCAACAACTACTTTAGAAAATATTAGAACTAAAGACTTAGGTCAAATTGGCGGTATGATTTCTGATTTGGTTGTCGAATTAAAAGATTTTGATGCAGAAGGAGAATCAAAAGGATTAAAAGGTTTTTTTCGAAAAGGGAAAAATAAAATAGCAGCTTTAAAAGCTAATTATGATAAAGTCGATATTAATGTTAATAAGATTTGCACTTTATTAGAAGAACATCAAATTACACTCTTAAAAGATATCGCTATTTTAGATGAACTTTACGATAAAAACGAAATAAACAAAAAAGAACTTACAATGTATATCGTTGCTGGGCAAAAGAAATTGGAACAAGCAGTTAATTTGGAACTTCCTAAATTAAAAGCTATTGCCCAAGAAACAGGTTTGGTTGAAGATGCTCAAAAAGCAAATGACTATGCGCAACTTATCAATCGTTTTGAAAAGAAAATTCATGATTTGGAAATGACTAGAATGATTGCTGTTCAAATGTCACCTCAAATTAGATTAATTCAAAACAATGACACTTTAATGGCAGAAAAAATTCAATCTACCTTAGTCAATACTATTCCTTTATGGAGATCACAAATGGTTATTGCTCTTGGTTTATCTCATGCAAAAGAAGCTATTGATGCAGAAGCTGCTGTTGATAAGATGACCAATGAATTATTGAAGAAAAATGCTGAGTCATTAAAGCAAGGTACAATTGAGACAGCACAAGCAAGTGAAAGAAGTATTGTTGAAATTGAAACATTACAATATACTAATAGATCTCTAATTGAAACTTTGGATGAAGTATTAAGAATTCAATCTGATGGTAGAATCAGAAGAAATGCTGCTGAAATTGAATTGAGAAAATTAGAAAACGAATTAAAAAACAAATTATTAGAAATCAGAAAGGAAAACTAAAAGATGACCCCTATTCTGGTGGCATTTGGTTCAATAACAGCCGTTTATCTCTATGTTAGGTATCGTAGAAATAAATCAATTAATCATGTAAGTCAAACTTATGATGGTGATGTATATAAAAAATATCACAAACGCCGACCTTTCAGCCCTAATAATAGACATCAAAAAAGACCAGATAATGGGATTTTAGGAAGAAAACCTTATAGTGTAACGATGGAAAACCCAAAAATAAAAGAAACATCTATTAACACTGAAAATGAGAAAATACAAAAGTAAAATACGGTTCTATTTCAGACACATATAAAAACTCGAGTAATCGAACTCGAGTTTTTTATTACTATCAATTCTTATTTTTTGACCAATAGATTTCCAGCAAGTACTGCCCCAGATTCAATGCTTATTGAACCTGTAGCAATGTTTCCTTCAATAACACTGCTATTAGCTATCTTAAGGTCATTTGTTGCTTCAATATTACCTTTAATACTGGCATTGATATAAGCATTTTTAGCTTTGATATTACCAACAATATCAGCACCATTGATTGATAAGGTTGTTCGACAATTAATATCTCCATTAATTTTTGACCCTTCTTCAACTGTTAATTGTTCAGCATTTACAAGACCATCAATCGTACCATAAATTTCAGCACTACCAGCAACATCAACCAAACCTTTTACCTGTCCCATAATTTCAATATTGCCACCACAAATAATCTTACTATCTTGTTTTCCTTCAATTACGGTAGAAGAACCAATAATGGTTAGTTCATCATCATTATTTGCTTTATTTCTATTATCACTTTGAAATGGTGATTCAAAGTTTACTGATTGGAATAATTCTTTTTCGTTCATAATTACAACTCCTTAAAATTAGCGTCTGATTGAAATTATGGCATTCAATACTGCACCACTTGCAACAGAAATACTACCAGTTACTATTTTACCAGTGATTGATCCAGTTGAAGTTATTTTTACTTCATTTAAGATTTCTAAATCACCTTCAACATGTGAATTAATATATGCATTTTTCGCAACAATGTTTCCAACAATCTTACTATCATCTAAAGCATTAACATCTGCTTTACAGATAATATTGCCTAATACTTTAGCACCATGTTCTAATGTCACTTCATTAGCTTGAATATCACCTTCAATTGTTCCGAAAATATCAGCGCTACCATTTACTGAAACACTTCCTTTAACTTGACCTTTTACTTTGATATTTCCGCCACATTTAATATTAGAATCAATCACTGTTGAAGAACCAATAACGGTATATTCTCCATCACTTTCTTCAATTGTAGTTGGAGTAGCAAAATAAGAAACGCTTTTATCATCGTTTTTAAACGGACTTTCAAACTTAATGTTTTCAAACAAAGGCACTTCTACCTCTTTTACTTCATCGATATTTTCAATTTTTTCTAAGATTTCATCTAAATCTTGGGCATTTCTATTATTTTCACTCATATAACAAATCTCCTATTTACTGTATTAATTATAAATTAATTATACCAATTAATCAATTTGACTCTTTAAGTAAGAGTAAATAAATTCATCTATTTGACCATCCATAACTCTTTCAACATTTGTTTCTTCATAGTTGGTACGATGGTCTTTAACTAAAGTGTACGGGCAAAAGATATAACTTCTAATTTGTGAACCCCATTCAATAAGCTTTTGCTCACCTTTAATGGCTGCCAGTTTTTCTTGTTGCTGTTCAATATGTCTTTGATAAAGTTTGCTTTTTAACATATTGATAGCTCTTTCTCTATTTTGAAGTTGACTTCTTTCTGATTGACAAGTAGTTACAATGCCAGTAGGTTTATGGGTAACTCTAACTGCTGAATCAGTTTTATTTACATGCTGTCCACCCGCTCCTGAAGCACGATGAGTATCAATTTCTAAATCTTCAGGTTTAATATCAATAACAATATCATCTTCAAATTCAGGCATAACATCAACACTAGCAAAAGAAGTATGTCTTCTACCTCCTGAATCAAAAGGAGAAATCCTAACCAAACGATGTACTCCTTTTTCGCCTTTTAAATAGCCATAGGCTAAAGGTCCTTCAACTAGCATACTACAAGATTTTAACCCTGCTTCATCTCCATCTAAATAATCTAAAATTGTTACCTTAAACTCTTTTAAAGTGCAGTATCTAGTATACATGCGATATAGCATTTGAGCCCAATCTTGAGATTCGGTTCCTCCAGCTCCTGGATGAAGTTCGATAATCGCATTATGTCGATCATAAGGTTCTGATAATAAAATACTTATTTCAAATTGTTGATATCTTTCAATTATTTCTTCAAATTCTTGTTGTATCAATATTTGAATTTCTTCATCTTCATCATCTTTTAAAGAATTTAACAAATCTTCAATCTCTTCAATCGAAGATGATAAAATCTGCATATTTTCTAATATATCTCTTAAAGAATTAGCTTCATCAATTAAACTTTGGGCCTTTTTTCTATCAGACCAAAAGTTTTCATCAAGCATTAATTTATCTATTTCATCAATTCTTTGCTGTTTTGTTTCCCAGTCAAAGAGACTCCTTTAAGGCTTCTACATTGCTTGAAATGATAGGTAATTGTTGTTTAATTTCATATAGTTCCATAATTATCTTTGTCTCCTACCATATTCAATACGACAGCTGGAACAGAAATTAACAACTTCTTTAGAAATGTTATTCATCATCGTTTCAAACATCTCATATCCTTCTTGAGTATAGGCTTTTAACGGATTATCCTGAGCATAAGAACGTAAATGAATGCCATCTCTTAACTTACTCATTAAGTCAATATGATCAATCCATTTAGCATCAATAATTTTTAAAACAATTACTTTTTCCAGTTTAATCATTTCATCTCTTATTTCTTCAATTTTATTTTCATAACTTTCCCATAAAGCATCAAATGAAGCCTTCTTGATATCATCAGCATCATTTAATGAAACAAAAACATCATTAACATTAGTTTTTACTCCACTCATCTTATCAATAGCTACTGCCAAAGCTTCCTTATTTACTACTGGTGTTCTTTGAGTAAAGTCGGTATATGAATCTACTAAATCATCAGCAAATCTTTCAAACATAGCTTCAATAATTGAATGCACATCATCGTTTTCTAAAATTTCATCTCTTTGAGTGTACATAGTTTCTCTTTGTTGTCTTAAGACATCGTCATATTCAAGTAACGTTTTACGAATATCAAAGTTCATACCCTCAACTCTCTTTTGAGCTGATTCAATAGCTTTGGTGACTACTTTTGATTCAATAGGTATATCTCCTAACTGGTCAAACATTCCACTGATTCTATCACTGCCGAAACGAACCATCAATTCATCTTCTAGTGAAACGAAGAATTTAGAACATCCAGGGTCTCCCTGTCTACCACTACGTCCACGCAACTGATTATCAATACGTCTTGATTCATGTCTTTCCGAACCTAAAACTGCTAACCCACCTAGTTCTATAACTCCAGGACCTAACTTAATGTCTGTTCCACGTCCTGCCATGTTAGTAGCAATTGTAACTGAACCTTTTAAACCTGCTTTAGCAATAATATCTGCTTCTCTTTTATGGTTTTTAGCATTTAAGACTTCATGTCTAATTCTTCTTTGTGAAAACATTTTACTTAAGAACTCAGAAACATCAACTGAAATTGTACCAACTAGTACTGGCTGACCTTTGGAATTTCTTTCAATGACCTCTTTTGTCAATGCTTCATATTTAGCTTTTTTTGTTCCATATACCGCATCTGGGTAGTCTTCTCTGATAATGTCTCTATTTGTTGGAATTTCAAAAACTCTCATATTATAAATTGACAAGAACTCTTCTTCTTCTGTTTTTGCAGTACCGGTCATACCACATAGTTTATTGTACAATCTAAAGAAGTTCTGATAAGTTATCGTAGCTAAAGTTGAAGTTTCTCTTTTAATTGGAACATTTTCTTTAGCTTCAATAGCTTGATGTAATCCATCAGAGAAAACTCGACCTTCCATAATACGACCAGTAAATTCATCTACTATGTGAACTTGTCTGTCTCTAACTAAATATTCAACTTCATTACTCATCGTATAGTTAGCTTTTAAAGCTTGGTTAATATGGTGAACAAGTGCGGTATGTTCAGGTTGATATAAATTTTCAACTCTAAAATAACTTTCTGCTCTTTCTACACCCTCTTCAGTTAACATAATACTCTTTGATTGTACATCAATAGTATAATCTTCTTCCTCAGTTAATCTTTTAGCAAACTTGTCAGCCTGAATGTATAAGTTAGCAGTATCTTTTTTACCGCCCGAAATAATTAATGGCGTTCTTGACTCATCTACTAAAATTGAGTCAACTTCATCCACCAAAGCCATATTAAGCCCTCTTAAAACTCGATCTTCAACTTTAGTAACCATATTATCTCTTAAATAGTCAAAACCTAATTCACTATTTGTAGTATAGGTTATATCACAACTATAAGCTGCCTTTTTTTGCGATTGATTTAATCCGTGTCTATTTAAACCTACTGTTAAACCTAAAAATCGATGAATTTGTCCCATCCATTGTGAGTCTCTTTCCGCTAAGTACTCGTTGACTGTAACAACATGAACACCTTCACCAGTTAGCGCATTTAAATAAACTGGAAAAATACTAGTCAAAGTTTTACCTTCACCAGTTTTCATTTCAGCAATGTCACCCTGATGTAAAACAACACCACCCATTAACTGAACCCTATAAGCATATTCTCCAATTACTCTTTTAGCTGCTTCTCTAACTGTGGCATAAGCTTCAGGTAAAATATCATCTAATGTTTCTCCATTAGCCAATCTTTCTTTAAATTTTATGGTATTTTCTTTCAGCTGTTCATCAGATAGTGATGCCATATAGTCTGATAACTCTTCAATTGGCTCTACTTTCTTTTCTAACGCAGCTGTAGCTCTCTTGCTAAGATTAAATAGTCTGCTGATAAAATTTGACATTCAACATACCTCCTACCTTATTAATTGTATCATATATCTTAACGCAGTAAATTATAAAATAAATACACTTTATCTTAAATTTTCTTTATTTACCCAATAATTTTATAATCTTTAATCTTTTATTGGAAACAAAAGCACTGCTATAGCAGACACATAAAACCTTTACATCTAAACAATGTGGTTTTAGTAATTTATAAGCAGCCTTTATACTTGATCCTGTAGTAATTACATCATCAACTAATAGTATCTTTTTTCCTTTTAATAATTCTTTATTTTTTAAATGAATAAATTTTCTAATCTGTTCTCTTTCTTTAAAATCCAAGTGTTTTTGGCTAATATCTTTACTTTTATATAAAACATCAATTACATCCATATTTAAAATATCAACCATATTTTCCATATGATTGAAGCCTCTTTTTAAAATACTTTCCTTACTGCTACACATCACAACTAAAGAATAATCCTTATATTTTTTTCTTAGATATTTTTTATAAGGATATAAAAATAATGGAAATAATGCTTCATCATTATATTCCTTATATTGTATTAATAATTCACGAACTTTGCCTGTATAAACATATAACCCCTCAATAATAATTTCATCTAATCTAAAAAGATATTTATAATCGAAAAGGTCACTGCGACAACTGCTACATAAAATATCATTAACATAAAATAGTTGTCTAATACTTCCGTTTTCTCTAATGCCTTTATGGCAAACCAAGCAATAACAATCAATCATTATTTGCCCTTTCCAATCTCTTTATACATTTATCAATTTCTTCTGTTTTTTTGGTTGCTAAAAAATAACACAAACCAAAAGGATCATTAACATCTCTGCCTACTCTGCCTGATATTTGAACTAGAGATGCCTCATCAAAGACAGTATGCTGAGCAAACATTACAATGACATTTACACCTTTTATCGTTATTCCTCTTTCTAATACCGTAGTACAAATGCACATCTCATATTTACCAGTTTTAAATTCTTCAATTATTTCTTCTTTATTAGTCGATTTTGAATTCATATAACAACAGCGATAATACTTTCTTAATAAAAAATAGATAAATCTACTCATCTTAATTGTTGGCACAAAAACTAAAAGCTTTTTATTTAACTTTACTAAATTATTTATTTTAATTATTAAGATTAAATATAATAGCCATTTAAAACTATAAATCGTTTTAGGTATTATCAAATCATTTCCCAACGGTCTTTTGGAAAGTTTTAAATAACTAAGCTCTTTATTCATTACTCTTTGCATCAACTTTTCATCAGGAGTAGCGGTCAAATAAATCACTGCTTGTTTATAACTATTTCTGGCAATTCCTTGTAAAACCTTGTTGCCCTTATAAGGGAAACCATCAGGTTCATCAATTATCAATAAATCAAAATAATTATGATAACGATAAAGTTGGTGAGTGGTACAAACAACAAGGTCACCAACAACTTTAATAGTATACCCCTGACATACAGCAATCACTTCTAAATTTTTAAAAACTTCTTGAAGTCTTTCTGTAATTTCTAAAACTACTTGCCTTCTGCTAATGGCAAAACCAACTTTTTTATTTTGTTTTAGGGCTTGAGCAATTGTTTCATAAACGATTTCTGTTTTACCTGCTCCACAAACTGCTTCAAGTAGAACTGATTTACCTTGACTAACTAGCTTAGCTAATTTTTTAGATACTTCTTTTTGCTTATCGCTCAAGTTGAAAGAAAGAAAATATTCACTATCAACTTCCTTTAACTGATTTTCTATTTCCTGTCCACTAACAAACTTGATGCATTTACGACAATATAGACCTTTGCTACCATAGTAAAAATGCTGAGGAAGATTGTTATTACATCTACTGCATTGTTTATCACCTCAAATAATTATTGTCCGTTTTATATTTTTATCCTAAAAAAGGACGAGTTCAACTCATCCTAATCTATTTCTACTATCTGATTGTTTAATATTTGATTAATATACTGTTTGGCTTGGGATAATTCGTTTTTATTTAAAACTACCATACTTAGTTTAATTCCCATAACATAACTATCTAAATAATCACCATATCCAGTCACGGCATAAGTGAGAATGGTCCAATCTGCCATGTCATCTAGCTGCATTTGAGCTAAGGCATAGATATCTTTAGTTTCAATATTGCTGGTAAATTTTCCATCTAAAGACTCTAATAACTTTCCAATCTTGGTAATAATGGCGACCGAACTTACCTTATCAATAGTTGCTTTTAAAACTAAAGCTTGATGTTTATTTCTACCTAAATCACCTATCATATGACCATCTGCTTTGACATAATATCTTTCACGACAATAAGCTAGGGCTTCTTCGCCATTTAAGTGAATAATTCCTTTTTCAAAAGCTTTGTGCTCTCCAGTAACTCCATCATTGTCATTTGCGTCATAATCATAGATAACAAAGTTTGTTTCAAAGTAATAAGGGTTGTTAACATCTATTCCATCTATAGCATTAATTATATCTACTAGAGAAGAAAAATTAACCCTTAAATAATAGTTGACATCAATATCCAGCACTTCATTTAAAGTGTTTATCCAACTATTAATACCATCTGATAAGGTTGTTGCATGCGTTAGTTTATCCATCTTGTTATAATTACCATTTAAAGGCACATAACTATCTCTTGGCAAAGTAACCATCAATATTTGTTTATTAATTGGATTAACAGCTAGCACTATATTGACATCACTTCTAACTCTAACTGAAGCAGAAATAGTAGAATAATTCCATTGATCCACTCCTGTTAAAGCAATGATAAATGGTTCTTTAGTAATATTACTGATAGCAGCTGTATCAGTGACTATTTTTATTTTTTGAGTACATTGATATAAAAGTTTTACCTTACTGGCAAAATCAGAGAAATCTTTATTGTCTTTAATGATGTCTACATAATCCTGATTTAACATTATTGCGTCGACTTCTCTGGCGTAAAGTTTTTCTACAGCCGAATAAATATTTTCTAGTTCAACAACTTCAATATCTTGCCCAACAATTTCTTTATTTACTATTTTTATAGCATAGTTTTGATAATCCAAGTCTAAATCTTTTTGAATTCCTACTGTTTTCCCAGCTAAATCTTCAATTTCATTAAACCCTGTGTCATTTAAAACATAAACATTAATATTCAAACTTCCTTCAGTTGGCACTGAAACAAAGATTCTTTCTAATTTGCCAAGATAAACAGGCAAGATTAAGCAGCCAACAATCATAAAAATAGCCAGAATACCAGAGATAACACTTTGAAAAATCTTGATTCCACTTTTAATGTTAGGAATTAAAGCTGCTATCGCAAAAATTGATATTGTTATTACAAAAATAACACCTAACAAAATTAAATACTTTGATGGTAAAAATTTATAACTGGCAATCATCACAAATAAAACAACTGCACTTATAAGGTTAATCAGAAATGTATATAACGATACCTTTTTTATCAGTCTTCTTTCTTTTCTTCTTTTAATAAGTTGAGCTCTCTTCTTTGGAGATAACTGTCTTTTTCCTGTCATAGTTTTTCCTCTTCGTGCTTATTATATCATAAGGACACCTATTTAATGTATAATTACATTGGGGTGAAAGTCAAGATGTTTAATGTAAAAGAAAAAGTTGTCAGTTTAATAGAAGTTAAAAAATCCAAGTTTTATTGCATTCTTTTACCTATTAATGATGATAATAAAATTAAAGATGAATTAGTTGAAATCAAAAAAGAATACCCAGCTGCCAGACATTATTGTTACGGAGCAGTGATTGGTGATATTACCAGAAGTAATGATGATGGTGAACCTGCTTCTACTGCTGGCAGGCCAATACTGGAAACATTATTGAACCATAATCTTGATAACGTTTTGGCGGTAGTTGTTAGATATTTTGGAGGCACTTTACTAGGCACTGCTGGACTTATAAGAGCTTATAGTCAAGCAACTGCTGAGGCAATTAAACTAGCAACCCTAACCATACCAACAACTGTTTATAATTATAAAATTACTGCTGATTATAGTTTAATCAACAGTTTAGAATATCTTTTAAGTACCAAAGCTACAATCACTAATCGTGCTTATTGTGAACAAGTAACTTACTATTTCCAAACTGAAGAAGATCTTTCTTTAGAAATTGAAGAAATTACCAGTGGACAATATCAGGCAGAATTCATAAGTGAAGAAATAATTCAAAAATAATATTTTTAAAAGAAAATGGCTGAAAAAGCCATCTTTTCTTTTGGGTGATTGAACTGTTTTAGGGTTAATTTTGAAATCTTCAAAAATAGATCAACAATAATAACTGCAAAAACACCAAAGGATAATTTCCTATCAATTATTATTGTCGTTTTTGATTTCTTAAAAAACTTTTGTGATATGTCCCATTATTTATAATGCTTACTTTTAGTTTTTAATTAATAAGTAATCAATATAAATCTTTAAACTGTGTTTATATTTTCCTGTTTTTAATACTGTTTAATAATCCGCCTTGTCTAATTATTTCTTTTTGTTCTTCACTTAAGTTATGAGTAACATAAATTTTTATGTTTTTTGTTTTATTGAAAACTTCAATTTTATCATTTAATTTAATTAAGTCATTGATAACTAATTCATCTAGCAAATCAATTAATTGATAATCTTTTTCATTAATAAATTTTAAAGGCAATATGGCATTATTAACTAAATTTTGCTCATGAATACGGGCAAAAGATTTGGCAATAACTGCTTTAATTCCTAAATAAAGCGGTGCCAAAGCTGCAACTTCTCTTGAAGAACCTTGCCCATAGTTGTCTCCAGCAATAATAATTCCACCATTATATTTCTTGCATCTATCATAAAAGTCTTTATCTAATTGAGAAAAAGTAAACTCAGATATTTTTTCAATATTGCTTCTATACGGCAATACCTTACCTCCTGCTGGACTTATATGATCAGTGGTAATATTATCTTTAACTTTAATCATTACTTTTTCCCTGATATCACTTAATGTTTTTCCTATAGGTACATCTTTGATATTAGGTCCTTTAATAACTGGTTTATTCTTATCACAATCGGGAACTAAAATCATTGAATCATCAATAGTAAACTTTTCAGGTAGCGGAGTTTTTTCATATTTCACATCCGTAGCATCACTGATATAACCATTAATCGCTGAAATCGCTGCCGTTTCAGGAGAAACCAGATAAACATCTGCATCCATTGTTCCGCTTCTGCCACAAAAATTTCTATTAAATGTTCTTAAGGACACTCCCTTGCTTCTTGGAGATTGTCCCATACCAATACAAGGACCACATGTCGCTTCCAATATTCTAGCTCCACAGGCAATTAAATCAGTTAAGGCTCCAGTTTCACTTAGCATCGTTAAAACCTGTTTGGAACCAAATGAAATCGTTAAAGACACATCAGGATGCACCTTTTTACCTTTTAATATACTAGCAACATTACATAAATCCATAAAACTGCTATTGGTACATGAACCTATGCATACTTGATCTATCTTTACATGATTTAAATCTTTAACGACCATAATATTATCTGGAGAATGAGGAGCGGCACATAATGGAACAAGTTTATCCAAATTAATTTCAATTACTTCATCATACAAGGCATTTTCATCCGCACTAAGAGCAACATAATCATGCCCTCTTCCTTGTTTTTCTAAAAATTCTTTAGTATTTTCATCAGAAGGAAAAATAGAAGTAGTTGCTCCTAGTTCTGCACCCATATTGGTAATAGTGCTTCTTTCAGGAACACTTAAAGTCTTTATTCCTTCTCCACTATATTCAAATATTTTTCCTAATCCCCCTTTAACGGTTTTGATTTCTAAGAGCTTCAAAATTATATCTTTGGCACTAACTCCATTTCTTAGTTTGCCAGTTAGCTTTACATTAACAACTTCTGGCAATTTTATTGTATAGGGAATTTTTGCCATAGCACAGGCAACATCCAATCCTCCAGCACCAAAAGCAAGAGTTCCCATACCTCCAGCAGTTGGAGTATGTGAATCAGCACCAATTAATGTCTCTCCTGGAACATCAAATCTTTCAAGCTGTACCTGATGACATATTCCATTTCCTGCTTTAGAAAAGTACACCCCATATCTATTTGCGACGGTCTGTAAATATTTATGATCATCAGCATTCATAAAACCATCCTGTAATGTATTATGATCAACATAACTTAATGACTTAGTAGTAACTTTATCAATACCCATTGCTTCAAGTTGCAAATATGTCATCGTGCCTGTAGCATCCTGAGTAAGTGTATTATCAATCTGGATTTTTACAATATTACCTGGCTTCAATTCCACAGGTTCACTAAGATGACTTTCAATAATTTTATAAGCTAAGCTTTTCATAGTAATCTCCCCTTTAATGTAAAAGATTATAGCATATTAAAGAGGTCTTTTAAACTCAAAGTATTGCGTAAAAAAATAACTTGGGTTAAACTTTCAATGAGGTACTTGCTATGAATAAGACAATATTAACTATTTTCGAAAAGTATATTAGGGAAAACAAAATCCCAAATGAGTTATACAAAAAATATAATGTAAAAAAAGGATTGAGAAATGAAGATGGCACTGGTGTTTTAATTGGTTTGACAAGAATAGCAGATGTTGTTGGATATGCTAGAGATAAAAAAGGAAATAAAGTAGATATACCTGGAGAATTATATTATCGAGGTATACCGTTAAAGACACTTTATGAAAAGGTTTCATCAAGTAATCAAACTGGTTATGAAGAAATTTGTTTTTTATTACTTTTTGGATACCTACCAAATAAAAAAGAGCTGACAATCTTTAAAAAAGAACTAAGAAGTAAATATGATCTTCCTGAAGGCTATTTAGCTACCAACATACTCAAAGCGCCTTCTATTGATATTATGAATAAGATTCAAGGTGCCTTACTATTGCTGTATTCATATGATGACAATCCTGATGATTGTAGTGTTGAAAGTATGCTTAAACAGGGATTATCAATAGTCGCAAAACTACCTGCAATAATAGTTTATTCTTATGCTGCTAAAAAACATCTAATCAATAATCAGAGCCTGTTAATTCATCCTATAAGACATGATTTATGTATCGCTGAAAGTATTTTATACCTGCTTAGGGGAGAAAATAATTATAATGAAGAAGAAGTTAAAATTCTAGATTTGTTGATGGTAGTACATGCCGATCACGGAGCTGGAAATAACTCCACCTTTGCAAGTCTTGTAGTGTCTTCTACTGATACAGACATTTATTCATCTTTTGCTGCTGCTGTAGGATCTTTAAAGGGGCCAAAACATGGTGGAGCTAATACTACTTGTAAACGTATGATGGATGAAGTAATTAAAGAAGTTGGACTAAATGCAAGTGATGAAGAAATTTTAAATATTATCAAGAGAATACTCAATAAAGATTTCTTTGATAAAAAAGGTCTGGTATATGGTCTAGGGCATGCAGTATACACAATATCAGACCCTAGGTGTGTCTTACTTAAAAAGCAGGCCACTGAAGTTGCTGAAATGTCAGATAAAATTGATTGTTTTGAATTTTATAAAAGATTTGAAGATATCGCATGTAATTATATAAAAGAGGTAAAAGGAATTAATATCTGTGCTAATGTTGATTTCTATAGCGGACTTATATACGATATGTTAAAGATTCCAGAAGATTTATTCAGTCCTCTTTTTGTTGCCAGCAGAGCTGTTGGTTGGCTGGCTCATAATATAGAAGAAAAAATAAACAGCGGAAGAATTATTAGACCTGCAGGTCAATATGTGGGAGAAATAGTAGAATGAAATATGTAACATTATTTGAAGGGGATGGAATAGGCCCTGAAATAACTAATAGTGTTATTCAAATTTTTAATCATTTAAATATACCAATAATATTTGAAAAATATGACATTGGACAAATTTTATACGAGAAAGATGGAATATTAATATCACAAGAATCAATCGATTCACTTAAAAAAAATAAAATAGCCTTAAAAGCTCCTATTTCTACACCAATAGGCAAAGGTTTTAGGAGTATAAATGTTCAATTAAGAATTATGTTCGATCTTTATGCAAATATAAGACCAGCAAAATCATACAAACAAATTAAATCAAGATATAGTGATATTGATTTAGTAGTATTTAGAGAAAATACTGAAGATTTATATATCGGTGAAGAAAAAAAGATAAATGATGATGAATTTATTGCTATTAAAAAAATTACAAGAAAAGCTTCAAGAAGAATCATTAAACTAGCTTTTGAATATGCAATAAAAAACAACAGAAGAGAAGTAACCTGTGTTCATAAGGCAAATATCTTAAAAATGACTGATGGATTATTTTTAGAGGAATTTAATAAAATAAAAGAAGATTACCCTTCCATTATTTCAAATGACTTAATTGTCGATAATGCATGTATGCAATTAGTTATGAAACCTGAAAACTACGATGTACTTGTTATGCCTAATTTATATGGAGATATCATATCTGATCTCACAAGTGGTTTAATTGGTGGCTTAGGTTTGTTGCCAAGTGTAAACATGAATGAAGAATATGCAATCTTTGAAGCTGTGCATGGTTCAGCTTTAGATATCGCCAATAAAAATATTGCCAATCCTACTGCATTTATTCTAAGCGCTTGTATGATGTTAGAACACCTAGGTTTTGAAAAAGAAGCAGTATTAATTAGAAATGCAATCAACCATACCTTTAATGACTTAGAAAATTGTACAGTGGACTTAGGTGGTAAAGCATCAACAACTCAATATACACAAAACATTATTAATAATATTGGAAAACAATAGCAGTTATTGAAAACATTTAAGAATTACCAACATAAAAAAAGAAGCTTGATTTGAATTTTTCGCTTCTTTTTTATCTGTTTCTAAAATAATATACCTTATTTTACAGCATCGATAATTTCTTTAAATGAATCAACTTTTAAAGAAGCACCACCAATTAAGGCACCATCGATGTCTTTTTCTGCCATATAGGCAGCAATATTATCTGGTTTAACACTTCCGCCATATTGAATTCTGACACTTTCGGCTACTTCTTGTCCATACATCTTTTTAACTTGGTCCCTGACAATTGCACAAGTATCCTGAGCAATTTCTTTAGTAGCGCTTTTTCCAGTTCCAATAGCCCAGATTGGTTCATAAGCAATAACCATCTTCGCTACATCTTTACCACAAACACCAGCTAAGCCAGCTTCAATTTGTCCTCTAACCCAACTTTCGGTGTCACCAGCTTCAAATGTTTCTAGTGATTCACCACAACACATAATTGGAGTCATACCAGCTTCAATTAATTTTTTAACTTTTTTATTAACGGTTTCATCAGTATCACCAAACATCTCTCTTCTTTCAGAGTGCCCAACAATACACCATTTTAAACCAATTTCTTCTAGCATTGGCACAGATACTTCACCTGTATAAGCACCACTATTTTCAAAATGACAATTTTCAGCTGCTATGATTAAGTTTTTAGCATTTTTAATTGAACTTTCTAAAGCAAGATATGATGTTGCTACCCCAAAATCTGCAGTATTAACACCATCAAGATAAGGATCAACTGCTGAAATGAAATCCACAGCTTCAGCAATAGTTTTGTTCATCTTCCAGTTACCAACGATAATAGGTTTTCTCATTTTATCCCCCTCTTCTTAAATTTCATTTATAACATCTACGCCTGGTAAACCATTACCTTCTAAAAATTCTAGTGAAGCTCCTCCACCAGTAGAAACATGACTAACCTTATCAGCGTAACCTAACTGTTTAATAGCAGCAGCGCTATCACCACCACCAATAATTGTTGTTCCATCTGTTTCAGTTAAAGCCTGAGCAATAGCATTTGTACCTTTAGCTAACAGTGGATTTTCAAAAACACCCATTGGTCCATTCCAAACAACAGTCTTTGCCTTTTTAACTTCTGCAGCAAATAAATCAGCAGTTTTTTTACCAATGTCTAAGCCTTGCATATCAGCTGGAATAGCATCTGAATCAACTGTTTTAATTTCAATTTCCCCATCAATAGGATTAGGGAAACTATCAGCAACAACAGTATCAACAGGAAGTAATAATTTCTTTTTTAACTTTTCAGCCTTTTTAATCATTTCACCACAGTATTCAACCTGTTCTAAGTCAACTAATGACTCTCCAACTTCCAAGCCTTGAGCTTTTAAAAAAGTGTAAGCCATACCACCACCGATAATTAAGGTGTCACATTTTTCCAATAAATTATCGATAACTTTTAGTTTATCAGCAACTTTAGCACCGCCTAAAATAGCAACAAATGGTCTAACTGGATGCTCAACTGCATTTCCTAAAAATTCTAATTCTTTTTCAATTAAAAAACCTACCGCATTTGGAAGTAAACTAGCCACACCAACTGTTGATGCATGTGCTCTATGTACTGAACCAAAGGCATCAGAAACATATAAATCAGCCAGTGATGCCCAATAAGCTGACAGTTCAGGGTCATTTTTGCTTTCACCTGCTTCATAACGTGTATTTTGCATAAGTACTATATTGCCTTCAGTTAATTCATTAATCGCTGCCTCGAGTTTTTCGCCTCTAGTTGCATCAACAAATGTAACCTTAGCATTTGGCAAATATTCCTGTAATTTAATTGCGACGATAGACATATTGTTTTTAGCCTTGTCACTAGCTGTTTTTTCTGGATCTTTATGATCAACTTTTCCCAAGTGTGAGAATAAAATAACCTTAGCACCTTTTTCTAATAAATAATTAATTGTTGGTAAAGCAGCCACAATACGATTGTCATCTGTGATAACTCCTGCTGATTGAGGAACGTTAAAGTCAACTCTGACTAAGACCTTTTTACCTTTAACATCTAAATCTCTAACTGTACGTTTAGACATAACAAAACCTCCTTTTAGATACAATAAAATTATAACACTTTTCAATACTATTTAAAAACAGTTTGTGAAACAATTTACATAATCTTTAATAGCTTTACAACATCTTCTTTTTGAGTTGCCCAGCAAGTTGCCAGACGAATTACAGTCTGATTTTCATCATATTTTTCCCAAAAAGAGACAACTACCTTTTCTTGTAATTTCTTTAATTTCTCATTTTCTAAAATAATGAAAGTTTGGTTTGTTTTATTTTCAATAAAAAACTTATAACCTTTTTCTTCTAGTCCTTTTCTTAAATAAGTAGCCATCTCAACTGCATGTTTACTTATTTTTAAATATAAGTTATCAGTAAATAATGTCTCAAACTGAACCCCTAAAAGCCTACCCTTTGACAGTAAAGCCCCATGTTTTTTTATTAAAGTTGTAAAACAGACAGGAACATTGTTTTTAGTAAATACTACTGCTTCACCACATAAAGCCCCTACTTTGGTACCACCAATGTAAAAAACATCACAATTTTCCGCAATATCTTTTAAAGTCACATCACTATCTTCTGCCATAATACCATATCCCAATCTTGCACCATCGATATACAAAGGAATTTGATACTCTTGGCAAACATTATGTAAAGAAACCAATTCATCTTTATAATAAATAGTTCCATACTCAGTTGAAAATGAAATATAAACCATTCCTGGATAGACCATATGTTCATGATTTTCATCACTATAAAAATTCTTCAAATATTCTTTCAAATCATCACTATTGATTTTCCCATCTGTATGTTTGATTGCTAGAACTTTATTGCCAGTAAATTCAATTGCTCCAGCTTCATGAGTGGCAATATGACCAGTATCAGCTGAAATTACACCTTGATGTTTCTGTAACATACTGTTAATAACTACCTGGTTGGTTTGAGTCCCGCTAACTAAAAAGAAAACTTCTGCTTTTGGAGAAGCAATAGCCTCTTTTATTTTTTCTTTAGCTCTAGCACAAAAAATATCTTCTCCATAACCATTAACAGAAACCATATTTGTTTCAACCAAATGCTTTAGCACTTCTGGATGAGCACCTTGACTATAATCATTAGAAAAATACAACATAACCTATACCTCTTTAATTAATATCTATATTACTATCTTTCTTGTTATTTTCAAATACATGAAAAAACATTATAATAAATAAAAGGCCTAACTAAATAAGGGAGGGAATTAATAATGCTAACCGATATTCAAATAGCTCAAAATTGCCAGAAAAAACATATTTTAGAAATTGCGAAAAAAGTAAATATTGATAAAAAATATATCGAACAATATGGCAACTTCAAAGCCAAAATTGACTATCATTTGCTGGAAGATTTAAAAGATAAAGAAAATGGTAAACTTATTTTAGTTACTGCTATTAACCCTACTTCAGCTGGTGAAGGAAAAACTACCACTACCGTTGGTTTAGCTGATGCTTTAACCAAACTAGGTAAAAAAACCATGTTAACTTTAAGGGAACCATCATTGGGACCAGTTTTTGGTATAAAAGGAGGAGCAGCTGGAGGAGGTTATGCTCAGGTAGTTCCAATGGAAGATATCAACCTACATTTTACTGGTGATTTCCATGCTGTATCCGCTGCAAACAATTTGCTAGCTGCCATGATTGATAATCATATTCAACAAGGAAATAGTTTAAACATTGATCCTAGAAGAATCAGCTGGAAAAGAGCTATTGATATAAATGATCGCCAATTAAGAAATATTATCTGTGGTTTAGGTAGTAGAAGTGATGGCACACCAAGAGAAGATGGCTTTGATATTACGGTTGCCAGTGAAGTGATGGCAATTTTATGTTTAAGCAATAATATTACCGACTTAAAACAAAGACTTGGTAATATTACAATTGGTTACACTTATGATGGCAATCCCATCAAAGCTGAAAAACTTAAAGCCCATGGTGCAATGGCCACTTTATTAAAAGATGCTTTAAAACCTAACTTAGTTCAAACTTTAGAAACGACACCAGCCTTTGTCCATGGTGGCCCATTTGCCAATATTGCTCATGGTTGTAATAGTTTAATTGCGACAAAATTAGCTTTAAAACTTGCTGATTACACTGTCACAGAAGCTGGGTTTGGGGCTGACTTAGGAGCAGAAAAATTCTTAGATATCAAATGTCGTATTGCTGATTTAAAACCTGCTGCAATAGTAATTGTTGCTACTTGTCGAGCCCTAAAAAATCATGGTGGGGTGGATAAAAAAGATTTAAATCAAGAAAATTTAAAAGCTTTAGAAAAGGGTTTGCCAAACCTTTTACAACATATCGATAACATTAAAAATGTCTTTAAGCTTCCTGTGGTTGTCGCTATTAATAAATTCCCTAATGATAGTGAAGCAGAATTAAAACTAATTGAAGAAAAGTGTAAAGAGCTAGATGTTAATGTTGCTTTAAGTGAAGTGTTTTCAAAAGGTTCCGATGGCGGTATTAAACTAGCTAATGAGGTAATAAAACTTGCTGAAAAATCAAATCAATTTAAGTTTGCTTATGATTTAGATGATTCAATTTACAATAAATTAAATAGCATAGCTACTAAAATTTATCATGCTGAAAAAATAGAACTTACCTCAAACGCTTTAAAACAACTGCAACAACTTGAAGAATTAGGATTTTCTAATCTTCCTATTTGTATGGCCAAAACCCAATATTCATTTTCTGATGATCCCAAAAAACTGGCAGCACCAAAAGACTTTACTATTACTATAAGAGAGTTAAAAGTATCATCAGGAGCTGGTTTCATTGTTGCTTTAACTGGAGATATTATGACCATGCCAGGGCTACCAAAAGTTCCGGCAGCTGAAAATATCGATGTTGATGAGTGTGGTATAATTACTGGGTTATTTTAAAGGATGAAAAAGATGTATAAACAAACTATTGAACAATTTACAATTGACTTATCTAGTAATGCACCTGTTCCAGGAGGTGGAGGAGTATGTGCTCTTGTTGGAGCTCTAGCTTCATCACTTGGTAGTATGGTAGCTTCTTTAACTATTGGTAAAAAAAGATATAATGATGTTGAAGAAGAGATTAAACAACTAAATATCAAATCAGAAAATCTACGAATTAAACTTTTAGAAGATATTAATTTTGATGCTGAAAGTTTTTTGCCACTATCAAAAGCTTACTCATTAGATAAGAAAGATCCTAACAGAGAGCAAATTCTAGAAAAGTGCTTAGTTGATGCTAGTAGTGGTCCACTAATTATCTTAAAAGATATCTGTCAAGTAATAGAATTATTACAACGATATGGACAAATCGGAGCCAAATTAGCTATCTCTGATATTGCTACTGCAGCAATGCTAGCTTACGGGGCTTTATATGGTTGTAGTATTAATGTTAAAGTTAATACTAAGTTAATGAAAAATAAAGAATTTGCCCAAGAAAGAAACAATCAAGTTGATAAGTTGGTAGAAAAATATGGGAAATTGGCTAAAACTATTTTCGAAAATATCAATAAGGAGATGATATAATGGCTAACATTTTATATGGTAAAGCAGTAAGTGATCATATTAGTGAACAAACTAGAAAAACAGTTAAAATACTTAAAATACATGGGAAAAAAGCTACTTTAGCTATAGTAAGAGTTGGCGAAAATGCTGATGATATCTCTTATGAAAAAGCAGCAACTAAACGCTGCCAACAACTAGAAATTAATGTCAAATCAATTATCTTAGATAAAGATATTGAATATGAAAAGTTTTATCACATTTTAGATTCGTTAAATAATGACAATGATATTGATGGTATTTTAATACTTCGACCTTTACCAAAACATTTGGATAATGAAAAAGCTAGAAACTATCTAAACCCAACTAAAGATATTGATGGCAGTAGTGATATCTCCTTATCTTCACTTTTTAGCAATACCAACAAATACTTTGCTCCTTGTACCGCTCAAGCAGTCATTGAAATACTAAAGTACTACAACATTCCTTTAGTTGGCAAAAAAGCGGTGGTTATTGGTAGAAGCTTAATAGTTGGTAAACCTGTTAGTATCTTGCTTTTAAATGAAAACTGTACAGTTACTATCTGTCATTCAAAAAGCGAAAATATTCCTGCTTTAACAAAACAAGCTGACATTATCATTGCTTGTAGTGGACAAATGGAAACATTAAATAAAGACTACTTTAGCAGTAATCAAACAGTTATAGATGTAGGAATTAATTATAATCACAAAAAGGGTAAATTATGTGGTGATGTATTATTTGATGAAGTGATAAATATTGTTGAAAATATTTCTCCAGTACCAAAAGGGGTAGGTTCTGTAACTATTGCGGTATTATTAAATAATTTAGCCATTTCAGCCAAGAGAAAGTTATGATATGATATTTACTTGTAAGGAACTAATTATGACAACTAAACGATTAACTACCATGTCAATGTTAATAGCGATGAAAGTTATTTTATCAATATTAACTCCTGTAAAACTATTAAACTTCAAATTTACTTTTGAAGCTTTTCCTGTTTTAGTTGCTGGGTTACTACTTGGTAAACTTGAAGGCTTTATGGTCGGTTTTATTGGAAGTTTTTTATATCAAATACTATTTTCAGGATATGGTTTTACTGCTACTACTCTGTTGTGGGTTTTGCCACATGCTCTTAGTGGACTGACAGCAGGTTTTATTGCTGAAAAAAGAAAAGAACAGTTAAATTTCAAAACAATTTCTATGATTGCTATTTTCTCAGCCCTTTTAGTAACAACCTTAAATACCTTAGCTTTATTTATCGATGCTAAAATATATGGTTATTATTCTACTGTTTTAGTTTTTGGCTCTATTCCCTTAAAGATTGCTGCTGGAATATTATTGGCTATCATTTATGCTCTGGCGCTACCAAAAACAATAGCTCTTATTAAAAAAACAATTAAATAAGTTAGATAATAAAACTAGTCATAACTCTTTTCTGCAGTTAAAAGGAACTGAAACTAATTTCAGTTCCTTTTTATATTGACTTCAAAAGAAAAAATGTTATAATTCTCTCAAAGAGACAAAAAGAACTATAACCATCTTTCAGTTTTTTTGGAAAGGAGAGAAAGCAGAAATGACTAATTGGAATCCATTAAAATACGAAACCATTCCTTGGAAAAGTAGTGTTGAACTTGAAGGTTTATCAAGAAGTTCTAAAAGTAAAATTCTTCCTACTTATCAGTCTTCTATACCCAATACTATTGCTGAAAAAAATATTATCCTTCCCGCAGATCTTGATGTAGCAATTTCTGATTTAATGATTAATATTGGCAGATTTGACTTGCTTCAAACTCAAAAAGGGTATTCTTTTCCAAGTGTTTTACTGAGAAGTGAATCAGCAGCTAGCTCACAAATTGAAAATTTGACATCTAGCATTCGAAATATTGCTTTAGCAGAATTGACTAATAAAGGTCCCACTAATGCCTTATTAATTGCAGGTAATGTTTTCGCAATGAAAAAAGCATTGAATATTTCTGAAAAAATATCAAATGAAACAATTCTACACATCCACAAAACCCTTATGGAATCTTCCCTAGGAAATTTAGCTGGCGAATATAGAAATGAACCAGTTTGGATTGGTGGCACAAGCTATTCGCCTCACCAAGCTACATTTGTTCCTGTGCATCATTCTAAATTGGAATATTATATGAATGATTTGGTTATTTACTCAAAAAGAATAGATGTAAATCCTATTGTTAAGGCAGCAATTCTACATGCTCAATTTGAAACAATTCATCCTTTCGTTGATGGAAATGGTCGTACTGGAAGAACACTTATCCATAAATCTTTGAAAGATGATGGAGTACTACATACAATTGCACTGCCAATATCCGCTGGACTTTTAAATAATCTTGATAGTTATTTAAATTCATTAAAGGCGTATCAAGAAGGAAATCCACTTCCAATTATTGAACAAGTTTTTAAAGCCATTGAATTATCCTTAGCAATTGGCGAAAATGTTTCTGCAAAAATTTCTTCAATTATTCAAAATTGGGAAAATATCATAAATGAAAGAAAAACTTCAACTATTTGGAAATTAATATACTTGCTCATAGAACAACCAGTCATAAATACAAATTTAATAAAGGAAAAACTTCATTTAACTTTAAGAGGAGCAAATAAACTTATTGATAGAGCTATTGGATATGGGATTTTAACTAAATTTGGAAACCAAAAAAAAGGGATGTTTTATCAATCTAGCGAAATTATTGCTGTGCTAGATGACATAACCCAAATAAAAAAACTTTATCGCATTTAAAATATAAATTTAATGTTTTATTCCCCACATGTAATATGATTTTCTATCGTAATAAGAGTTGTCAGAAAAATAAGGAATTAGGTTAAGACCAATTCCTTTTATTTATTCTATTAAACTGTTTTAGATTGTTTTAAATAGATTTGGATAGTAATAATATCAGCTGGATTTACTCCAGAAATTCTTGAAGCTTGACCAATAGTTAGCGGTCTTACTTTCAAAAGCTTTTCTTTTGCTTCAATTGATAAATTGACTATCTTATCATAATCCAAATCATATGGTAGTGGTTGTTTCTCTAATCTGATTAAATTAGCCGCTTCTCTTCTAGTTTTAGAAATATAACCCTCAAATTTAATTTCTATATCTAACTGATTAGCCAGCTTTTCATCTATTTCAATATCGTGTAGCTGACAAATTGTTTTTGTTTCCACATTAGGTCTTTTAATTAGATCAAGGCAATTACCTTGGTTTTTATTATCTTCATAACCTTTTTTAATTAAATAATCTAATAACTGTGGACTATTATTAACCTTTGTTTCTTTTAACAATTGTTTGTAGTATTCTAATTGTTTTACTTTTGAAACAAACTTTTGATATCTTTCCTCACTAATCAAGCCTGCTTCATAACCATAATTTGTCAATCTTTGATCAGCATTATCATGTCTCAACAATAAACGATATTCTGCTCTACTGGTTAATAAGCGATATGGTTCTTTAGTTCCTTTGGTAACTAAATCATCAATCATAACTCCAATATAGGCTTCATCTCTTCTTAAAATCAACGGTTGTTTACCTTTTAATTTATTAATAGCATTAATACCCGCCATCAATCCTTGACCAGCTGCTTCTTCATAACCTGAAGTGCCATTAATTTGACCAGCACAAAATAAATTTTCAACAACTTTTGTTTCTAAAGATGGCTTTAACTGTAATGGGTCAATTGCATCATACTCAATAGCATAGGCATATTTATCAACGACATGGTTTTTAAAACCAGGTAAAGAATAAAGCATTCTGTCTTGAACATCATAGGGCATACTAGTTGAAAACCCTTGGACATAGGTTGTATCTAATGACAACGATTCTGGTTCTAGGAAAATCTGATGTCTTTCCTTATCAGCAAACCTAACTATTTTATCTTCCACGGAAGGACAATATCTAGTTCCTATTCCCTCAACGACCCCTGAATACATACTTGATTTATGTAAGTTTTCTTGTATTATTTGATGAGTTTCAGGCTGAGTGTATATCAAATAACAAGGTACCTGCTCTTTTAATGGCAGTACTTTTTCTGTTTCAAAAGAAAATGCTTCAGTTTCGGTATTTCCTGGTTCAAGTGTCGCACATGAAAAATCGATAGAATCTGTTTTTATTCTAGCTGGAGTACCTGTTTTTAATCTAAAAATTCTAAAGCCTAAATCTTTCAATTTTTGAGAAAGATTTTTTGATGTTCTTAGATTGTCTGGACCTTGAAAAGTTATATGATTAGAAACCATAATCTTGGAATTCATAAAAGTTCCCGTAGTCAATATTACAATCTTGCTTTCTATTACCTCTCCTGTCTCTGTTGATACTCCCTTAACGATATTATCTTTAACAATAATATCTTCAACCATACACTCTTTAAGTGTTAAGTTTTTCTGTTTTTCTAAAACTTCCAACATCCTTTTTTTATATAAAATCTTATCCGCTTGAATTCTTAAACTTCTTACTCCTGGTCCCTTTGTAGTATTTAACATTTTAAGTTGTAAAGCTGTCTCATCAGCTATTTTTGCCATTTGACCACCCAAAGCATCAATTTCTCTAACAACTACTCCTTTTGCTGGTCCACCTATAGAAGGATTGCATGGTAAAGAAGCAGTAAAGTTTTTATCTATAGTGCATAAAACAGTATTAAAACCTAGCCTGCTGGTGGCTAGTGCTGCTTCACACCCTGCATGTCCTGCTCCTACTACAATTACATCTACCATACTTATTAATCTCCTACTCAATAAGTATATCATATTAAAAACAGTGCAATTAAAAAAGTGAATCTTAAGATCCACCTTCAATTATTTCAAATTGTTTTGCTGCTATAATTTTAATATTCTGATAATCAATTTCTTTTTTATCAAGTATATCAATTACTGTATCATAAGCTAGCTTTGTATTATTTGCTTCTTGAGAAATATGAGCCAAGACAATTTCCTTTGTGTCCTCATTAATGCACTGAGCTAAAACATATCCACAGTCTTCATTGGACAAATGACCATAATCAGATATAATGCGGTTTTTAACATATTTTGGTCTCATTGTATTCAGTAACATTTCTGTATCATGATTACTTTCAATTATATAGTAATTAGCATTTTTAATAATCTTTATATTTTTATCAGATAAATAACCTGTATCTGTTACCATTACTAAAGTTTCCTGCCCATCAAAGATAACATAGCCCACCGTAATATCAGTATCATGAGAAAGCGGTATTGCCAAAATATCTAAATCTTTTATCGTAAATACTTCTATTGGTTTAATGAGATGATTTTTATTTAAACCACTAATTTTAAAAGGAGAATAAACATTTAAGTCTTTAATGATCTTAGTATTATTTAAATGGTCAATATGACTATGAGTAATTAACACTCCATCCAAATCTTGATATTTTAATCCTATTTTACCAAATGACTCTTTTAAATATTTCTGTGTTATCCCACAATCAATCATGATGGAAGTATTTTTACTTGTTACAACTGTACAATTACCTTTTGAACCGCTAGCTAAAATATAATATTTCATTACCAATAAGAGGCCTGTTCACAAGGCAAAACCCAACATGGATCAATAAGCTTTCCATCAATATAAATACCAATATCTAAGTGCGGTCCAGTACTACGTCCAGTATTTCCAATTTGTCCAATTACTTCTCCTCTTAAAACAATATCTCCAATTTCTTTATATCCTGGTGTCTTCATATGTAAATACCTAGCTATAATACCATTACTATGATTGATGTAATAATAGTATCCCATAGTTGAGTTATAACCTTTTCTAATAACTGTGCCATCAGCAGCAGCTAAAACATCACCATAACGATTATATCTATCAATAAAGTCACAACCATGATGATTGGCATAACAATAAAAGTCACAGGTAATAACCGGGTTTCTTACAGGTAATGAGAAAAATACTCCTCGATCACTATAATCTTGCATATTATATCTATATTGGCCAACTGTTGGTTCAACCCTTACCACCACGCTATCTTGACGATAACTTGTAAGGATGCCATTTACGTAAATATCCGTGTAAGTAGCATCGTTATATCCTGTTGCAGGAGCAACATCTTCAACTACCTCTCCTCTTTTTAATGTCATATCAAAAGTATATGTACTTTCTGTTGGATATGTTACTTCTTGCACTAAACGTTGTTGCTCCACAACTACTGTTATTGGTGGAGTAAAATAAGCAACAATTAATTGTTGGCCTACTATCAAAGCTTGGTTTATATTATCAATATCATCATTTATTGCCAAAAGCTGTTTAGCTAATAAACCTGTTTTTGAAGCAACACCACTGATAGTATCATATTCAACAACTGTATAGTATTCCAATTGATAATCTCGCCCATAACATAAGTACATAAAGATTGCCTCTTCATCAGCAAAAAGTTCTTTAGTGCTAGCTCCAGTAGGAGTTGCTTTAATAGTTTCTTCAATGTAAATATTTTTATCCTGACTTCCATAAGTGGTTAAATCCAGAATCTTTTCATGATTTTCTAAAGCAACATAAGTCTTTTCATCAATAAAACATAAAGCAAATCTCCTTAAAGCATTAGAAAACTCTTCGATAGACTTTACATATATCGTATCGACTATATCATTTTCCTTAACAATATCTATTCTAACTGCCTGAACAACTAAAAGGTTGTTATCAATAATATACGATAATATTTCTTGATCTTTATTTTCGTATTTCCAGAAAGATTTCTCTTTTAAAATATATAGTTCACTACTAATATCAATCTCATAGCCTTCAAACTTTGTCCCAGCCAATTTTGCCTCTTCCATGTCAATAGCATTTTGAATGAGTTCACTATCATAGATAATACCTATCAAATTACCCTTATGATAAACCTTTATTACATCAATAGGCTCCAATGATACATATTCAATTTTTTGAGCAATGTGTGATTTTTCTTCACTCAAGTTGATATTAGAGATGAGTGCTTGTTTTCCAATGTTTGAAGGAAAAAACATAACAATCAAAATAGATAAAATAAGGCTTATAAATATTGCAATTAATTCTTTTTTTCTTTTCATACTATCCCTCATTATATCTAGTTTCTTTGGTATAGAAAGCATTTATTGAAGACTTAAAGGCCAATAATAATTCACCAATTGCCCCATTTCTGTGTTTAGCAATAATTAACAAGATATCCTGCAAATCATCTTTTGGTAAAGATTCATCAACATCTTCAGTTTTATTTTTTGGACGATGTAAAAACATAACCACATCAGCATCTTGTTCAATAGCTCCAGATTCTCTTAAATCAGATAGAATTGGATTTCTATCTCTTCCTTCAACATTTCTCGACAATTGCGATAAAGCTACAACTGGAACATTTAATTCCCTAGCCATCTGTTTTAAAGAACGAGAAATTTCACTTACTTCCAATTGCCTGTTATCTCCTTTAGAAACTGAAGGAGCAATTAATTGTAAATAGTCAACAATAATCATATCTAAACCATGGTCAGCTTGTAATTTACGACATTTAGCAAAAATATCATTAACTTTAATAATTGGTGAATCATCAATAAAGATACCAGCTTTTTCCAATTGGCTTTTAGCTTGATCTATTTTAGCCCAATCTTCATTAGTTAAGTTTCTACCTGTTCTAATTTTTTCTGATTCGACAGTACTTTTTGCGGACAACATTCTCATTGCCAAGTGAATAGCTGGCATCTCAAGTGAGAATACAGCCACATTTTTTTGATATCTAATCGCAGCATTACTGGCAATATTTAAGGCAAAAGCTGTTTTTCCTACCGAAGGTCTAGCTGCTACGATAATTAAATCACCATTTTGAAAACCATTAGTTATATTATCCAGATATTTATAACCTGAAGGAACGCCAGTCATTCCACCTTTTTCCCTCAAAGTGTGTATTCTTTCAATTAATTCATCAAATGTTTCTTTGCTATTTTTAAATTCTGAAACTTTTCTATCTCTGCTGACCTTTAAAATTAAACTTTCAGCTTCATTTAAAACATCCAGAGGTTCATATTGCCCTTCATAACTTCTCTTTTTGATTTTTTCTGAAACTTCAATCAATCTTCTTAACAATGCTTTTTCTTTTAGCAATGTTATATAGTGAACAGAGTTTGCACTGCTGATTGCCAGATCAGTTAAATGCATGATGTAGTCTACTCCACCAACACTATTCAACTCTTGAATATCTTGCAGTCTAGTAATAACTGTTGCGACATCAGTAGGTTTATCTTCTTGATTTAAATCTAACATTGCTTGATAGATTTTTCTATTTGCTACCACAAAAAAGTCCTCTGGCAGTAAATTTTCTTCAAAGGTAAATCTAAATGTCTCTGGGTATAAAAATAATGAGCCTAATAAAGCCTGTTCAGCATCAATACTTGCTGGTACTTGTAAAGTCATAAATACCCTCCTATAAACCTATAACTTCTATTTTAAATTTTGCAATTACTTCTTTAAATAATTCAACTTGCACTTCATAATCACCTAATTTAGTAATATTTTCAAAATCAACAAATTTACGTCTGTCCACCGTAATCTTATGTTGTTTTGCCAATTCATCAGCTATCTTGCCAGAATTAATACTACCAAATAATTTACCATCAGTTCCACTTTTAACTTTAAATGTTAAAATTAACTTTTCCAATTTTTCTTTTAAATCTAAGGCTTCCTGCTTTTTAGCCTTTAAATCAGCAGCTGCTTCATTTTTTTGATTTTGTAATATTTCTAAAGCTCTTTTAGTAGCTTCAACTGCAAAACCATTTTTAATTAAATAATTGCGAGCATAACCTGCTGCTACTTCTTTAATTTCATTTTTCTTTCCAACGTTTTTAACATCAGTCAATAGGATCACTTTCATTATTACTACCTCCTTGTTGATATTCTTCAATTACCAAAATCAGCTCATCTTTTAATGCTTTTAAACTGGTATTTGTTCTTTGCAAACCTGCAGCATTAAAGTGACCTCCACCCCCCATTTTTTCCATAATAATTTGGACATTAACATCATTATTACTTCTAGCTGAAATGGCTAAAGTACTGCTGTCTATTTGAGCAATAACAAACGCTGCTTCAATTCCTTTAATTGAACACAGATGATTAGCTCCCTTAGCTAAAGTTGTCCTTGATAAATACTTTCCCTCTTTAGTTACCGCACTGATGGCGATATTATCTTTTACAATTTCCATATGTTTAGAAATTGTTGTTTTATCTACAAAATCCTGTATTCCTTCTTTTAGCCAATAATAAGCTAAAGAAGTATTACTTCCACTTTTTTTAAGTGTTGCACACGCTTCAAATGTTCTAGCAGATGTTCTAGATTTTAATTCATCAGTATCTACTAAAATTCCAGCATACATAATGGTTGCTTCTAATTCTGTTAATTCAATATTATTATGTGAATATTGCATCAACTCTGTTACTAATTCAACTGTTGAAGAAGCACTTGGTTCATTATATATTAACATGGCACTAATATTTGTTTCACTTTTTCTACGATGATGGTCAATAATGGCAATCTTTTGAGCTTTTTCTACTAATTTTGGTGTACTGGTTAAATCTAAACTATGATGATCCACTGCTACTACCAGTGAATCTTCATCCATAAAAGATAAAGCCTCTTCTTCGCTGACAAAGATATGGTTTTCAATTAAATTCATAATATTTTCTTCATATATTGCTTCTGTAACTGGCTCAATATTTATATCATTAAACACAATATATGCTTTTTTCTCTAAAGAGAAAACCATTCTACTAACACCCAGACAAGCGCCAAAACTATCTAAATCAGCATCATTATGTGGTATAACAAAGACACTTGAACTTTCATCAAATATTTTTTCTAAACTCTGTGCCATAACTCTAGCCCTAACTTTAGAAGTTTTTTCGCTGGCTTCTGAGGATTGACCAAAGAATTCAACTTCTCTCCCATGTTGTTTTACCGCAACTTGGTCTCCTCCTCTAGATAGTACTAATTCTAACATACTGTTTAAAGTGTTATCTAATTCATCTATACTGCTGTCGCCATAACTATATGCCATTGAAGATGTTATTGAAACATCAAGAGTTCTAGCGGCTTCTTTTATTTCATTTAAAATCGCAAATTTACTGCTAACCATTTCTTGGAAATTTTTGTGATTTATTACCGCAAAGAATCTATCACTTCTAATTCGTCTGATGACTGCTCCATGGCCTATTGCCCATGACACTATTTTTTGACGAATATTAGTGTTGATTTGAGCAATTTTTTGTTCATCTTCATTGCGAATTGTCTCTTCATAATTATCTAAACTAATTAAACCTAAGACAATTTTTTCATCTTGATAAGCTTTTTTGAGATCATACATTTCAGTAATATCTTTGACAAATACTACTTGCGAACTTTCTTCTTTGATACATTCATATTTTGTACCATCTTCATTAATAATCACTACACGATGATTATCTCCGGAAAACAAAACACCCATTTCAGGAAATATTTTGGTAATTTTTTCACCAATTATCTTTATTTCACGATTTTCAAAGAAATCTGAAGCCCAAGTAGCAATATGGTTATCATCATAAATAATAATTCCTACCTTAGCATATTCTAAAGCTTCTTTCGCTTCTGTTCCCAACACTCTGTTTATATCAACTGTACGTTTTCTCTTATCTAACTCTACTACTAGGAAAATATAAATTAACAAAACAAAATTTGCCACAATGAAAACATATACTAAGAAACTATATTTAATTTTTAAAATAAATTCAAAAAATAATGCTAAAACAGTTTCAATTAAAACAAGAATTAAGGCAACAAGTTTAAGCTTGTCCATTTTGTTTAACATAATTTTTCATCTCCTCTATTAATGTTTTTCTAAATGAAGTAAAGATATCAAAAATTCCAACTCCAATAACTGCAGCTGACAAAAATAATGCTAATAACAACACGATAACTGAAATACTGGCTCTAGTTCTATTATTTGGTATTCTAATCGCAATAAGAGTTGAAATCAAAATATAACCAAACATAAAACACACAATATATGCGATAACTGTTATAGGAAAAATTATATTTTTATATTGGGCAACAGCTGAAAACTGAGTCATTAAGATGTTTCCAGCTAGTCCAGCAATAACTATTAGTTTTAACCATAACGGAGCATAAAGTTCGCTTACTGATTTCATTGGCGGAGTAACCATCTTAAGTCTTTTTAAAACTAAAAAAGCAATACTGTGAACTAAAAACCCTTCTAAAAGCGAACTTAATACTGATGAGATAATAATAATTGAAAATATCGCATTATTGTCAAAAATAGACATAAGTGTTGAATAAACGCTGGCATCTCCTTTTGCCATCTTCTCAACCAAAGTAGCCATGGTATTTTTCATAAAATCCATTTCTGCCATTAAGTCATAGCCAAAAAATTTAGCAAAGACAAAATATGAAATAAACATCATCACCATTGAAACTACAACTACTGAAGTAATTAAATAACCTGCACTTTTTTGTTTTATAAGGCCTGCTCCATAAACAGTGCCAGCAACTACTGAACCTAAAACATAAAAAGTGCTTGTTGAAATTGGACCAGCAATAATCATTGTCATAAGTACCATTGCAGTATTCATAACAATAGCTTGCTTAACATCAAACTTAATGATATAGATGATTACTGGAATTGGAATAATCCAAAAAAAATATAATTCTAAACCATTAGCTAATAGACGATTTATATAAACTAGTACTCCTGTTAAAGCACAAAACAATGCCCCATAAGTTATACTATTTACTCTTGATTTACGCATTTTCAATTTCTCCTACAACAAAAACATCTTTTACATACAAAGATACATAGTAATTATAAAACATTATTGAAATGTTGTAAAACTCTGAAGACCAACTTTAAAAAGTTTTAAGTCAACACTAAAAATAGGCATAACAATATGCCTATGTTATTTAGTAGTGTTTTTAACTTGAAAATTTCCAATGATATCTATCTATGTTTTGCTCTTTTTCAGCAAAATTATTATGTTAGACAACTGAAACATTAGAATCTTCTTTAGCTTTCTCTTTAAACCATAGGGCTAGCATTGTATAAGATAAAAAATAGATAAAATCAATGAATAATACTAGCAATTGACTTAATATGTAATTTAATAACATTCCATTTTCGTACTCAGATAAATATAATATATAGTTCCCTATTCGATGAAAAATAAGCAAATACAAAAATCTGAGAACAATCAACAGACTTGGAATAAACCATACTTTTTTCATTATCTCTGATTTATCATTTCTAGTTTTCGAGCAATTATATACAATAATAATAAACATACTTATTGAAGCTAAAAGTTCTAAAAAAGAAGCAAAACCAAAATAATTAAAAGAATTAATGATTACATATGCTCTATAAAGAACATCTAATCCCGAAACAACAACAAAAGCAATATTCTTCTTTTTAATAAATAATAAAAGGGCAAAACCAATACATATAACAAAATGTAACGAACGAAAAGACCAAATGCTTAGACCAAAATTCATGAAATAAAATATATCATACAATATGTATAGTCCATGAATAGTAAATGCTATTGCACCAATTAATGCATATAAATCTGAAGTTTTTTTAATTGTCATGTCCATTCCTCCTTAAAATTAATTTAATAACTGGATTAAAACAACACCTATTTAACTAAAAACAAAAAAACTAATATGATTATTTTCTATTTTTTTCACATTTTTCCTTAATTAATTTGATTATATCTATATGTTTATATATAGTCAAGATATTTATTTTTTCGATAAAATAATATGTGATTAATATATGATAATGTTTTTGGCAATAACAATAGATGAATCAAAAAAAGTGATTTTTAAATCACCTTTTTTGCATAATATTCTCTTATAATAAAATTTACTTTTTAATTAATCAACAACGTATGGTAATAAAGCCATTTGACGAGCACGTTTGATAGCTACAGCTAACATACGTTGATACTTAGCACTTGTCCCTGCTACTCTTCTTGGAATAATTTTTCCATTAGGTGAGACAAATTTCTTTAACAATTCAGTATCTTTGTAGTCAATATAGGTAATGTTATTTTTAGTAAAATAACATACTTTTCTACGACCAGGTCTATTTCTTCTAAATGCCATTTTAAATTTCCTTTCTAGAATGGCAAATCATCACTTGAAATATCCAATTTAGGACTATCTGCCATATCTGTATAACTTTCATCTGGATAATAATCAGTTGTATATGATACTGAACTATCCGCTGAAGCACTCTTACTATCTAAAAACATAATACTGTCTACTAAAACTTCGACAACATAAACTCTTTTGCCTGGAGTACTAGGATCTTCATAATTTCTTGTTTGAATCTTTCCTTCAACTCCAAGTTGAGAACCTTTGCGTAAATATGTAGTAATTAACTCGGCAGTTTGATTCCATGCAACACATGGGACAAAATCTGCATCTGGTGTAGTTGTATCTGTTTTGCTTTTTCTTCTATTCACTGCTAAAAAGAAATTACAAACTGATGCACCATTTGGTGTTTTACGCAAAACTGGATCTTTGGTCAAGCGACCAATTAAAATAACTCGATTAATCATATTCCTTCACCTATTTATCAATTTTGACAATCATATGGCGAACAACATTTGCATTGATACGACTGATACGGTCAAATTCTACGATAGCATCATTATTAGCATTAATAGTGATTACTACATAATATCCTTTTGTCATGTCTTCAATTGGATAAGCGAATTCTCTCATTCCCCATTCATCTACTTTTTCAATAGTTCCATCAGCATCTGTGATGATTTTATGTAGAGTTTCAATGGTTTCTGTACGAACTGCTTCCTCAGTTGAAGCGTTAAGGATATACATAATTTCATATTTTCTCATGTTTTTCCTCCTTTTGGTCTAAGCGGCTTATTAATAAGCAAGAAGTAAATAATTAATTTACCCGAACGCTGTTACATTTTAGCAAATTTTCCCCTTATTGTAAAGTCAAAATTCCCTTTCTATAAATAATATTTTTATTTTTTTACAACTCCTAATTTTTAGTCATGAATGTTTCAATATCCTCAATTTCCTTAATAATATTTTTACTTAAATTAATGCATCCGTCTTCAGTAATTAATAAATCATCTTCAATTCTAATACCGATATCTTCATCCTCTAAGTATAAACCTGGCTCATTAGTGATTACACAGCCTGGTTTTAATGGCATATCTACTAAAGCTACATCATGAGTTTCCAATCCCAACATATGAGAAACACCATGATAATAATAATCCTTTACCGTTTTACCATCCTCTAATAATCCAATAGCTGCTAGTTCAACTTCATAAAACTTAATAACTTCTTCATTTAATCCTTTAGTAGTAACTCCTGGTTTAGCCAGAGCTTCTACAAGTTTATTAGCTCTTAAGACAATATCATAAATTTCTTTTTGACGACTAGTAAACTTACCATTGACAGGAAAAGTTCTGGTGATATCAGCGTTGTAATATTGATATGAAGCCCCTAAATCACATAATACTAAATCATCCGTTTTAGCATAATCATTGTTATCGACATAATGTAAAATGGTCGCATTTTTACCTGTAGCACAAATTGTAGCAAAAGCATTTTTACACTTTTTACATTTTAAGACAAAATCAAAATATGCTTCCAACTCATTTTCCCAAACATTACTATGTGAGTATCTCATCATTGTTTCAATTCCCTCTTGAGTTACATCTATGGCTTTTTTAATTAGTTCAATTTCGTGTTCATCTTTAATTACTCTCATTGAACATATCTTGTCATAAATATTAGTACACTCCACTTGAGGCTGAAGCTTTTTAATCTTGTTAAATAAATCTACTGTCGCATTAGGTTGATCTAATTCTTGTTTAGTTAAATCCCCACACAAAATAAAATCTATCGCCTTACCATGATAATTCAGGTAAGTTCCTATTGACTGTAGCAGGGTATCAAGGTATCTAACATCTTCAATACCACTAATTTCTTTGGCTTGTTTTGATCTAATTCTTCCACCAACCCATTTAGCCAGCACTTCATCATATGGCTCAATAAATAAAATTTCTTTAGTTGTATTTTCATCTAACTTAACTAATACCAACACTAAATTTTCTTTATCCAACCCTGTATAGTAATAGAAAGACCTATTTACCTCAAATGGATATTTAGCATCTCCAATGCTATAAGGAGCCTTTCCAGCCATCAGTACAGTAATTGAATACTGGTCTAACATTGTTAATAATTGTTCTCTTCTTTTTTTGTACATAAACTAACCTCCCTACTTTATATCATCAATTGTGGTAATTTTCTCATTATAATTTTTAGAAATAACACATCGTATTTTAATATCGCTATATTTTTCAATAACCGATGCTTCATCGGTTGGTATAAATCCTTCTTTTCTGGCCTTTTTATAACAATCCATAAGTTCATCAGCATAGAAAGCTTGTGGTGTTTGAGCACCATTTAACATATTTCGATCAATTGTTTTAACAATGTAACCTTCACTTACCACTTTAATAGTATCAACAATTGGTTTAGTTAAAATTGCTGCTCTTTCAGTTTTCATTGCTTTTTTTAAATTATTTAAATCTTCATTTTTTAAATAACATCTTGCTCCATCATGAACTAAAACTATCTTTTCCTTCACTGCTTTTAAGCCATTAAAAACCGAGTCACTTCTTGTTTCCCCTCCAAGACAATACATCTCTTTACCTGTTGCTCTGTTTTTCGCCAAATAGTCAATTGTTTCTGGGTTGGTAACTAAAACTATCTGAGTACAATCCTTATCTTCTCTAAAAGGCTCTAATGCCTTATCAATAACAAGTGAGCCATCAGACAACTTATATAATAATTTGTTAACTGCTGAACCAAATCTTTCAGATTTTCCTGCTGCAACAATAACCGCTGTATATTTCATAAGTGCTCCTACTATCTATTGTTTAATTAATTTTAACACAATAAAAAACTTATATCACATATTGTTTCAATTATTGTTTATACTATAATAAAGAGGTGTTTAATATGAAGATTTCAACGAAAAAAGGAGATTACTTATTTACCGACATTAAAAACAAAAGAGTTAGAAAAAATGACAAGATAATTGAAGCTCTTGGTTTAGTTGATGAAACTATTATCAGTATTATTGAAGCAGATAGCTGTGTTGATATTCCTTATGTAGAAGAAATTGTTAATACTCTAAGTGCTATTGCTGGGTATGTTTCTGGCTACCAGGAAGCCTTTGATATATCAGTTTTATTAACTAAGATAGAAAAGGATATTGAAAATTGTCCTAGTAATTTTAAATTTAATTACCCTTACAAACAAAAAGAAAAGATTGCTTTAAGCACTGCTAGAGTTAAAGTGCGAGCTTTAGAAAGAGCTCTAGTAGCCATAAATGATACGGAAGTGTTCTATCTGCCTTTTATTAATCGACTTTCTGATTTCATGTATTACTTACAAGTTACAATCTAAATATTTTTCTTGTCGTAGAAAATTTTACAGCATTTTTTGAACAAATTCTTTTGAATCATAATTAATGGTAAATACTGATTATTGTTAATTATTAAAAACTATGAATATCAGGGTAATGGTGATATTATATAGTTGCGTTTTCACCGGAGGAATTATGAATATTATTAAAAAAGCATTGAGAATGAATTGGAAAGAAGCTTGGCCATTGATAAAACAAGGGCACAAACAATCAAAAAGATCTTATTTAGATTTAATAATTGACCTATATAATTGTTATAAAGAAGGTTATAACTGGGGCGAATATTTTATTTTTGGTTTTCAATTTAATCAAAACAAAGAATATCGTGATACTTTTGTACGTGGCAAAGTTCATTTTCAAATGATTACCGATATGTTTAAAGTCAGTGATGAAGGATATAATTTCTTTGATGATAAGGGACTTTTCAATCATAATTTCAGTGACTTAAAAGGTATTGATACTTTGGATTTAAGAGTTAATGATTTTAACGATTTTAAAAATTTTACTAAAAAACATAATGAGTTTTTCGTAAAATCTGCAACCGGTGATGGTGGACACGAAGTTAAACATATTTGTTTAAAAGACATTAAAGTTAAACTTGAAGTTTTTTTTAATCAATTAATAAAAGATGGTCTTGTGATTGTAGAAGAAAAAATTATTCAACATTCTGAAGTGGCTAAATTATCAGTTAATGCCGTTAACAGTATAAGAATTGTTACAGTTAAAGATATTAATGGTAATATCAAAGCGCCATTTATTGCTTCCAGAATTGCAACTGGCTATGCACATGTTGATAATTGTTCATTAGGTGGAGCTTCTTGTATCTTGGATAGTGAAGGAGTGGTTAACTACGATTATTTTGCGAATATTCCAATAATCAAGTATTATGATCGCAATATTATTACTGGCTTTAAATTTAAGGGTTTTAAATTTCCTTACTTTAAAGAAAGTATCAGTTTATGTATTGAAGCTGCCAAAAGGTGTGAAAGTCATTTTATTGGCTGGGATGTTGCGATTACTGAAAACGGACCAGTCTTAATTGAGGCAAATCGTGCTCCTAGTTTTGATTTATTTCAAGCGAAAGGACAACTGGAAAATAATCGAGGCAAATTGAAGGAATTAGAAGAAGCTTTAGGCTTTAAATTAAGCAAAAACAATTTTGACACCAAAGAGAAAAAATAATTTTATTAAAGAAGTGTTTTAAGTTAATAATTAAATGTTTAGATAGTTTATTAATCGACTTTTTAACTTCATATAATACTTACAATTTAAAATGTAAATATTTTCAATGTTTATAATTGGCTTCTTTATGTTAAAATATAAATACACTATTGGAGGGGGACCTGTTTATGTATAGTCAAGACTTAATTAAAAAACTAAATTTAGACATCAAAAATAATTTTCCACTAATTTATCCTATTGAGGATAATTTTAAAATTACTCATAGTGGTGTTTCTAGACTTGTAATGTTAGACAGATACTCTCAAAAAGATATCGACTTAAAAACATTATCGATTGGTGATTTAGTTTTGACAGTGGTTAAGGAAGATCCTGTTTACCCTTCAAGAGGAATTGGCTATATAAAAGAAATCTATGATAATTATTGCATTATTGAGTTAGAAGAAGATTCTAGAGGATCTTTAACTAGCTTGGAAGAAATTGAAACAGGTTTAATTAAAAGAGATTTTGGTTTAATTGATAAACCTGTTGAAATATATTGGGAACAGATTGCTCTTAGAGTTGGTAACGCTTTGGCTGAAGTGGAAAAAGAAGATTTAAGGACCAAATATGGTGATATTTTTGCCAAAGAATTGGCTGATTTAAACATTATACCTGCTGGCAGAGTCTTATATGGTGCAGGTAGCGGTACTCAAGTTACCTACTTTAATTGTTTTGTTATGCCATATATTCACGATTCAAGAGGCGGCATTGCTACTCATCGCCAAGAAGTTATGGAAATCATGTCTAGAGGTGGTGGAGTTGGAACCAATGGTTCTACTCTCAGACCTAAAAATGCTCTAGCTAAAGGCGTTGGCGGAAAAAGTTCAGGAGCTGTTAGCTGGTTAAATGACATTGCTAACTTAACTCACCTTGTTGAACAAGGTGGCTCGAGAAGAGGAGCTCAAATGATTATGCTTGCTGACTGGCATCCTGACATTATTGAATTTATCGTTTCAAAAATGCAAAATCCAAGAGTTTTAAAATGGTTAGCTGATAATTCAAATGATGAACAAATAAAATATCATGCCAGCAATAAACTTAAATTTGTTCCACTAACAAATCAACAAATCGAAATATATGAAACTATTACTAGAGATGTCAATGCTGATATTAAACTTGTTAACTTTGCTCACGAGCAGTTAATGAATGGTGGTCATTTTGAAGTAGTAAATCAAGATTTCTTGTCAGGTGCAAATATTTCAGTAACTCTTACTGATGAATTTATGGAAGCAGTAAGAAATGATTCAACTTTTGATTTGCGTTTCCCTGATTTAGACAACTATACCCCTGAACAAAAACAATATTATGATGATCATTGGATGGAAATAGGCGATATTCACTCTTGGCCTTTACCGATCAAAACATATAGAACTGTCAAGGCCAGAGATATTTGGGATTTAATTTGTTTTTGTGCTACTTATTCAGCAGAACCTGGTATTTTCTTTATTGATAACGCCAATAAGATGACTAATGCGGTTGCTTATGGACAAAAGGTCGTTGCAACAAATCCTTGTGGTGAGCAACCTTTAGCTCCTTATTCAGTTTGTAACTTAGCTGCTATTAACTTGGCAAACTTTGTTAATAAGAAAACTGGAGAAATTCTCTTTGATAAATTAGCTAAAACTGTTCATATAGCAGTCAGATTGCAAGATAATGTCATCGACTCTACTCCTTATTTCTTGAAACAAAACGAGATACAAGCACTAGGAGAAAGAAGAGTTGGTTTAGGTATTATGGGTCTTCATGATTTATTAATCTGGGCTGGTAAGCGTTATGGTTCGCCAGAAGCATTAGATACTATTGATGAAGTTTTCCATTGTATTGCGACAAACGCTTATAAACAATCTATTGAATTAGCTAAAGAAAAAGGAAGCTTCCCATTCTTAAAAGATAACCATGAAGCTTTCATCAATTCTGGTTATATGAAACAGATGGATGAAGATATTCGTCAAGATATCTTAAAATATGGAATTAGAAATTCTCACTTATTAACTATTGCTCCTACTGGTTCTACCGGAACTATGATTGGAGTATCTACAGGATTAGAGCCTTACTTTTCATTCTCATATTTTAGAAGTGGTCGACTCGGTAAATTTATTGAAGTAAATGCTCAAATTGTTGATGAGTTTTTAGAGTTAAATCCACAATATACTAAAGAAACGCTTCCAGACTACTTTGTAAGTGCGATGGAACTTACTCCTGAAGAACATGCTGATTCACAATGTCGTATTCAACGTTGGATTGACTCATCTATTTCTAAAACTGTTAATGCCCCTAAAGGTTATAGTGTTAGACAAGTACAACAGGTTTACACAAGATTATATTATGGCGGTGCTAAAGGTGGCACAGTTTATGTTGATGGTTCTAGAGATAGTCAAGTATTAACTTTATCAAATGAGCAAGAAGGAGAAACATTTGCTCAAATGGATATTGTCAAAGACTTTGGTATTTTGGTAAGTGAAGTTCAAGAAGAAGATAAGAAAACTAACCTAAGAAGCGATAGACAAGATAGAGAAATTGGTGTTGAAGTTGGTAATATTTGTCCAATCTGTTTAGAAGGTGTGGTAGAGGAAATAGGTGGCTGTAACACTTGTACTAACTGTAATGCCCAATTAAAATGCGGATTATAAGATAAACTAAAAAAACAAGAAATCAATTCTTGTTTTTTTAAGACAACAGAGGAAATTATCCTCTTTTTAATTATTAAACCTGTACTCCTTTAATCCAGCTTTATGTAAAGAAATAACTCCCATCAAGAATGCTGCTTGACTAACAATATTAATTCCTTGAGCTAACCAGTTCATAAAACTTAAAGTGAAATCTTTGCTTGATAAATATCCCATCATTAAACTACAAACAAATGAGATTACAAAGAAAATTGTTATCTTCTCTTTATTTAACTTTTTAGCTAGGATACTTAAACATACATTCATTGCTCCTAATCCTAATACCATAAGTGTTACAAATAGAAAAGTTCCACTAAATACAGCTGGTGCACTAGCAACAATAACACCCTTTTTTTGAATTAGAGCTAAAACTAGTCCAACACCTGCAAAGACAAAGCCAATAGCTTGAGTAGCAAAGAACATATCTGTTAAGGTTTTAAAATCACAAATATTAGTAGCATATAGAAGCTTATGAGTCGCTTTTAGAAAACCCGCCAATGCCACATTTGTAGTACCAGTAGCAAATAAACCAAATGCTGTTCTACTCATTTTATTATAAAAATCTTTTTTAAGAATTGAAGCTCCGATTATAAAGAAAATTACTGGAATAAAATCCACAATTGCCATAGGAATACTAAAATCATTCATCTTTATTTTCCCTTTCAATTTTGCTTAAGTGGTAAATTGGAATAAATGGAAATAGAATTGGTGTTGTCTCAGCATATTGACGATATTCTGGATCATTTCCATAATTCTTTTCATGACGTTTTTCCAATCTATATGCTCCATGAATCATAACAAAAACAATTAAAATATAACCGATAATCGGCATAATCCACTGTCCTTTAACAAGTGTGCCAAATCCACTAATAAATAATCCTGTCCAGAATAATATTTCAGAAAAATAGTTTGGACAGCGAACTATTTTATATAAACCAACATCACAAAATCTTTTGGGGTTAATTGCTTTAGCATCTGATTTTTGTTTGTCAGCAACTGTCTCGCCAATGATACCAATAGCCATGATAATTACACCAAGATAGCCCCAAATATCTCCACTTGTTAAATTGGCATAACGATATGTTGCTGGAGAAGTTTGCCACATATACATCCACATTGAATAAGTCCACATTACTAAATTTACATAAACTGGCATTTGTTTGTTTGAACCAGTTGACTGTAAAGTTTTCTTATAATGAGTATTCTTCAACTCACGTTTTAACAAAAAATATCCTAATCTAAATCCATAAATTGCTAACAAAATACTCATTAAAACTACAACAATTGTAGCTGAACCATTAATTAAACTATATAGTAATAACCCTACTCCAATTCCCATTACAGCAAATCCATATCCTATAGACATAAACCAAACAAACGAATGGAAACCACAAAGAGTCATTAATCCACTAATAGCTAGTAAAACCCACCATAATGGTGAAGGAAACACTTTACCTACCATGATTTACCTCCAAAATATGCTTTTATATATTCTTTAAAACTTGACTCACCTGTAACGTCCTTACCAACTAAATCGTTAGTTAAAGTCCACTTAGAAAATAAGATGATATCTCTTTTCCCTTCTTTTTTAATTTTAGGAAGTTTTGCTAGAATATCAAACATACCAGGTGGAACATATTTAATCTTTGTTTCTTTCCCTGCGGCATCAAAACATAACTTAGTCATTTCTTCATAAGTGTATGTTTCTTTTCCACCAACTTCATAAATAGGATTTCCTACATCATTCATATGTTCAATGATGAAAGAAGCAAAATCTTCACAAGCAACAACATTTGCCTTCATATTTCCGTAACCTTTTAACAATTGTATTTCTCCTTTTTCGATAAAAGGCCTAAACACCTTGGCGATATCATAGAAATAACCAGTTGGGCGATAAATGACATGGTCAATACCAGATTTTCTTAATTCTTCTTCTAGCAACCATTTAGCATGCAACATTGGAACTTTTTCTGCTCCAGCTCTTTCACAAGCAATAACTGAAATATAGTTAAACTTTTTTACACCTGCTCTTTTTGCCTCTTCAAGCAAGTTTAAATTACCCTGATAATCAATATCATAAGCTGTAAATCTTGTACTTGAAGAAGTCAGTCCCATAGTTGTTATCACTAAATCGACATTCTCACATAAACCTTCTAAAGTTTCTGGTTTTGTTGCATCAATTTCTTTGAAAATATACTTGCCCTCATAACCATTATTTGCTTTTTCTTTTAAATCTGCTGCAATAATTTCATAACCTTTTTCAACTAACTGTTTTAAAATTTCAAAACCTAAGTTTCCAAAAGCTCCTGCCAACACAATTTTCATATTTTATCCTCCCCTTAAAAATATAATTTATTGATTTTTCTAAATAAACTTTTTCAAAAAAAGAGAAAAAGAATATTATATATACATTATATTTTTAACTAAAACAATTGTCAAAACATTAACAAACAGAAAAAAATACAATCTTTTTTCAAAACAATTCAATTTTATGCAAATATTTCAAAACTATTGCAATTATTTAAAATATATCATATAATTAAATCGGAAGGAGTGATTGTAATGTTTCAATGGTTAAAAGGGAACGCTTATTCAATGATTGTCACTTTGAGTGACAACTATATCACTCTAAATAATTGTGCTGCCAATCGTTTTTCCGACATCAAATGGTGTCTGATTGGACTAGATCAAAAAAACAAAAGACTTGCTATCAAGCCGGTCACAAAAAAGGATATTGATTTAGGCATCTATCCTTCTGAAAAACTGCATAAAGTTAATTTAGGAAGAGGATATGCGAGAATTGCTAACAAAAATTTAATGAAATCTTTAGAAGAAGTTACTCAGTATCCTTTAAGTGAAAATGCTAAATACAGCGCATCATTCGATGATAATGAAATGATGCTAATAGTCGACTTAACAAGTAAGGAGGATTAGCTTATGTTAACTATGTGGATTATTGTTGCAATTGGCGCATTTTTAATTGAAATCTTTACTTTAGGAAATCTGATTTGTATCTGGTTCATATTTGGTGCTTTAGCTAGTGCACTACTCGCTTGGTTAAAAGTTCAAGCAATCTGGCAATATATTGCATTCTTTATTGTTTCGATTATTTCGATGTTAATCATTCGTCCACTAGCACATAATTATTTACGAGGAAACATTGTTCCAACCAACTCTGATCGTTTAATTGGACAAAATGCTACTCTTATCAAAGAGATCGGTGAGGAAAGTTGGGGAGAACTTATTAAAGGTGGAGTTACTTGGAGTTGTGTCAGTATTGACAATCAACCAATACCTAAAGACACTAATGTTAGAATTGTAGCTATTGAAGGCGCAAAATTGATTGTAAAAAAAATTGATTAAAGAAAGGACATATATTTATGGAAAAATTAATTATCTTTTTGGTACTATTTGTGATAGTTGCTGCTGTATTAATGTATACAGTTAGAATTGTACCTCAATCAGAAGCTTATGTCGTAGAAAGACTTGGAGCTTATCATGCAACTTGGACCACAGGAGTTCACTTTGTGTTACCATTTATCGATCGTATCAGCAATAAAGTTACTTTAAAAGAGGTTGTTAAAGATTTTGAACCTCAACCAGTTATAACTAAAGATAATGTTACTATGCAAATTGACACAGTTGTATACTTTCAAATTACTGACCCTAAACTGTATACCTATGGTGTAGTTGGACCAATTAATGCTATTGAAAACTTGACTTCTACCACCTTAAGAAATATTATTGGTGACTTAGAATTAGATGATACTTTAACTAGTAGAGATATTATCAATGATGAAATGCGTACTATTCTGGATGAAGCAACTGATTCATGGGGAATTAAAGTAAGAAGAGTTGAAGTTAAAAACATCTTGCCTCCAAAAGATATTCAGGAAGCAATGGAAAAACAGATGCGTGCAGAACGCGAAAGACGTGAAGCTATCTTAAAAGCTGAAGGTGACAAACGTAGTGCTATCTTGGTAGCTGAAGGTGAAAAAGAATCAGCATTATTAAGAGCTGAAGCTAAAAAACAAGCCTTAATCGCTGAAGCAGAAGGGCAAGCTGAAGCTTTATATAAAGTTTATGAAGCACAAGCTAAAAGTATTGATTTAATCAACCAAGCTCGACCTTCAAAAGAATACTTAACACTTAAATCTTTAGAAGCTTATCAAAAATTGGCAGATGGTCAAGCAACAAAAATTGTTGTTCCAAACGAATTACAAAGTGTTGCTTCACTACTTACTTCAGCTAAAGAAATCGTTAAGTAAGATAACTTATTATTAAAAATCATAACAAAAACGATAAAGACTGAAACAAGATTTCAAAGTTATAATTTTATCAGACACATTTAATAATGAATGTGTCTGATTTTTTAAATGATCTTACTTTAATTGTTGGCTATATAACTTGGCATAAATACCATCATTTTTAATTAATGTTTGATGATTCCCTTGTTCAATAATTTTACCTTGATCAATAACCGCAATTTCATCAGCATTTTTGATTGTTGATAAACGATGCGCTACAACAAGCGTTGTTCTTCCTTCACAAAGTTCATCTAATGACTGTTGAATCATTATTTCCGTAGCATTATCTAAAGCACTTGTTGCTTCATCTAAAATTAATATGGCTGGATTTTTCAAAAACACTCTAGCTATAGATAATCTTTGTTTTTGACCACCTGATAATTTAACTCCTCTTTCCCCGATTTGAGTATCATATCCTTCTGGTAATGTTTCGATATAATCATGAATGTTAGCTCTTTTAGCTGCATCAATAACTTCCTGGTCACTAGCATCTAATCTGCCATATAAGATGTTATTTTTAATTGTGTCATTAAACAAGAATACATCTTGTTGAACAATACCAACATTTCTTCTTAACGATTCCCTAGTTACTTCTCTGATTTCTTTGTCATCAATGAATATTTTGCCTTCCATGATTTCATAAAAACGAGGAATTAAATGACAAATCGTTGTCTTACCTCCACCTGATGGTCCAACCAAAGCAAACTTTTGACCAGGATTAATAGTTAGTGATACTCCTTTTAAGACTTCGCTGTCTTCACTATAACCATAACTTACATTTTCTAAAGTAATCTTTCCTTTTACATCATTTAACTCAACAGCATTTTCACTGTCTTTTTCAACTTCAATATCCATAATTTCACAGAATCTTTCAAATCCAGTAACACCATTTTGGAATTGCTCCATAAAACCAATCAGTCTATTAATAGGAGTGATAAATAGACTTATTGAAACAACAAAAGCACTGTAATCAGCAAAGTTAATCTGCCCATTGTATAAAAATATACCCCCAGCTACTAAGACCACAACATTAAATATGTCTATAACAAAAGCTGTGGAACTATGATATTGAGCCATTGCCTTATACGAATCTTTTGAAGCTTTTTGAAACTCTTGGTTTCCTTCTTCAAATTTTTCAATTTCTTTTTCATCATTAGTAAAAGCTTTAGTAACTCTCACTCCCGAAATACTTGTCTGAAGTTGACCGCTAATCCTACTATTTGCTGCTCGTGTTCTTCTTCTAGCAGAAGTATAGGCACCTCTAATTCTTGTAGCAATATATACTAGTATCGGAATAATTGTAAAAACAATTAGTGAAAGTGGCACATTAATCGTTAATAAATAAGCAAATGATAGACCCAAGGTGAAAAATGAAATAATAATATTTTCTGGTCCATGATGAGCTAATTCACAAATATCAAATAAATCACTTGTCATTCTAGTCATAATCTTACCTGTTTCATGATCATCAAAAAAGGAAAATGGTAAAAGTTGAATATGTTTAAATAAATCGGAACGCATGTCTGCTTGCATTGAAACTCCCATCATGTGTCCATAATACTGAATAAAATAATTTAAGCCCATTTTTAATAAATATACCAGCAATAAAATTACCCCAAAAATAATAATCAAATCAAATTTTTTATTTGGAATTAAATCATTTAACATTTCCCTGGTAATAATTGGATAAACAATAGCAATAATTGAAACCGAAAGTGAAGCTAACATATCTAAAACGAAAATCTTCTTATAGGGTTTATAATAGTGGATAAATCTTTTTAACATAACTTACAGCCTTCCTTTAGTAAACTGATACAATGCAATACTAACTGCATTACATAAATTTAGTGAATCAATTGTATCTAAATGCTTAATTAAGATACTTTGACCATAGTTTCGATAATTAGATGATAGTCCTGTTGCTTCATTACCAAACACCAGTGAATATTTATTTGTTACTTCAATTTTATCTAATTGTTTAGACCCATCTAACATAAATGGAAAAATATCTCTTTTTTCAACTGTTTTTAAATATTCTTCAAAACTATCAAAATACTGGAAATTTAATCTGAATAATGCTCCCATACTTGCTCTAATAGTTTTTGGATCAAAGATATCAACAGCTGGAGAAATAATAGCAATATCATTGATGCCAAACCCAATAGATGTTCTGATAATTGTCCCTAAATTGCCCATGTTTGAAGGATTAACCAAAACTACATGATTGCTTTTAGGATTTATTTTGCTTTCATATTTTTTGAAAACACCGATAATATAACAGTTTTCTTTGTTTGAAACAATATTAAATATCTTATCAGAATAAATCATTTCGATATTATGTTTTAAACATAAACTTTTAATGCGATTAAAAACTTCCTTTTTATTTTGTTTTGAATGGATATAAACATTAATTACTTCTTGTGGAAACTGTAAAAGCAGTTCTAGTGTTAACTCTGTTCCTAATGCATAAGAATAGTCGAAATTCTTTTTATATTTTTTCATTGTAAACCTCCATTCTTTTAAAAAGCCCCTAAGGGCTCTTTGTTAATAATTTTATAGTTAAAAAATCAACTAACGACGTCTGTTTGTAACAAAGCTAGGCATATCAAAATCATCTTTTTGCTCGCCAGCATCTTGAACTGGTTCAAAGCTTGCTTTTTCATAAATCTGACTTTCAACCTGATCAAAACCTGTAGCAATAACCGTAACAATAATTCTATCACCTAATGCTTCATTATAAGCGACACCGAAAACAGTATCAATTTCATTTCCAGCAACTTCATTGACATATCCTACTGCTGCTTCAGCATTATCAATAGTTAATGAGGCAGCTCCACTTACGTTGATAATGGCATTTTTAGCTCCTTGAATATTAGCCTCTAATAGTGGACAATTGACTGCTCTTTCAGCTGCAAGTCTTGCCATATCTTCTTTATTTTCTACTTCGCTAGCATCAACTTCACCAACACCAATCAAAGCTGTACCTTGGCCATCCAATACTGATCTAACATCCGCAAAATCTAGGTTAATTAAAGCATTATAAGAGATTAAATCTGTAATTGTTTGTACTGCTTGTCTTAAAACATTATCAGCCTCTAAGAAAGCTTGATTTATTGGAAATGATCCTAAATTCGTTCCAACTTTTTCATTTGGAATAATTATTAATGAGTCAACATGTTTTCTTAGTTCATCTAAACCGTTGATAGCTTGCATCGTCCTCTTTTTACCTTCAAACCTAAATGGCTTTGTCACAATTCCAATTGTCAAAGCACCTGTTTCTTGAGCACACTCTGCTAAAACTGGTCCAGCACCCGTGCCAGTTCCGCCACCTAAACCAGCAGTGATAAAAATCAAGTCAGTATCCTTTACTGCTTCTTTAATTTCATCAATTGATTCTAAGGCAGCTGCTTTACCTACTTCTGGACTGCCACCAGCTCCTAAGCCTCCCGTAGTATTAGAACCTATCAGGATTTTATTTTCTACTGGCGAAGAATAAAGAACTTGTCTATCAGTATTGACAACATAGAAATCAACACCTATTAAGTTTGCTTCAACCATGCGATTAACAGCGTTGCATCCACCACCGCCAACGCCAAACACTTTAATTCTTGTTACTGGATTAAAATTACTCATATTTCACACCTCATTCAACTTTATCTACAAACAGCTTGTCTGTAATGCTTTTAAATTTATCTGCCAGATTGCCATCATGTTTTTCAACATTTGGAATCAGGTTCTGTCTATATGTACCTATATCAACACAATCTACCATTGGAGCAGTAATACTACAAACATCTTTGTATTGATAGAACATTCCTAATGTTGCCGCCCATTTTGGTTCTCTTGCTCCTAGTATATCTGGGCAATAACATCTAACTGGTTTTTGAAATTTTGCACTCAATGCTTTATCAAGACCTTGAAGCTGTGCTCCTTGACCTGAAACAACAATAGTGACATTATCTTGCTTAATGATTTCACTACAATACAAATGGAAGTTTTCAATAATATTCTGATTTTCTTCAAATATTGTCTCTTGTACATCCTTATATGTCAAACTATGCACAATTTTATGCTTGTCAACCCAGCGAATGATAATTCTATCTTCTCCCTCACTTTGACCAACAACTGCATATCTAAATAAAATCTTTAATGCATTTTTATAATTGAGAGCATATCTGTCTACTATAGTCTTAATCAACTTGTTGTAACCTGAGTTTTCTGTAAAACCTGTTATTAGTCGACCATTATAGATTAACGAGAACACAGTATGATCTGCTTCTAAATATATATTAACCACATAATTATTGTAGCTTTGTTCAAAAAGTGCTGCTTCACCACAACTGCTATAACCATCTTGATAAACATCTAGCACCTTCAATCCTGCCTTTTCAACAATTGACAAATATTCATACATTAACAATCTATCTCCACATATAAAATCAATACCGCAGGATAATAATTCACTTTTTTCATTAATTGGAGCTTTAGGATAAACAATAGAATTTATCTTATAACTTGCACAAGATAAATTCAATATTTCATAATCTATTCCAACATTTGTTCGATATGCCTCATCAAATATCACCTTAATGTCATCTTTTGTAACTACTCCTTGAGTTAAAAGCCTATCAAATTGTCTTTTTTCTTTCTTAAAACGATAGCCAGGAATTGATAATAAGACCGATTTCAGTGGCACTTTTAACTTTGCTGAAATATTGGAAACAGCCTCTCTAATGGCTTTAATCACTAAATTTTTATCAACAATCTTATAACCATCAACACCTCTGCATTCAATCTCCTCTTTGGCAATCACATACAAAAAATCACTAGAGAATTCTCCTACTATTAAACGCACTTCTCTATTGACTATTTGTAAAGCTGCTAGAATGGTTGTTTTATTACTCAAGAAAAACTACTCCTATCTTGACTATAATTTTATCACATTTATCAGATAAATGTAGTGCTATTTTAGATATTGAATAAAGGTCATATCACATTTTTATAATGTACCTGTTCTGACAGTTAATTCAAGGCATAAATAAGATTCATCAGCCTCAATTAATAGTGGTTCATCACTAGAAAAAACACCTATCACAATCTATCTAACTTTTAAAAATATGACTAGTTACTTTATAATATCATTTATTTTATTTTATCATACTTTAATAAATATAACATTTTATATAGCACAAATACTTGATTTTATTAAAAGAATTTTCATACATGATTTTATTAAAAGAATTGTCTGTCAATAATACGGGAAAATGTCCCAAAATAAATCAAACATAAGCGGAAAAAATATCCGCTTTTTTTATGTAAATATATGTTCTTGATGAGCTCTTTTCTTATGCTTTAAAAAATTGTCAGTCCTCCAAGGGTGAGTCATAGGAGGTATATAAACCTTTTTGTCGACCTTAATAGTTGATTTATAGT
>Ga0208694_1000405_pt1 | contig 64553 bp, 63 predicted proteins | sample AD_UKC078_MetaG_FD_184442 | JGI IMG/M metagenome (GOLD analysis project Ga0208694, IMG submission 184442) | Active sludge microbial communities of municipal wastewater-treating anaerobic digesters from USA - AD_UKC078_MetaG (SPAdes) (version 2) | ecosystem: Engineered > Bioreactor > Anaerobic >...
GATAGTGTCAAATTGTTTTGGGTAAAAATAAATAAATTAAAAAATGGTGAAATTCACCATAAATTATATATACTTATAAAATTGTGATTTACAAAAGTGTGAGAGTCTCTTATAATTGATTTGCCAACAAAAAATAGGAGGACTCTGCACATGGATAGTTTAGCACAAAAATTTAATTTTTCAAACTTTTTTTGTAATGACATATCACTCGCTCAAGCTATTTTTAAAATCAATGAATATTCTAAAGAACTCACTAGACAATCGATTATTGATTTATTTACTGATCTTGATAATCGCTTCTTTAAAAGCAAATTATGGAAACATGATTTTATAAATCATGGCTTTGTTGAGCGAATATTAATTACTTCTATCGGTGTTATTCACTTTAATCGTCGATATTATAAAGCCATTAATAAAACTTTAAACGCTAACTTCTTTTTTATAGATACTTTTTTTGAACTTCCTAAATATTCTAGAATTACTTATGATGCTATGTATTCTTTAACTAAAATGGCTACGGAAGTAAATGCCAGATATGCTGCTTGCAATGCTTTGACTGATTGTGTTGTATCTCGTCAAAGTGTATCGAACATTTTAAAAAGTTTTATTCATTTAGATTTCAGTATGCCAAGAATTCCGGAAATAATTGAAAAAAGAAATGAAGAGCAAGAAACCATTTACATTGAACTTGATGAAGCTCATTGTAATTTACAACTTAAAAAGTTAAAAACTAAAACAAGCAAAAATATAATCGCTAAACTTGCTTTAGTTCATACCGGACATAAACATCTAACTTATGCCTCTAAACGCAAGGAACTTCAAAATAAACATTATTTTGGGGATTTAAACTCCAATATTGCTGATTATTGCGATAGAATCTATTATTACATCACTAATAGATATAAAACTGATAAAATTAAGAATGTTTTTGTTAGTGGGGATGGGGCGAAATGGATTAATTGTTTTACTCAAAACTTAAGATATTGCTTTAGAAATAATAATATAACCGTAACTCAAGTTCTTGATAAATTTCATTTAAGAAAAAGATTAAACTCTATCTTCTCTAAAAACGATAAACTAATAAATCAGATTTTTAATAACTTAGCAGATTTAAGTGAACGATCATTTAAAAATATGGCCTATGATTTTTACGAAAAACACATCGAACACAAATTAGCTCCTCATGTGTTTGATAGTCATGTTAGATTCATATGTGATAATTTGGAATATATTAAAAATAATCTTCATCCAATGTATAAAACACCTTGTAGTATGGAAGGTCATATCTCTCATGTTTATGCATCTAGATTAACTTCAAGGCCGAAAGGATTTAATATTAAAACTCTAGAATCCTTAATCCACTTACTTGTGTTCAAAGCCAATTTAAGAGAGCTAACGGTACAAGATATCATTGATTGGAGAAAACCGATTGGTAAAGAACGAACTGTAAGAAATTATAGAGCGAACCAAATGATTACTCGAATGTATGAAAATAATATAAATCTGAAAATTCATGAATCAACAAATACGAAAATGAAAGATTATTTTAAAAGATTGACCAGTATAAAATGGGATTATTTAAGATAAAAAAATGAGCAAATAATATTTAAGAACTCCACTCTAATAAGTATCTCATTTATTATTTACCCAATAAAACTTTACACTACCTCATTGATTTTGAAAAAAACAATTAATGCTTATTATTGATGGAAAATCATGTTATAATAAAAACGGTGATTTTATGGAAAACGCAAAAATCTATGATTATCTCTTTCGAAAGCAAGCCTACCCCTTTTCAAACCGGCCTTATTATTTTTTAGTCATTAAAATGGTTGACCCCAGCCAAGAACAAGAGGTGGTTAATTTTTTAGAAGAATTATGGCCTAAAACTTATTTTCTTAAGCTGAAACAAGAATTAATCGTTTTTTATTTTGAAGAATATGATTTTAAAAATGTGATGGTGTCGATGAGTGATGACTTTTCCTGGTCTTTCAGTTGTTTTCAAAGCGGAAAGATGAACCCGGATTATCCGGAATACTTTCACATTCTCTTAGATACTTTACATCTTCAGTTCCAAAACCGAAGTTATTTTTATTTAGATATTGTCGATTTGATTATGCATTTGGTGAAAACAAATCGTTCTTTATTAAGGCCACTGGTGCCGATTATTCTTAACCGGGTGTATAAGGATTCCCAGTATGAGCGCATAATTAAAGCGATGTTTGAACATGACTTAAATGTTACGAAAGCCGCCCAGAGTGTTTATATGCACCGCAATACGATGATTAATAAACTGGAGTTTATTAAAACGGAAACCGGCTTAAACATCCAACATTTTAAACCCGCCTTTTGTATGTATTGGCTTTTGGATGCTCAAAAATAAGTTTGTGCAAGTTGCACATTGTTTTTAAGAAAGATTTTCTTTATAATAATGCTAGCATTTAAATAAAGGAGATTATTTATGGCAACTGTAACAATGAAAAACTTAAACAAAGTTTATGATGGCAATGTCCATGCCGTAGCTGACTTTAACTTACACATTAAAGACAGAGAATTTATTGTGTTTGTTGGTCCTTCGGGATGTGGAAAAACAACGACATTACGGATGGTCGCCGGTTTGGAAGATATTACTTCCGGTGAATTACGGATTGACGATGAAGTCGTTAACGATGTAGCTCCCAAAGATCGGAACATCGCCATGGTTTTCCAAAGCTATGCTTTGTATCCGCATATGACGGTTTATGACAACATGGCTTTCGGTTTAAAATTGCGCAAATTCTCTCGTGATGAAATCGATCGCCGGGTGCAAAATGCCGCTGAAATTTTAGGTTTGAAACCCTATTTGGATCGTCGTCCGAAAGCTTTGTCCGGTGGGCAAAGACAAAGGGTTGCTTTAGGTCGAGCGATTGTTCGTGACGCTAAAGTTTTCTTGATGGACGAACCCTTATCCAATCTTGATGCGAAATTGCGGGTGCAAATGCGGGCCGAAATTATTAAATTGACGGAACGTTTGGGGATTACCACCATCTATGTTACTCACGACCAAATTGAAGCCATGACCATGGCAACCAGAATTGTTGTTATGAAAGACGGTTATATCCAACAAATCGGTTCTCCGAAAGAAATTTATGATTTCCCGAACAATATTTTCGTCGGTGGGTTTATTGGCACGCCGCCAATGAATTTCTTGGAAGGCAAAGTTTATGAAGACGGTTTCTTTGAAATGGGCGATCATAAACTTGGGGTATCGAGAATTAAAGTTCCGAAAGACAAATTCGAAATGTTGAAAGAACAAAAATTGTTGGAAAAAACGATTATCCTCGGTATTCGTCCGGAAGATATTCACGATACACCGGAACAAATTGCTCATCACAAGGATTCGGTTGTGAAATTAAAAGTTGATGTTGCGGAATTACTTGGCGCCGAAACCTTAATCAATGGGGTTTTACACGGCCAAGGATTGGTTGCGAAAGTTAAAGCTCGCGTTGATATTCATATGGGTGACGATATCGAAATGGCCCTTGCCATGGACAAAAGCCATTTCTTTGATCCGGAAACAGAACAAAGAGTAAAGAAATACTAGACGATCTAGCCACCTGTGAAAGGTGGCTTTTTTATGGAAGGTAGGACTTTATATTTAAAGGTAACAAAAGAAGTTGTTGAATACCGGACTGATCAAATCATCCACCACCAAGAAGGGGAAATGGCTTTGTTTTCTCAAGCTTGTTTGCGGGAGTTAACTACTTTTTGCGGTCGTATCCAAGCTGTTAAAAACTTGTTTGGTTTTAAATATCATCCGCCGCTTTATATTAATGATCATTTACTGCTGTTTAAATTAAAAACGGCTCATGAACATTATTGGATTAATTATTATCAGATTTTTGAGATTGTGAATAATAAAGGATTTACGAAACTGATTTTTAAAAATCAAAGTGTTTTAATCCTTGACTTTCCCTTTCATCTAAGCAAAAAAAGACTGGAAAAGGCGATGTTGATTGCCGATTATAAAAACGGTTTACATTAAAGTTTTCATCTATACAGAATCGTGATTTCGTGTTATAATAACACGAATGAAAATTAAAAACAGGAGAAGAAAAGATGAGTAAAAAAACGATTAAAGATGTTCAATTAACTGGGAAAACGGTTTTAATCCGGGTTGATTTTAATGTGCCGATGAAAAACGGCCAGATTACCGACCAAAACCGCATTGTTCAAGCCCTCCCAACAATCAAGTATGTTTTAGAACAAAAAGCCAAAATTGTGCTCTTCTCACATCTTGGCCGTGTTGAAAAAGAAGAAGACAAATTAACTAATTCCTTAGCTCCGGTCGCGAAACGATTAAGCGAGTTATTAGCTAAACCCGTTTTATTCATTAATGAAACGAGAGGACCGAAATTGGAAGCCGCCGTTAAGAACATGAAAGTAGGCGACATCCTTATGTTTGAAAACACCCGTTTTGAAGATTTAAACGGGAAAGCGGAATCAAAAAACAATTCGGAATTAGGAAAATATTGGGCTTCGCTCGGTGATGTTTTTGTGAATGACGCCTTTGGGACCGCTCATCGTGCCCATGCTTCCAATGTCGGCATTGCCAATAATAGCGATGAGGTTGTGGCGGGTTTCTTAATGGAAAAGGAAATTAAATTTATTGGGGATGCTGTTGACCATCCGGTTCGTCCCTTTGTGGCCATTTTAGGTGGTGCTAAAGTTAGCGATAAAATTTCCGTTATTGAAAACTTATTAACTAAAGCCGATAAAATCTTAATTTGTGGGGCGATGGCTTATACTTTCTTGAAAGCACAAGGTTTGGAAATCGGTCTATCAAAATGCGAAGATGATTATGTGGAATTTGCGAAATCGTTGTTGGAAAAAGGACGGGGAAAATTAATCTTGCCGGTTGATCATGCCGTCGCTTTAGAATTTTCCGACCAAGCCACTTTTGAAGTCGTCGATGTTGATAAGACTCCGGCTGACCGCATGGGCTTAGATATCGGACCAAAGACAATTGCTTTGTTTAAGAAAGAACTTCAAGGGGCTAAAACTGTTGTTTGGAACGGTCCCGCCGGCGTTTTTGAATTTGCTCAATTTGCCTACGGAACAAAGAGTATCTGCCAATTGTTAGCGGAACTACCGAATGCAACCACCGTCATCGGTGGTGGCGACAGTGCTGCCGCCGCCATCAAATTTGGGTTTGAGAATCAATTCACCCATATCTCTACCGGTGGCGGTGCAAGCTTAGAATATTTAGAAGGAAAAGAATTACCGGGCGTAGCAGCCATCAATGATGTTTGCTGTTGTGGCCGTTGTTAATGATAAGGAGATAAAATGAGAAAACCGATTATTGCTGGTAATTGGAAAATGTTTAAAGTCCGGGATGAAGCTTTGCAATTCATCTATTCGGTTTCTGACCAAGCCCCCAGCCAAGAATTAGTGGACAGTGTCATCTGTGCCCAATTTACCGTTTTGCGCTGCTTAGCAAAAAGACAGGGCGAAAATATTCGCATTGGTGCTCAAAATATGCACTATTTGGATGAAGGAGCTTATACCGGTGAGGTATCAGCCTCGATGTTAAAAGCGATTGGCGTCAGCTATGTGATTATTGGCCACAGCGAACGCCGGGCCATGTTTAATGAAACAGATAAAACTGTTAACCTAAAACTTCACAAAGCTTTCCAACAAGAATTAACACCGATTTTATGTATTGGGGAAAGCCTTGAACAACGCGAAAAAAACTTAACTAACCGCGTTTTAAATAGGCAATTAAAAGCTGATTTAGCCGGTTTAACAGGGGAACAAGTCGCTAATTTAGTCATTGCTTATGAACCGATTTGGGCAATCGGGACCGGCAAAACCGCTACTAGTGAAGTTGCCAATGAAGCTTGCAAACATATTCGTAAACAAGTTGCCAAGATGTATTCGCCGGATGTTGCCAATAAATTACGGATTCAATATGGCGGGAGCGTCAAAGTAAACAATATCGAAGAATTGATGTCAATGCCTCATATTGATGGGGCCTTAATTGGCGGTGCCAGTTTAAAAGCGGAAGATTTCCTAACTTTTTTAAAGGTGGCCGTTAAAGCTAAAAGTGAATAATTATCCTAAAAGATACTGTGAAAATAGTATCTTTTTTATCGATTAGGAATTAATCGCTTTTGGGGGTTAAAAAGCAAAAAATCTTGACTTAATCGGAAAAAGTGGTATAATATCAAAAGTGCAATCAGCACAGTGCAGTAATAGCAGCACTTGGAGTAATGAAAATCATTAGATAACACCTAAAGAGGGGTAAGTAATCAGCTGCTGTGATGAAAACCATCGTTCATCTAAACTTTCATTGATTTCAGGTCCTATACTAATCATATAAGGAGGAAAAAGATGGCACGTTACACTGGTCCAAGCTGGAAGATTTCCCGTCGTTTGAAATATTCGACATTGGAAACCGGCAAAGAATTATTAAAGCGTCCGTTTGCTCCCGGGCAACATGGACAACGCCGTAGTAAGTTATCAGAATACGGTATTCAATTACAAGAAAAGCAAAGAGTTCGTTTTACTTATGGATTAAACGAAAGACAATTTAGAAAATTGTTTAATCTTGCTGGCAAAATGAAGGGAAAACATGGTGACAATTTCTTGATTCTATTGGAGTCACGCTTGGATAACTTGGTTTACCGTTTAGGTTTAGCAACTTCCCGAGCGCAAGCTCGCCAATTAGTTAACCACGGACATATTGTTGTGGATGGCAAAAAAGTTGACATTCCTTCCTACCTTTGCAAACCCGGCCAAAAAATTGGCGTTAAGGAACAAGCTAGGAAGTTCGTAATTATTGCGGAAGCTTTAGGCGCAATGGTTGCGAGAAAAGAATTTGTGACTTTTGATGAAGCAAGCATGACCGGCGAATATGTTCGCTACCCGGAACGAAATGAAATTTTACCGGACATTAAGGAAAATCTCATCGTTGAGTTCTACAATCGCTAATAAAAAGATCCGTGAAAATCACGGATTTTTTTAATGGAGTTTCGCAAGATGATGAGCGATAATTCGACAGGCTTGTTCAAAGAATAAAACATCGGCTTTGGTAAAACGCTTTAACTTCGGGCTGTCAATGTCTAGGACCCCAAACAAAGTGTTGTTTACTATTATCGGGATGACCAATTCGGATTTCGTTAGAGGATCACAGGCAATATATCCCGGGAACAAGGAAGTATCGGGAACGATGACGGTTTCCTTTTTGAAGGCCGCCACCCCACAAACACCTTGACCTAGGGGAATAAAATTACAGGCAGGTTTCCCTTGAAAAGGACCAAGGTAAAGATGATTATTTTGAAAAAGGTAAAAACCTAACCAATTGACATCGGTGCTGTTTTCATTTAGCCAAGCGGAAGCATTGGCAAGAATGGAAATTGCCGATTGGTCGTCAAGTAATAAATGATTGAGGTTTTCTAAAAGATTGGTAGTAGTCGGTTTCATAGGAATGCTCCTTCTAATAATGATATTTTACCAAAAGTACAAGTAAAACACCATATCTTCATAATATTATTTTCCAAAAGCTCATAAATAAGGTATAATAACCCTAGGTAGCAAGAAAGCCAAGGAGGGGCAAATGATTTATTTTGATTATGGGGCGACGACTCCCATTGATGATGAAGTTTTAAATAGCTATATAAAAACCCAAAAACAGTTTTTTGCAAACACTTCTTCCATGCACAAATTAGGGCAAATCACTAAGCAAGTGCTTGAACAGGCCACGAAAGAAACGCTTGATGTTTTGGGATTAAGCAATCATCATTTAGTTTATACCAGCAATGCGACGGAAGCGAATAATTTAGCGATTTATGGTATTGCTCATCGCTACTTGTTAAGTGAAGGCCTTAAGTGGCGATTAATAACAACGAAAATGGAACACCCGTCCGTTTATGAAGTGTTTAAAGCTCTCGAACAAGAAGGCTATGATGTCATCTATTTAGATGTTAGTGCGGAAGGAACAATTGATTTAGAACAATTCCGGCAAGCGCTAAACAAACAAACGGTGTTAGTGTCGATTATGTGGGTTAACAATATTGTTGGTTCCATACAACCGATTAAGGAAGTTCTTAACTTATTAGAACAATATCCGAAAGCCACATTTCACATGGATGCGGTTCAAGGTTTATGCAAAGTTCAAGCCGATTTTGATTTCAATAAAGTCGATTTATTCACGATGAGCACCCATAAAATCTATGGTCCTAAAGGGGTTGGGTTTTTAGCCTATCGTTCCCCCATCCGTTTAACTAAACGCTTATATGGCTCACAAGCACAAGACGGTATTAAGCCGGGGACGCTTGATTTGGCCTTGGCGGTTGCCACTTGTAAAGCCTTAAAAATCTATTACCCAAAAACCAAGGAACATTATCAGCAAGTCCAAGCGCTTAATAATTATTTACGAAGCGGCTTAGCAAATTTACCGATGATTCATATCAATAGCCCGAAAACGGCTGTTCCCTACATTCTAAGTATTGCCCTTCCTTCGGTAAATGCGGAAACCCTTCTTCATGCTTTAGAAGCCCTAGATATTTATGTTTCTGCCGGTTCGGCTTGTCATTCGAAGGAAAGAAAGCCGGAAAGAACGGTGATGGCGATGACGAATTCTTTAGAGCTTGCGACATCCACCATCCGCATCAGTTTATCGCATTTAAGCACGAAAAACGAAATCGATCAATTATTGCTAGCATTAAAGGATATTTGTCATGTATGATCATATTTTAGTTCGCTATGGCGAGATGACTTTAAAAAAGAAAAACTATAAAGATTTTCTAAATAAAATCAATCAAAACATTTATCGCCGTTGTTTGGACTTTCCGAAGTTAAAATTCTTCCACTCCAATTTCCGCTTTTACATTGAATTAAACGGTGAAGACCAAGAGCAGGTAATTAAAGCCCTAAACACCGTTGTGGGGCTTAACTCCTATAGTTTATGTAAAAAGGTGGCTCCGGATTATGAAGCGATTGCACAAGCCGGGATTGAAATGCTCCAAAGTAAAACAGAGGCAGCAAGTTTTAAAGTGGAATCCAAGCGCGGGGATAAAAGTTTTCCCGATAATTCTTTGGTGATTTCAAGGGAGGTTGCGAAAAGAGTCCTGCCCCAGGTTGCGCATTTAAAAGTTGATGTTCATCATCCCGATGTCGTCTTGTTTGTTGATTTACGGCATGAAGGCACCTTTGTGTTTGTGGACACTGTCCCGGGGCTGGGAGGTTTTCCTGGCGGGATTGCCGGAAGCGGGCTTTTAATGCTTTCCGGCGGGATTGACAGTCCGGTGGCGGGGTTTTTATCGCTTCGTAAAGGCATTAATATGGATGCCCTTCATTTTGCGTCGCCACCTTATACCAGTGATCAAGCACTACAAAAAGTCATCGATTTAGCCGAACAATTAGCCAAATTTACTGACAATGAAAAGATTAAATTATTTGTTTGTCCGTTTACGGCCATTCAAGAAGCGATTCGTAGCTATGCCTCACCTGATTATTTAGTAACGATTATGCGGCGGCAAATGTATCGGATTGCGGAAAAAATCTGTCAAAAACATCAAATTGATGTTATTATTAATGGCGAAAGTGTTGGTCAAGTGGCTTCCCAAACCCTTGAAAATATGGTGGTGGTTAATGAAGTCACGAACATTCCGATTCTAAGACCGCTTGTGACTTATGATAAGGAAGAAATCATTACTTTAGCGAAAAAAATTGCGACCTTCGAAATTTCCATTCGCCCCTATGAAGATTGCTGCACCGTTTTTATTCCCAAACATCCGGTTATCCGCCCGAAAATAGACGCTGTAAAAGAAGAAGAAGCTCGCTGTCATTTAGATCAATTAGTTAATGATGCTGTTGAGCAAACCACGATTATTGAACTAAGCACTTTTAAAAAATATTCTGTTTTCCAAAGTCATTCCCCCAAGTTTGAGATTTAAGGAGTTTCATATGAACGAAGAAAATATTCAACCAACACCTGAAGAACAATTAATGGATGAGCATGCCCAAACCAAAGAAAAAATCTTTGCGATCGAAGTTAAGATGCAAGAACTTGATGCCATCATTGAACGCTTTGAAGATGAATTCTACCGCAAAGGCGAAAACTATGAACCAAGCGAAGAAGAAACAAACAAAGTAAAAGCCCTTATAGAAGAATATCGCGACTTGCGTGAGCAAAAAAAACAACTTCAAAAAACAATAAAAACATCTATTTGGGATCATTTTCCTTTGTGGATGGGAATTTATGCTCTTTTCCAAATTGTTTTTTCGTTTTATTTAATTATGACGCAAATCAGCATGTATTTTGCGCAGTGGTTTTTAAAGGTTGTTAATGGCAGTACCGATTTTGTCTTTTATGTAGCCTTGTTTATGATTCCCTTTTTAAATTTAGTTTTGCCTTTGCTTATTTTCTTACTATTAAAGAACAAAGTGCATAAGAGAATGTTTTTATATATTTATTTAATCCATGGTATAGAAACCTTGATTGCTGTGGGGATGCTGCTTTATGTGGTATTAAAAAGATGAAAAGGATTGATTCCCTTAATAATCCCTTCGTTTTAAAACTGGCCAAATTGCATGAAAAAAAGTACCGCGACCAAGAACGACAATTTTTGATTGAAGGAGAACACTTAATTAAAGAAGCCCATCAAGCCCGTTGTTTACAAGCTGTCTTAATTACGGATGAACAAATGGCGATGGCGGGCATTGACAATTATTTAGTCAATCCCTTAATTATTAACAAATTGTCGCAAACTAAATCACCAACCAATATCATTGGTGTTTGTGCTTTTTTTCCGCAAGCAAAACTCAAAGGAACAAGGTTTTTGCTATTGGACAATGTACAAGATCCCGGTAATGCCGGAACATTGGTTCGGAGTGCCCTCGGGTTTGTGGTTGATTTGGTGATTTTTAATTCGCAGTCCGTTGATTTCTATAATGATAAATTTATTCGGGCTACTCAAGGAGCGCTTTTCCAAGTGCCGCTTGTGAGAATGGATTTGGAACAGGCCATTGGGGAATTAAAAAAAGCGGGAACAAGGATTATTGGCACTAAAATGCAAGGAGGAAGTAATTTGTATGACTTTAGCTGTCCTAAAAAGTGGGCTTTACTTTTAGGAAGTGAAGGCCAAGGCATTGCCGAGTCTTTGTGGCCGCTGGTGGACGAAACTGTTTTTGTGCCGATTCATCCGCGTTTAGAATCATTAAATGTGGCCGTAGCCGGCAGTATTATTTTGTCCTATTTCAATCAATAATCAATTTTGTTGTGGTAATAAAAACTATCGTGTATAATTAAAGAAGTTTTAAATGAAGGAGGAAAATTATGGATAGATATGTTTGTGATGTCTGCGGTTATGTTTATGATCCCGCCGTTGGTGATGAAACCCAAGGAATCGCCCCCGGCACCGCTTTTGAAGATTTACCGGATGACTGGCTATGCCCGGATTGCGGTGTTGGCAAAGAAAACTTTTCGCAAGAGTAAAAATGAAAGCTTATCAAATTAAACCACAAGTTTATTGGGTCGGAGCGATTGATTGGTCGTTGCGAACTTTTCATGGTTATGTTACGGATCGCGGTTCAAGCTATAATGCTTATTTAATTATTGATGAGAAAATCACTTTAATTGACAATGTAAAGTCCTATTTAGTCGAGGAAATGATGGCCCGGATTGCTTCCGTAATTGATCCCTCACAAATTGAGATTATTATCTCTAATCATGGGGAACCGGACCACAGCGGCAGTATTAAAGAGCTTATTAAGCTGGCTCCTAAAGCCAAAATATATGCTCAAGCCCCCAATGGTGTTAAAATCTTACAAGCTACTTATGGTGATTTACCCATTGTTCCCGTTAAAAACGGGGAACAATTAAAGATTGGGAAACGCACTTTAAGCTTTTACCATGCTCCTATGGTGCACTGGCCGGACAATATGGTTGTTTATGACCAAGAGGATAAAATTCTTTTCAGTAACGATATTTTTGGGCAGCATATGGCGTCTTCGGAGCGCTTTGATGGCGATTTACCGCTGGAAATGATTCTTTTTGAAGCCAAAAAATATTATGCCAATATTGTCTTGCCATATACAAAACAAGCGGCCCGGATTTTCGCAGCGGCTAAGGAACTTGATATAAAGATGATTGCGACAAGCCATGGGATTATTTGGCGAGACCATCTTCCGGAAATCTTTCAATTATATGAATATTTGACGCAATCGCAAAAACAAACTAAAGCCGTTGTTGTTTATGACACGATGTGGCAAAGTACCGAAAAAATAGCCGTGGAGATTGCGGAAACATTTTCCGAATTAGCTATTCCCGTTCGGCTTTATAATATTAATGATACCGATGCTTCTAATATTATGACCGAAATTATCGATGCGAAATATTTGGCAGTTGGTTCTTCAACCATCAACAATAATATGTTACCGACGATAGCCGGATTCTTGTGTTATCTAAAAGGTTTAGCGCCGGTTGGTTTGTCTAGTTTCGCTTTTGGTAGTTACGGTTGGGGTGGCCAAAGCATTGCGCAAATTGAAGAACAATTAGATACTTTAGGTTTTAAGCGCTTAATGCCCGGAATTCGCATTAACTATGTTCCCAAGCCGGAAGATTTAAAACAAATTCATGATGATATTGCGCAAGCGCTTCATCAAGCAAAGACAGTTTAAAAAGCTGTCTTTTTTCATTAGGAAATTACCCCTTGTTATCATTTTTTCATGAAAAACTTTCAGTAAAAACGCCTAGACTATCAAAAAAAGCCATGTTACAATACGCTTGAAGGTAGGAAGATCTTATGGGAATGAGGCATATCCTTTGTATTGATTTGAAAAGTTTTTATGCATCGGTGGAATGTTCACTGCGAGGGCTTGATCCCTTTGCCGTTAATTTGGTGGTCGCCGATAAAGAGCGCGGTGGCGGCTCGATTGTCTTGGCCGTTTCGCCGCATTTAAAAAAGTATGGTGTCAATTCCCGTTGTCGGATTTATGAATTGCCGACGAATGTGGAAATCATTTTTGCAAAACCGCGCATGCAAAAATACATCGATTTTTCCGGAATGATTTATGATATTTATTTACAATATGTTTCAGCGGAAGACATTCATGTTTATAGCATCGATGAGGCATTTTTAGATTTATCATCCTATTTGAAATATTATCAACAGCCGATTGAAGAGATTGCGAAAAGGATTATGGAAGACATTTTCCAAAAAACCAAAATTACCGCTGCTTGCGGGATAGGGACCAATATGTTTCTTGCGAAAGTTGCCCTTGATTGTTTAGCCAAACAAAACCCGAACCGTCTTGCTTATTTAGATGAACAAATATTTATGGACCAAATAGGGGATTTACGACCGCTTAGTAAGATTTGGGGGATTGGTTTACGCACAGCGAGGCATTTAGAACGGATGGGGATTTATTGTTTACGGGACCTAGCCAATTATTCAGTGGAAAAGCTCCAAAAAACATTTGGCCTTGTCGGTTTGGAATTATATAATCATGCTCATGGGATTGATAAAACCACCGTTCAGGAAGCTCGCAACTATCTTCCGGCGCATTTTTCTTTCGGCCATGGCCAAGCTTTGTACGAAGATTATACGAAGGATGAGGCGAAAATCGTCTTATTGGAAATGGTTGATGAATTGGTAACGGAATTAATTATGCGTAAGCAAACCTGTCAAACTATTAGTTTGGGGGTTGGATATTCGCAAACGGTCGGGGGTGGATTTAACCGTCAACTTTCCTTTGATAAGCATACCAACAGCCGCAAAACCATTTGGGAGGCTTTTATTGGTTTATATGAAAAATATACAAAGAATGTCCCCATTCGGCGGCTCAATCTTCGTTTAGGAAAACTTGCCAATGAGGTCTATCTTCAAGCTGATATCTTTGACGGTATGGATAAAACACAAAAAGAACATGATTTGTATCAAGCTCTTGGGGAAATAAAAAAGCGCTTTGGTAAAAACGCGGTCTTTTTAGCGCTTAGTAAAACACCGAAGGGCACCCAAATTAAGCGTAATCAGCTAATAGGAGGTCACAATGCCGAATGATGAACGACAAGGTAAATGGCAAGCCTTTGATGGTTTGGACGGTTTTCGGAAAAGGATTAAAAAGATCGAACAAAGGCGGGTTTCTTCAAGCAAACCGGTTTTGATGGCGGATGAATTAGCTTTGTTGGATGAGAAACTAAAGAAAGCCATCGATAGTCAAAATGAAGTGGAAATTGTTTTTTTTCAAAAAGGAAGTTTTTGGAGGCTTCGCGGTGTTGTTAGCAAAGTTGATTTTGTTTTTAAAGAAATAATTGTAGCGAACAAAAAAATCAGCGTTTCCACAATCACGCAAATTAACGATTAAGCAAATTAATAGAAAACAATCATTATTCTTGTTATAATAAACTTGCTATGTAAAGGAGTTTATTATGAAAAATCAGTTTATTAATATCTTAAAGATGCGTCGTAGTCACTACGCTTTAGATAAAAAAACCACAATTGCCGATGGGGAAATTGTGAAACTTGTGGAAGAGGCGGTTTATTTGACACCGTCCGCTTTTAATTCACAATCTGCACGTGCGGTGGTGCTTTTCCATAAAGACCACGATCGCTTATGGGATATCGTTACCGAGGAATTGCGTAAAATTGTTCCGGAGGACCGCTTTGCTGCCACCGATGTGAAAATGCAGGCTTTTAAAAAAGCTTATGGAACGGTGCTTTTTTTTGAAGATCAAAGTGTTGTTCAAAACTTGCAAGAACGCTTTCCGCTGTATCGTGATGTGTTTCCGCTTTGGTCCAACCAAAGTGCAGGCATGCTGAATTTAGTGGTTTGGACGGCTTTGGCAGAAAATGGCTTAGGGGCTTCGCTCCAACACTATAATCCTATTATTGATGCGGAAGTTACTAAGGCATTTAACCTTCCAAGCAACTGGAAGTTGATTGCACAAATGCCCTTTGGTGTTCCCAACGGTCCATTGAATGAAAAAACCAATATACCGATTGCTGAACGCGTCAAAGTGTTTGGGAAATAAAACGGTGAGCCACGAATGATGGTGGCTCTTTTTCCTTTCTTTTTGGGGTATTTCTTGTTATAATATGGTCAAGAAAAAACGGTCTTTGCACTGCTTTTTTGCTTTACTTAAAGTAAGCTAAATAAACCGGGAGAAACAAGATGAAAAGAATTGTGCTTGCGGGTGGATGCTTTTGGGGTGTTGAAGCCTATTATAAACAGATAAAAGGAGTTGTAGACACCAATGTCGGTTATACCAACGGCAACAAAGCTAAGCCCAGCTATGAGGATTTAAAAAACCATTTGGCGACCCATGCGGAAGCGGTGGAAATATATTATGATGAAAAAATCCTTTCTTTAGAACAAATTTTAGACCACTTATTTCGTATTATTGACCCCACCAGCCTTAATCGACAAGGCGGTGATTTTGGTATTCAATATCGAACCGGAGTTTATTATCAAAGCGAAGAAGATAAACATCGAATTGAACAGTTTTTCCATCACCAAAACCAGCAATTACAAGGGAAATTGGCAGTCGAATTAGCCAAGGAAAAGGGTTTTTATTTAGCGGAAGATTATCATCAAGATTATTTAGACCATAATCCCAACGGCTACTGCCATGTGGATTTTAGTTTGATTCATGAGCATGAAAAAAAGTAAGCAAATTAAGGAGCAACGATATGTTTAAAAAAACGAAGCTATTAGCCCTCTTCACTAGCCTGGTTATCTTGGCCTTGTTGCTGTTTGTAGGCTGCCAAGAACCAAAGGAAGAAATTAAGGATGACCCCGATCCCGTCATCGTTGATCCCACTTTGAGTTTTGAACAAACCGCTTTTGAACTGGAAATTGGTGAAGAAAAAACGATTATCCCTGTGATTGGCCAAACAACGGCGGCTTTAACAGTCGAATATGAAGTAGCTAAGCCCGCTGTTTGTGAAGTTAACAATCATGTCATTAAAGCCCTCGCAGCCGGGGAAACGACGATTACGGCGAAGCTGACGGCTTATCCCTTGATTACCGCTACAATTAGCGTTAGGGTTTTCCCCTTTGCGTTAACGCTTACCGGTAGCGATGAAGTTTTTGTTGGTGAAGAAATAAGTTTAACGGCGACTGATCGTAATAAGCCTGACAACATTGTTGTTTGGGAATCGTTAAACCCAAATATTGCGACCGTTGACCAAAACGGGAAAGTTACCGGTCATGCCAGTGGTTTGGCGACCATTAGGATTTCATCGACCGTATCAAAAGCTACTTTAGAAAAAAACATCATTGTTAAAGATCGACCCTTTGCGTTAACGCTTACTGGTAGCGATGAAGTCTTTGTTGGTGAAGAAATTACTTTAATTGGAACGGATGATAATAACCCCGATAACATCGTTTTTTGGGAATCCTTGGACCCCCATATTGCCACGGTTGATCAAAACGGGAAAGTTACCGGCCAAGCTAGTGGCTTGGTGACGATTCGAATTTCCTCCTTTGTATCAACAGAAACTTTGGAAAAAACAATTACGGTGCTTGTTCCGGCGCCCGTGGCCATTGAAGTGAATGCGAAAACGGCGGGACCTTACAAAAGCTTCGGGAATGTGACTTTGAAACATCAGGTTCTTCCCAGCGGTGCGGATCAAAGCGTTACTTGGTTATCCAGTAATCCGGAAATAGCCACAGTTGATGCCCAAGGTAAAGTCAGTTTCTTAAAAATCGGGGAGGTGGAAATTACGGCTATCTCCCAAGTCAACAATTCAATTATAGGAGCAATCACGATGAATATTGAAGTTGATCCGGTGGCTTTAATTAAAAGTTTAAATGTCACTAATCCGATTGTGAAATACGTAACGACTTACGGCAATACGGAAAAACAACAATGGGTGTACGGGAGTGTTTCTAAATATTATCCGGGAGAATTGAATTTAAAAGAAAACATTATTGCGATTACCCCGACCATTGACGGTCAACCCAATGCTTATATCGGCTTAAGCTATACATCGGCGATTCGGGCTGCCACCGAATTTAAGACGGTTAGAAGCGGTGTTTTAAAAACAGCGATTTCCGATATCATTTATCATGATACCGGTAATAACAATGTTGGTGCGAATGCCGATATGCATGCGAAATACATTGTCGGGTCCGCTAACTTTAATACCTATAGGGCAAGATCTTGGCATTATACGGTTGATGATAAAGAAGTTATTCAACATTTACCCGACAACGAAGTTGCTTGGCAGGGTGATACCGAACTGGCTTACAGCACAACAATTGGTGTAGAAACTTGTGTTGATTTCGGGAGTGATTTATATACTACTTGGCATCGGACGGCGAAACTGATGGCTTGGTTAATGCAAAAGCACAATTTAAAAATTACCAATATTAAACAGCATTATGACTATAGCCAAAAAGAATGCCCCCAAACTTTGCGTCGTAACAATCTTTACCCTAATGCCATTGAACTAATTAAGGCAGAGTATGAAGTTCTAACTCAATTGGCCGGTTACACCATCACCTTCCAATCCAATAACCCGGAATATGTTAATCATTATGGTCGGATTATCAATTTGCCGTCGGTCAGCACGCCGATTACTTACACGGTGCGGATTACTAATAGTCAGGGTTATGATGCTACGGTGATGTTGATTTCCATTCTTCCGGCTAAACCGGCTTAAAGCTAAACAATTAATTGACAAAAATAACAAGCTTGTGATACAATATGGCATAGAATGTCGTTAACTAAGGAGTGAGTCGTCTCACTCCTTTAAATAATAATGCACCCGTTTTGGGAAATATGTCGAATGGACAAAATCTTGGAGGAAACATGGTTAGTCAAAAGTTTTTTGAATCACTGGAAGCCATTGCTTTTGAGCGTGGTTTGGATGTTGAGGATGTTAAAGGGAAAGTGGAAATTGCGATTTCCGTCTCCAGCCGTAACAGTGGCTACAGTGGTGATATTAAAACCGAATGGGATTTTGAAAAGAAAAGAATCCGCGTTTACGAATATAAATATGTTGTCGAGACCATCGATCCGGACGGACCACGAGGGCAAATCACTTTAGAAGAAGCGCAAGCGATTAAACCGAAAACGAAAGTGGGAACGGAATTTAAAACGGAAATTAATGTTTCCGGTTTTGGGCGGAAAGCAGCTTCTGTTTTTCGTCAAAGCTTATTAAGCGGACTGAAAGAATTAGAACGTGAAGAAGCATTTAATTTTTTCCAAGAACGTGTCGGCGAAGTCATCACGGCGACGGTTTTAGATTACAGCAATAATTTTGTTACTTTCAGTATTGGTAAAAATGTCGTTGCCAATATGCCCGATAAAGAAGGCGTTCCCGGGGAAACCTTCAATGTTGGCGATGAGAAAAAAGTTTATATTACCAAAGTAGAAAAAACCACCAAAGGACCTAAGGTTTTCTTAACACGTGCTAATCGGGAAATTGTTAAGCGTTTGTTTGAAATGATGATTCCGGAAATTGCCGACGGTTCCATTGAAATCATGGGGATTGCGCGGGAACCGGGTGAAAAGACCAAAATCGGGGTTCTGTCTTTAAAAAACAACCTTGATGCTAAAGGGGCCTGTGTTGGTCAAGGCGGGTTAAGAATTCGCCAAATTAATGAAATCTTGAATAACGAAAAAATTGAAATCTTTACTTGGCGGGATAATCCGGTTGATTTGATTGCGGAGGCCTTGCTTCCGGCTAAAGCCTTAGCCGTTATGGTTGATGAAAAAACCAAACAAGCGACCGTCGTTGTTAATGATGACCAATACTCACTTGCCATCGGCAAGAGCGGACAAAATGCCCGTTTGGCGGCCTATGCCATCGGATGGCGAATAGATATTAAAAATTTGACCGATGCCACGAATGAAGGAATTGAGTTTGAATATAACGTTTCCAGAAAGTAGGCGACAATGAAACCAAGAAAGATACCGATGCGTAAATGTGTTGTGACTAATGAACAACATCCAAAAGGCGAAATGTTTCGCATTGTTCGGACAGCGGAAGGACCAACGGTGGTTGATTTAACCGGGAAAGTCCGAGGGCGTGGCGCTTATTTATCCAAAAATAAAGAAGTGATTTTAATGGCCATGAAAAAGAAAACCTTGGATCGTCATTTGGAAACAAAAGTGCCTGATGAGGTTTTTGAACAATTATTAAAGATTCTAGGTGAGTAATTTGCAAGACAGTCAAAAAAATAAAATCATGAATTTATTGGGCTTGGCTTACCGGGCCAATAAAATAGTTACCAGTGAAAAAGAGGTGTTGAAGGCCATCAAAACAAAAAAGGCTAAATTAGTTTTGGTGGCTTGTGATGCTTCCCCTAAAACGAAAGATCGTTTTGATAAAAAATGCTTTTTCCACAAAATCCCCCTTTATTTTCATTTGCAAAGCGATGAAATCGCTCATGCTTTAGGAAAAAGTTTAAGCAAAATTGTCGCGATTACGGAAGATGGATTTAAAGAAATAGCGGAAAAGATTTTTATGGAGGTGAAATAAATGAAGGTTAAAGAGATTTTAGAAATTCTAAGCGCTCTGGGAAAGCCGGTAACGGATAAAGAGTTGTTAGGAAATTTAGAAAATGTGGGGATTGTTGCCAATCTCGAAACCGATATTGAACCGATAGTCATTAAAAAACTAAGCAAAAAATATGGTGTGGACATCAAGCCCATTAGGGTCAAGAAGGAAGCACCCAAACCGGCACCACCGAAACCGGAACCGCTTGTGGAGACGCCTCAAGCCCAGCCCGTTAAGCCGGCCCCGAAACCGGAAGCCAAACCGGTTTCGAAACCAGCGCCAAAACCGGAAGTGAAGGTGAAACCGGAAGATAAACCGAAACCGCTTAAACCGGAAGATAAACCGAAACCGCTTAAACCGGAAGACAAACCGAAACCGCTTAAACCGGAACCAGCGAGTGTTGAGGTGGAAGAATTGGAATTGAGCCGCGTTTATGATGATAAATATAATGACTACGAAACGGAAGCTAAAGTTTATACGCGGATTAAGAATGTAAAAAAGGGTCGTTCAAGGAGTCGGGGAAATCGGCAAACCAATATCACCGGCAATGATAAAGCCAAAGCCAATGTGCTTGTTTTTACGCCCGGCATGACGGTTACCCAATTAGCGGATGGTTTAAATGTTCCCATGAACGAAATTGTTCGCAAACTGGTTATGCTTGGTTATATGATGAGTGCAACGGCGGTGGTTGAAAAAGAAGTGGTTGAGATTATTGCGGAGGAATATTCTTTTACCGTCAAAGACAAAGTGTTAGAAGATATCACTAAATTTGAAGAGATTGTCATTGAAGATGAAGAAAAACTATTAAAACCACGTCCTCCGATTGTGACCATTATGGGTCATGTTGATCACGGGAAAACAACTCTTTTGGATACCATTCGCCATTCAAAAGTAGCCTCGGGCGAAGCCGGAGGAATTACGCAACACATCGGCGCTTACCAAGTTAAAAAAAGCGGCAAATTGATTACTTTCATTGATACGCCGGGTCATGCCGCCTTTACCGAAATGCGGGCTCGTGGCGCCAATGTTACCGATATTGTCGTGTTGGTGGTCGCCGCCGATGACGGTGTTATGCCACAAACAAAAGAAGCGGTTGAACATGCCCAAGCGGCCAAAGTACCAATTATTGTGGCTATTAATAAAATGGATAAGCCGTCGGCTAATCCTGACCGGATTAAACAAGAATTAAGCAATTATGACCTTGTTCCGGAAGAATGGGGAGGCAAAACCATTTATGTTCCGCTTTCCGCACTAACCGGAAAAGGCGTTGAAGATTTATTGGAAATGATTCTTTTGACGGCGGAATTGGAAAATTATCGTGCTAACCCGAACCGCTTAGGCGTCGGTTTGGTTGTGGAAGCCAAACTTGACCGCGGTCGTGGTCCGGTTGCCACTTTGCTTGTGAAAAACGGGACGATTAAAATTGGTGATCCGATTGTTGTCGGTAATACCTTTGGTAAAATCCGGGCTATGCAAGATGAAACCAAAACCCAGTTAAAACAAGCGGGACCATCGAAACCGGTGGAAATTACCGGTTTATCCGAAGTCCCTTTAGCCGGTGATCACTTTATGGTTTTTGATGATGAAAAAGTCGCACGATTAGTTTCGGAAGAACGCACCATCCGCACTTTCAACCAAGAAATGGGGGTTGGACGACCGGTATCCTTAGCGAACCTCTTTGGCGATGTCAACAATCCGACCAAAGATTTAAATATTATTTTGAAAGCCGATGTTCAAGGCTCCGTGGAAGCTTTAAAAAGCTCATTGGAAAAACTGAATGTTGAAGGCATTAACATTAAAGTCATCCGTGGCAGTGTCGGGGCCGTTACCGAAACTGATGTCAGTTTAGCAATCGCCTCTTCCTCGATTATTATTGCTTTTAATGTTCGTCCAAGTTCACAAATAATGGAATATGCGAAGGAAAAGAATATTGAAATTCGCTTATACAATATCATTTATAAAGTCTTGGAAGATATTGAAGCGGCGATGAAGGGCATGCTTGAACCGGTGTTTGCAGAAAAAACGCTTGGCCAAGCGGAAGTTAGGTCGATTTTTAAAGCATCCAAAATCGGGACGATTGCGGGTTGTTATGTTACGAATGGTTTAATCCTTCGTTCGGCTGATGTTCGTTTAATCCGGGATGCCATTGTTATTTATGAATCCAAGATTTCGTCCTTAAAACGCTTTAAAGATGATGTGAAAGAAGTTAAAGCCGGTTATGAATGCGGGATTACCATTGAGAATTTCAATGACATTAAAGAAGGCGACATTATTGAAGCTTATACCATGGAAGAAGTTAAGGAAGACTAAGGCATGGCTTATAAATTAGAACGTTTAGAAAAAAACATTGAGCGCGAACTAGGAATGCTTTTTTTGGCCGATGTGAAAAACGAGCTGCTAAAGCAAGTCACGATTACCAAGGTTTCGTTAAATAATGATTTATCGATAGCGACGGTTTATTATTCCGTTTATGGTAATGATGAACAAAAACAAGCAATCACTGGTGCGCTTACGGAAGCCAAAGGATATTTGCGCTCCATGTTAAGCAAAGTGTTGGCCGTTCGCAAAACCCCGGATTTGCGTTTTAAATTTGATGAGTCTTGGGAGTACGGAAACAAGATTGATAATATTTTAAAAGATTTAAAATTATAAAGCCTTTTTAGTGAGGTGAAAAATGGACCTAAAAGATAAACTAAAGCAGCTTCCTAAAAAACCCGGTTGTTATCAGATGTTTAATCAGGACCGAGAAATTATTTATGTAGGAAAAGCGAAGAATTTGTTTAATCGTGTTAGGTCCTATTTTGTTGGCAGCCATGATGCGAAAACCACAAGATTGATTGCCAACATTGCTGATTTTGAGTATATTGTGACTTCGACGGAAACCGAAGCCTTCATCTTAGAAATCAATTTGATTAAAAAACACAAACCCAAATACAATATATCTTTAACGGATGACCGTCAATATCCGTATATCTTAATTACGGATGAAAAAGATCCCAAAATAACCTATACCCGAGAAATGCATCGCCGTGGCAAGTTTTATGGTCCCTACCCTAATGCCACTGCCGCCAAAGAAGTTGTTGATTTGTTGAATCGGATTTATCCTTTACGCAAATGTTCGCAACTTCCGAAAAAAGAATGCCTTTACTATCATCTTGGGCAATGTTTAGCTCCCTGCATCAAGGAAGTTAAACCGGAACAATATCAAGACATTATTAGTAAAATCCAATCCCTTTTAAAAGGTAATGTGAAAGAACAACAAAAGCAATTGGAAAAACAAATGAATGAAGCTTCCGAAAATCTTGATTTTGAAAAAGCGATTGAGTATCGGCAATTAATTGCCGATTTCAATACCATTACGGAAAAACAAAAAATGGAGCTCGATGTTGCTGATACCGATGTTTTTGCTTATGTAGTGCGTGATAGCTATTTAAGTATTCAGGTCTTTCATATTCGTGGTCATAAAACAATTGCCCGCAACGGTTTTTTGTTTGAAGTTATGGGGAATCCCGAAGAAATGTTTGTAGACTTTATCGCTCAGTTTTATTTAGAACGCAATTTCCCCCTTCCTAAAGAAGTCTTAATTCCTAGTGTTGATTATTCTTCCCTAGCCGAACTTATCAAAAATCGGATTGTTGTCCCCAAAAAGGGTCAAAAAAGGCAATATGTGATGTTGGTTAAAGAAAATGCTATGGAAAGACTCGATGTCTTAATTGCACAAGAACAAAAGCAATATGAGAAAACCTTGGGAGCGGTTGTGGAACTGGGGAAGCTTTTAGCTATTCCCCTTCCCAAGCGGATTGAAGCTTTTGATAATTCTCACAATCAAGGGATGCAAAGCGTTAGTGCAATGGTTGTTTATGAAGACGGGCTTCCTAAAAAGCAACAGTACCGCAAATATAAAATTAAAACCGTTGTTGGGGCCAATGATTATCAAAGCATGTATGAAGTTATTTCTCGGCGCTATCGCCCAAGGGAAGGGTCAACGGTTTTCCCGAATTTAATAATTGTTGATGGTGGCAAACCCCAGGTTAGTAGTGCTTTAAAAGCCCTTGCGGATTTAAAACTGTCAATTCCGGTTTTAGGTCTGGGGAAGGATGATAAGCATCGCACCGCTTATTTATTCTTTAACAATCAAGAAATTTATCTTGATAAAAAAAGTCCGCTGTTTTTCTTTCTTGAAAACCTGCAGGATGAAGTTCATCGTTATGCGATTACTTTCCATCATTTATTAGCCAGCAAAACTACTTTAGCTTCCCAATTAGATGATATCAAGGGAATCGGTAAAGTACGTAAAAGACAAATCATAGATGTCATTAAGCGTGCTAATCAAGACAGCATTCGTGAAGAACTACAACAACTTAAATTAAGCGAAGAACAAATGGAAGCCGTTATTGCAATATTGAATAGATAAGGAAGAACAAGATGGAAATATATGGAAAAGTGATTGCGACAAATCCTAAAGACCGAATTATTAAACTACAATGTCCGAAGCGAATTTGTTTTTTTTACATGACAAGGCGCCAATTTAAAGATTATGGGACTTATTTTTATCAACATCCCTATGTCTTTATTGATGTTGAGAAAGAAAAGAAACGTTACGGAACGCAACTTTGTTATGAAGTAAATTACTTTCGAAAAATTGTTAAAGGAACGCGAACTAAAAAAACGACTTATTACAATATTGATAATATTCGGAAAGATTTAAAGAAATTAATCAACAACACGAAAATGAAGTTGTTTTTAGACTTGGAATTTTCCCTACCCTCTTATTATCAAACGATGGTGCATATTCCGGAAATCTTACAGTATGGTATGATTGTGGAGGACGAAAACAAGCAAGTTGTTTTTCAGGAAGGGTCGTTAGTTAAACCCTTACGGAGGTTTGCCATTAACAACCGCACTTTAAAGTTTTTATCAAAAACAAATGAACAATTTGAAGATGCTAAATCTTATGTTGAATTCTATCAACTGTTAGAACAATGTTTGGAAACTTACAATCCTAAAGTGATTGCTTGGGGTAAAAATGATATCTTAACAATGGAGCAATCGTTTCGGCTCAATCATCTAAAACCCTTAGCGATTCGTTCTCGTTATATTAATTTAATGCAAGTTATTAAAAATTATTACAACACGAATACGGACTTAGGACTGTTTTCAACTTACCAAGACATGAGCGGGATTGTTGTAGAACAACAACAGCACGATGCGATGGAAGATGCCATAATGATGCGAAAGATTTATCATTTGTTTACGAAAATAGTTGAAAAAGAAGTCAAGAATTAAGGAGAAATGAGCTCCTTAATTTAATAATAAAGCAAATAAAAAGACGGTAACATTTTTAAGTTTGTTATCGTCTTTTTGGTTTAAACATTCATAATAATCGGAACAATCATCGGTTTACGTTCGGTTTTCTCATAAATAAAATCGGCTAAAGTTGGTAATAATAAGTTATAAAACTGATTAGGGTTGAATTTTTTAGTTTCACTGTAATAATTCTCATACAGTTCTTTAGCCTTGTTTTCAATATCGGTCACTAGTGCTTCCGAGTCTCTTACATAAATAAAACCTCGGCTAACAACATTTGGTAAGCGCATTAATTTATAATTGAGAGTCGAAAAAACAATCCCGAGCATCCCGTCATCGGACATGAGTTTGCGTTCCCGAATGATGCTGTTGTCAACATCTTCGTTGTTGGAGTCAACATAAATAGCCCCGGCTTTAACGGCATAATGTGTAAAGACTTTGTTGGGAGCGAAGGTTAATACTTCACCGTTGTCCAGAATATGGATGTTTTGAGGATCAACCCCGGTGGCAATCGCCAATTGCGCATGGCGTTTCAACATGGCGTATTCCCCATGAATAGGCATAAAATGCTTGGGTTTGGTTAGCGACAACATGATTTTTAGTTCTGTTTCGCTGGCGTGTCCGGAAGTATGGGTGTCGGTTAAGGGGCTGTTGACGATGACATTAGCTCCGGCTTTAAAAAGTTTATTAATCGTACGGTTAATGTATTCTTGGTTACCGGGAATGGGGGAGGAGGAGAAAACGATGGTATCACCCGGGATTATCTTAATTTGTTTGTGTGAGCCGTCAGCGATTCTCGATAAAGCCGCTAAAGGTTCACCTTGGGAGCCTGTACTTAAAATCGTGATTTTTTCCGGCGGTAAGTGCGGAAATTCTTTGGCGGTGATGAAGGTTCCGGGGGGAGCGGTAATGTAGTTATATTTTAAACTGAAATTGACAACTTTAGCCATGCTGCGGCCAAAGACAATTACTTTGCGGTTTTGTTCAACACTCGCTTCCACAATCTGTTGAACACGATGCACATTGGAAGCAAAAGTGGAAATAATAATTCGACCCTTAATTTGTTTGAAAATGGCTTTAATGCTGTCACCGATTTTCTTTTCCGAAGTTGTAAACTTTTTGACTTGGGCATTGGTGGAATCGGATAACAAACAAAGAACGCCTTCCGTGGCATATTTTGTTAATTTCGCATACTCGGTATGACCGGAAAGCGGTGTAAAGTCGAATTTAAAATCACCGGTATGTAAAATATAACCTTGATTGGTTTTAATGGCAATCCCCGAAGAATCGGGAATGCTGTGATTTGTTTTGAAAAAGGATATTTCAAAATTTTGGAATTTAAAAACCGAATCATTATGATATTCAATGATGTTCGGGGAAAGATTGCTAAACTCCGATAATTTATTTTTAATTAAACCGACGGCAATACCGGAAGCATAGATTTTGGGAATGCTTACTTTTCTTAATAAGTAAGGAATTCCCCCAATATGGTCTTCATGACCGTGGGTGATAAATAAACCGATGATTTTATCAACATTATCCATGAGGTAAGTATAATCGGGAATGATGTAATCGATGCCATAATTGTCGCCCGGGAACATGATTCCCGCATCAATGATGATCAATTCCTGATCGCACTCCACCACATACATGTTCTTGCCGATTTCATCAAGTCCACCCAAGGCAAAGATTTTTATATTATTATCATTGAACCGTTCAATGATGGGAAGTTGTTTGTTATTGATAGTACCCACGATAGTCTCCTTTCGTCTTTAGGCTTATTATAATCAATATCGTTCCAAAAGGGAAGATAAAAGCAAAATTATTATCTTGTTTTATCTTTCCAAACATGCTAGAATAGACCAAAGTGGGATTATATGAATAACAAGAAATTAATTTTATTGGATATTGACGGAACGCTTTTTGATAATCAACGACAAATGGTGTCGCCTAAAAGCATTGCTGCCATTAAACAACTACATAATCACCATATTGTTGCCATTGCTACGGGTCGTGCACCGTTCATGATTGATTCTATTAAGGCTATCAAACCCTTAATTGATTATTATATTTTCATTAATGGCCAATATATATGTGCTCATAAAAAAACCATTTTCCAAGAACCTTTAGACCGAAACGTTTTAAAGGAACTAATTAAGCGTCTGCAGAGTTTAAATTTAGCTTATGGTTTTGAAAGCAGCCATCAAGAAGCGGTATCACGGATTGACGAACTCGTTTTGTATAGTTTTCAAAACTTAGGACTTCCGGTTCCGCCGGTTGACCCCCAGTTTTATTTGCATCACGATGTTTTTCAAGCTTGGGCTTTTTCCAATTCCGGTGCCATCGACATGCTTAAAGCGGAGTTTTCGGAACTGCGTTTTATTCAATGGATGGATGTCGGCTATGATATTTTACCCGGACATGCTTCAAAAGGTTTAGGAATGAAGCGCTTGGCGGAGTATTTACAAATGGACTTAAAAGATGTTATCGCCATCGGCGATGGCGATAATGATTTTGAAATGGTTCGTGATGCCGGCATCGGCATTGCCATGGGAAATGCGGCCGAAAAAGTGAAAAGGGTTGCGAAAATCGTGACGAGTGATGTCGGTGATGATGGGGTTTACCAAGCCCTTATGAGTATTGGTTTAATCAAATAGCAAAGGAGAAATAAAAGTGTCCAATCTGGCAATTATCATTATTATCGGTGAAACGATCTTGATGCTTTTTTACTTAATCTTTTATTATCGTTGGGGTAGTAAAACTGTTTTGGGTCTAAAAGCGGCGACTAGTTTAGGCTTTGTTGTGTTGGGATTACTAAACTTAAAACAAGCCAATGAGCTAAGAGCGGGAACGACGGTTTTTATCGGACTTGTTTGCGGCTTTTTGGGGGACATCATCCTTGGTTTTAGGCATCTTTACCGCAGTCACAAAAGAGAACTCTTTTATGGGGGCTTATTGTTGTTTTTTGTTGGCCATGTTGTTTATATCCTCGCTTTTTTATCGTTACGAAGTGGTCAAGGTTTTTTAATTGTTTTGGTGGCGCTTGTTTTGCTGGCGGTGGTTTATTTGCTTTCTCGTCATTATCATATTGATTACGGTGATGCGAAAAACGCTGTTTTTGCTTATATGGCGGTTAGTTCACTGTTGTTGTCGTTAGTTTTTATAAATGTGATTAGTGCTTATTCAAAGCTTAAACTACTTATTTTCATTGGCGCATTATCTTTTGTCATTTCGGATTTTCTCCTCAGTTTTATTTATTTTAGAAAAATGAGTCGTCCCAAAATCCGTCTTTTTAAAGCTGTTAACATTGTGTCTTATTATTTAGGCCAAACGCTGTTTGCTGTCAGCATTTGCTTAATGTAAAAAGCTCGCGGGGCGAGCTTTTAATTTTCTTTTGTTTCCGATGCCGGAAAAACAATCGCGGTGCTGTTGTCGGGAATGAAGAAGGGATTAATGGGATCGATGTGGTCAACAAATAAAATCCCATGAAGGTGATCTAGTTCATGCTGACAAACAATAGCGATATAATCTTTTAATTTTAGGGTTTGTTTGGTTAGTTCTTTAGTTGTGAAATTATAATAATGAGCAGAAAGGGAAATGCGTTTTGAACGGTGGACTAAACCTTGGACTTCGCGGTCGACGGATAAACACCCTTCACCACTTGGCAGATAAACTTTTTCTTCGGAATGGGAGACGATTTTGGGGTTAATGACGCCAAAGTGAAACAATTCTCCATTTTCATCGAAGGCAACGACCACAAACATTTGTTTGCGAATTCCCAGTTGTGGTGCTGCCAAGCCAACACCGGGACGAATATCGTTTTGTTCGGCATATTCAGGATCATAACCGGCGACAAGATAAGCGTTTAAAGTTTCCAATAAAGCAATGTCTTCTGCTGCTAATGGTAAGTTAACCGCTAGGGCCTTTTCGCGTAATCGGGGATCCTCTTCTTTAATAATTTCCTGATATGTTAACATATATTTACCTCGTTTTTAATTTTAACACAGGGATTTTGATAATGCAAATATTATGATTATCCGCATTTGCCTTTTGTTTTCACAACAAGAATGATAAAATAAATTGAGGAATTCATATGAAAGAATATCGAATTGATTATGACATGTTTACAACAGCGGAGATTGTGAAAATATTTGCGTTTTTTGCTTTAATTGAAAGTACGAAAAAACGCTCGGTTTCACCTTCGTTGTTGGTGGAAAAATATCAGGAATATCGAACAATCCTTAATAATAAAAGTTTAGAGAAGAAATATGATAAAATGCTTTTCACAAACACCAAGGTTTCCATTTATGAAACAATTAAACAAGCCAAGGAGAAACTAAACCATGCGCCTTGATAAATACATTGCTTTTGGATTAGGAAAAACCCGCAGTGAAGCCAGAGGAATCATTCGTGACGGTTTAATTACCATCAACAATGAAGTCGTCCGCAAACACAATTGGATAGTTGATGAAGATCAAGATGAAATCAAGTATGATAATGAATTGCTTACTTATAAACGCTTTATCTATGTGATGCTTTATAAACCGGCGGGTTATTTATCAGCGACCAAAGATGAAAACTATCCGACGGTGGTGGACTTAATTAAAGAATATGCTCATTATGATTTATTTATGGTCGGACGCCTTGATATTGATACGGAAGGACTGATGATTATGACCAATGATGGGAAATTTGCCCACCGCATAACCAGTCCCAAGCGTAATGTTCCGAAAAAATACTTTGTCAGGGTCAATCAGGGTTTTACTTCCCAAGATGTTAAGGCTTTTTTGGAAGGTTTTTCACTATATGACGGTCATAAGAATCTCTATCAAACCAAACCTGCCCAATTAGAGATTCTTAATAATAATGAAGCTTATATTACTATTTCAGAAGGTAAGTACCACCAAATTAAAAAAATGTGTTTAAAAGTCGGCCAAGAAGTTCAGTACCTAAAACGCTTATCCATTGGTCCGATTGCACTTGATCCCAAACTAAAACCGGGCGAGTATCGTTTATTAACGGAAACGGAGCAAAGGCTCCTCGAAAACTATTGCTTAAAAGGTTGTTAAGTAAAAATGCTTGACAGCTTTTTTAAGTTATGCTATAATCCATCATGTGAAATAAGGAGGTATTATCATGGCCGTAAAACTCAGATTACAAAGGTTCGGAGCTAACAAACGCCCATATTACCGTGTTGTAGCAACGGATTCCCGCAATCCTCGTGATGGCAGATTTATTGAAGTTGTCGGAACATATCATCCCATTGAAAAAAATGATGTGCTAAAGATTGATGAAGAAAAAGCATTGAAATGGCTTAACAATGGCGCTCAACCCACTGATACAGTTAAATCATTGCTTTCGAAATTAGGTATTATCGAAAAATTTACTAAGCAAACTAAGTAGGTGTATCATGAAAGAAATTAATTACGAAAAATTTCTCAGTGACTTAGTTGGGCCCCTCATTTCTTTTCCTGAAGAAATGGTTGTGAAAACATTTGATGATGATGGTGATGTCATCAACATTCAAATTTTAGTTAATCCGGAAGATGTTGGTCGTCTTATCGGGAAAAAGGGAAGGATTATCAATTCTATTCGCACAATTGCTTATGCTTGTGCCGCCCGCGCCGGAAAACGAATTGAAATTTCCGTTGATTCATTTTAAAAAGTCAGGTTTTGAAATTCATTTCTAAAAGTAGATCTTATTTAAAAAGGTTTACTTTTTTTATTTTCCTCATTTAAATTTTTTGTATAATAATGTTAGAAAAATATGTAAACTATAATTTTAAAATGATATTATTGAAGAAGATAAAAATCATAGGAGTAATAGTAATAGATATTTTAGTTTAAGTCCCACAACTTGATTATGCATATCGTATTGTGGGATTTGTTTTGGAAAATTTTTGTAAATGGTATCACAATAAGAAATCTATGCATAACTAAATGGTGTTTATTAAATGGGTAACGAAAATACCATTAAAAGGGTGAAAAAAAGACATTTGTTTTTTTAATATTTGTATGTGTTTAATGCGGTGTAACTGTTTTAATTATATTGATTGACTTTTATTTTATCCTGATTTATAATATATGAAGATATGAGCAAGTGTTCAAATGAAGAGGTAGATATGGAACAAATCGAAAAGAGTGTTTTAATTTTTAAATGCCTCGGCGATATTACGCGCCTTAACATTGTGATGGTTATTTCTAAAGAAGCTAAACCGGTTGGCATTATTGCTAACGAATTACAAATGTCATCATCGGCGATATCCCACCAACTGCGCATTTTAAAAAACAATAATATTGTGAAAAGCGAACGAAGAGGAAAAGAAGTGTATTATCAATTAAGCGATCATCATATCCATGAGATGATTGCTCAAGTGCTGAACCACACTTCCCACATTTAATTATGGAAATAATCAAAAAGCAGTTTTTTTTAGATAATTTAGAAAATAGTAATTATATACGCAAAATCGAATTTGATTTAAATAAAGAATTTCCCGGAAGCTTTAAGTTAAACAAAGAAACAAAATTATTGACGGTTGATTTTAATGAAAATGACGATATTGAAGCCAAGACTTTGCAAATAACAAAGATTATTAAAGCGGTGGATGCGGGAATTGACATCAAACCGCGCGCCATCAAACAAACATATCGCCGGGTTCTCATTTTGGAAAATCTCGATTGTGCTATTTGTGCATCAAAAGTAGAGCGGATTGCGAAACGGACGTTTAATTATGAATTCATTGTTGTTGATTTTGCTTCAACCCGCTTTATTATTGAAACCACCGATGTTGATTTAATTGCCCATTTAGAAGAACGGGTTCAAAATATTACGCAAATGGTCGACCCTGCCATTAAGGTTGTGCAAAAAACCAAGAAGAAGCATCAGTTTGAAACGGATTTCAAACAGGATAAAGCCGGAAGAAACTTTTTTATCATCGGGGTTTCAATCTTTGTTTTCGGTTTTCTTTTAAAAACCATTTTAAAAGAAATGACGAATGTGAAACCGATTATTGTCACCTTCATTATTTATGTGACTTATACCGTTGGTTATATTATGTTGGCTTGGGATGTTTTGTATGGAGCTTATAAAAACATTCGTTCCGGACGTATTTTTGATGAAAAATTTTTAATGTCCCTGGCAACGATTACCGCTTTAATAGTTGGTTATTATGATGAAGCTGTTTTCGTTATGATCTTTTATAAAATCGGGGAAATTTTCCAACATCACGCCATTAATTATTCTCGCAAATCGATTGCGGCCTTAATGGACATTCAACCGGATGTTGCTCACATTATTGTGAATGGGGAAGTTGTTGAAGTGGATCCGATGGAAGTTGTCGTCGGCGATATGATTTATGTGCGGCCGGGTGAACGCCTTCCTTTGGACGGAATTGTCTATGAAGGTGAAAGTTCCTTAGATGTTTCCGCCTTAACCGGCGAAAGCATTCACAAAGATGTCCGTCCCGGCCATCCGGTTTTGGCGGGTTCAATTAACACCAACGGCACTTTAAAAGTTAAAGTTACGAGCATTTATGAAGACTCAATGGTCGCCAAGATTTTGAATCTTGTGGAAAACGCGAGCAGCCACAAAACGAAATCGGAAACTTTCATTTCCAAATTTGCTCGTTATTACACTCCGACAGTGGTCATTCTAGCCGTTGTTCTAGCCATTGTTTTACCCTTTATTTTACCGACTTATGACCTTAGTTGGACGAACGGTTTTAAAAGATCAATTTTATTGGCCCTCATTTTTTTGGTTATCTCTTGTCCCTGTGCCTTGGTTCTATCGGTGCCGCTTGGTTTTTTTGGAGGAATTGGGGGCGCCAGCCGCCAAGGGATTCTCATTAAAGGCAGCAACTATTTAGAAGCTTTAAATACGGTTGACACCATTGTTTTTGATAAAACGGGGACGCTTACAACGGGGAAATTTGTCGTTAGCGATGTTTTAAGTTTTGGGAAATTATCACCCGAACAAATTTTGGAATATGCCGCCCATTGTGAACTTAATTCCAATCATTTAATTGCGAAATCAATTGTTGAGGCTTATGGAAAAGAGCGCCTTACTTTGTCACGGATTGCTTCTCCTAAACAAATGCCCGGCTTAGGTGTTTCCAATTTTGTCGACGGTTTAAAAATCGTCGTAGGGAAGAAATCATTTTTAGAACAAGAAGGATTAAGCGTTCCCGCCATTGACAATGCCGCCACGAAAGTTTATGTGGCGGTGGGTGATAAAACGGAAGGTTGCATTATTGTAAAGGACCAAATAAAGCAAAACACCCACAGAGCCATTGCCGATTTAAAAGCCATGGGAATTAAAAGAACGGTGATGCTGACCGGAGATACTGAAGAAATAGCGCAAGAAGTTGCCACTGAGGTTGGGATTGATGAAGTGTTTGCGGAACTGACACCCTTGCAAAAGGTCGAAAAACTAAACGACATTAAAGCCCAAAGCGATCCTCACAAAAAAGTCGCTTTTGTCGGTGACGGCATTAACGATGCCCCGGTTATCAGTAGTGCCGACATCGGTATTGCCATGGGAGGGCTAGGTTCCGATGCCGCGATTCAAGTAGCGGATATTGTGTTAATGACGGATGATTTATCCAAATTACCGATTGCCAAGAAGATTGCGAAAAAAACGCACAACATTGTTGTCCAAAACATTACCTTAGCCCTCGGTGTTAAATTTATTGTTTTAATCCTTGCTTTGATTGAACCGTTTATTGTGAACTCCGTTTTTAGTTTTCTCCTCGACTTCTTAATTTATGAAGCATTGTTTGCGGATGTCGGCGTTTCCTTAATTGCGATTTTAAACTCATGGCGAGCAACTAAGGTCCCGAAATGAAACTAATTGAAGTTGGAAAAATTGTCGGGACGCACGGTATCAAAGGCGAAGTTAAAATCATCTCCGATTCCGATTTTCGGGCTGAGCGCTTTCAAGTAAATCGGCAATTGTTTGTACAAAAAAACGGCAAAATGGAAGCGATTATTATCAATAGTCACCGCCAGCATAAACAATGGGATCTCATTACCTTTAATCATCTCGAGGATATTAACTTAGTCCTCGATTATGTCGGCTGTTTCGTGTTTGTTAATCGCGATGATTTAGAGCCTTTGCCCGAACATGAATATTATTATGATGATTTAATTGGTTTGGATGTGGTTTTGGAAGACCTAAGCCTGGTGGGAAAAGTTAGCGATTTAACCGAGCTTCCCCAGGGCTTGTTATTGGTGGTTTTAAAAACGAATAATAAAGAAGCACTCATTCCCTTTGTTTCGGAATTTATTAAAGAAGTCGATTTAGAAAAGAAACGGATTATAATTACGCCGATTGAGGGTTTGTTATGATTGTCGATATTTTAACTTTGTTTCCGGAAATGTTTTCGGGCTTGGAAAGTTCGATTGTTAAACGGGCGGCTGACAAACAAATCATCACCATCCGCCTTCATAATTTTCGGCATTTTTCCAAGAAAAAAAGTTTACAGGTTGATGATTATTCCTATGGGGGCGGGGCGGGAATGGTAATCAGCGTCGAACCGCTTGTGGCTTGTTTGCGTTCAATTGCCGGTTATGAGCAAGCGCATAAAATCCTAACCAGTCCCATCGGTCCCATTTATAAGCAAGCAAAAGCGTCCCAATTGGCCCATTATAATCACTTGATTATTATCTGCGGTCATTATGAAGGGATTGATGAGCGAATTTTAAATTATGTGGATGAAGTTGTTTCGATTGGCGATTTTATCTTAACCGGTGGCGAACTCGTTGCCATGATGATTGTGGACAGTATCGTGCGCTTACTGCCGGACGCTTTAGGGAATAATCAATCGCTAACAACGGAAAGTTTTCAAGAAAGGTTATTAGAATATCCGCAGTACACTCGGCCGGAATGCTTTGAAACCTACCGGGTTCCCGAAGTGTTGATGTCCGGAGATCATGAAAAAATCCGGCAATACCGCCGGTTTAAAGCTTTGGAGCGAACATACCGCTTACGCCCGGATTTATTGGCCGAAGCGTCATTGACAGAGGAAGACCTTAAGTGGCTTAACAAGATTAAACAAGGAGAAACACTATGAAAAGATTAGTTTTATTGTTGCTTCTTGCTTGTTTAGTGGGCTGCACTTCAGGGAAAAGCTTTGTTTATCATGATGATGAACTGGCAAAATTTGATAAAGTTTTAGAAAATATCGGTGATGGTCACACCAAAGCTTATGACCTTAGAAGTGAAGAAGACTGTTTGTTGGGGCGTATTCCCGGTTTCTTTTGTATGCGGACGATTGATTCTTCAAACAACGAAAAAAGCCTCGATACCATTTTTGAACATTTAAGTTTGTTGATTGGTAACGATTATGCTTATTTAATTATTTTAATGGATGCTGATGGCATTGACAGTGCCTATTTGGCGGGATTATTAGTCGATGCCGGGTATCGCAATGTTCATTATTTCGCAAGCGGTTATGCCAGGTATGTTTATTTAAAAGGCGACAGCTTTGTTCCCGAAGTCGGTCCCTGTGAAAATTGTTAGATTTTTTGGAAATTACTTGCTTTTAAAGGGCATTGGCGTTATAATATACAAGGCTAGAAACAAGAACGGTTTTTAGTTGATCACGATGTTCCGCTGCTACTTTTTGATAGTTATGAACATTGGCCGAAGGAGCGTGAAAACAATGAGTCAACAATTGATTGCTGACATTACCAGCGCTTACATGAAGAATGATATTCCGGAATTTCGTCCCGGTGACACGGTTAAAGTCCATGTCAAGATTAAGGAAGGAAATCGTGAACGAATTCAAATGTTTGAGGGATTGGTAATTAAACGACGAGGAGGCGGAATTAGCGAAACCTTTACCGTTCGTAAAAACTCATATGGTGTTGGTGTTGAAAGAACTTTTCCGGTTCACACCCCAAATATTGCGAAAATCGAAGTTTTACGAAAAGGTTTAGTTCGCCGTGCGAAACTCAATTATATTCGTACATTGTCCGCAAAAGCAGCGCGTATTAAAGAGCGCAAGTAACAAAAAAGCAGGAAACTGCTTTTTTTGCTTTTATCCGCTCTTTTTTTGTGTTATCATAAACAAAAGGAGCTTATATGAAGAAAGAAAGATTACAAAAATATGCCCGTTTAGCCGTTGAAGTCGGGGTTAATGTCCAAGAAGGACAATTATTAATCATTAATTCTCCCGTCGAATGTCAAGAATTTACACGCCTTTTGGTTAAGGCTGCTTATGCGAAAAAAGCCGCTAATGTTATTGTTCGTTGGGGTGATGATTTAATCAATAAGATGTATTACGAAAATGTTTCGGAAGCCGTTTTACAAGAAGTTCCGCATTACCTTGTTGAGCAATTTAAATATTTCGTTGACCAAAAAGCCGCCGTCATTACCATCAGTGCCCCCACACCGGGCTTACTTAAAGACATTGATGCTAAGCGCTTGCAATTAAGTGCGATGGCGACGCAAAAAGCGATTGATTTTTACCGGAAGCATATGATGTCTAACGGTTCGCAATGGTGCGTCATTGCTTATCCGACTGAAGCATGGGCGCAAAAAGTTTTCCCCGGCCCCAAAGCTTTCGAGCGCTTGCTCGACAGTATTTTAGTGGCTTCAAGAGTTCGTGACGATAACGATCCGGTTGCGGAATGGCACGAGCATATGGAGACATTAGCCCGCCATAATGCGATGTTAAACCAATATAATTTTTTATCCCTGCATTTTCAAAATAGTTTAGGGACCGATTTGAGCGTCGGCTTAGTAGAAAATCACCTTTGGGGTGGGGGCGGTGAGTATACAAAAGACGGTATCTACTTTGCTCCGAATATTCCCACCGAAGAGACTTTTACAATGCCGCACAAATTGAAAGTTAACGGAAAAGTCGTGGCTACGAAACCACTTAATTACCAGGGAAAATTGATTGAAGATTTTTGGTTGGTCTTTAAAGACGGGAAAGTTGTCGATTACGATGCCAAGAAAGAAAAAGAAGCCTTAAAGAATTTGTTGGAATTTGATGAAGGCAGTTCCTACTTAGGTGAAGTTGCGCTTATTTCCTTTAATTCACCGATTTCCAATATGAATGTTTTATTTTATAATACCTTGTTTGATGAAAATGCTTCCTGCCATTTAGCTTTAGGCAATGCCTACACCATGAGCATTCAAGGCGGTAATGAGATGGAGGAAAGTGAACTGTTAGCCAAGGGCTATAACAAATCGATGACTCATGTTGATTTCATGTTTGGAAGTAGCGACATGAAGATTATCGGGATAACCCATGAGCAAAAACGAATAACTGTTTTTGAAAACGGCAATTTTAGCTTTTAATTTTAGGATTGAAAATATTTTCATTGTATGATATAATCACATAAAAAGAGGTGAGATGATGAACCAAGCCAAGATTTACGATATTGCCGGAGCAGCGGGTGTCAGTTTAGCAACTGTTTCGCGGGTTTTAAACCACCCGGAGAAAGTAAAAGAATCAACGAGAAATAAGGTGTTGCGCATTATCAAAGAAAAAGGTTATAAACCGAATGCCAACGCTCGCGGTTTAGCCAGCCGCCGGTCCACCACCGTCGCTATTGTGGTCCCTAGGATATCACAAGCTTCGGTTGCGGAAATGATTCAGGGAATTGATGACAGCGCCAAGAAGTTCGGTTATACTCTCCGCTTGTTTATTAACTCCAACCCGAAGCAAGAACAAGAATTATGGGGTGAAGTCATCGCTTCCAGTGTCGATGGCATTTTATTGATGAATGATGAGATGACCCAAGAAACGGCGAAATTATTGCAATATACACCGGTTCCGGTGTTGTTTGTCAATGCCATTCCCAAATCTGATAAATATGGCAGTGTATGCATTGATTATCAAGAATCCGCTTATAAGATTACAAAGAAGATGATTGAGCGGGGATACAAAAGCATCATGTTTGTGGGGACGGAACATAAATACACCGTCAATGACTATAAACTAAATGGTTATGTGAAAGCGATGGAAGAAGCCCACCTACCGACCAACATTGTCTTCTCCAGCGGGGATGTATCAATTAATGAGAAACACTTTACCCAAATCATGGAAAACAAACTGCCGGAAGTTGCCTTGTTTGTGCGTGATTCCATGGCGATTTCGTTTATGAATATTGCCGTTAAAAAAGGTCATCGCGTGCCTGAAGAACTGCAGATTATTGGTTTCCAAAACACGAAGTATGCGGAATTATCCAATCCGAAACTAACCTGTGTCGAAACCCCGATTTATGAAATCGGTAATCGGGCCATGGCTTATTTAACCGAATTAATGAGAGAAACAAACGCGCAAGAAAAACCAAAACATATTTTGGTTGACTATAAAGTTATTTGGCGTGAATCAACTAAATAAAGCGTTGAACAAGAAACAGTACTAAGATTGCGGGCAGCACGAGAGATTTGGATGGGCGGTGAAAATCCAAAGCCGGATGGAGGGAATTACAACTTGGGAGCTGATAGGGAACAAGAGGGTTTAGAGCAATCTAAAAACTAAGGTGGTACCGCGGATTTATTTCGTCCTTAGGATTTTTCTTAAGGACTTTTATTTTTAAAGGAGGAAGTATGAATTTATTGGAAGATTTAAAATGGCGGGGACTTGTCTACGACATTATCAATGAAGAAGAATTAAGCAAACGCTTGGAAGAAGCCCCGATTACTTTATATTGCGGTTTTGATCCGACGGCGGATAGTCTGCATGTCGGGTCATTATTACCGATTGTGACCTTGATGCGTTTTTATCGGGCCGGACACCGGGTGATTGCTTTAACCGGTGGGGGCACCGGTTTAATTGGTGATCCGTCAGGGAAACGCAACGAACGACAAATGAATGAAGTGGCAACCGTTCACAAATGGGGAGCATTGTTTAAAAAACAATTTGCGCGCTTTTTAGTTTTTGATGGCGAACGCGCTTTTTGTGTTGATAACTATGAATGGTTAAGTAAACTGTCCGCCATCGACATGTGTCGGGAGTTTGGAAAGCATTTCAATATTAACCAGATGTTGGCTAAAGAAAGCGTTAAATCCCGCTTGGACAGTGGCTTAACTTACCTTGAGTTTTCGTATATGATTCTCCAAAGCATCGATTTTTTACATATGTATCAAGATGCTAATCTTCATTGCGAGATGCAAATTGGCGGGCAGGACCAATGGGGAAACATTACCGCCGGAATGGATTTAATCCGCAAAGTTGTCGGCAGTGAAGCCAAGGTTTTTGGCTTAACACTACCACTCATTACTAAATCCGATGGCACTAAGTTTGGGAAAACGGAAAGTGGCGCTATTTGGCTGGATGAAGACAAAACCTCACCTTATGAAATGTATCAATTTTTTATTAACACGGCTGATGCCGATGTCATTCGCTTTTTGAAATACTATACTTTTCTTTCTCATGAACAAATTTTAGATCTTGAAGAAAAAGTGACAAGGGAACCGCATTTGCGAGCAGCACAAAAAGTCTTAGCGAAAGAAATTGTGTGCTTAGTTCATGGCGAAGAAGCCTATAACCAAGCCATCGCCATGTCGGAAGCCTTATTCAGCGGGCAAATTGGCTCATTAACGGCCAAAGAAATCAGCGTCGGTTTTAGTGATGTCCCTTCCCTTGCCATTAGTGAAGATCTCGGCTTAATTGAAACCTTAGTTTTGGTGAAAGCTGCTTCCTCCAAGCGTGAAGCTCGGGAATTAATCCAAAACAAAGCTATTAGTATTAATGGTGAAATAATCAGTTCTTTAGAACATATTGTTAGGAAAGCCCAAGCTATTGAACGCCAGTTTACGGTTATCCGCCGTGGTAAGAAGAACTATTATTTAATAAAACACCAATAAAAAAAACACTGTGAATTTTCACAGTGTGAATTTTCACAGTGTTACATTTTTTCTATTTTTTCTTCTTCCGGGCGGGGTTTTTTAAAGATGCGGTTAAACACTAAAAATTGCATTGGCAATAAAATCATCGTCACAAAAAACGGAATCAGTTTAATTAACAACGGCCAATTCATCGTTTTGAACCACAGTTCAAATAAAAAGGCGAAACTATCGGAAAGCACTAATTTTCCTAAAAAAGTTAGGAAGGAAAGCATGAAGGTTTTGGAAGTGGTTTTTTCGTGATATGTAAAAGTGGCATTCGCCCAGTAAGAAAAAAGCGAAGCAACAATGAACGCCAAGGTATTGGCTATTAACACGGATTTTTGATACAAAAGTAAATAAACGCCCCAATGAATTAAGGTATTAATAACACCGATAATACAAAAGACAACAAAGTTGCGCGTTAAAAATTTATTGATAAAATTAATCATCAAGATTGCTTTCCTTAGTTAGATAAATCGGTCGGTTCAAGCCTTGATCACGAATATCATACAACAATTTTAAAATAGTATGGAGAGCTAAAAAGACAAAGAACATTAAGCCGTCAATCCGTAAACTAAGCCAATCCCATTGCTTGATAATCCCATTGACAATATCAAAGACAACCAGTCCAAAAGCCAAGAGCATTAATAAAGTTGTTACCCACAAATAAACCGAACTGAATTGTTTAATGCCGCGGCTTGCATAGCGAAATAAGGATTTAAAACTCCATTTGGTAGTGCCTTTAGCCCGCGGCACATAATCAAACTCCAGACATTTCTTTTCAAAACCAATCCAATTATATAAACCCTTGGTAAAGCGTTTATAATCTTTAACGGCTAAAAGAGCATCAATGGCTTGGCGGTCAAGCAAACAAAAATCTCTGGCGCCCTTGGCTAGGGATTTATTCTTCGTTAAAAAGGCATAAACTTTGTAAAACGACAAAGCCCAAAAAGTTTTAATTTTGGATTCGCCGGCACGGCTGCGGTGTTTAGTATAGATATGTTGATAACCCTGTTCATAATAATCAATCATTTCAGGAATTAATGATGGTGGATCCTGTAAATCGGCATCAAGAATGATGACCGCATCGCTGTTAATCTTTTTAGCGGCTTCCAAACCGGCCAATAAAGCGGCTTCTTTTCCGAAGTTGCGGGAAAAAGCCAAATACTTGATGCGGGCATCTTGGGCGGCTAAGTCCTTCATCACCTTTAAGGTCTTATCTTGGGAACCGTCATCCACAAGAATGAATTGATAGGAATAGTGGTCGGGAAGGTGCTTGATAATCTCGTTATAAGTTGTTTGTAAAACGGCTTCTTCGTTATAACAAGGGATAATAAGCGAAATTTTCTTCATAAAAATGTCCTTTTTTTAGATTTGTAATTTTGATTATACTATAATTGCTAGGAACAAGCAAATAAATAATTGAATAAGAACCATAACTATGTTAGAATGCTATTTAAGGATTTTATTTTTTTATGATTAAAAAAGGGAAAAACAAGCTTTATTGGCAATATTCGTTCGGCTTTTTAATTATCTTTAGCATAATCACACTCCCTCTAATAATCAATAAAGGACTTTTTATTGATGGATTAACGCAGCATGTGGTCTTTTTCCAGGATTATATTTCCCAACTAAAAGCCTGGGTGTTGGGCGAACCCTTTGTTGTTTATCGACCCGATTTTGGTCTTGGCAGTGATGTTTTCACCTATTATACTTTTTATTCATTGTTTGATCCGTTAAACTTAATCGCCCTTTTGTTACCCCTTAAATGGATTGGGGTGGAGTATGGTCTCTTTATTGGCATTAGGCTTTATTTGGCGGGGCTGTTTTTTTTGTTCTTGTTGCAATATCAAGGAATAAAAAGTCATAAGGCTCTTCTTTTAGCGACCTTCTTTTATGTTTTTAATGTGACGGCGCTATATTCCGCTTTTCGTCATCCGATGTTTATTAACGGTATTTTATGGCTTCCCTTAATTATTTTAGGAGCAAGTCATTGTTTAGACGGGAAAAAGCCGTATTTATTGTTAGTAGGCGCCTTTTTTGCTTTTATCACCCAATTTTATTTAAGCATTTATGCGGCGGTCGCTTTTTTGGCTTTTGTAGTAATCAATCTGTACTTGCAAAGAAAAACAATACCCAAGGTTTTACTCTTTAAAAAGTTGTTTAAGGCTAGTTTATGGTTTGCGCTGGGAATTTTTATGGCCGGCTTTGTTTTAGTTCCCCAGTTGTTGGCGGTTTACTACGGGGCTCGTGCTCAAAGCAAAGGTTTGCTTATTTATGATAGTTTATATTATTTAGGAACCTTTTCATCGTTCTTTATTCCGATGGTCAGTTCCAGTTATACCTCCGCTTTGGGCAACGCTCTGGTTTTCTTTTTGGGGCTGGTCTATTTCTTTCAAAAACCCCGAGATTGGAAAACGATTTTCTTTAGCTTTTTTTCGTTAATGCTGTTGGTTTCTCCCTTTGGCTATGCCATTAATGCTTTTTCCTATGTCAATAACCGGTGGAGTTATCTTTTACTACTGCCGGCAGGATTGGCACTAGGAGAAATCCTAGAACATCATGATGTTTTACAAGCGGAGCAATACGCACGACCAACGAAATTGATGATTAGTTTCGTGGTAGCCATGGTGTTTTGCCTCCTTGCTTATTTGGGAACCAAGTGGTTTTATCCCTCCAAAGCCATCATCTGGCAAGTTTTCATGGCCATTATCATTGTCTTTTTATTCGTTTTGATTAACAATCCGCGCTTTATATCAAGTTTTTGGTGCCGCTTAAAACCGCTATCCTTAAAATGGATGCCGAAAGTGTTAATTATTTCATATCTTGTTTTTGGCTTAGCCATCAGTTTAAGCTATGTTTTTACCCAAACCACCGCCACCAATTTAGCGGCCTATGATCACCAAGAAGCATTTGACCAATTTCCGGATGATGGTTTCTACCGCATTGACCAAAGCAGCTATGTTCTTAAAAGCGATTATTTGGGTAATGACAATTTAGTATATCGATTCAAAAGCCCCTATGCATACAATTCCATGGTTTCGGGAGCGATTGCGGAAGTCATCGACTATTATCAGGTTTATAATTTAAACAGCACGGTTGGTTATACGGGGTTTAATAACCGGACCGCCTTAAATGCGATTAACCAAGTGCGCTATATGATGATTAAGAGTCAGGATGCGAAGGATATTCCCTATGATTTTACGGAAGCTTTTCGCTTTCACTTAAACGAAGTCGTTAATCCGACCATTGCGAACGGTGGTAGGCTGACAGGTAAGCTGGAAGAAGTCATTGTTTACGAAAGTGAGCACTTCCTTCCGTTTGGCTTTGTTTATCACCAATATCTTGGCCAAACTCAAGCCGATTCCATGAATGCCATTGAAAGGGAAAATGCCTTGTTAACCCATGCCTTAATCAAAGACCCCCAAGCCGAAATAGTTTATCCGGCGGTAAACAAGCAATTAAGCACGGATGTTTTATATCGTGGGATTGTAAAAACGGGGACAACATATCTTTGTGAAGAAGGAGCTTACCTCAGCTTCACCATTCCTGCTCAAGCGGGTCGGGACGTTTATTTTCATGCTGACCTTTTCAGGGAACTGGATAATCAAAAACGCCATTATTATGTGGAAGCCTATGAAAACAATCAATTAGTCAGCCGGTTTCGGGAAACATTATATGCTAAAGGGACTTATTTTTATTATGACAATCATGAACCGCTGATTAACCTCGGGTCGTTTGCTACTAATGAAGTGAGGGTCAAAATATTATTCGATCCCGGTCGTTATGAAATTATTAATCTCGGTTATTATTTAAACGATGTTAGTGATGTCAAAACAAAAGTAAATGAACTGAAACAAGAAACACTTCAGCATCTCCAATTTGGAACGCATGGTTTCAGTGGCGACATCACTTTAAACGAAGCCGGTTTATTATTTATCTCTCTACCTTACAGCCGTGGTTTTACGGCCTATGTCAACGGTAAAGAAAGCAAAATAGAACGAGTGAATATCGGCTATATGGGCCTTTATTTAGAAGCCGGTTACCATGAGATTACTTTTGAATATAAAACTTTAGGAATGAGCACCGGCCTTTATTTGTCGCTAGCTAGTTTTATGGTGACGGCCGGCTTAGTGTTAATCAATTCTAGAAAGAAGCGTGATGGCCATTAAAAGATTTTTAGAAAGCACCTGGTTTATGGTGATTATATATGCGGCGACGCTCGGATTTTGGTATTTAAAGAACCAACTTTGGGCCACGGCTTTCAGCATCATCGTGGGTTTTGTTTTAGCAATCTTTAAAACCAAAAAAATAGTTTATGCCACCTTAGGCTTGGGAATTCTCATTAATTACCGTGCCACCAATTTTGAATACAACCAAACTATTGTGTATTTAATTGTGGGAACATTATTGCCATTAGCGGCAATCAGTGTTTTCACCAACAAATTCAACTTTAAAGATTTAATTCTGTGGGCGTTTTTGTTTTATTTGGGAGCCAATCTATTATCGTTAATCACCATTCCTAAGCATTTGTTGGCCGATGGGATTGTTGGTGTGCTCCAAACCTTAGCCTTTGTCTTTATTTATGCGTATTTTCGCAACCACCAAGAAGAAGGGGACCAAGAATATATCGCCAAGAGTTTTAGTTTGTTTGGTTTGACCATCTTTTTAGAATTTTTACTATATGTTCTTAGTTTTAAGGGTACTTATGATTGGGGAAAGACCTTAGAACTGGGATGGGGTGTCACGAATTCCATTGCCATGGTGATTCTTTTGATTTTCCCAATCATTGTTTATCATTTGCTTAAGCATCCGAAACATCTCTATATGACGGCTTTAATTGTCGCCTTATTAACTTTACTAATCCTCACGCTTTCCAAAGCGGCCTATGTCGCCTTGGCTTTGTTGATTATTCCGTTTATGTTGTCGACCTTTTTGAGTCGCAAAACCAAAGAACAGAAAAGACTTTATGGGCTGTCTTTAGTGTTGACCCTTGTATTGTCCGTCGTTGCCTATTTTATTGCCTCCTCCCAAGAACAACTTGTAAAGGAGTTTAAAGACTATATTTTGTGGATGGATGAACGCGGTTGGTTCAACGATGTGGCCCGTTTAGAAATTTACCAATATGCTTGGACTTTGTTTAAGCAAAATCCTCTTTTCGGAACCGGTTCCTATACCGCCGGTTACTATTTAACACTCGAGTTTGATGCACCCTTACTTAAACATTATCACAGCTTTGTGATGCAGACATTAGCGACGGTGGGAAGTGTTGGTTTTTTAACCTTTATCTTTTTAATCTTGGCGATTGCGAAGAAAGCTCTTTCGCACAGTTTATTTAATATTTGTGTTTTCTTTTCCCTTTTGGCAATGATTATTCATGGATTGATGGATAATACTTTCCATAATCCCCTCATCATGCTGATAGTTGCCTTTTTGGCGGCGCTTTTGGAAGAAGCACCACCGCTAAGCATCAAAACTCTTTTTCGCAAAAACCCCAAGGAAGTAAGGAAAAATCCGGATTAAATCCGGATTTTTTAACGCCCCAGCCCCATTTTTTGGTAAACGGTTTTCAGCTTTTTTTGGGCCAGTTGATGGGCGCGTAAGCGCCCTTCATCAAGGAGGGTAGTTAGTTCTTGTGATGAAACAAAGTAGTGATAGCGTTCTTGAATCATGGCAATTTCTTTAACGACTATTTCCGCTAAATCGCTCTTGAAATCGCCATAGCCTTTACCGTCATACATCGCCTCGATTTCCCCAAACGACTTTTCAGTAATCACCGAATAAATCGTCATTAAATTGGCAATACCCGGTTTTTGTTCCGGATCAAAGCGTACACAGGCGTCGCTGTCAGTTACCGCCGCTTTAATTTTTTTACGAATTTGGGAAAGCGGTTCTAACAGGAAAATACAACCGCGGTCGTTGTCAGTGGATTTATCCATTTTTTTAGTGGGATCTTGTAAATCCTTAATGCGAGCCCCTTTTTCCTGAATCAAACCTTCCGGGACGGTAAAGGTTTTTCCGAAACGGTTGTTAAAGCGGATGGCTAAATCGCGGGCTAATTCCAAATGTTGGCGTTGATCATCCCCAACCGGCACAAATTTAGCATCGTATAGTAAAATATCAGCCGCCATTAAAGCGGGATAAGTAAATAATGCTGAACTGACGCCTTGTGTTTGTTTGAGAACTTTGTCTTTGTATTGGGTCATGCGCTCCAGTTCGCCCATATAGACTAATGCTTGCATAATATAGGCCATTTCGGCATGTTCATGCACTTCCGATTGAATAAACAAAGTTAGATTTTCCGGTTTCAAACCGCAAGCTAAATACAAAGCGGCGACATTACGAATGTTCTGTTTGAGTTCTAAAGGATCCTGCGGAGTTGTTATTGCATGTAAATCCGCCACAAAAATAAAAAACTCATAATCCTTCATCTTTTCTTGGAATTTTCCAAAATTCCTTAAAGCTCCTAAATAATTCCCTAAAGTGGGAATGCCGGTGGGCTTAACACCCGATAAAATAATCTTCATACTTCCTCCAATAAAAAAAGTCCTTAAACTATGTTAAGGACGAAAGATTCCGCGGTACCACCTTAATTTATTGTTGCCAATACCCTTAAAGTTCTTAACGCGAACTCCATCGTCAACGCATTTCCTCGTTGCACTCCAAGATCCATTCCGGCTGCCTTTTGATGCTGCTTTCACTATCCAGCATTCGCTTTTTCCAAAACAACACCCGTACTATTTCTCTTCATCATTTCTAGTTATTATTATACACCTTAAAAGTTCATTTTCAAGAGCCGTTTTTAAAAAGAAGGGAAAAAGCCAATGTAAGCGATTTCTTTGTTGTAAAACAACTGAAAAAATGAAAAAAGATGAAAATAAAGCGCTTACTAAAAAAATATTTGTTGACACTTTCATCCTTGATGTGTATAATATGATTAATCACAGAATGCTATCTGCATGAGTGAAAAAAATGGGAGGAAAAAATGAAAAAATTCTTAAGTTTATTTTTCTTTTTGGCTCTTGCGTTAGTTTTTGTTGGCTGTAAGGAAGACAAAGAGTATACTCTTTCCCTTGCTGGCCCAGAAACCGTAAAAGTCGGAGATTCAATCACTTTAGTTCCTACGACAGATAAACCGGAAGCCGTATTTACTTGGACATCAAGCAATACAGCAGTTGCCACGGTTAACAACGGCGTCGTTACTGGCGTTGCAAAAGGCACAGCGGTTGTTACTGTCAAAGTTGAAGGGGTTGGAGAAAAATTCTTAGTTGTTAATGTTTCGGAATTCAGCTTCAGCTTAGCTGGCGGAGATTCCGTAAAAGTCGAAAAAACATTAACGCTAACCGCAACAACGGACAAACCTTCTCCATCTTATACCTGGTCAACAAGTGATGCAAGCGTAGCAACAGTTGCTAACGGTGTTGTTACCGGTAAAAAAGCCGGAACTGCAACAATTACTTGCGCTCTTGCTGGTGTTGGTTCTTTAACTAAAGTGGTTACTGTTCGTGCTTTAACAACCTTAACAGTTGGTTCAACAACTGAAGCGGGTGTTAATATGTTCAGTACCTTCTGGGGTAACAATGCTACTAATGCTGATGTTCGTGCATTAACATTCGGTTATGGCACAGTATCTTATCAAAAAGAAGCAGCTCGTTACGAAATTGACCCAACGGTTGTAAAGAAATTAGATGTCAAAGCAAATGAAGATGGCACTAAGACCTATACAATCGAAATTAATCAAGGATTAGTATGGAATGATGGTACACCAATCGATGCGAAAGACTATGTATTCCCGATGTTAATGGGAATTAACCCTGTTTTCGCAACCGCTATTGGTAAAGCATTGACGACTACTGGCGACATTGTTGGTAGTAAAGATTTTGCTGACCCAGCCAAGAATGCTGATGGGAAAGCCGAATTACCTGGCGTTGATTTATTAGGAGATTACAAATTCTCTATCACTATCAATGCTGATCGTTTCCCTTACTACTATGAATTCTTATACTATTCAGCAGCTCCATGGCCGTTGCATGTAATTGCTCCGAAAGCTGACATTGTTCAGGGAACTAACGGTGCTAAGATTACTGGTACTTGGACAGTTGATGCTTTAAAAGAAACTGTTGACAAAGATGGCAAAGGCTATCGTTATGACATCAGTGTTACTTGTGGCCCTTACAATTTATATAACTTTGATGAAGCAACATCGACAGCAACATTGAAGATTAATGAAAAATATGCCGGTGACTATCAAGGTCAAAAACCTGATATTGACTATGTTGTTTTCAAATATGTCACATCAGCAACGCAAATGCAAGCTTTGTTAAATGGCGAAATTGATCTTATTGAATCCGTTTCTGGTGGCGATGCCATTATTGCCGGATTAAAAGAAGTTGCCTATGACAAGATTAAATTCTCGACCTTCTCTCGTAATGGTTATGGTCTCATCGCTTTCCACTGCGATAAACCTGCTGGACCAACAGCCGATGTTGAAGTTCGTCAAGCCATTGCTTATTTAATCAACCGTAACTTGTTCTTGGAAACATATACTCGTGGATACGGTATCTTACCTAATGGACAATATGGTTTAGCACAATGGATGGTTGAAGCATCAATGAATGAAGACGGCGTTGTTCAAGGCCGTGACAAAGATGGCAAAGAAGTTGCCTTAAATTCATATAGCTATGATCCGGTGAAAGCTGTTCAATTACTTGAACAAGCCGGTTGGAAATATGATGCTGAAGGTAAAGACTATGTTCAAGCTCCTGATTATACTTCTGTTCGTTATAAAAAAGAAGGCGACAAGCTTGTAAAATTAAGTGTTCCTTGGGGCAACACACCTAATAACCCAGTATCCGAATTAATTCGTTCGCAATTATTACCGAATGCTAAAGCCGTTGGTATGGAAATTACTGACCAAACAATGGATTTCAACACCTTGTTGTACAAGCATTATTATGGTGCTTATGGTGATGGCTACGGTGTACCGAAAGATGAAGATGGCGATGGAAAATGGACAGAAGCCGATATTCCAGAATATGAAAAAGAAGAAACTGATGCTCGTGAATACCATATGGTTAACTTAGGAACCGGATTCAGCACTGGTTTATTTGAACCTTACTATGATGTTTCCATTGAGTATTGGGGCTGGGATGGCGGAGCTAACATCAATTACTTGTACGATAAAGAAATGCTTGAGGCCGCTGAAAAAATGATGAGAGCTGCAAGTGATGAAGAATACTTGCGTGCATGGCAACAATATCAATTAAGATATAACATCTTATTACCGTCATTACCATTATATTCAGATATGTATCACGCTTTCTATTCTCCTAAGTTAAAGAACTATGAAGTTACAGCTGAATGGACCATGACTGAAGCCATTTTATACGCAACTGTTGAAGGATAATTAATTTGGCCGATTAGACATTAAATTAAGGAGATTGGTTTTCACCAATCTCCTAATTTTTGAAAAAGGAGGAAACCAATTTGTCTAGATATATTGTAAAAAGAATTTTATATATCTTTTTTGTTGCGTTTATTATTACGGTCATAATGTTTTTCCTATATAAATCCATTCCCGGTGGTGACATGGCCCGCGTTATGGCTTATGTTGATCAATCATTAAAGCAATCCGATCCGGATTTATATGTTTTAAAAATGAAGGAAGCCGTAATTGAATTGGGAATCGGGCAGCCTTTGATTCTTCAATACTTTATGTGGCTGAAAGAAACATTACAAGGTAATTTTGGTTATACTTTATATACCCATGTTAAAGTCTTACAATATATAAAAGCACCAATGCTTAATACGATTAAATTAAACATTTTTGTCTTAGTCTGTGTTTTTGCGATTACTTTTCCCTTGGGAATTAAAACAGCAGTCAAAAAATACTCTACTTTTGATAACAGTGTTCAAGTCTTTACCATTATTGGAATGTCGCTTCCAAGTTTTTTTATTGCTTTAATTTCGATTCTAGTTTTCTCTGCTTGGTTAGGTATTTTACCAAGTAGCGGAAGTAACTCCGGGATTATTGTTCGTGAAACAATGACAAAATTCCAAATTCTTTTGGATGACTTGAAATACATGATTTTACCGGTATTCGTGTTAACGGTATCTTCCTTGGCCGGGATAACTCGCTATATACGGGGGACGATGATTGATATTTTAACACAAGATTATATTCGTACGGCGAGAGCCAAAGGATTACGTGAAAAAGTTGTTATTTACTCTCACGCCTTCCGCAATGCCATGATTCCAGTGGTGACGATTATGACTGGGTGGTTATTAGGAATATTTGGCGGTTCGACGATTACTGAGACCATTTTTGCTTGGAAGGGAATGGGGAAAACCTTATATGACGCCCTTATGCAAGGACCGGACTATGCCGTCATTTTCGCAATGAATCTCTTCTATACATTGCTTGGCTTAACGGGTAATTTATTATTAGACTTACTCTACACGGTCGTTGATCCGCGGGTTAAGTTGGGGTAGAATATGAAAAAAAGAAATTTATTTCAAAATATAAAAGAGATTCTTATTGTTATTGGCCGTGCCATTAAATCGGCATTCCGTCGCACTTTCTTCGGAACGCGCAAGGAAATGACGCTTTTGGAAGAAGAAGCCGTTCAAAGTCCATTAAAGGTTACCGCAAAAAAGTTTATTAAAAATAAATTGGCCATTACCGGCTTAGTTGTCTTTTTATCCGTGATTCTTTTTTGTTTTGTTGGTAGCATTTTTGTGAAAGCCGATATTTATTATGTTAACAAAACGCAAGCCAATACTGGCCCCGGATTTTCTTTGTTAAGTGTCCCTAAAGAACTACAAGCAAACGGCATTTTAGATATTGCCGTTGCGGCAACTTACAGTGTAGGGATTGATAAACAAAACAATGTTTACATTTGGGGAATTGATATTAATGATATGGCGGAAGCCTTTCCTGGCGGAGGTGCCGCTCCGACCGATATTAAACGAGGGAAAGAGCTTGTAAAAGATTTGAAAGCGACCCGCGTTTGGTCCGGTAATGAACATTTTATTTTAGAACAAATGGATGGTTCCTTGGTATCATTCGGCTTGGTGACGGAAACAATTTCCTTTAATCATACGACGATTCCGACCAATTTAGCCGTTAAAAACGCCATGGGAATGACGACTTATGTTAATGTTGTGGACGCCATTGCCCAAGATGGTGGGGTTTTAGAAGTGATTGGGGAAAACCAAGTAACGATGGTTATTACCAAGAAAAACCGCGTATTTATGTGGGGAAATACTGCTAAACGCCCATACAACATAGCGATTGCTTTAAAAAATCTTAAAGCTGTGTCGGCTGGTTTTTCCCGGGAAAATATTACCTTCTTGCTAGATAGTGGCAAAATTAAGGTTGTAGGAACCGGTTCAGTTGCTTCCAATATTCCGGAAGTTTTATTGGGTGATGATGCTCGGGGTAAACAGCTTATAACCACGGCCGGGAGTGCCGTTGTTCTTCGGGATGACGGAACCATTGTTGCTTGGGGCGACAACTTATCCAAAGAACTTGACTTTGATCCAAGAATTCAAGGTCATGTTGTGAAACTCTCCAAAGCCGCTGTTGGTTCGGATAATTATCAACATTTCTCCGCTGTTTTAGATGACGGAAGTGTTTACTCATGGGGAAGCACAACCTACGGAGCTATCAAAGTTCCCAAAGCTTTAGCCAATGGAACAAAAGCGGCTCATGTTTATTCTAGTTTCTTCCAAAATTATGCTACGGATGCTGATGGAAAACTATTAGGAACATGGGGATTAAAAGGCCACTTGTTCGGCACGGATGAATATGGACGCGATGTTTTTGCTCGGGTTATCAATGGTGGAAGAATTTCTTTAACCATTGGTCTGATTGCGGTGATTATTTCCACAACCATCGGTATTATCATTGGTGGTATTTCCGGTTTTTATGGTGGAAAAGTTGATATTTTGTTAATGCGTTTTGCGGAAATTGTTGGGTCAATTCCCTTCTTCCCTTTAGCGATGACATTATCGGCGATTTTAAATCAAGTCAATCCCAATTTTGATACCACGGATAGAATGATTATGATTATGGTTATCTTAGGTGTTTTGAGTTGGACCGGGTTAGCGGCTTTGATTCGGGCGCAAATTCTTTCCGAACGTGAAAAAGAATTTGTTGTGGCGGCCAAAGCTTTAGGCGTTCGTTCACGAGCCATCATTTTCAAACATATCATTCCTAACGTTTTAACCATTATTATTATTAATGCAACACTAAGTTATGCCAGCTCGCTATTAACGGAATCCGGATTATCATTCCTAGGATTCGGTGTTCAGTTGCCAGCTCCATCTTGGGGTAATATGTTAAGCGGTGCTCAGGAAATGGATGTTATTAAATCTTCTTGGTGGCGTTGGGTGTTCCCGTCCATCTTCTTATGTATCTCCACAATCAGCATTAACGTGATTGGTGATGCGATTCGTGATGCCGTTGACCCAAGGTCAAGGGAAAGATAGGAGGACTAAAATGCCATTATTAGAAGTTAAAAACCTACATACCTATTTTACAACCAAAAGAGGCATCGTTAAAGCCGTCAACGGTGTTAGCTATACCCTTGATGAAGGCAAAACCCTAGGCATCGTTGGTGAAAGCGGTTCGGGAAAAAGTGTTTCCGCAATGTCCATTCTCCGTTTGTTAGACGGCAACGGTTATATTGATCAAGGTGAAATTTATCTGGAAGGCACCAATTTAATTGAGGTCAGCGAAAAAGCGATGCAACATGTTCGCGGTAATAAAATTTCCGTGATTTTCCAAGAACCGATGACATCCTTAAATCCGGTGTTTACTGTGGAACGACAAATTGGGGAAGTTTTCCAAATTCACCAAGGCATGAGTAAAAAAAAATCATATGTGAAAAGCGTGGATTTGCTTCGTGAAGTCGGGATTCCTAATCCGGAAAAAGTTGCTAAGAATTATCCCCATCAATTAAGCGGTGGGATGCGTCAAAGAGTCATGATTGCCATGGCTTTGGCTTGCCGTCCGCGGATTTTGATTGCGGATGAACCGACAACCGCTCTCGATGTTACGATTCAAGCGCAAATATTAAAATTAATGAATGACCTAAAAAGTGAGTCAAATATGGCCATTATTTTCATTACCCATGACTTAGGTGTTATTAACGAAATGGCGGATGATGTTGTGGTTATGTATTGTGGTGAGATTGTTGAAAGTGCTCCGGTCAAGGTTATTTTTTCGGAAACAGGGGAGTATTCACACCCTTATACGGAAGGCTTAATGACTTCCATCCCGCGTTTATCAACCGATAAAGAGCGCTTAGAAGCGATTCCTGGCGCTGTTCCTCATCCCCTAGATTTACCAAAAGGATGTAAGTTTGCCCCGCGTTGCAAATATGCTACAGAAAGATGTATCAATGAAGTGCCGGATTTAATTAAAGTATCCGCCGTTCAAGGGGTACGCTGTTTCTATCCGAATGTCAAGGAGAGACAACATGGGAAAAAGTAAAGTATTAACAAACGAACCACTAATTAAAATTGTGGGCATGAAAAAATATTTTCCACTGAAAAAAACCCGTTTATTCCAACGCGAAATCTTAACGGTTAAAGCCAATGATGGCGTCGATTTAGTCATTCATAAAGGCGAAACTTTGGGCTTAGTTGGCGAAAGCGGTTGTGGAAAATCAACTTTAGGCCGTGTTTTATTACAGCTTTACCCGCTTACTTCCGGAAAAATCATTTATTATGGTTATACTTTGGAAGACTATTCACCACGCTATTTATTTAAAGAAATTAACAGTTTAAAAGCATCTCGCCTTAAATACGAGAAATATTCTAAGCAGATTCAAGCAATTGAAGCCAAAATGGCTAGTCAAAAAAACAATCCTGCTTTTCAAGAGCAAGTAAAGAATAATGAACAAGAAATAGCCAAGTTAAAAGCAGAATGTAATCAAATTGCGAGTGATTGTCGTAGCCAATTTGGAACCTTCTTTGCTTCTAATAATATGAGAGCGATTAAACAAGCCATTAAAATGGATGCCTTGATTTATAAAAATAAAGAAAAGGTTGCTCAACTAGAATTAAAACAAGTTAAACTTGAACAGGACTTAGAAAAAGCTAAAAAGATTAAAAATGTGAAGGCGGAAGCAGATGTTGCAGCGCTTAAAAAGCAATTAGAAAATGCCGATTTAAACTTGATTGCCGACTTGAATAAAAAGTTGTCGATTGCGGAAAGAAAAGCGCAACACCATGTTATCGCCGTTGATATTGATATTCGCGAAACGCAAAAGAAAATCAATTTAATTAATGATGATACCCAGAGGTTCATTGCGAGGATCAAATCCTTGTTAGAAAAACCAATTGAGTTAAATACGGAAATTGTTGCTAAACTGGTTGAGCGCAAACAACAGCACTTTGTTCGTGAAAAAAGAATTAAGCAACTCCAAGATTTTAATCTCTTCACAAAAGAAAAAGCGATGATTAGTCGCCTTAATAAAAAGATTGAAAAATTAATTAATAAAGCTGCCAATGTTACCGGAGCATTCATTTTATCCGATGATATTGCCGGCATTTCCGATACTTTGTTTAAGAATATTGACGCCTTGCACACGATTCAAATGAACAAAGAAGAAATTACCTTATTGGAAGTTAAGAAGTTTAAAATCGAGCAAAAAATTGCTGATGATAAAGGAACTTATACTGATTTTCAAAAAGATGTTTTCCAAGAACGGATTGAAAAAATAAATCAAAAACTTGCTAATTTACATGCTGAAAACGAACAACTTACGGAAAAAACCAAGCAATTGACACAAGAAATCAAAGAAGCTAATGCGAAATTGTCTGACCATCCGATGTATGAAGAATTGGAAGCTAAGAAAGAAAAAGGCTTGGATTTATCCCGCTTGACCGGCGAAGAAATGCGTCGTTTACGTCAGGATATGCAATTAATCTTCCAAGATCCTTATTCATCGTTAAATCCGCGCTTAACTGTCGGCCAAATTATTGGCGAAGGTTTGAAAGCTCATGATGTCGAATCAAAAACGAAAGACAATTACCAAGATATGATTTTAAAAGTTATGGACAAATGCGGTTTAGCTCCTTATATGTTACATCGCTATCCCCATCAGTTCTCCGGTGGCCAACGCCAGAGAATTGGGATTGCCCGTGCTTTGGCGGTTAATCCTAAGTTCATTGTTTGCGACGAAGCCGTTAGTGCTTTGGACGTTTCGATTCAATCACAAATTATCAACTTATTAGAAGATTTACGCGACCAAGAAAACTTGACGTATTTGTTTATTTCGCATGACTTAAGCGTCATTAAACACATTAGTGACCGCATTGGGGTTATGTATTTGGGACAAATTGTGGAGTTAGGAAACTCGGAAGAAATTTATCGACGTCCCTTACATCCATATACAAAGGCGCTTATTTCAGCAATTCCAACGACTGATCAAGGGCCAAAACAACGAATTTTCTTGGAAGGTGATATTCCTTCAAATGTCTTTCCGCCAAGCGGATGTAAATTTAGAACCCGTTGTCCATTAGCCCGGAAGGAGTGCGCGCAACGCGTACCGGAATTCCGTGAGGTTGAACCGGGCCGTTTCGTCGCTTGTCATTTCTATGAAGAAACAGAAACTTTACGACCGTCTTAAAATTACCCCCGAAAAAGAAGCATTAGCCCGCCAAAAGCTTGAAGAAACACCTTTGGAAAAAGGTGACTTTCGAGCGCTTGTGATTGCCGCCTTTCTCATGTTTGGTTTACCGACAATTGGCGTATTGGCCGTGTTAGCCTTCATTATGTGGCTAATCTTTTTTGCCGGAAGATAAAATAGGAGGGAACATGATTAAATTATACACTTCTCCCAGCTGCTCTTCTTGTCGAAAGGTGAAAAAATATTTTCAGCAGTATAAGATTCCTTATACCGAAAAGAATATTTTATCAACTCCTTTATATCGAGAAGATATCTACAAAATGCTGATGAATAGTGAAAATGGGTTTGAAGACATCATTTCCACAAGATCCAATGCTTTTAAAGAAATGAATGTCGATTTAAACAAAATGAAAACCAATGAATTGATTGATTTTATTGTTCAAAATCCCAGTGTTTTAAAAAGACCAATCATTGTCACCGACTATGAAATTCAAGTTGGGTATAATGATGACGATATTGAGTTGTTTCTGCCCCCGGAATTACGCGATATTGATTGCCAACACTGCGTTCCTGAAGAGGAATGTGATTATGTGAAGGCCATTAAAATTGAAGGAAAACCGGCGTGAGAAAAGGCTAAGATGAAAATCTTAGCCTTTTTTAGTGCAGTTTTTTATAAGCATTGAACGCACGGCGAATCTTTTTATCGGCTTTGCGATATTGGATTTCCAGCTCATTGATGATTTGTACAAACTCTTTTTTGCCGCCACTGTAGGTTTTGGCTTCATATTCTAATTCATAATCGGTGGTTCCCAAATAATGACTCTTATCAATGAAGAGAACGCCTGTTTTGTAGGGAAGATACATTCTTAATGTGGAAAGGCTTAGGAAGTTGACGAGTTTTTGGGTTCCGATTAAGGATGACAATTCGTTTTTAATATCACTTTCCGGAGCAATTCCGGTGGTTTTAATTTCTTTAAAAGTATCGGCATCAATGGGGATGGTAAATTCCTGCATCATATAGCCTTTTTTTCGCTTTAAAGTTAATTCTAAATCTTCACGTTCGCGCACCCGTAGCGAAGCATCCAAGGCCTTTAAAGAAAAACGGGGCGTATCAAAATAATGGTTGGTCTGAAAATCAGTTCGATTTCCTTTGAATAATTCCATTAAACGCTCATATTCTTCTTTGGACAAGAGCGTTTTAAATTCGACTTCAGTATTAGTATGCATAATTGAGCCGTCCTTTCTTTCCTTAATTCATAGTATATTATACATGTAAAAAGTAAAAAAGCAATAGGATTTTATAAAATGAAAAATTGCTTAAAAATAAAATAATTATTATATAAAAAGACATTTGTTTGTGTTAAAATAAAGATGCCCTTTAAATCAATTGTGAAAGGAACAAAGCATGATTAATGAAAACCTTTATTGGCAATCCTTTTTATTGCCATATGAATTAGCTGTCGGCGGATTTATTATCAAGCTTGAAGCAATGCGTAAGGAATTTTTGTTTAAAAAAGTTAACAATCCCATTGAGATTGTCTCGGGTCGAGTCAAGTCAGTGAGCAGCATTTTAGAAAAAGCGGAACGGTTGAATATTGATTTCAACCATATTCCCGAAGGCATTTACGATATTGCCGGGATTCGGGTTACTTGTAAATATATTGAAGATGTTTATACGGTGGCGGACCTTTTGAAGTCCCGTAAAGACATTGACATTTTTTTGATTAAAGATTATATCAAAGAACCGAAAGCCAGTGGTTATCGTTCTTTACACTTAATCGCCAAGTATAATGTGGAAACCGTTGATGGCCGGATGCCTATTAATATCGAGTTTCAAATTCGGACTCATGCCATGCATTTGTGGGCCTCCATTGAACACACCTTGAAATATAAATATTACCGTCACATTCCCGAAGAAATCCAAGAGCGACTGATTCAAGCCTCCATTATTTGTGCCAGTTTAGATGATGAAATGACGCGCATCAAGTCAACTATGGGCTCGGTTGTCGTTGACAAAGTTCGGGAAACGGAACCGGACTTGGATGAGATGGAAGTTTTCTTAAATAGTATTAAAAAATGGTGATGATATGAAATATGCTCAGTTTGGAAATTATGAAGCCCTAAACATTAAAATGATTCGTGATGATGAACATCCCGAGCTTGTTTTTTCGTTTGGTGGCGATGGCACGATGCTTGCGGCCATTCATCGCTATCTTGATCAACTTGAACAAGTGAAGTTTGTGGGCATTAATACGGGTAAATTGGGGTTTTTTACGGATTTTGATAAGGATGAATTACCCTTAATCTGTGAAATGTTGGAAAAAGGCGATTATGAAATAAATAAGTTTCATATTTTGGAATACACATTAATTAACCAATATCAAAGCATCACCGGTTATGCGGTTAATGAACTGGCGATTATCAGTCCGGTTCATACCCAAAACATTGATGTTTTTATCAATGATGAACATTTTGAAACTTTTCGGGGGACGGGGTTATTAGTATCTCCGCCAACAGGAAGTACGGCCTATAATAAATCTTTGGGCGGGAGTGTTATTGATCCGCATATTCGTGCTATCCAACTAACGGAAATTGCTCCCATCAACAATCGGCTTTTTAAAAGTTTGTCTTCACCCTTAGTGTTGTCCGAAAAATCTAAAATTGCCTTAATCGTTTCCGAAAACCAAAATCTAGTTATTAGTGCTGATGGTGTATTGTTGGATTTTAAGGATGTACAAAAAGTAATGACGAAATTATCCAAGCGTACTGTTTCGTTTGTTGTGAAGCCGAATACGGATTTCTTTCATCGGGTTAAGCGTTCCTTCATTAAATAATGTTCCATTATCAAATAATGGGTTTTATCATAATTAAAAAGAGTTAAAGATTTAAAAATCTTTAGCTCTTTTTTGTCATAATGTGGTCAATAATCCCATAAGCTAAGGCTTCTTCGGAAAACATATAGTTATCGCGTTCCGTATCCTGATTGATTTGTTCGATGGTTTTATTGGTTTTCTCCGCTAGAATTTGATTGACGCGTTCTTTGACTCGCAAGATATGTTTGGCCGCAATTTGAATTTCCGTCGCTTGTCCGGATGCTCCTCCCATTGGTTGGTGAATGAGAATTTCACTGTTGGGTAAGGCAAAACGTTTTCCTTTGGTACCACTGGCCAATAGAAAGGCGGCCATGGAAGCGGCGATGCCAACACAAATCGTTTGGACATCAGGGGCCACCAAGTTCATGGTGTCATAGATTGCCATTCCGGCGGTGATTGAGCCACCGGGAGAGTTAATATAAATATAAATATCTTTTTCGGCATCTTCCGCTGCTAAAAATAACAGTTGAGCGACAACCGAATTGGCTAAAGCGTCATTGATTTCGCCACTTAACATAATGATACGATCCTTTAATAAGCGTGAATAAATATCATAGGAACGTTCACCTAAAGAAGTGCGTTCAATGACAATGGGTGTGTAATACATATTTGTTTCTCCTTTGATATAATTATTCTACCTTTTTCATTATAATAAGTCAAACATTACGGTTGGGAAAGACTTGCACATTTTCGTAATAAGTGATATAATGCAAGAAATCGAGGATCGAGAAGTAGTAATTGGCATCGTTTCTGTCTTAGGGAGTTAGGATCGTGACTGCAAGTCTTAACCAGAAACGCTAATGAATTCATCTTGGGAGAGGTTCTAATCCAACCCGCAAAGCCCCTTGCGTTATCAAAGAAATGAGTGCAATAATATTGAACTAAGGTGGTACCACGGAAGATTTCGTCCTTAACTAAAGTTAAGGCTTTTTTATTTTTAGGAGGATTTATGGATAATCAATTTAAGTTATTACAGGAGCGTTTATTGGAAGAATTAGCCAAGGTCAAAACAATGAATGAACTACATGAAACCAAAGCACTTTTTTTAGGTAAAAAAAGTCCGATTCAGGAATTGTTTGCAAGGATGAAAGACTTAAGCATTGAAGAAAAGAAAACTCTTGGTCAAAAGGTTAATTGGTTTAAAAATTATGTTGAAGAAGCGATTGCGAAAAAAGCGGAAGCCTTGGAACAAGCGCAAATCATCGCCCAGTTAGAAAGCGAAGCGATTGATGTCAGTCTTGCTGGAATAGCTTTTTCTTTAGGCAATAAACATCCCTTAACTAAAATGACGGAAGAAATTGAAGACATTTTTATCGGAATGGGATATGCGATTGCGGAAGGGCCGGAAGTTGAACTGGATTTGTATAACTTCGAAATGCTCAATTTACCAAAAGGGCATCCCGCTCGGGAAATGCAGGATTCTTTTTATATTGATGGCAACACCTTATTACGAACACATACTTCTCCTGTTCAAGTGCGGACGCTTTTAGCGGCCAAGCAACAACCGGTAAAAATTATTTGTCCGGGGAAAGTTTATCGTCGTGACTATGACGATGCGACTCACTCTCACCAATTTATGCAAATCGAAGGTTTGGTGGTTGATCGAGGTATTACCATGTCCGACCTAAAAGGAACACTAACGGTATTGATGCAAAAAATGTTTGGTTCCAGTTTGGAAGTTCGTTTTCGTCCCTCGTTCTTTCCGTTTACGGAACCGAGCGTTGAAGTCGATGTTACTTGTTTCAAATGTAAAGGGCATGGTTGTTCGCTTTGTAAGAACGGCGGGTGGATTGAAGTTTTAGGGGCCGGGATGGTTCATCCTCAAGTTTTAAAAATGTCGGGCTATGATCCTAATGAATTTCAAGGTTTTGCTTTTGGCATCGGCATTGAGCGCCTTACGATGCTTCGTTACGGTATCGATGACATCAGGCATTTTTATACTGATGATTTACGATTCCTTAAACAGTTTTAGGAGGCTTTTATGCGGGTAAAATTATCATGGTTAAATGAACTTGTTAATATTTCCGATTTAAAGGTAGAGGAGTTAAAAAAGATTATTTCCCTTTACAGTACGGAAGTTGAAAGTGTTGAGCAAGTGGCAACGGGGTCGAATTTGCTTGTTGGTCATGTTTTACAATGCGAGCCACATCCGGATTCCGATCATTTACATCTTTGTTTAGTTGATATCGGAACAGAGAAATTGTCAATTGTCTGTGGAGCGCCTAATGTTTCAAAAGGACAAAAAGTAGTGGTTGCGACCATCGGTTGTGTTCTTCCTGGCGGATTAGTTATCAAAAAAGCTAAAATCCGCGGGGTGGAATCATCGGGAATGATTTGTTCATTAGCGGAATTAGGGGTTGAAAAGAAGTATATTCCTGAAGAATATCAAGCCGGAATCTACTATTTTAAACATGATGTTAAAGTTGGCAGTTCCGCTTTAGCTGCACTTGACTTCGATGATGTTGTTTTTGATCTAGCCATTACCCCTAATCGCGGGGATTTAATGAGCATGTTGGGGGTGGCCATTGAAGTTGCCGCCGTCTTAAACCGTCCCTTAAAACCCTTAGCATATCAAGTAGAAAATGAGGAAAAAGATGTTAAATTAACGGTGGCGATTGAGTCGAACGCTTGTCATGCTTATTTAGCGCAGGCTTTTAAAAATGTGCAAATTAAACCTTCACCTTGGTGGTTAATTGCCCGTTTAATCGCTTTTGGCATTCGTCCGATAAATAATGTCGTTGACATCACAAATTACATTTTGGCGCTGTTTGGTCAGCCGCTCCATGCTTTTGATTACCAAAAATTAGGTTCCAAAATTGTGGTTCGCCAAGCTCGTGAAGGAGAAGTTTTCACAACCCTGGATGGTGTTAAAAGAGACTTGCTGGCTAGTGATTTAGTAATTACCGATGGCGAAAAACCGGTCGCTTTAGCGGGAGTAATGGGTGGTAAAGAGACGGAGATTGTCGATGGGACCACGGACATTGTCCTGGAAGTTGCGGTTTTTGATCCGATGACGATTCGCAAAACTTCCCAGCGCTTAGCTTTAAGAAGTGAATCCTCGGCCCGTTTTGAACGTGGAGTGGATGTTAACCGCAGTCAAGAAGCCCTAGCTTATGCCAGTTATTTACTTAAGAATTTGGCTAAGGCTAAGCCGAGCAGCGAAATTGCTATGGCAGGACTTACTAACAAAGGCGCGACTTTGATTGCCATTTCCGAAAACGATGTCAGCCAATTACTTGGTATCAAAGTGCCCTTAGAAGAAATGCGCAATCTTTTTGAACGCTTGCAGTTTAAAGTGGAAAAAGGGCAAGATTTATTGGTAAAAGTACCGAATCGTCGCCATGATATCAAGATTAAAAATGATTTAATTGAGGAAATCGGTCGTCTTCACGGCTATACCAATTTACCGAACACCTTACCAAAATCAGCACAAGCCGGAGCTTTAACGCCTAAACAAAGGCGACGCCGAATCATTAAACAAAGCTTAGCGGCTTTAGGTTTAAGCGAAGCCATCACTTATTCCTTAGTTAATGAGCAATATAATGAGGCTTTTGCTGACAACCATCATCCGAACAGCCAAGCCATCTCTCTAATCAATCCCCTAAGTTCAGATCGCGGAACCTTAAGAAAAGGGATATTGTTGAGTTTGATTGAGGTTGTAAAATATAACTATGCGAGAAAAATGAAAGACATCGCCTTGTTTGAAATCGGGAAAGGCTATAGTTTAAACGCCGTAAATCAAGAAGAAGAATTATTGGCCATTGTTATGGCTAATCGGTATTTTGGGAATATCTGGCAAAAAGATGTTAAAGTTGATTTTTATGTTATCAAAGGCGTTTTGGAAAATTTAGCTAAGAACCTAAACATCAATTTAACTTTTAAACCGATGATGGAAAGCGGTCAAGAATTGCATCCACGCCGTAGTGCCGATGTTTATTTAGATAACGAAAAAATTGGTTTCATTGGCAGTTTGCATCCGCAATTTGCTTTAGCATCCGGTCTTGATGAAGTTTATGTTGGGGAATTAAAACTGGAAAAAATATTACAGACTTCTACAAGCATCAAGCACTATGAACCAATGAGCAAATATCCCCATATGGAACGCGATTTAGCGCTTGTTCTTCCGAAAGAAGTTTTAGCCGGCGATATTATTGAAAGCATCAAAAAAACCGCTTCCCTAATTAGTGATGTCTATGTTTTTGATGTTTACACAGGTGAGAATGTGGAGAAGGACCAAAAGTCTCTAGCAGTTCGAATTATCTTTACCAGCCATGAACCATTGAGTGAAGAGATTATTAGTCCTAAAATGAATAAGATTGTGAAAACATTGGCGAATGAATTTAAAGCCCAATTACGAAGTTAAAAAAGCGGATTTTTCCGCTTTTTATTTGAGGTAGTCATCTAATTGTAAGTTTGATTTAAAAATGGTTTGTGCTTGTTTTAAACCGGCAATAATTTCTTCCACAATCACATCCGGTGTTGAAGCACCGGCGGTGATACCGATTCGTTGATAGTTTGATAAATTTAAGCCATTTAAACCTTCAATGTTTTCTAAAAACAAGGTTGGTAAATGGGCTTTGTTTTCGCCCACATTTTTTAGCATTTTCGTGTTATTGCTGTTAGGATCACCGACCACAATCAATAAATCGATTTGGTTTTTGTAGTCCATGATGGCGGTTTGGCGGGCTCTGGTGGCACTGCATACTTCTTCCCCAAGTTCTAATTGGGGAATGAAGATGCGTAAGCGCTGATAAAGGTCGAGGACATCAAGATAAGACATCGTTGTTTGGGTGGTGAGGATGGCTTTGGGATTGGGGGAGCGGAAAACTTCGTTTAAATTACTTTCCTTGGTAATTAAGATGATATCATCGGATAATCCGAGAACGCCTTCTGTTTCCGGGTGGTTTGTGACCCCATAAAAATAAACTTGATATCCTTGGCTTTTTTTTAAGCTGATTAATTGATGAGTTTTGGCCACATAACGACATGTCGCATCAACAATATGTAAACCCTTTAATTGGGCTTGTTGATATAAATTATCACTAACACCATGGGCTGTAAAAATAACGGTTCCGCTTTCGATTGAAGCTAACATTTCGGTTCTAGTTTCGCCTTCTAATACGATTATCCCCTTTTGTTTGAAGGCATTAACAATGTTTTTATTATGGACAAGATGCCCAAGCATATAAAGAGGGCGCGGAATGTGCGGATCATTTATTGCTTTGTTGATAATATTAATGGCTTTTGCGACGCCCATACATAGGCCTTGTGGTTTAATTTTGATTATTTCCATACTAATCACCGAAGATATTATACCATAGGATGAAAGGTTTTCCTAAAAAATACTGATGCGGTTTTTCCTTACTTATGGTATAATATTTTTAAATGGAGGACGATATGAACTATACTATACAAAATGATGATATCCAAATCACCGTTAGAACTTATGGGGCCGAGTTGATTTCTTTAAAAAGTAAGCAGGGAACGGAATATATTTGGCAACGTAAGCCCGAATTTTGGAATCGTTGCGCCCCGGTTTTATTTCCGGTGGTCGGCCGGCTTTTAGATAAATATACGATTATTAATAAGCAAAAATATGAAATGGATATTCATGGTTTTTTAAAGGATCAAGAGTTTAGCCTTTTATCGCAAACCAACCATCAATTGTCATTAATTAATCGTTTCAATGATGCTACTTTATCACAATACCCATTTAAATATGAAGCTGAAATTCATTACACATTATCCAAAAAACAAGTGCGGACGGAATTCATTATTCGTAACATCGATGATAGTGAGTTGTTTTTCAATCTTGGGGGTCATCCGGCCATCAATGTTCCCCTTTATAAGGATGAAGTTTTTACCGATTACACCATTACTTTTGAACACGAAGAAAGCTTTGATGCCCCGACTATTGAAAAAAACGGTACTCTTAATTTTGATGTCCCGGCGGCAACTTATCGACAATTAAAACATTTAAAACTCGATCGTTCGCTCTTTTTCTTAGACACCATTGTGATTCCGAAAATTAAATCACGGATGGTAACATTAACGAATAAACAAAAGCAAGGGATTGTTTTTCGTTTTTTCAATTTTTCCACTTTTGCTATTTGGACGAGGTATCACCAACCGGCGCCCTTTGTTTGTTTGGAACCGTGGTGTGGTTATGGGGACCGTTATGATAGCGATCATGATTTTATGAAGAAAGATGACTTGCAAACATTACGGCCTCAGGCTGAATTTAGGGCCGGCTATGATATTGAAATACTGGAATGGTAGTGTAAAGTTTTATTGGGTAAATAATAAATGAGATACTTATTAGAGTGGAGTTCTTAAATATTATTTGCTCATTTTTTTATCTTAAATAATCCCATTTTATACTGGTCAATCTTTT
>Ga0208694_1000409_pt1 | contig 64249 bp, 54 predicted proteins | sample AD_UKC078_MetaG_FD_184442 | JGI IMG/M metagenome (GOLD analysis project Ga0208694, IMG submission 184442) | Active sludge microbial communities of municipal wastewater-treating anaerobic digesters from USA - AD_UKC078_MetaG (SPAdes) (version 2) | ecosystem: Engineered > Bioreactor > Anaerobic >...
CCCGGATGGAGATGAACAGCTTCTTCTCCGAACTGATTCCGCGGATCAAGTCCATCGAGCTGGCCGGCAAGCCGGACCTGATGGCGACGACGTTCGTCGGCGGCCTCAAGCACCTGCCGATCCGGGTCGAACTCAAGGACTGATAAGCGAGGCCGCCCGGTGCCCGATCATCGCGATGGTGGCGTGCGGGCCCCGGCCCAGCGGGGCGGGTAACACCGAGCCGTCGGTAACCCACAGGTTTTCGAGGCCGCGGACCCGCAGTTGAGGGTCGACGACGGCATCGGCTCCGGTACCCATCGGTGCGGTGCCGGCCAGATGCTGCGACGTGGACCAGAGCGGTTCACCGAGTGTGGTTGCGTCGCCGATCAGGTCGTTGACGATCTCGCAGCCGCCGCGCAGCGCCGCAACATCGGCCGGTTCGCTGTCGTAATGGTGCTCGATGTGTGGCGGCACCGTCGGGTCGGCGGAGGCCAGCGACACCCGGCCGCGCGCTCGCGGCCGCATCAGCGCCACCCCGATATCGGGTGAGGGTGCGCCGAATCCGGTTGTGTAGGGCCGTATTTCGAGATCATCATGATTGAGCACCACCTCCAGGACGGGCCGGTCGCCACCGGATACCCAACCCGTGCGCATCACCCATTCCGGATGGTCCCAGCAGCGTTGTCCGACCGGCAGGTCGACCTGGACATCGAGACCGAGTGCGCGTAACCGGCTGGCGGGTCCGATCCCCGACAGCATCAGCAATTGAGCGGTGGCGATGGCCCCGGCCGCCAGGACGACGCGGTCGGCCTCGAGTTCGCGGGCGCCGTCGGGTCCGTGGACTTCCACACCCGCGACTCGGCCGCCGTTCAACCGCAGACGGTTGACCCGGGTTCCGGTGAGCACGGTGAGGTTCGGCCTTGTCAGCGCGGGTTCCAGGAACACCGCGCCCGGTCCCAGGCGGCGGCCGGCGGCGATGTTGAGCGGCACGGCCGCAACGCCTGACCGGTAGCCCGCCGTCTCGGCGGTGGCCACGAACTGTGTTGTGCTGTGGCTGAATTCTGTTGCCGACCGCACCGGGATCCGGCTTTCCACGGCCGCGTAGTGCGGTTCGACGTCGGACCAGGACCAGCCGGGTACGGCGCTGAAGTCCTGCGGCAGGGCGCGCCAGAAATAGCAGCCATTGATCGCCCCGGATCCGCCCAGGCAGGCCCCGCGCACGATGTCGATCGTGCGGGGCGGGTGATCGGTCACCTGCGTGCGGTAGCGATGCGCAACCGGGCTGTGCGGGCCGATCGGCAGCGACCAGGCGTCACCCGTCAGCTCCCGAAATGCCGGATCGTCCGGTCCGGGGCCGGCTTCGATCACGGTGACCCGTCGGCTGCTATCGGCCGACAGCCGTTCGGCGAGAACCGATCCGGCGCTCCCGGCACCGACGATCAGGACATCGGTCACGTCAGCGCCCCGCCGGACCCGGGCTGCCACCGGCCGATCCGCGCGATGCAGCGGGCCACCATGTCATCGAAGATCTGCGCCCCGGCGTCGGCGGTGGCCGTGGTCGGATCACCCAGCACCCCGCTCGCGCTGACCGCGCTGACTCCGCCGTCGCGCAGCCGCCCCAGGATCTCCTCCAGCGGTTCGGTATTGCCGGGCCCGATCTCGCCGGTCGCCACGTCGTCGGGGCAAAGATGCAGCAGCACCGATGTTTCGGTGTGACCGGCGTGGGCGTCGGCGCCGTCGATCGAACAGGACCACCACGCCACGTCACGGCCCTCGGTCCGCAACAGGCCGACGGCCGCCCGCAGCGCGTCGAGGTTGCCGCCGTGGCCGTTGACGAAGACCAGCCGCTGTGCCCACTCACACGCCGAGCGGCCATATTCGACGAGCACGACGGTCAGCGCTTCGGTGCCGATCGAGATCGTTCCGGCGAATCCCTGATGCTCCCCGGAGGCTCCGTACGGCAGCGGCGGCGCCAGCAGTGCGCCGAGGCTGTCGGCAGCGGCTGCGGCCACCGCGGTCGCGATGCGGATGTCGGTGTCCAACGGCAGATGCGGGCCATGCTGCTCAATCGATCCCAATGGCACCAGCAGGGTCGGGCCGATCCGGTTCAGCTGACGCCAGGTCAGGCTGCCCAGCTGCTGCGGCTCACCCATGCGCTGATGGTACGGCCGCTGATGCGTTGTTTTCGGCGGCCCGGCATAGGGTGGCGGCGATGCAGCAACGCCAGGGACTGCCCGCCGGACGGCCGGTCGTGTGGGACGACCGGGTCCGGCTCTGGGCCGACGCCTCGGTGGTCCTCGGAGGGGCGCCCTGGGGCGTCCTGCGGATCGCCGCGACCGGACGGCCTTTCCTACGCCGGCTGCGCGGCGCGGGCCCGCGGGGGCTGGCGGCCTCCCCCGGCGTCGAGCAGACCCTCGCCGATCTGCTGCTGGCCCGCGGCATCGTGCATCCGGTGGCCGTGACCGTGCCGATAGAAACCGCGACCGCGGTCGAGGTCGTCGTTCCCGCTTACCAGCGACCCGAGCTGCTCGAGGCGTGCCTGATCTCCTTGCGCCAGACGGCGCCGGGTAGCCGGGTCATCGTGGTCGACGACGCGTCGGAGTCACCGCGGGTCGCCGAGGTGGCACGCGCACACGGCGCGACCGTGCTGCGCCACGAGGTGAATCGCGGACCCGCAGCAGCCCGCAATACCGGTCTGCGCGAAGCTAATTCGCCGATCGTGGCCTTCATCGACGCCGACTGCGTGGCCACTGACGGCTGGCTGACCACCGTGGTGCCGCATTTTGACGATTCCCGGGTGGCCGCCGTCGCACCGCGGATCACTGCCCACACCGGATCGCAGTCGCTGTTGGCCCGGTATGAGGCCGTCCGTTCGGCTCTGGACATGGGGCCGCGGCCGGAACTGGTGACCCACGGCGCCCCGCTGGGGTTCCTGCCTTCGGCGGCGCTGGCGATCCGGCGGTCTGCGCTGTCGGATTCCCCGTTCGACGAGCAGTTGCGCGTCGGTGAGGACGTCGACCTGATCTGGCGACTGGTCGATGCCGGGGCGATGGTGCGGTACGAGCCCGCCGCGGTCGTCACCCATGAGATGCGCGCCACGCCGCAGGGTTGGGCGAAGCAGCTCTTCGGCTACGGCACCTCCGCGGCGGAACTGGACCGCCGCCATCCGGGACGGCTCGCCCCTGCCCGGCTGTCGTTCTGGAACGTCGCGGCCGCGGCTCTCCTGTTTTCGCCGCGCCGGGCGGCCGGTCGCGCTGCAGCGGCCGGTGCGGTGGCAGTGGCCGCGGCCCTGCTCGCCCGAACCCTGCGTTCCGCGTCGGTGGATCCCCGGGCGGCAGCGGTCATCGTCGGCAAGGGACTACTCGCTGACGCCACAGCCACCGGCCATCTGCTTCGCCGGGAATGGTGGCCGATCGGCTGGCTCGCGCTGGCAACCGCCCGGCGGTCCGGCGCGGCCAGGGCCGCGGCGGCCGCCATGCTGCTGCCCCCGGTCGGCGAGTGGCTGACCCGGCGGCCACAGCTCAATCCGCCCGGCTACCTCGCGCTGCGGATGATCGCCGACGCCGCATACGGCAGCGGTGTGATCGTCAGCGCCATCCGGTCGCGCCGGCCCGGTGTACTGGTACCCCGGGTGCGGCCGCCGCAGTTCCGCCGGCCGCGGGGCTAGCGGTCGAGAACCAGCCACCCACCGTGATGTTCAGTGACGGTAGCCCGCAGTTCCGGGTGACGATGGCACAGCCGCCGGGCCAGGCCGTCAAGTTCTTCGCATCCGAACCGTTGCACGTGCCCGTAACAAGTGACCGGCTCGGCTTCGAACGGGACGGCGATGACCACCCGGTGGCGGGCCAGTCGCACCGCTTCGTCGATCACGGCGTCGGAGGACTCCGGCGGCAGATGCTCGATGAGGTGCAGAGCCGTCACCGTGTCAGCCGCGCGGTCAGGCAACGGCACGCGCGTCGCATCACAGGCCATCGTGCGCACCGGGCGGCCCAGCAGGGCGCTCATCCGTGACAACAGGCCCATGGTCGGCGCGCTGAGATCCGTTGCGAGCACGCCGATTCCCTGCGCCGCCAGGCGCAGCGGGAAGAAGCCAAAACAGGAACCGAGGTCGATCACCTCCGCTCCCCGGATCAGGTCGGCGCCATACCTGTGAACAGGTGAGAAGCCGGCCAGACCCGCTTCGAGCCGGGCCACGGAATTGCGGTAGAAGCTCAGCCAGGACGCCTGCGCCCCGTCGACGGAGGATCGGATGACACCGGTGAAAACTTCCTCGAAATCGGCTTGGCTGCCGAGCATTCCGGTGCCGGCGAGGTCATCGGCGATCATCGCCGCCAGTTCGTCACAGAGCTGATCCGGCGACAGTCGATGTTCGACAGTCAGCAGGCCGTCAAGCCGTTGTGCGCAGAATCGCTCGGTGCAGACCGCGTCCGGACCGTGTCCGTGCCGAATGTGCGGACCCGTACCGCGCCGGACTGTGACGCCGACGCCGTGCCATACCTGTTCGACGATGGGCGCAAACGGGTCGATGCGGGCGGGAGCGCCCAGCAGTGGCGCGGTCACCGCGGCCTCATCGGCCGATCAACTCGCCGGCGAACTCGGTGGCGGTTCGCTCCAACCCGCCCAGATCGCGCACCACCCGCACCCGGCTGCAGAACTCGGCATAGGCGGGCAGATCGCAACTACCCAATCCCCACGAGAAGCGCGGTTCCGGTGTGAGCCAGATGGTTTCGCGGGCCCGGCGGGTGATCTCCTCGAACGCGGCCAGATTCGGATCGTTGGCGTTGTTGCGGCCGTCGCCGAGCACCAGCACGGTGGTGCGGTGGTTGACCGCCGACACGTGTTCGGCGACGAACTCGCCGAACACCGTGCCGTAGTCGGAGTTGGCGTCGACGTCGAGTACGTCGCCACCGAAGATCAGCCCGAGCGCGCGCTCGCTGCCGTAGTCACGGAACAGCTCGGTGGTCTCGACCACCTGCGCGACGAACGCGAACGAGCGCACCTGGGTGAACAGATCCTGAAGCCCGTGCACGAGGTTGAGGGTGAACCGGGACGTGGTGCGCACCGACAGGCTGACATCGGCGAGGACCACCAACCGCGGCCGGTCCTCGGCGCGCCGCACGGTGACCGGCATGAACGGCACGCCGTCGAAGCGCATATTGCGTCGCATGGTCGCACCGGAGTCCACCCGCCCGGCCGCCGACGTGCGCCGGCGATGCGTCAGTGCTCCGTGCAGGCTGCGGGCCAGGCGGCGCAGCGAGTCCTCGAGTTCGGCCCGTTCGACCTCGCCGATCCGGTCGATCTTCGCCTCACGCTGCTCGCGGGTCTCGATGATCTTGTTCTCCAGTGCCAGCAGCGCCTCGAGATGGCGTTTGATCGCCTGCGGCAGGTTCTCCAGCACACCGGTCAGCCGGCGGCGCAGCGCGGCGGCGTCGGACTCGTCGCCTTCGACGTCCTCGAGTTCGTTGAGCCAGCCCAACAGCGCATCCTGTTGGGCGATGGTCAGCGACGCGTCCACGCTGGTCCCGGTTGACGACGACAGCTGACCGGGCGGACCCGCGCCGTGCAACCGGTCGGCGGACAGTTCGACGCGATACCGGTTCTCGTCGGCCCCGGCGGCATCCTTGGAGAACACGATCTGATCGGTCAGCGCCGCCAGGTCGATCTTGTTGGCCTCCTGGTGCAGGTTGTACTGCTGGGCCAGATCCTCTTTCTTGAAGTACTCCCGGATGCTGCTGGGCTTGCCGTGCTCGTGACCCTCCTGCGGGGATTCACTGGGCTCCTCGGACAACGAGAACGACTCCAGCACGCCGGAGTCGAAGAGGTCGTCGTGGGCGTGGCTGTGCCCTTGGCCGGCATCGTCGCCGCCGACCCGGACCAGTGCGAAGAAGGCCTCGAAGATCTCATCGAAAACCGGCTCGTCGCGCTGGTCCTTGACCAGGGCCACCCGCAGCGCGGTCCGCAGCGCATCCCGTGAAGACAGGATGCCGGGCTGCCCGGCGCACCGCATCGCATCCAGCGCTTCGGGAATCGACACGCGCAGCCCGCCCAGGCGAAGCAACCGGACGAAGCGGTGCAGGGTCGCTTCCATCCCGTGTCCCTAGAAGGGCCTGCGGCGGGCCGGCGAGCCGCTCTTGGCGGGAGTGCCGTAATACCCGTTGGCAAACCGGCCCGGCTTGTCCTTGGCCTGCCGAATGGCCTTACCGTCCGGTTCGGGCCCGGTGTCGGCATCGGGGTGCGGGTGCGGATGGGTGTGTCCGTCGTCGTGGCTGTGCCCATGGTCGTGATCGTGATCGTGATCGTGGTCGTGGCCGTGGCCGTGGCCGTGGTCATGTCCATCGCTGTTACGGAGCGAGGCAGGCACTTTCGCGTTCGGATCGACCAGGCGCGGTAACACATCGAGGGCCTTGCGGACGTCCTTGTCGTACTTGACCACCACCGAGACCGTGTCGGAGAGCACCTTGGCGGACAACTCGTCGACGCCGAGCACCGCGAGGGTGCGGGCCCAGTCGATGGTCTCGGAGATACTGGGCGCCTTACGCAGATCCAGTTCACGCAAACCGCGGACGACCTCGACGAGTTGCGCCGCCACCGCGTCGGTCAATCCGGTGTTCTTGGATCGCACGATCTCCAACTCCCGCTCCGCGGAGGGATAGTCGAGGAACAGGTGCAAACAGCGCCGTTTCAGCGCCGCCGCCAGATCGCGGGTGTTGTTGGACGTCAGGATCACATACGGCGCATGCTTAGCGGTGAAGGTGCCGACCTCGGGAACCGAAACCTGGTATTCACCAAGGAGTTCCAGCAGAACAGCTTCCAAAGCCTCGTCCGCCCGGTCGATCTCATCGACCAGCAGCACCACCGGCTCCTCGGAACGCACCGCTTCCAGCAGGGGCCGCGGCGCCAGGAACCGGTCGGAGAAGAAGACGCTCTCCTGGGCCCCGATCCGGTCTACCGCGTCATCGAGATCGGTTGCATCAGCGACGATCTGGCCGATCTTCTCGCGCAGGATCTGGGTGTACAGCAGTTGCTTGCCGTAATCCCACTCATAGAGCGCCTTGGTCTCGTCCTGGCCCTCGTAACACTGCAACCGCAGCAGCCGGCGGCCGGTGGCCGCCGCCAACGCCTTGGCCAGTTCGGTCTTGCCGACCCCGGCCGGGCCCTCGACGAGCAGCGGCTTGTCGAGCCGGGTCTGCAGGAAAACCGTTGTCGCAAGACGCTCGTCGGCGATGTAGCCCTCGCCGGCGAGCGCCTCACGGACATCCTCAACGGACTCGAACATCAGGGAAGGAGTTCGTCCAGGTCGCCGTTCATGCAGTGGTCGACGACCGGGCGAACGAGGTCGAAGGTGCACTCCTTGGCATTGCCCGGGGTGCAGGCGTCACCGAGGACGTGATTGGTGATGCGGTCGACATCGGCCTTGTCGCCCTTGATCACCTTGGCCTTCTCGTAGAACGGGGTCGGACCCTGGCCTAGCCGGTTCTTCGAGTAACTGTCCTGCTTGACGTCGGTGAACTTCTCGATGATGTTCACGTCGCGCAGCAGGCGGATCGCCGCGCCCAGTGCCGCGTCGGCGGCCTGCACGTCGGTCATGCCGTAGGTGTCCACACCCATCGCCACCGCGATATCGGCGAACCGCTTGTAGGCCACCGGCATGTTGAACGCCCACACCCGGGGCAGCGCGATCGCGTTGTTGAGTCCGTGATGGGTGTCGTAGAACGCGCTCACCGCGTGCGAGATGGAGTGAATGATGCCCAGCCCACCGGAGTTGAACGCCTGCGCGGCGATGTACTGCGCGTACATCATCCCCTCGCGGCCCTTGAGATCCTGACCGTTCCAGGTGGCCTCGCGCAGGTTCTCGGCGGTCAGCTTGATGGCCCGGATCGCGTTGCCCAGCGACGGCTCGAAGTTCAGCCGGGAGACATAGGGCTCGGAGGCGTGCGCCAAGACGTCGAACCCACACTGCGCGGTGTAGTCAACCGGGCAGTCGAAGTACAGGACCGGGTCGTCGACGGCCAGGGTGGCCACACACGCGTCGTCGAACGCCACGTACTTGTGCGGGTTGTCCGGGTCGGTGGTGGTGTCGGTGATGACGTAAGCCCACGACGTCTCCGAACCGGTGCCCGCGGTGGTGGAGATCGCGATGTGCGGCGGGTTCTTCGGGTTCTCGCTCATGTTGAAGCCCTCGAAGTCGTTGACGTTACGACCGTCGTGGGCAATCGAGATCCGGGCGCCTTTACAGGCGTCGTGGGTGGAGCCGCCGCCGATGGAGACGAAGCTGTCGCATTCGTTCTCCTGGTACAGCTTCACCGAGTCCATGACGTTGTAGTCCTTGGGGTTGGACTCGACCTGGTCGTAGACCACGACTTCGAGACCGTGCCACCGCAGCGACTCGGCCATGTTGTGGACGATGTCGGTGCCCCGCAGACCCGAGGACATCAACAGGGTCTTCTTGAAGCCCATCTTGAGGGCTTCCGGCCCGACCATCTCATGGGCGCCGGGACCCATCATGGCGCGCGGGAAGGGGTGAAATTCCTTGATGGGAAAGGGCTTGAGGAGATCTTCGACCTTCATGGCAGTGTCCTGTCTGGGAAGTTGTTGAGGAGTGATTCAGGGATTCAGGGATTCAGGGACGAGCAGCCCGATCAGAAGAAGCCCTGGGCCTTGTTGCTGTAGGACACCAGCAGGTTCTTGGTCTGCTGATAGTGGTCGAGCATCATCTTGTGGTTCTCCCGGCCGATGCCGGACTGCTTGTAGCCGCCGAACGCCGCGTGCGCCGGGTACATGTGATAGCAGTTGGTCCATACCCGGCCGGCCTTGATGTCCCGGCCGGCGCGGTAGGCGACGTTGCCGTTGCGGCTCCAGACTCCCGCACCCAACCCGTAGAGGGTGTCGTTGGCGATGCTGATGGCGTCGTCGTAATCCTTGAACGACGTCACCGAGACGACGGGTCCGAAGATCTCCTCCTGGAAGATCCGCATGCTGTTGTCGCCGGCGAAGATCGTCGGCTGAATGTAGTAACCGCCGGCCAGTTCACCACCCAGATCGGCACGTTCGCCACCGGTGATCACCTTGGCGCCTTCGCTCTTGCCGATGTCGATGTAGGACAGGATCTTCTCGAACTGGTCGTTGGAGGCCTGCGCACCGACCATGGTCTCGGTATCCAACGGGTCCCCCTGGCGAACCGCCTTGGTGCGGATGGCGGCCATGGCCAGGAACTCGTCGTAGATGTCGGACTGGACCAGGCTGCGCGACGGGCAGGTGCACACCTCACCCTGGTTGAGGGCGAACATGGTGAACCCCTCCAGCGCCTTGTCCTGGAAGTCGTCGTTGGCAGCCAGCACATCGGAGAAGAAGATGTTGGGGCTCTTACCACCGAGTTCCAGGGTGACCGGGATCAGGTTCTGGCTGGCGTACTGCATGATCAGCCGGCCCGTGGTGGTCTCACCGGTGAAGGCGATCTTGGCGATGCGGTTGCTCGACGCCAGGGGCTTGCCCGCCTCGACGCCGAAGCCGTTGACCACGTTGAGCACTCCGGCCGGGAGCAGATCACCGATCAGCGAGACCAGGTACATGATCGACGCCGGGGTCTGCTCGGCGGGCTTGAGCACCACCGCGTTGCCCGCGGCCAGTGCCGGCGCGAGCTTCCAGACCGCCATCAGGATCGGGAAGTTCCACGGGATGATCTGGCCGACGACGCCGAGCGGCTCGTGGAAGTGGTAGGCGACGGTGTCGTCGTCGATCTCCGAGAGCGATCCCTCCTGCGCGCGAATGGCGCCGGCGAAGTAGCGGAAGTGATCGACCGCCAACGGGATGTCGGCATTGAGCGTCTCGCGGATCGGCTTGCCGTTGTCCCACGACTCGGCCAGCGCGATCTTCTCCAGGTTGGCCTCAATCACGTCGGCGATCTTGTTGAGGATCACCGACCGTGCGGCCACCGAGGTCTTGCCCCAGGCAGGTGCCGCGGCGTGGGCGGCATCGAGAGCCTTCTCGATATCGGCCTCGGTGGAGCGGGCCACCTCACAGAACGGCTGCCCGTTGACCGGCGAAAGGGCCTCGAAGTACGCACCGCCGACCGGCGGTACCCACTGGCCGCCGATGAAGTTGTCGTAGCGGCTCTGGAAGGACATGAGGGAACCGGCGGTACCCGGCTTGGCGTAGACGGCCATGACTTCTCCTGGATGGTGACGGTACGGAATGTGGCACTCGTCACTCAGCCTAGGCTTCCCAAGGTTGCATCACAGTTGCAACGATCGGCGAGATTCAGGCCAGGTCGAAGTCGAGTCCCGCGAGCCGGCCACCGGCCCGGGCGCGTTGCGCGGACCCGGGTGAGGCGGCGTCGTGCAGGGCGCGCCAACCGGCTCGGTCCTCCCGGCCTTCGGACGACTCCAGCCAGCGGACCAGCAATGTGTCGTCCCCGCTGGCCATCACCGCCTGCCGGACGGTCATAGCCAACTCGGTGCGCATCCGCGCCACCGCCGGTGAGGCGGACTGGGGCAGTATCGGTCCGGTGTAGGCGTCGATCGCCGCCGCCGGATTGCCGTCCGCGATCGCCTCGTAGACCACGTCGACGTCGGTGGTGATCGGCCGCAGCAACCGGTAGGGCCGCGAATCGAGGAAGTCGGCCCCGACGACTTTGCGCAGTCGCGACATCTCAGCGCGAACGGTCACCACGTCCAGATCCCGGTCGTCGAGCAGCATCGCGAGATGATCGGCGCTGAGTCCCTCGGAGTGACGGCTGAGCAGCAGGAGGATGTCGGCGTGTCGGCCGGTCAACGGTGCGGCCCGCAGGTGGCCGGTGTCGTCGGTGACCAACCAGCGCGGACGCTCGGAGCCCAGCACCGACAGCCGCGGCTTGCGCGGCGCCGCTTGGAACGCCGATCCGGTCAGTTGCAGCAATGCCAGGTGATTCTCGACGGCGACCACCGTGGCGCGCACCAAGGCCAGTGCCTGCGGGGTGGCGATCCGTGGGCCGCCGGTGATGTCGATAGCGCCAATGAGCGAACCGGTACCTGGATCGTGGACGGGCACCGCGGTGCAACTCCACGGCTGCACGATGCGGGCGAAATGTTCGTCGCCGCGGATCTGCAGCTCGGCGTCCAGGGCCAGGGCGGTACCGGGAGCGTTGGTGCCGGCGCCCCGCTCGCTCCAGTCGGCACCGGGCACGAAATTCATCGCCGCCGCCCGCCGGCACGCGGTGCGGTCACCTTCGACCCACAGCAGGGTGCCGTCGGCCGCGGTGACCGCCACGACCACGCCCGAGCCCACGGCGTCGTCGACGAGCAGACGGCGGATCACCGGGAGAGCGGGCGCCAGCGGATGGGCCTCACGCAGCCGCGCCAGTTCCACGCCGACCGGGGTCGGCTCCACCGACCGGTCCGGGTCCACACCCTTGGCCAGGCTGCGCTGCCAACTCTTCGCGACGACGGGGCGCACCGGCGCGGAGGCCAGGAACGAACCGTCGACTTCACCCGCGACGAAAAGCTCGTAGGCGGTGCGCCGCGATGTTCCGGATGGGCTCACCCGTCACCTCACTCCCGGCAGAACGCGGCGAACCGGCGCGTCTGCGGCGAACGATAGTCCAGTTGCGTTCGGTCCGCGGATGAAGCGGGAAGCCTGGTCAGACGCCCAGACCGCGGTTGAATCCGGCCGGAACGAGGATGTCGCCGGGGTCCAGATCGTGCACGCTGGCCTTGGCGAGTCCACGCAGCCCGGACTCGATACCACCGTGCAGGATGTCGAGCACGTTCTCCACACCGGCCTGACCGTTGGCGGCCAGGCCCCACAGGTAGGCCCGGCCGATCATCACCGCGCGCGCTCCCAGTGCGAGCGCCTTCACCACGTCGCTGCCGCGCCGGATACCGCCGTCGAGGAGTACCTCGACCTGGCTGCCGACCGCCGCGGCGATCGCCGGCAGCGCACGGATGCTGCCCGGGGTGCCGTCGAGATTGTTGCCACCGTGGTTGGACACCGAGATCGCCGAGACGCCGGCGTCCACCGCGCGTTTGGCGTCGTCGACCCGCATCACACCCTTGAGCATGAACGGGCCGCCCCAGTACTCGCGCAGCCAGGCGATGTCCTCCCAGGTCGGCGGCGGGGTGCCCATCCATTCGCCGTAGGCGTTGAAGAACGGCGGACCGTCCTCGCCGCGACGACCCTGATTCGGCGCGGTCAGCGTCGGCGGCTTGAGCGTCTTGGCCCATTCCAGGAACCAACCCGGCCGTACGATGCCCTGCGGGGACATCTTGATCGCGGTGGGGATGTCCATCTTCTCGGGAATCTTCGGGCTGCCCCAGTCGCGGCCGTGCGAGAAACTCCAGTCGGTGGTGGCGATCAACCCCACCGCACCCGCGGCACGGGCGCGGTCGGCGCGTTCGGCGATCGCATCCCGCCCACCGAGCCAGTAGATCTGGAAGAAGGTCTTGGGATTGGCGGCGACCACCTCTTCGATCGGCTTGCTCGCGAAGGAGGACAGCCCGATCGCCGTGCCGCGCGCCGCCGCCGCCCGTGCGACAGCGACCTCGCCGTCGGGGTGGACAGCCTGAACGCCCGTCGGTGAGATCAGAACAGGCAGCGAAATGTCCTGTCCCATCACGGTTGTCGAGAGGTCACGCGTCTTGGTGGCGCCGATGACATGCGGTGCGAAACCCAACTCACCGAATGCCTCGACATTGTCGGAGTAGGTCAGCCCCTTCTCACTGCCGGCCAGCAGCGCGGAGTACACCGCTTTCGGGAGTCGCTTCTTCGCGCGCTCCTGGGCGACGGCGACGGTTTCGAACCAGGCGTCACGAGCCATCAGATCGGACTTTCGTTGCAGGGCTTATTGGGTGGCTTGGATCTACTGGGCGGCTTGGCCAGGGTGAGCATGACGGTGCGGGAATGATCGACGCGCGGACGCGGCACGTCGCGTTCGGCATCCAATGCCGGGGCGCCGTAGCCCTCGACGCACTCGGGGTCGGGGCCGTCGAGTGGCAGACCGGTGAAGAACTTCGCCGCCATACAACCGCCGCGGCAGGCGTCGTAGTGCGCGCACCCACTGCAGGCGCCCGCCGACTGCGGGGACCGCAATTCGGTGAACAGCGCCGAGTTCTTCCAGACGTTCTCGAATCCCCCTTGTCCGCCAACGCTGTCGGACAGGACGTTGCCGGCCAGGAAACGGTCGTGGATGGCGAACGGGCAGGCGTAGACATCACCGACCGGATCGATCAGGCACACCACCCGGCCCGCGCCGCACATGTTCAGTCCGGACAGCGCGCCCGGCTCGCCGAGGCCGGACAAGTGGAAGAAGGAGTCGCCGGTGAGCACGCCCTCGCCGTGCGCCACCAGCCAGTTGTACAGCGTCCGTTGCTGATCGGCGGTGGGATGCAGTTCGTCCCAGACGTCCGCGCCGCGACCCGACGGCCGCAGCCGGGTGATGCGCAACGTGGCGCCGTACCGGTCGGCGAGGGCCTTGAAATCGTCGAGTTGATCGACGTTGTGGCGGGTGACGACGACCGAGATCTTAGCGTCGGCGAAGCCGGCGTCGGCGAGGTTCTCCAGCGCGCGGATCGCCATCGCGAACGACCCCGCACCGCGTACCGCGTCGTTGACCTCGGCAGTGGCGCCGTCCAGGGAGATCTGCACATCGACGTAGTCGCTGGCCGCAAGACGTGCCGCAACCTCGGGGGTGATCCGGACTCCGTTGGTGGAGAACTTGACTCCCACCTGATGATCGGTGGCGTAGTCGACCAGCTCCCAGAAGTCCGGGCGCACCGTCGGCTCGCCACCGCCGATGTTGACGTAGAAGACCTGCATACGTTGCAGCTCGTCGATGATGTCCTTGCACTGCCGCGTCGACAGCTCGCGCGGATCGCGCTTGCCCGATGATGACAGGCAGTGCACGCACGCGAGATTGCACGCGTAGGTCAGTTCCCAGGTCAGACAGATCGGCGCGTCAAGGCCACGCTCGAACTGCTCGATCAGGGTCGGCACCGGCAGAGTGGTCATGAGGATGCCTCCACAAGCATGTTCGAGGCCGCCAGCACTCCGAGGGCCTGAAGATAGGGAGCGTCATGCTCGCTGTCCACTCCGGCGGCGGTCAAGGCCGAACGGACGTCGGGATGTTCGTCAAGCGACTCGACCACGGACAGGATGGTGCGGTTCTTCAGGAACGACAGCTTGCGCGTGCCGAAGTGGTACAGCAGGGCACCGAAGGGTTCGGGCCGAATCGCCACCTGCGGGTGCAGTCGCCAGCACCCAGCCGGGTCCACGGTCAGTAGACCCCGCACATGCCGTCGATGGACACCTCTTCAACCAGGGCCTCGGTGACCAGTTCGGTGCCGGCTTCCGCCTCGTTGCGGTTCGTGTCCATCTGCGTTCCTCTCGGTGTTTCGCGGATTGCCGGGACAATCCCCGACGGTGCCCGCAAGAATATGGCATCAGGTGCCGTAAATGAAGGGGTTCTGCGATGAACGTTGTGAACGCCCCCGCCGGTGGCCGGGCGGGGCGGCGACGGTCCACCACCCGGGACCACATCGCCGACATCGCGCTGGACCTGTTCGCGACCTACGGCTTCAACGAGATCAGCGTCGATGACGTCGCGTTGGCCTCGGGAATCGCCCGGCGCACCCTGTTCCGCTACTACCCCTCGAAGAACGCCATCCCGTGGGGGGACTTCGACTCCCATCTGCAGCATTTCGCTGCGGTTCTGGACAGCAGCGATCCGGCACTCCCGGTCCGCAGTGCGCTGCGCACCGCACTGCTGGACTTCAATTCCGGCGATGACTTCCAGACCGAGCGGCATCGGCTACGGATGCGGCTGATCCTGGAGAACACCGAGCTGCAGGCGTATTCGATGACGATGTACGCCGGCTGGCGCAGGGTGGTCGCGGACTTCGTCGCACAGCGGACCGGAACGAAGCCGACCCACCTGGCACCGCAGACCATCGCGTGGCTCATGCTCGGCGTGGCTCTGTCGGCCTATGAGCACTGGCTCAACGATGAGTCGATGTCGCTGCGCCAGGCCCTCGGCAACGCGTTCGACGCGGTCGCCGACGGCCTGCCCTAGCTGCTGCCCAGAACGTCGGAGATGGGAACGCCACCGGCGATCTTGGCCCGGGCCTTCATCACCTTGCCCGGCATGCCGCCGCCGACCACACCGACCAGCACCCCGTCGCGTTCGTAGTACGCCAGGAACCTGCGGCCGTCGTCCTCCACCACGTGCACCACGTCGGTGGCCTGCGGTTCGCCCAGGCACTGGATCTTGACGTCGTACTGATCGCTCCAAAAGTAAGGCACCACAACGACACTCGGCGCCTCCTGCCCCAGCATCGCGGGCACCAGAACCCGGGCCTGCTCGGCGACGTTGCTCCAATGTTCCGCCCGGCCCTGATGGCCGGAGCTGTCGCACCAGGCTGCGACGTCACCCAGCGCCCAGACGTGCGGAGCACTGCTGTGTCCGACCTCATCGCAGAGCACGCCGCCGTCGGGCGCGAGGTCGACGCCGCTTCCGGTCAGCCAGCCGGTGGCCGGGCGGGACCCGATCCCGATGATCACCAGGTCCGCCTCCAGCACCGTGCCGTCACTGAGCACCACCTCGCTGACGTGGCCGCTGTCCTGCCCCACCACCTCGGACACTCCGACACCGGTGCGCACGTCCACACCCTCGGCCCGGTGCAACCGCGCGATGAATCCGCCGATCCGTTCACCCAGCACCCCGGCCAGCGGTGCAGGCTGCGGCTCGACGAGCGCCACCTCGACACCGAGCTTGCGCAGGCCGGCAGCGACCTCGCAGCCGATGAACCCGGCCCCGATCACCACGGCGCGGGCGGCCGCAGCGGCATGCTGTCGCAGCCCCAGCGCCTCACCGATCGTGCGCAGCACCCGGATGCCGGCCAGATCCGGCAGCGCCGGAATCCGCTTGGGCACCAGGCCCGTTGCGATCACCAGGTCGTCGTAGGCCAGTTCTGTTCCGTCGGTCAGCGTCACCGTCCGCGCGCCGGTGTCCACTGCCTGCGCGGCGCTGCCCAGCCGCAGCGTGATGCCGTTCTCGGCATAGAACTCCGCCGGTTTGAGCACAACGTCCGCCAGACCCTTGGCTTCGTCGGTCAACACGTCCTTGGACAGTGGCGGCCGATCGTAGGGCGGATGCTCCTCATCGCTGACGATGGTGATCGCACCGTCGTACCCGGCCTTACGTAATTGTTCGGCGATCCGGGTGGCGGCCAGTCCGCCGCCCACGATCACCACACCGTCGGCTGTCATGGCTAGTACTTCATCACGCCGCGGTCGACGACGATCTGCGAGCCCGACAGCACCCCGGAGTTATCCCCCGCCAGCCAGACCACCACCTCGGCAGCCTCCTCGGCCGACATGAAGTCGCTCCGGTGGGCGCCGGATTCCTTCTTCGGCGGCTGATAGGGCATCGGCGCGAAGCTGTGCAGATAACTGGGGTGCGCGCCGAGCACCTTCAGCATGGCGTCGTTCTGAATCATCGGTGTGGCGATGGAATAAGGGTGGATCGAGTTGACCCGAATGCTGTACTCCCCCAACTCCAGAGCGAGCGTGTTCGTCAGTGACGTCAAGCCGTGCTTGGAGGCGGCGTAGTGGCCGTTGCCGGGGGTTGCCTTGATTCCCGCCGACGAACTGATGATGACGATCGAGCCGCCGTTGCCGGCTTCGATCATCGCCGGGATCACTGCGCGCAGGGTGCGCCAGGTGCCGGTGAGGTTGACGTCGATGACGGTGTTCCACTGCTCGTCGGTCAGCTCCCAGATCCGGCCCCAACTCAGCACGCCGGCGTTGGCCACCAGGATGTCGAGCCGGCCGAATTGCTCGACCGCATCGGCCACCAGTGCGCGCAGTGCGGCGTCGTCGCGGATGTCCACCTGACGGGCCAGTGCCTTGCGGCCCTCGGCCTCCACCAGGCGGACCGTCTCCTGCAGGTCCTCCGGCGTGGACGAGACGTAGGGCACGGAGTCCGACACCGGGCCGCAGATGTCGCTGACGACGACGTCAGCGCCCTCCCTGGCCAGCCGCACCGCATAGGCGCGCCCCTGGCCGCGCGCGGCGCCCGTGACGAAGGCGACCCGTCCCTGGAGCATCGGAGCGGGGAGCGTCGAAGTAGCCATGGCTGCCCAGGCTAGCAAGTGAAATGGAACGTGTTCTAGTCCGGCCTCTACAGGTCGGCGATGATCTGCCGACGCTTGTCGTTGTGCTCGGCGTCGGTGACGGCACCGGTGGCGCGCAGGGTCTCGAGTTCCTGAAGACGCTGGGAGACGGTGAGCGGGGAGACGGCCGGCTGGGAAACGGCCGGCGCCGCCGAGGTGCCAGACACCTGACCGCTGCCCGCTCGCCGGACGATGTCCATCACCTGCTGGCGCGCAACGGGATTGGACCGGATGTCGATCGTCCCACTGACCGGGATGCCATTGACGTGCAGCACCCGAATGATGTCCAACAGCGGGCCCGCCTGACCGGTGAGATCGTAGGTCCGGTGGTCGGCATCGACGGTGAACTCGGCCGGCACCACGCCGGCCACCAGAGCACTTGCCTCCCAGTCGATCTCGTAGCGCTCGGTCCCCGGCTCGACGACCGCGACCAGCTTGTGCGCATTGAGGATCCGCATCCGGGCGGGGCTGGATGGCATGGTCTGCTGCGCGTCGAAGCCGGGGAATCCGGGAACCTCGACGCGCAGGTTGACCTTGATCATCTGCTGATCGTTGATGAACACCGGGGTGTCGGAGACGCCGGTGATCCGGGCCAGCACCAGAACCCCCGTGCGACTCAGTTCCCGGTGCTTGACCTCGGCCTTGGCACCGGCGTTGGCCAACCACAGTGCGGCCAACACGTCGGCGGCGGTAACGAACAGACCGACCCAGAACATCCACTGCAGATACGGCCGGGCCATGCTGCCCAGCGCGAAGTAGACGGCCAGGAAGATCGGTCCCACCAGACCGCCGAACAGCAGCACGGAGGCCTGGGCTTTGAGATAGCGCCCCAGCATGGTGTCCGCCCCGGATCGGTGTCGGCCTAGAAGGGCAGACCGAGCAGCCTGGTGATGCTGGGAAGACCGATGCTGGGCAGCCCGATCGGCGGCAGGCTCGGAAGGCCGATCGGAGGCAGGCTCGGCAGCCCGATCGGAGGCGGCGGCGGAAGCAGCGCAGGAATCGCGGCGATGGCGGCCGCGCCGGCAGCGGCTCCGGCCAACGCCTGTTCCGGCGTCGGCAACTGGAGTCCCGGAGGCGGCGGAGGCAGCGCAGGCAAGGCCGGCAGAGCACCGAGCGCAGGAAGCGCGGACAGTGCGGCAGTCACCTGTTCCGGGGTCGGCAGCGGGGGAAGCTGCGGGAAGGCAGGAAGCTGCGGCGGTGCGGGCATACCGACCGGCGGCAGTGCTGAGGCCGCGGCGAAGGCGGTGTTCAGACCGCTGAAGTCCACCACCGCCGGGGTCGCGCCGGCAGCTGCCGCGGCGGGCACCGCGAGGGCTGCGGCCGGGATGGCGGTCTGCAGCTGGTTCAGCAATCCGCCGCCGTTCTGGGTGTAGGCCGCATAAAGAATGAGGTCACCCAGCACGATGGCGCTGGAATTGAGCCCGGAGGACACCGCACCGATCACCGGACCGGTGATGGCGCCGGTGAGATTGGCGGCGATGGCGTCCTGCTGCGCCTGAGCGGCCGGCCCAAGCACCTCATCCCAGTTCACTGCCGGGGCCTGCGGGCCCGGCGGCAGCTGAAGCCCGGGCAGCGGTGCCCCGCCGATCGGCGCCGAACCACCCGGGGAGTTGAGCAGGCCGGCCGCCGGGCTGCTGCCGGTGTCGGCGAAATTGGCACCCATGGCGCCGAGCAGGTCGCCCGACGAGGACGGCGCCTCATCGGTGGTCGGCGGGGCCGACGCCACCGTCGAGGGGGTCGACCGGGGCTTGAGTGGGGCCGTCTGAGTCGGGGTCTGACCGGAGAACAGCAGGAAGATGATGCCGCCGACCAGGGACAGGACGGAGGTGGCCGCGGCGCCCAGCACGACAGCGCGCCGGCGCTTCTCGTCAGTCACTGCGATATCCATCTGATCCTCGTTTCTCCGCGACGCCGAAAGGCGCGCGAACTACCCCATTTTACCACCGCCGGCGCTACCCCCAGCAAACGAAAAACGGCGCCGACCCGCAGGTGAGCGCCGCTTCTCGCGTACTGGTTAAGCAGTCATCACTTGATGATCTTGGTAACCCGGCCGGCGCCGACGGTACGGCCGCCCTCGCGGATCGCGAAGCGCAGGCCCTCGTCCATGGCGACGGGCTGGATGAGCTTCACCGAGATGTCGGTGTTGTCACCCGGCATGACCATCTCCGTACCCTCCGGAAGCGTGACCACGCCGGTCACGTCGGTGGTGCGGAAGTAGAACTGCGGACGGTAGTTGTTGAAGAACGGCGTGTGCCGACCGCCCTCGTCCTTGGACAGGATGTAGACGCTGCCCTCGAACTCGGTGTGCGGCGTGGTGGTGCCGGGCTTCACGACGACCTGGCCGCGCTCGACGTCCTCGCGCTTGATGCCACGAACCAGCAGACCGACGTTGTCGCCGGCCTGACCCTGGTCGAGCAGCTTGCGGAACATCTCCACACCGGTGACCGTGGTCTTGGTCGTGGTGGGACGGATGCCGACGATCTCGACCTCTTCGTTGACGTTGACCACGCCACGCTCGATACGGCCGGTCACCACGGTGCCGCGGCCGGTGATCGTGAAGACGTCCTCAACGGGCATCAGGAACGGCTTGTCGGTCTCGCGGACCGGGTCCGGGATCGACGCGTCGACGGCGTCCATCAGGTCCTCGACGCTCTTGACCCACTTCGGGTCACCCTCGAGGGCCTTGAGCGCGGAGACCCGGATGACCGGGGCGTCCTCGTCGAAGTCCTGGGCGGCCAGCAGTTCGCGGACCTCCATCTCGACGAGTTCGAGGAGCTCCTCGTCCTCGACCATGTCGGACTTGTTCAGCGCCACCAGGATGTAGGGCACGCCGACCTGACGAGCCAGCAGCACGTGCTCGCGGGTCTGGGGCATCGGGCCGTCGGTGGCGGCGACCACCAGGATCGCGCCGTCCATCTGGGCGGCACCGGTGATCATGTTCTTGATGTAGTCAGCGTGACCGGGGGCGTCGACGTGCGCGTAGTGGCGCTTGTCGGTCTGGTACTCCACGTGGGAGATGTTGATCGTGATGCCGCGCTGACGCTCCTCGGGCGCGTTGTCGATCTGGTCGAACGCACGCGACTCGTTCAAATCGGGGAACTTGTCGTGCAGAACCTTGGTGATAGCCGCGGTCAGCGTCGTCTTGCCGTGGTCAACGTGACCAATGGTCCCGATGTTGACGTGCGGCTTCGTCCGCTCGAACTTCGCCTTCGCCACTTCTGTGTCCTCCTGGACTTGTTGGTGCTTTCTCGTAAAGCAGGTTGTTGTTATTCAGTTGTCTTGCCGTGCAACGGATTAGGTTCCCGTCGCCTTCGCTTCGCTCATGGCTCGGCTCCCGGTCAGTGCGCTTCGCTTACTGACCCGTCGCCTTCGCAATGATCTCCTTCGACACGTTCGCCGGAACTTCGGCGTACGAATCAAACACCATGGAGTAGTTGGCCCGGCCCTGGGTCTTCGACCGGAGGTCGCCGACGTAGCCGAACATCTCCGACAGTGGCACCTGCGCCTTGACGACGCGCGCACCGCTGCGCTCCTCCATGGCCTGGATCTGACCACGGCGGGAGTTCAGGTCGCCGATCACGTCGCCCATGTAGTCCTCGGGCGTGGTGACCTCGACAGCCATGATCGGCTCGAGGATGACCGGCTGAGCCGCCGCGGCGGCCTTCTTGAGGGCCTGGGAACCGGCGATCTTGAACGCCATTTCCGAGGAGTCGACGTCGTGGTACGCGCCGTCGAGCAGGCTCACCTTCAGGTTCACCAGGGGGTAGCCGGCCAGCACGCCGTACTGCATGGCGTCCTGCGCACCGGCGTCCACCGACGGGATGTACTCGCGCGGGATGCGGCCGCCGGTGACCTTGTTCTCGAATTCGTAGGTCGCACCGTCCTCGCCGACGAAGGGCTCGATGGCGATGAGAACCTTGGCGAACTGGCCGGAGCCACCGGTCTGCTTCTTGTGGGTGAACTCGACCTTGTCGACCGCCTTGCGGATGGTCTCCTTGTAGGCCACCTGCGGCTTGCCGACGTTGGCCTCGACCTTGAACTCGCGGCGCATGCGGTCCACCAGGATGTCCAGGTGCAGCTCGCCCATGCCGCCGATGATGGTCTGACCGGTCTCGTGGTCCTGGTTGACCTTGAACGTCGGGTCTTCCTCGGCGAGCTTCTGGATCGCCAGGGACAGCTTCTCCTGGTCGCTCTTGGTCTTGGGCTCGATGGCCACCTGGATAACCGGATCCGGGAACGTCATCGACTCCAGCACGACCTGGTTGTTCGGGTCGCACAGGGTGTCACCGGTGGTGGTGTCCTTGAGGCCGATCACCGCGTAGATGTGGCCGGCGGCGGCCGTCTCGACCGGGTTCTCCTTGTTGGAGTGCATCTGGAAGAGCTTGCCCAGACGCTCCTTCTTACCCTTGGTCGCATTGATGACCTGGGCGCCGGAGTCGACCTTGCCCGAGTACACCCGCACGTAGGTCAGCTTGCCGAAGAACGGGTGGGTGGCGACCTTGAACGCCAGGGCCGAGAACGGCTCGTCGGTCGACGGCTTGCGGATGATCTCGACGTCTTCCTTGCCCGGCGCGTGGCCGATGGCCGGCGGCACGTCCAGCGGCGAGGGCAGGTAGTCGATGACCGCGTCCAGCATGGGCTGCACGCCCTTGTTCTTGAACGCCGAACCACACAACACCAGGTAGGCCTCGGAGTTGATGGTCAGCTTGCGCAGCGCGGCCTTGATCTCGGCGACGGTGAGTTCCTCACCACCGAAATACTTCTCCAGCAGAGCCTCGTCGGTCTCGGCGACGGCCTCGAGCATCTTGGTGCGGTACTCGTTCGCCTTCTCGACCAGGTCTTCCGGGATGTCGACGACGTCGTACTTCTCGCCGAGCTTGGTCTCGCCGCGCCAGACCTTGGCCTTCATCTCGACCAGGTCGACGACGCCCTCAAAGCCGCCCTCGGAACCGATCGGCAGCTGGATCGGGATGACCCGGGCGCCGAGGCGGTCCTCCATGGTCTTCACCGAGAAGTAGAAGTCCGCGCCGATCTTGTCCATCTTGTTGACGAAGCAGATGCGCGGCACGTCGTACTTGTCGGCCTGGCGCCAGACCTGCTCGGACTGCGGCTCGACGCCCTCCTTGCCGTCGAACACGGCGACGGCGCCATCAAGAACGCGAAGGGACCGCTCGACCTCGACGGTGAAGTCGACGTGACCGGGGGTGTCGATGATGTTGATCTGGTTGTCGTTCCAGAAGCAGGTGGTGGCGGCGGAGGTGATGGTGATACCCCGCTCCTGCTCCTGCTCCATCCAGTCCATCGTGGCGGCGCCGTCGTGCACCTCACCGATCTTGTAGCTCATACCGGTGTAGAAGAGAATGCGCTCGGTCGTCGTCGTCTTACCGGCGTCGATGTGCGCCATGATGCCGATGTTGCGGACCTTGTTCAGGTCGGTCAACACGTCCTGTGCCACGAAAGTATCCCTTGCTTGTTGCTGTGTTCGGTGGGGTGCGTGCGGTCAGGCCGGCTCAGCGGTTAGGCGATTGGGCCCGACCGGTCATCACCAGCGGTAGTGCGCGAAGGCCCGGTTCGCCTCGGCCATCTTGTGGGTGTCCTCACGCCGCTTCACGGCAGCACCGAGGCCGTTGCTGGCGTCGAGGATCTCGTTGGCGAGCCGCTCGATCATGGTCTTCTCCCGGCGGGCCTTGGAGAAGCTGACCAGCCAGCGCAGGGCCAGCGTGGTGGAGCGTTCCGGACGGACCTCGACCGGCACCTGGTAGGTGGCGCCACCGACGCGGCGGCTGCGCACCTCGAGGGTGGGCTTGACGTTGTCCATCGCCCGCTTGAGGGTGACGACCGGGTCGGTGCCGGTCTTGTCGCGCGCCTGCTCGAGAGCGCCGTAGACGATGCGCTCGGCCAGCGACTTCTTGCCGTCCAGCAGCACCTTGTTGACCAGCTGGGTGACCAGCTGCGACCCGTAGACCGGGTCGTTGACCAGAGGACGCTTAGGAGCGGGTCCCTTGCGCGGCATTAGCTCTTCTCCTTCTTCGCGCCGTAACGGCTGCGGGCCTGCTTGCGGTTCTTGACACCCTGGGTGTCCAGCGAGCCGCGGATGATCTTGTAGCGAACGCCGGGGAGGTCCTTCACACGACCGCCGCGAACCAGCACCATCGAGTGCTCCTGCAGGTTGTGACCCTCGCCGGGGATGTAGGCGGTGACCTCGACCTGGCTCGTCAGCTTGACGCGCGCGACCTTGCGAAGCGCCGAGTTCGGCTTCTTCGGGGTAGTGGTGTACACGCGGGTGCAGACGCCACGACGCTGCGGGCTGCCCTTAAGGGCCGCCGTCTTAACCTTGGCGACTTTGTCGCGGCGGCCCTTGCGGACCAGCTGCTGAATTGTTGGCATTCCGACTTTCTCTCAATCTCGTCGTCTCGGCTGTCTTCAAGTCTCTGTACTGCGGTTTCAGCCCTTCCGCGTACCCCGCGTCCGGGCGTGTCGCACACGCACTGCCCCGTATCGGTACGGTGCGCAGCAAAACATGCGAATTAGCCCGGCGAGCGCGCGTGAGCGCACCTGTCGGCCAGGCACGATGCTTCACGATACCAGTTCGGCCAGCACCCTCCAAACCGGCGACTGATGCCCTCCTCGACCGGTACCGGGAGGCTTACCGCAGGTCAGGGTCGCTGCGGTGGGCCATGCCGACAGCCAGTCGCAGCACCATGTCGGAGAACACCGCATCCGCGTCAAGCCCGGCCGGGATTCCAGGGCCACCCGGAACCATGCCGGCGTCCATCACCCCGGTCATCTCCAACAGGACGAAACCGTGCAACGCCGCCCAGAACTCCAGGGCGGCGAAAAAGGCGTCCTGGCCGTCCAGTCCGTAGGAGGCCAGCACCGAGATCACCGGCGCGGCCGCGGCGTGCGAGGCAGCGGTGAACTCCGGATCGTCGCCACCCAACGGCATCCTGGTGAAGGCCGAGTAGCGGCCCGGGTGGTGATGGGCGTAGCTGCGGTAGGCGCTGGCCATCGCCATCACGGCGTCATCGCGGGTGCGGCCGGCACCGACGGTGCTCAGCATCTGCAGGATGTCGTCGATGACGTGCATCCGGACGGTGCGGCGTAGATCCTCGAGACTGTCGACGTGGTTGTAGAGCGACGGTCCCTTGGTGCCCAATTGGGTGGCCAGCGCATTGATGGTCAGGGCGTCCCAACCCTCCCGGTCCAGGAAGGTCAGCGCCGCGTTGACGACGATCTCCCGGCTGAGCTTCGCCGACTTCGCCGGCCGGGTTGCCATGGTTGGAGACTCTAGGACAGCATTTCGGGTTCACCATGCCGTCCGGCGCCATCCGCGAAGCGCTGGGCTCCGGCGAGCGCCTCGGGGGCGGCCTTGGTGAGACTGCCGAACTCGACGTCCATCGCCTCCGCCTCGGTGTGGCCCCACTGATGGATCGCCGAGAGCCGGTCGGCCTGCAGGCAGGCTTGCGGCAGTTTGGCCAGCCCGGCGGCCAATTCCTCGGCGACCTGCCGTGCAGTCCCCTTCGGCACGACCCGGTTGGCCAGACCGATCGCCAGAGCCTCGTCTGCATCGACGGGCCGCCCGGTCAGGATCAGGTCCATCGCCCGGCTGTGTCCGACGAGTCTGGGCAGTCGCACCGTGCCCCCGTCGATCAATGGCACGCCCCATCGCCGGCAGAACACCCCGAACACCGCGTCCTGCTCGGCCACCCTCAGGTCGCACCACAGTGCGAGTTCCAGTCCACCGGCCACCGCGTAACCGCTCACCGCGGCGATCACCGGTTTGGACAACGTCATCCGGGTCGGCCCCATCGGGCCCGGAGCCGCATGGCCGGCGACATCGGACTCCAGCCCGCTGCGGTGCAGGGGGTTGGAGTCGGAGGTTCCCATCGCCTTGAGGTCCGCCCCGGCGCAGAACGTTCCGTGATCGCCCCAGAGCACGGCGACCGAGGCCGACTCGTCGCGGTCGAACTCCTGGAAGGCCTCGTAGAGCGCCAGGGCGGTGGGCCCGTTGACGGCGTTACGGGCGTGTGGGCGGTCGATGATCACCGTGGTGACAGGACCCTGCCGTTCCACTCGGATTGTCAACGCGCCTCCTGAAGTTCAGCGTCACGCCGATGGAGAAGCAGCGCGACGAAATCGGCATACCCATCCCGCAGCCGTTGTCCGGGCCAGTCGGCCGGGAGCAGTGCGGCCGGCAGCACCGGATCGGTGAGCAGGTGGCGGACCATCGCCGCGGCGATCGCGAACCGGCCGGGGACATCGGTGGCGAGTTCCATTTCGCTCAGCAGTCGTTGGCCGGCGGCCGCCCACCCGGGCAGGTCCCACAGTCCGGCCGCCAGTCCGGCGTCGTCCTGATCGCGGACGGAGAGCACCCGGGCCATTCCCGGGACCTGTTCCGGCACCGAGACGTCGAGGTTGTCCGGACGCAGCCAGACGCCTTCACGGAGTTCGCCGAAGCGGTTGTGCGACAACGCAGTTCGCAGCGCAGCACGCGTGCGGGCGTCCGCACCGACGGCGGTCACGACCACCATCTTCCAGGTCCCGTCCCAAGTGCGGGTGGGTGGATCGAGCGCGTCATCCTGGCGCCGCTGCCGGGCCAGTAGCCGGTCGGACAGCCGATAGCCGTCCTGCGAGCGCACCAGATCACCGGCAGCGACCATCCGGGTCAGAGCCACCCGCAGGGTGCTCTCCCTGATATCGAAATCGGCTGTGAGACGCAGCAATTCAGCCGTGGTGGCCCAGGCCGGGTGGGCACCGAGAAGCACGGAGAGCACCACCGATCGAGCCGTCATCCGGGTGTTCGCCATGCTCAGACCCCGGAGGCTTTTCTGCCGAAGTCGCCGAACGGTTCGTCGCGGTGTCGCACCGCCTCGCGGAACCCGTGCTCGACGGCGTCGGCCACGAACGCATGACCTTCCGGAGTGTGCCGGGCGATCCCGTCGAACACCGTGCTCACCATCCGACTGGTGGCCACCCCCTGCTGATACAGCGCGGAGTTCATCGCCAGCTTCACCATGATCAGCTGATTGACCGGCATCGCTGCGATCCGCTCCACCAGCCGTTCGGTGCGCTCGTCGAGATCGGCCGGGTCCGGCGCCTCGACGGCCAGCCCCCATTCGGCGGCCTGGGCGCCGGTGATGCAATCCCCGGTCAGCAGAAGGCGTTTGGCGCGCTGGTCACCGAGCCGGTGCGACCACAGGCCGGCGGCGGGCACACCCCAGACCCGGGTGGGCGGATAGCCGATCTTCGCGTCGGCGGCGGCGATCACCTGATCGGCATGCAGCGCGATGTCGGTGCCGCCCGCCACGCAATAGCCGTGGATCTTGACCACCGTCGGCTTGTCGGCGTGCATCAGGCTGGCGAAGCCGCGCATGAACCGGCTCATCATCTGATAGTCGACCATCGGATCCCAGGGCTGGTTCGGCAGGTGGTTGACCGCCTGCGTCGTCGCGTCGAGCACAGTGCCTGCGCGGTCTTCTCCCCCGGCCGACGAGGATCCGTCGGCATAGGCGCTCAGATCGAAGCCGGCGCAGAAGCCGTCGCCGCGCCCGGAGACCAGGATGACGTGGACGTCCGGGTCGAGATCTGCCTGCTCGACGCAGGCGGCCAACTCGACCGGAGTTGCGGCGACGATGGCGTTGCCCTTCTCCGGGCGATTGAAGGTGATACGAGCGATCCGGCCGGTGACCTCGTAGGTCATCGTCGTCAGGTCAGGCACCGCGTCCCCCGACCACTTTCCGCCCAGCCGCTTTCCGCGAGCAGACAGAAAGTCGCACATTTGCGGTCAGTGGCGTGCGAGTTTGTGTCTGTTCGGCGGATGGGTGGGCCGCCGTCGGTTGATTCATCCCTTGACCAGCGCCCGCTCGATGATCGGCGCGAGGTCCAATCCGGCCGGCAGGGTGCCGAACGCGCCACCCCAGTTGCGGGCCATCCGGGTGGCCAGGAACGCCTCGGCGACCGCCGGGTGGCCGTGTCGGACCAAGAGCGATCCCTGCAGCGCCAGGCTGATGTCCTCGGCCACCTTGCGGGCGCGGTATTCGATGGTCGTCGCGTCGGCGAGGCTGCCCCGCAGACCGTCGACATGGGCGTCCAGTCGCGCGTCCTGACCCGCGGTGACGCCCAGTTCGTCGAAGAGCACCTCAACGCATTCCGGACGGGTTGCCATGGCGCGCAAGGTGTCCAGCGCGCTGACGTTGCCCGAGCCTTCCCATATGCCCATCAGTGGAGCCTCACGGTAGAGCCGCGGGGCGCCGGAATCCTCCGCATAGCCATTGCCGCCGAGGCATTCCATCGCCTCCCCGGCGTGCGGGGTGGCGCGCTTGCATACCCAGTACTTGGACGCGGCCAGTCCGATCCGGCGCAGCATGATCTCGCGTTCGTCGCCGCGGGTGGCGGCATCGGTGGCGCCGGCCATCCGCATCGCGATGATGGTGGCGGCCTCGGCCTCGACGGCGAGATCGGCGATCACGTTGCGCATCAGCGGCTGGTCGATCAGGTAGGCGCCGAACGCCTTCCGGTGCTGGGCGTGATGGATGGCCATGGTCAGGCCCTGCCGCATGCTGGTGGCGCTGCCGAGGGTGCAGTCCAACCGGGTGAGGTTGACCATCTCGATGATGGTCGGAACGCCGCGCCCCTCATCCCCCACCAGCCAGGCCGTCGCGCCGTCGTACTCGATCTCGCTGGAGGCGTTGGCGTGGTTGCCCAGTTTGTTCTTCAGCCGCTGGATGAACATCCGGTTCAGGCTGCCGTCGGGCAGCACCTTGGGCAGCATGAAGCAACTCAGTCCACCGGGCGCCTGGGCGAGCACCAGGAAGATGTCGCTCATCGCCGCCGAGGTGAACCACTTGTGCCCGGTGAGGCGGTAGCTGCCGTCCGCATTGGCCACCGCCTGGGTGGTGCCGGCCCGCACATCGGATCCGCCCTGCTTCTCCGTCATCGACATTCCGGCGGTGATGCCGGCTTTGGCGGTGGCGACCTTGAGTTCGGGGTCGTAGTGACGGCTGGTGAGAAGCGGTTCGTAGATCGTGGCCAGGTCCGGATTGTGGCGCAGCGCGGGAACGACGGCGTAGGTCATCGAGATCGGACAGACGTGTCCGGGCTCGGGCGTCCAGACGCCCATCTTGGCGGCGCGCACCACATGGGCGCCCGGCCGGTCGTCGGCCCACGGCGCGGCGTGCAGGCCGTGGCCGATCGCGACGCGCATCAGTTCGTGATAGGCCGGGTCGTACTCGATTTCGTCGACCCGGTACCCGAAGCGGTCATGGGCGTGCAGCACCGGGCGGTTGCGGTCGGCCAGGTCACCCCAGCGCTGGGCGGTGGCACTGCCCGCGATCGCACCGAGTTCGGTGACCTCGTCGACGCCCCACTGGCCGCCCTCCCGGATGAGGGCCTCCATGAGCACCGGCGAGGTGGCCGGGTTGTAATCGATCAGCGGCGGGACCTGGTTGGTGACGACGTGGGTGTCGGACATGAGCTCAACGTTACATTTTCCCGACAATCGCACGCAATACGTAACACTGTGCGATGTTTCATGGGGGTCCCCCGCGAGCTTCGGAAATACGGGGCCAATGGGATGCTGACGCCATGAAACCCAACAGCCTGGTTCACGCCGCCTCGTTGTTCGTCGAGCACGAGCCCGTCGCCCCCGATCAGGTGGCCGGCGGCCAACCCCGCACCGGAGCGGGCAGGCTCGGTGAGTTCAACGGCCTCGAAGTCGGGGTCTGGGAGATGACACCCGGTGTGATGCGCGACGTCGAGGCCGACGAGGTGTTCGTCGTGCTGTCCGGGTCGGCGACTGTCGAATTCGCCGACGGCACACCGGCGCTGTGCCTGGGGCCCGGCGATGTGGCGCGACTGGCCGAGGGCGCCGAGACGGTATGGACAGTGACCGAGACGTTGCGGAAGGTCTACCTGACGTAGTCAGAGGTTGTCGCGCAGGAAGGCGATGTCGTCGCGCCGGCCCTCGTCGGCCGTTTCGCAGACCACTGGGGCGTCAGCGGCCCTGACCACCGCCAGCAGCAACTGCGGGTCGATCTTTCCGGCGCCGAAATTCGCATGGCGGTCGGCCCCGGAGCCGGCGGCATCGCGAGAGTCGTTGCAGTGCACCAGATCAATGCGCCCGGTGATGGCCCTGATGCGCTCGACGGCGTCGATCAGCTCCTCGCCGGCCGCCCAGGCGTGGCAGGTGTCCAGGCAGAATCCGATGCCCATATCCCCGATGCGGTCCCACAACCGGCCGATGGTGTCGAAGTGCCGTGCCATCGCATGGTTGCCGCCCGCGGTGTTCTCCAAATAGACCGGCACCTCGGTGTTGAGTGCTTGCAGCGCCTTCACCCAGCGATCGAAACCGGCCTCGACATCCTGATCGTCGGCGTGGCCGCCGTGCACGATCACCGCGGTGGCGTTCACCTCAGCGGCCGCGTCGCAGGTGTCCTGCAGGATCTTGCGCGACGGGATGCGGATGCGGTTGTTGGCCGAGGCCACGTTGATCAGGTACGGGGCGTGCACATAGATCGGGATGGGCGAACGCTTCAGCAGATCGGCGTCGGCGCGCGGCGGGGGCTTCTTCCAACTCTGCGGATCGCCGAGGAAGAACTGCACCAGGTCGGCTTCGTCGTCGAGCGCGCCCTGCAACGGATTGTCCGAGCGCACATGCGAACCGATCAGCACGATCGCCAGTCTAGGCGGGCGGCGTCGCCGAGTGTGAAGCCATCTTCACGCCGGCGCCCGAGCGTGAAAATAAATTCACACTGGAGGAGGCGCGCACGATCGCGCACGATGAAGATGCCGGAATGAGAAAAGCCCCGCCGAAGCGGGGCTTTTCTCATCTTGACTACCGGTAGTCGGAGTAGCCGTAATCGTCCAGAGGCACTGCGACTCCACTGGCCTGGCCGAAGTCCGGGCTGTAGTACTGATCCTCGTAAGACGGGATCGTGTACGCCGCGGCCCGGGCCTCCTCGGTGGGCTGCACCTGGATGTTGCGGTACCGGTTGATGCCGGTGCCGGCCGGGATCAGCTTGCCGATGATGACGTTCTCCTTCAGACCAAGGAGCTTGTCGCTGCGGCAGTTGATCGCCGCGTCGGTCAGCACCCGGGTGGTCTCCTGGAACGACGCCGCCGACAGCCACGAGTCGGTCGCCAGCGATGCCTTGGTGATGCCCATCAGCACTGGACGGCCGGCCGCCGGCTCGGCGCCTTCGGCGACGACACGACGGTTCGCCGACTCGAACTCGCCGCGCTCGGTCAGCGAGCCGGGCAGGAACTCCGTCGCACCCGAGTCGATGATCGTGACGCGCCGCAGCATCTGCCGGACGATGACCTCGATGTGCTTGTCGTGGATCGACACACCCTGCGCCCGGTAGACCTCCTGGACCTCCTTGACCAGGTGGACCTGAACCTCGCGCGGGCCGAGAACACGCAGCACCTCGTGCGGGTCGGCAGAGCCCTCCATGAGCTGCTGCCCAACAATGACGTGGTCGCCGTCGGCGAGCAGCCGCTCGGTCCCGTCCTCGTGCTTGAACACACGCAGACGCTGACGCTTGGAGAGCTTGTCGTAAACGACCTCCTCGCTCCCGTCGTCGGGAACGATGGTGATCTTGTAGAACTTGTCGGTCTCCTCCAGCCGGACCCGTCCCGCCACGTCGGCGATCGGAGCGCGGTTGCGCGGGATGCGCGCCTCGAACAGCTCCTGCACACGGGGCAGACCGCCGACGATGTCGGCGCCGCCGGTGACACCGCCCTGGTGGAAGGTGCGCATGGTGAGCTGCGTGCCGGGCTCGCCGATGGACTGCGCGGCGACGATGCCGACAGCCTCACCGATGTCGACCAGCTTGCCAGTGGCCATCGAGCGGCCGTAGCACATCGCGCACACACCCGAGGCGCTGCCGCAGGTGAGCACCGAGCGAACCTTGACCTGGCTGATGCCGGCCTCGAGCAGTGCGTCGATCGCCGGATCGCCCAGGTCGTGACCGCGCTCGACGATCACGTTGCCCTTGGCGTCGACCGCGTCAGCGGCCAGCGTGCGGGCGTACGCCGAGGTCTCGACGAACGGATCGCGCAGCAGGGTGCCGTCGGCCTGACGCTCCGCGAGATCGACCAGGATGCCGCGCTCGGTGCCGCAGTCGTGCTCACGGACGATGACGTCCTGCGAGACGTCCACCAGACGACGGGTCAGGTAACCCGAGTCGGCGGTGCGAAGCGCGGTGTCCGCCAGGCCCTTTCGGGCGCCGTGGGTGTTGATGAAGTACTCCAGCACGGTCAGGCCCTCACGGAAGGAGGACTTGATCGGACGCGGGATGAACTCACCCTTCGGGTTGGTCACCAGGCCCTTCATGCCGGCCAGCGTGCGGGTCTGGGTGAAGTTACCGGTGGCGCCGGACTCCACGATCGTGATGATCGGGTTTCCGGGCGGGTAGTGCGCCCGCAGTGCCTCGCCGACCTCCTCGGTGGCGTCCTTCCACAACTCCACCAGAGCGTCGTTGCGCTCCTGCTTGTTCAGGGCGCCGCGCTGGTACTTCTTCTCGATCCCGTCGGCTTCCTTCTCGTACCGCTCGAGGATCTCCTGCTTCTCCGGCGGCACGATGACGTCCGCCATCGAGACCGTGACGCCCGAACGGGTCGCCCAGTGGAAGCCGGTGTCCTTGAGCTTGTCGACGGTCTGGGCCACCACGATCATCGGGTAGCGCTCGGCCAGATCGTTGATGATCCGGGCCTGAACCTTCTTGTGCATCTGCTCGTTGACGAACGGATATCCCTGCGGCAGAAGCTCGTTGAAGAGCACCCGGCCCAACGTGGTCTCGCAGATCCAGGCCATGCCCGGACGCCAGCCGTTCTCGCCGAACAGCTCGGTCTCCACCTCGTGCGGCGGACGCAGCTGATCCAGGCGGATCTTGATCTGCGCACGCACACTCAGCGAACCGCGGTCCATCGCCATGATGGCCTCGGCCGGCGAGCTGTACACGCCGAACTCCGGGGCGTCCTTGCCGGCCGGCACGTACTGACCCTCGGCACCCTCGATCAGGGTGGTCAGGTAGTACAGGCCGGTGACCATGTCCAGACGCGGCATGGCCAGCGGCTTGCCGGAGGCCGGCGACAGGATGTTGTTCGAGGACAGCATCAGGATGCGGGCCTCGGCCTGCGCCTCCGCGCTCAGCGGAAGGTGCACAGCCATCTGGTCGCCGTCGAAGTCGGCGTTGAAGGCCTCACACACCAGCGGGTGCAGCTGAATTGCCTTGCCCTCCACCAGCATCGGCTCGAAGGCCTGGATCCCCAGACGGTGCAGGGTTGGTGCACGGTTCAGCAGCACGGGATGCTCGGAGATGACCTCTTCGAGGACGTCCCACACCTGCGGACGCTGACGCTCCACCATCCGCTTGGCGCTCTTGATGTTCTGCGCATGGTTGAGATCGACCAGTCGCTTCATCACGAAGGGCTTGAACAGCTCCAGGGCCATCAGCTTGGGCAGACCGCACTGGTGCAGCTTGAGCTGCGGGCCGACCACGATGACCGAACGGCCCGAGTAGTCGACGCGCTTGCCGAGCAGGTTCTGACGGAACCGACCCTGCTTGCCCTTGAGCAGATCGCTCAGCGACTTCAGCGGACGGTTGCCCGGTCCGGTGACCGGACGGCCGCGCCGGCCGTTGTCGAACAGTGCGTCCACCGACTCCTGAAGCATGCGCTTCTCGTTGTTGACGATGATCTCGGGCGCACCGAGGTCGATCAGTCGCTTCAACCGGTTGTTGCGGTTGATCACGCGGCGGTACAGGTCGTTGAGATCGGAGGTGGCGAACCGGCCACCGTCGAGCTGGACCATCGGACGCAGCTCCGGCGGGATCACCGGCACCGCGTCGAGAACCATGCCCATCGGGGAGTTGCCCGACTGCTGGAACGCCGCGACGACCTTGAGTCGCTTGAGCGCGCGCAGCTTCTTCTGACCCTTGCCGCTGCGGATGATCTCGCGCAGCGACTCGGCCTCGGCGTCGATGTCGAAGTTCTGGATCAGCTTCTGGATCGCCTCGGCGCCCATCGAGCCGGTGAAGTACTCGCCGTAGCGGTCGACGAGCTCGCGGTAGATACCCTCGTCGATGATCAGCTGCTTGACGGCCAGCTTGGTGAAGGTGGTCCAGATCTCGTCGAGCCGGTCGAGCTCACGCTGGGCACGGTCACGCAGCTGACGCATCTCGCGCTCGCCGCCGTCCTTGACCTTGCGCTTGACGTCGGACTTGGCGCCCTCGTCCTCGAGCTCCTTGAGGTCGGCCTCGAGCTTCTGGGCGCGGGCCTCCAGATCGAGGTCGCGCTGATTGGCGACCGCGCGCTTCTCGGACTCCATCTCGGCCTCGAGGGTGGAGAGCTCGTTGTGGCGCATCTCGTCGTCCACGGCGGTGATCACGTAGGCCGCGAAGTAGATGATCTTCTCGAGATCCTTGGGCGCCAGATCCAGCAGGTAGCCCAACCGCGACGGGACACCCTTGAAGTACCAGATGTGGGTGACCGGAGCGGCCAGTTCGATGTGGCCCATCCGCTCGCGACGCACCTTGGCGCGAGTGACCTCGACACCGCAGCGCTCGCAGATGATGCCCTTGAAGCGCACCCGCTTGTACTTGCCGCAGTAGCACTCCCAGTCACGAGTCGGTCCGAAGATCTTCTCGCAGAACAGGCCGTCCTTCTCAGGCTTGAGCGTGCGGTAGTTGATGGTCTCCGGCTTCTTGACCTCGCCGAAGGACCAGTTGCGGATGTCCTCCGCGGTGGCCAGGCCGATACGGAGCTCATCGAAGAAGTTGACGTCTAGCACGTAAACTCCCTTTCCCCTTGCGGGATAGAAAACCGGTAATGAGGGCTAGTTAAGCGAGGTCTTCGACCGACGCGGATTCGTTGCGCGACAAGTTGATTCCCAGGTTCGCGGCAGCGCGCTCCAGGTCCTCGTCGTCTCCGTCACGCATCTCGATCGCCGCGCCGTCGCTGGAGAGCACCTCGACGTTGAGGCACAGCGACTGCAGCTCCTTGAGCAACACCTTGAACGATTCCGGGATACCCGGCTCGGGGATGTTCTCGCCCTTCACGATGGCCTCGTAGACCTTGACCCGGCCGACGGTGTCGTCGGACTTGATGGTCAACAACTCCTGCAGCGTGTACGCAGCGCCATAGGCCTGCATGGCCCAGCACTCCATCTCGCCGAAACGCTGGCCGCCGAACTGCGCCTTACCGCCCAGCGGCTGCTGGGTGATCATCGAGTACGGACCGGTCGAGCGGGCGTGGATCTTGTCGTCCACCAGGTGGTGCAGCTTGAGCACGTACATGTAGCCCACCGTCACCGGGTACGGGAACGGTTCGCCGCTGCGGCCGTCGAACAGGTTGGCCTTGCCGTCCCCGTTGACCATGACCTCGCCGTCACGGTTGGCCAGCGTGGAGCCGAGCAGACCCTGCAGCTCCTCCTCGCGGGCGCCGTCGAACACCGGGGTCGACACGATGGTGTCGGCCGGCGCCTCCAGCAGATCCGCGGGCAGGTTCTTGGCCCACTCCGGACTTCCGTCCACCTTCCAGCCGGTCTTGGCGACCCACCCGAGGTGGGTCTCCAGGATCTGGCCGATGTTCATCCGTCGCGGAACACCGTGGGTGTTCAGGATGATGTCGACCGGGGTGCCGTCCGGCAGGAACGGCATGTCCTCCTGCGGCAGGATCTTGCCGATGACGCCCTTGTTGCCATGGCGGCCGGCCAGCTTGTCACCGTCGGAGATCTTGCGCTTCTGGGCCACGTAGACGCGGACCAGTTCGTTGACGCCGGCGGGCAGCTCGTCGTCGTCCTCGCGGGAGAACACCCGGATGCCGATGACCTTGCCGGACTCGCCGTGCGGCACCTTCAGCGAGGTGTCGCGGACCTCACGGGCCTTCTCACCGAAGATGGCACGCAGCAGACGCTCCTCCGGGGTCAACTCGGTCTCACCCTTCGGGGTGACCTTGCCGACCAGGATGTCGCCGTCGCGGACCTCCGCACCGATGCGCACGATGCCGCGCTCGTCGAGATCGGCGAGCACCTCCTCGGAGACGTTCGGGATGTCCCGGGTGATCTCCTCGGCACCGAGCTTGGTGTCGCGGGCGTCGATCTCGTGCTCTTCGATGTGAATCGAGGTGAGCACGTCCTCCTCAACCAGACGGCTGGAGAGGATGATCGCGTCCTCGTAGTTGTGACCCTCCCACGGCATGACGGCCACGAGCAGGTTCTTGCCCAGTGCCATCTCACCGTTCTCGGTGCACGGACCGTCGGCGATCACCTGGCCGGACTCGACCCGCTGTCCGGAGTCGACGATCGGCTTCTGGTTGGCGCAGGTGCCGTGGTTGGAGCGGTTGAACTTGCGCAGCTTGTAGGTGAAGCGGCTGCCGTCATCGGCCATCACGGTGATGTAGTCGGCCGAAACCTCTTCCACCACACCGGCCTTGTCCGCGACGACGACGTCACCGGCGTCGATCGCGGCACGCAGTTCCATGCCGGTGCCGACGAACGGTGCCTCGCTGCGAACCAGCGGAACCGCCTGGCGCTGCATGTTGGCACCCATCAGGGCGCGGTTGGCGTCGTCGTGCTCGAGGAACGGGATCATGGCCGTGGCCACCGACACCATCTGGCGCGGCGAGACGTCCATGTAGTCGACCTCGTTGGCCGTGATGACCTCGACCTCGCCACCCTTGCGGCGGACCAGGACGCGCTCCTCGAGGAACTTGCCCTTGGCGTCGGTCGGCGAGTTGGCCTGTGCCACGACGTGGCGGTCCTCCTCGTCGGCGGTCAGGTAGTCGATGTCGTCGGTGACGACACCGTTGACCACCTTGCGGTACGGCGTCTCGATGAAGCCGAACGGGTTGACCCGCGCGTACACCGACAGCGAACCGATCAGGCCGATGTTCGGGCCCTCGGGGGTCTCGATCGGGCACATCCGGCCGTAGTGGCTGGAGTGCACGTCGCGGACCTCGAGGCCGGCACGCTCACGGGACAGACCGCCGGGGCCCAGCGCCGAGAGACGACGCTTGTGGGTCAGACCCGACAGCGGGTTGTTCTGGTCCATGAACTGCGAGAGCTGGCTGGTGCCGAAGAACTCCTTGATCGCCGCCACGACGGGACGGATGTTGATCAGGGTCTGCGGCGTGATGGCCTCGACGTCCTGGGTGGTCATCCGCTCGCGCACGACGCGCTCCATGCGGCTCAAGCCGACCCGGATCTGATTCTGGATCAGCTCGCCCACGGTACGCAGACGACGGTTGCCGAAGTGGTCGATGTCGTCGACCTCGACCGGCACCTCGACGCCGCCGGGAACCGTCATGGTCTCAGCCAGGCCGGTCTCCGAGGCCAGGTGCAGACGCGCCAGGTACTCGATCGTCGCGACGATGTCCTCTTCGGTCAGCGTCGAGTTGGTGATCGGCTTACCGGCGTTGACACCCAGCTTCTTGTTGAGCTTGTAACGACCCACCCGCGCCAGGTCGTAGCGCTTCTCCTTGAAGAACAGGTTCTCCAGCAGGGTCTGCGCGGACTCCTTGGTCGGCGGCTCGCCCGGGCGCAGCTTGCGGTAGATGTCCAGCAGAGCCTCGTCGGTGCCGGCGGTGTTGTCCTTCTCCAGCGTCGACATCATGATCTCGGAGAAGCCGAAGCGCTCCCGGATCTGCTCGTTGGTCCAGCCGAGCGCCTTGAGCAGCACGGTGACCGGCTGACGGCGCTTGCGGTCGATGCGCACCCCGACGGTGTCGCGCTTGTCGACGTCGAACTCCAGCCACGCACCGCGGCCGGGGATCACCTTGACGCTGTGCAGCGTCTTCTCGGTGGACTTGTCGATGGACTCGTCGAAGTAGACACCCGGCGAACGGACCAGCTGGCTGACCACCACGCGCTCGGTGCCGTTGATGATGAAGGTGCCCTTTTCGGTCATCATCGGGAAGTCACCCATGAAGACCGTCTGGCTCTTGATCTCGCCGGTGTTGTTGTTGATGAACTCGGCCGTGACGAACAGCGGGGCCGCGTACGTCATGTCCTTGTCTTTGCACTCGTCGACCGGCGCCTTGACCTCATCGAAGCGCGGGTCGGAGAAGCTCAGCGACATGGAGCCGGAGAAGTCCTCGATCGGGGACAGCTCGGCGAGCACCTCTTCAAGGCCGCCGACCGGGCTCGGATCGCCCGCCGCGATGGCCTTCTGGCGCCACTGCGGGTCACCGATCAGCCACTTGAAGGAATCGGTCTGCACGTCGAGCAGACCGGGCACCTCCAGCGGCTCGCGCAGCTTGGCGAATGAGACTCGGGCCGGCGCTCCCGGAACCGGGTTAGAAGAAGTAGTGGTCTTGCTCTGGCTAGAGACTGCCAAGATGCATCCTTCCAGCACCAATGCGAACTACTCGGTGTTCCGGCCGCGCCGGGACCTTTCGTCGCTGATCTTCGTAGGTTCGCGATGGCGTTCGCCTGTCCGGATCTCACCGACGCAGACAACACGTGCAGGGCTCTGAGCTGCTGAAACAGACTCAGACCTGGACGGCGATGTCAAGGTACGGGTGAAGGTGGGCAGGCGGCGACCAGCGCAACGTCCAAGATTACCGCACCCGGGCGCCAACCTCAAACGGCGCCTGCCGGAGCGACTGCCCGGGCACGCATGTTGGAAAATAGATTGGACCGTCGATGCCCTTCCGTCAAGCGTTTTCGCCGTGTTTGTGGGGATGAATCCGCGAGCGGTCCCTAGACCGCGGTCGGGTACTGCTGAGTACGGAAGATCGGTCCCCACACGCCCAACTGCTTGGCGCGCGACACCAGGGCGGTGTACTCGGCGTCGGAGACGAACTGGTCGCGGGTCAGGATGTAGCCGCTGTAGCCGGAGGGGTCACCGACGATCGCCCAGCTGTAATCGGGCGCGTAGTCCAGGATCCAGTAGTTACCCGGTTCGGCTGCGCTCGGCTGAGCGAAGAAGAAGCCCACGTCAAGCCGGGTATTGGCGTCATTGACCGGAACCGCGGATCCGACGATGTTGACCGCCGGGCCATTCGGGCCGAAGTACTGGCCTGAGTTCTCGACCTTGATCGAGCCGTCCGGGTTGAGGCTGTAGGTCGCCGTGGTGTTCACCAGTCCGATGGAGAAGAACTGCCGGGCGCTGCCCTGCTCGTACCACTTACCCAGGTACTGGGCGACGTCCACCGGCGGCGGGGCCGGCAGCGTCGTCACTCCGGCCCGCCCCATGGTGATGGGGAGGTTGTAGCCGGCCGGGTTGTACGGGTCCGGCGCCGCATAGTCGGGACCGTAGATCCCGTAGAGCGGCTGCCCCCCGACCGCACCGTACGGAGTGTTGCCGGCGTAGATGTCGTTGACCCAGCCGGTGGCGAAGGTCTGCAGCGCGAGCTTGGCCCCAGGCGGGGACGGCTTGACGATGAGGTCACTGCCCAGCGTGCCCAGGAACCCCCACAGCGAGTCCCCGCCGATGACGTCGGTGTGCGAGCCGTTGTCGATCTGCACGCCGTTGAACCGGTCCGGGTAGTACTGGGTCATCAACTCGGTGGCGATGCCGTAGGCGTTCCACCGTTGCGGCGGCGCGGCGATCTGATAGCCCGGGATGTTCGCGGCGGCCAGGGTGGCCAGCGAATCGGTGAACAACGGGGCGCGGGAGACGCCGTCGAACATCACCACACCGAGCAGATCGGCGGCCGCGGGGTTGCCGCTCGCCGGGTCGGCGATCAGCGCGCCGACGGCGGTGGCGAAGTTTCCGCCCGCCGAGTGGCCGGTGAGGATGAAGTTCTCCGGCAGCACACCGGCGAAACCGGCGGCGTTGGCGCTGACGTTGAGCGCCGAACGGGACCCCTCGAACATGGTCGCGACCGCTTCCCGCATATCCGCCCCGCCGAGGTAGCAGCCCGGGCAGATCGGGGTGTCGAACCAGAAGATGTTCGGTGCCACCACGATGCTGTTGGTCTGCTGGGCGAGGGCCTGGGCGGTGTCGGCATACCAGCTCTTGAAGCCGAGGAAGCCGTGCTGGAGCCAGATGATGCCGTTGGGCGCCACCGTTCCGTCGGCCTGTGTCGGGAAGTACCAGTCAGCCGGGGCGGCGTAACCGTTTGGCCCACAAGGGATGTCGAGCACGGCGCTACCGGTGCGGACACCGGTGACACCGTTGCTGTAGGCGGGCTTGACGACCGGCACGCTGGGATCGAGTCCGTTGGATCCGGTGTTGACCGGAGCCGGGAAGGAGAATCCGAACAGCCCGCCGACGGCGTTGATCAGTCCCTCGATGATCTTGTCGCCGAGCGAGAGCTGATTGGCCACCGGGCTGGGCAGTGCGAGCGCGGCCGTCGGGCCCATGATGATCTGCTGATTGGCACCGGCATACAAGCCGAACATGGTGTCGCCGGCCGCCGGCGTGTAGCCGGCGTACATGTCGTTGATCCAGCCGGTGCTCAACGTGTAGGTGGCCGCGGTGTTCCCCGCCGGCACCCGCTGGGTGACCAGTTGCAGTACGGCATCGAAGAGCGGGTTGACGCCGAGCATCGAGTCGACGTGTGACCCGCCGGTCAGCACGACGCCGGCGAACTGGCCCGACAGCGCGCTGACGAGTGCGTTGGTGGTCATGCCGAAGGCGTTCCAGGTCTGGGCCGGGGCGGCGATCTGATAGATCGGCTTGCCGGCGGCCTTGAGGATGTTCACCTCATCGGTGAAGCTGCCGTCCAGCGCGCCATTGGAGACGCCGTCGAACATCACCACGCCGACCAGGTTGGCGTCCTGGGTGTCGGAGCCCTCACCGATGTAGTCGGAGGCCACCGCCGTGGCGAAACCACCGCCGGCGGAGTGCCCGGCGAGCGCGAACTTGCCCCTGAGTTCGTTCAGGTCGCCGGTGTACCCGGCCGCGACCGCGCTGTCGACGAGGGCGGTGCGGTTCGGGTCGAGGAACGCCGCCACCGCGGCCTGCTCGGTGGGGCCGCAGATCAGGCAGCCGCCCGAGAGGGTGAATGGGATCGACGACAGGGTCGGCGCCACCACGATGCTGTTGGTCTTCATGGCCAGGTCTTGGGCCAGTTCGGCGTAGAAGCTGTTGGTGGCAGCGAAGCCGTGCTGCAGCCAGATGACGCCCTGCGCCTGCACGGTGCCGTCGGCCTGAGTCGGGAAGTACCAGTCGGCCGGGACGGTGTTGCCGAACAGAGCACCAGGGATGTCCAGCCGGGAGTGGCCGATCTGAACGCCGGTCACGCCATTGGTGTATCCGGGCAACAGCGGCGGTTCCGCGGTTGCCGCCGCCTGCGCGCCGACTGCGGCCGCGGAGCGGACGCGGCGCTGGCCGGCAAGGGCATCCTGACCGGCCATGACGGCTGCCGGGGCGCCGCCCGAACCCCAGCCGACGGCCGACAGAACGGTCAGCAGCGCATCCGATGCCGGCGCCGGTGACGCGGCGGCTGCCACCGGCGAGGCAGGTGCCTGTTGCACGGTGGCGACGTTCTCCACGACGCCGCGGCGGAGCGTGCTGACCACCGTCAACCGGGTGGCGGCCTTGGCGACGGGAAGTTCGACCTGCGGTACCGGCGCCTCCGATGCCGCAACCGGGGCGGGTACGGGGATCTTCTGACGGGTGGAGGCGGCAGGTTCCCCTGTTGCGCGCCGGGGGGCCGCAGGCGCCGACGGGCCGGCGGTGCCTGCCCGAACCGCGCCGCGCCGGGTGCCGGCGGCGGTGCTGGAGCCGGCAGTGGCGGTGTTCGCCTGCTGACCGGTGTCGGTGTCGCCCGCGTCGGCGGTAGCGACCGCCGTCGCGCTCAGTAGAGCGCTTCCCACACCGACAAGAACTGCTCCGGTACCCAACAAGGCCCGTCGATCACCGATCACGCCATTCCCCTTCCGCGGCAACGGGCAAACGCTATCCCGATTGCCGACCGGGGAACAGAGTTAGCTGAAACCTGATGGCGCGCGTCAGGAATTCGTAAGGCGCTCTTACTCGGGGAAGCTGTGCGTCGGCAGCTTGTGGGTGCCCTCGAGGTCGTCGAGGATCACTTCCTGCGCCTTGGGCGGCAGGGTGTGCAGGATCTCACGCACCCGCGCCTGGCGGCGGCCGACGGCCTGCCGCACCGGCATGCCCGGTGTGGTCTGGAGCTGCGGGGGCACGCCCTCGATCTCCTCCAGGCCGCCGTCGGTCTGGCCGGCCTCCATGGCCGCCGCCTCGGCGGCCGCAGTGGCCTCGTCCTTCTCCTCGGACATGCCGATGGGGCCGATGCGCCGGCCGTTGAGGAACTGCTTGACGGCCGGCTCATCGCTGGTGAGCAGGACCTCGCGGGGGCCGAACATGACCAAGTGCTTGCGGTACAGCATCCCGATGTTGTCGGGCACGGTCCGCACGATGTTGATGTTGTGCGTCACGATGAGGATCGTGGCGTCGATCTGGGCGTTGATGTCGATGAGCAGCTGGCTCAGGTAGGCGGTGCGCACCGGGTCCAGTCCGGAGTCCGGCTCGTCGACGAGGATGATCTTCGGATCCAGCACCAGCGAACGGGCCAGCCCGGCACGCTTCTTCATACCGCCGGAGATCTCGCCGGGGAACTTGTTCTCGGCGCCCATCAGGCCGACCATCTCGAGCTTCTCCATGACGATGTCACGGATCTCGCTTTCCTTCTTCTTCGTGTGCTCACGCAACGGGAAGGCGGTGTTGTCGTAGATGTTCATCGACCCGAACAGGGCGCCGTCCTGGAACATCACGCCGAACAGGGTGCGGATCTCGTAGAGCTCCTTGGCGGAGCACTGGATGATGTCGGTGCCCTCGATCATGATCTTGCCGCGCTCGGGGCGCAGCAGACCGATCAGTGATTTGAGGAACACCGACTTGCCGGTGCCGGACGGGCCGAGGATGACGCTGACCTCGCCGGCCGGGATGTCCAGCGTGACGTCTTGCCAGATCGTCTGCGAGCCGAAGGACTTGGTCAGCCCCTCAACATGGATAGAAGTGCCCACGCGATTCCTTCCGGCCACACGATTTGTCCACGGGAATGTCACCTGTGGTTTCAGTCACCATAGCGCACACATGCTGGGCGTCAGTCAGGTTTGTCGATGAACGACAAATCCCCCGCGGAACGGCTGTTCCGCGGGGGATTTGCTGAGGTAGAAATTACTTGACGGTGACCTTGGCGCCGGCAGCCTCGAGCTTGCCCTTGGCGTCCTCGGCGGCGTCCTTCTTGACCTTCTCGAGGACCGGCTTCGGAGCGCCGTCGACCAGATCCTTGGCCTCCTTGAGGCCCAGGCCGGAGACGATCTCGCGAACGACCTTGATCACGCCGATCTTCTTGTCGCCGGCATCCTCGAGGATGACGTCGAACTCGTCCTGCTCCTCGGCGGCCTCGCCGCCACCGCCACCGCCGCCGCCGGCGACCGCCGCAACGGCGACCGGAGCGGCCGCAGTGACCTCGAAGACCTCTTCGAACTGCTTCACGAACTCGGACAGCTCGAGGAGGGTCATCTCCTTGAACGCGTCGAGCAATTCATCGGTGCTGAGCTTTGCCATGTTTGTTGCCTTTCTACGGACTTATTTCTGGATGTGCTTAAGCGGCGGTTTCGCCGGACTTCTTGTCCTGCAGAGCAGCGGCCAGGCGGGCCATCTGCGAAGCGGGAGCGGCGAACAGGCCGGCGGCCTTCGCCATGTTGCCCTTCATGGCGCCGGCCAGCTTGGCCAGCAGCACCTCACGGGACTCGAGATCAGCGATCTTCTCGACCTCGTTGACGGTCAGGGCGCGACCGTCCATGTAGCCGCCCTTGATGACGAGCGCCTTGTGATCCTTGGCGAACTTCTTGATCGCCTTGGCCGCGTCCACGGCCTCGCCGTTGACGAACGCGATCGCGGTCGGTCCGGCGAACATCTCGTCGAGACCCTCGACACCGGCCTCCGCCGCCGCACGCTTGACCAGCGTGTTCTTGGCGACGGTGTAGGTGGCCGTACCGGACAGCGACCGGCGCAGCTCGGCGAGGTTGGCCACGGACAGTCCGCGGTACTCGGTGACCAGAGTGGCCGTCGAGGACTTGAACTGCTCGGTGATCTCGGCGACCGCGGTGACCTTTTCAGCCTTGGCCATGCATTGCCTCCTGGAGTGGTTTGTCAACCGCAGCCAGGTCCGCAAAAACACGAACGCCCCGGCGCAGACGGCCGGGGCGCAGATAACCGCTGACACAGCGGCAGAGCCTCGTCCTCCTGCGTGGGCCGCCCGGGTGATCCCGGAACCTTCAACCGATTGCTCGGTGACCGACGGTCTTCGGTGGAACTCCGACAGAGTAGCCCGAGGTGCGCGATCAGCCCAAATCCGCCTGCTTCTGCCCGCGCTCTGCCCGCGAGCAGACGCAAACTCGCATGATTCGAGGCGTATCAATGCGAGTTTGCGTCTGCTGGACCTCAGGCAGCGCGGCTCAGTTGAACCCGGATGCGTTCACAGAGCCGTACCGGAGTGCGTCGCACATCGTCGGCGACGATGGGGATGACGATCCAGCCGGCATCCTGCACACCGGCGAACCGTGCCTTGTCGCGCAGCATCTCCATCCGCCCGGCATGCCATTCAACGCTGTCGTACTCGGCCGCCACCCGGGCGTCGGGCCACGCGAAGTCGACCCGCCAGCGCTCGTCGGCGCGGCCGCGGATCAGGTACTGCAACTCCGGGCGGGGCAGACCGTGGTCGAGCATCACCAGCCTGGCCTCGCTTTCCATCGCGGATTCGGCACGGCCGTCGACGAACGGCAGTAGGTTGCGCACTTTCACGATTCCCCGGCGTCCTCGCTGATTCTCAACCGCTTCGGCGAGGTCAGCCGGTGACGACCACCCCGACTGGAGTGCGGCGTCGAGGACGGCCAAAGCGCGCGGCCGCCGGACCACCCTCGCCATCTCGACTGCCGTCCAGGCAGGCGAAGTCGCCCGACGGCTCGAGATCAGTTGCAGCGGTGCACCTTTCCGCTGATGAACCACGAGGCCGGCAGTGGACCGCAGCCGAAACCCCGGGTCCAGGACGTGCACCGAATTGCTGCTCTCGAGACCGAACCCGTAGAGGTCGGCCGCGGTATTCATGCACGCGACGGCGTGTTCGCCGATCAGGAGGTCCAGCGCTCGCAGCTGGGTGAGCAGGTCGGGCTCGGTCGAGGAGTACACGCCTCTCCAGATCCGGACCAAGCCCCCCTTGCGCACCTGGCCATCCAGCTGCTGACGGGTCATCACGGTGAGCAGTTCGGCGGTGGTGGCCAACCCATTGCGGCAACGGATCAGTTCGACGGCGTCGCTGTGCACCGGACGAGCGTCCGCCGGACGTGCGGCTGCCGCTAGCCAGCATGGCGGGAGCCTGTGGAGACGCCCACGGGGACGGCCGAGCAGACGCAAACTCGCACGAACTGGGCCGGAAATGCGCGAGTTTGTGTCTGTTCGCGGGATGAGCGGTTAGGGATTGCGCAGCAGTGCCGCGGCGCCGACGAGACCGGCGTCGCCACCGAGCCGGGCCGGCACCACCCGCACATCCCTGATGAAGTCGAGCACCGCGTAGTCACGCAGTGCCGCGCCCAACGGGTCGAACAGCACCGCCCCGGCCTGCGCCACCCCGCCGCCGATGACCACGAGATCCAGGTCGCACACCGCGGCCACCGAGGCGATCATCGCGGCCAGCGCCCGGGCGCCTCGGCCGAAGGCCCGCACCGCCACGTCGTCCCCGGTCGCGGCGGCCTCAGCGAGTTCCCTGGCGTCCGCACCGGCCCAGCCGTGTTCGCGGGCCCAGGCCACCAGGTGCGGCCCGCTGGCGATCGCCTCCACGCAGCCTTGGGCTCCGCAACTGCACCGTGGCCCGTCCACCGCCACGATGGTGTGCCCGACGTGGCCGGCGTTGCCGGTGCGCCCGGTATACGGCCTGCCGTCGAGAACGAGTCCACCGCCGACGCCGGTGGAGACCACCATGCCGAGCATGAACGCCGCACCCTGCCCTGCGCCGCGCCAGTGTTCACCCAGCGCCATGCAGAGTCCGTCGCCGGCCAGTCGTACCGGCACGCCGGGCACCGCGACCGATGCCCGCTCGACCACCGGGAATCCGCGCCAGGCCGCGATGTTGACCGGGCTGATGGTTCCGTCCGGCAGGTGGATCGGACCGGCCGAGGAGATGCCGACGCCGCGGACCTCCCCGCCCGCCGCCGCCAGCGCGTCGGATGCCAGAGCGTCGGCGATCGTCCGCTCGGCGGCCGCCCACACCTCGTCGGGATCGGCACTGCGCGGAGTCGGTTGCCGATTCTGATGCAGCAGTTGGCCTTTCGCGTCGACGATCCCGGCGGCGATCTTGGTGCCGCCGATGTCGAGGGCAAGCGCGGGGGCTTGTTCGGCCATCAGTGTCTGTGGGTGTTGTCGGGCTGACGGGGATCGCCGGGATGCTCGTAGCCGGGGGCCAGCCACACCAGTTCGGCGCGACGCTGCTCGAGCCAGATCCGGAAAGCGCGCCGTCGGGCAGCGCCGCGCAGCACCCCGGCGACGGCAGACCCGTGCCGGCCCGGGTTTCGCCGGCGGTAATCGGCGACGCTCTCCTCGCTGACGTCGATGTCCTCAGTCACCCGGGCATAGACCGCACGCGCCAGCGGGTCGGTGAGCACAGCTCCGGCGATGCTGCCGATCTCCAGCCGAGCGGTCAGGTCGGGCAGCAATTCCTCCACACCCGGGGCGCCATCGGGCGAAACGCGGAGGGCCGATGCCTGATGGGCGATCACCCGTTCGGTCACCAGCAGTTGAACCAACCAGCGCCGCAGTTGCCGGCCCTCGCTGGTGCCGGGACGGGGCAGGGCCGCGGTCTGCGGCGAGCTGCGCAACACCCGCTCGCGGTCGTCGACCTCAGCGACCGCCACGGGGGCGCCGTCCACCGTCGCGGCGACGCTCATCGGACCGTCACCGCCACCGCCGGGGTGTAGAGCAACCGGCCCGCGCAGCCGATCCGGATCAGCGCCCACCACTGACCGGGGGTCAGCCACGGGGGCGGCGTCACGTCGAAGCCGAGTTCGACCGTCGCCCCGGCGGGCAGCACCGCGCCCCGGGCGGCCGGGCCGATCCACTCCCAGGTGCCCCACGGGCTGATCAAGTGTGCTTCCAGGGCCAGATCCGCATGGGCCCCGCCGGCGACGGCGACCGTCAGCCGGGCGGTCTCGCCGCGGGCGACGACGATGTCGGCGGGCTCGGCGACCAACCGCACCAGTTCCGGTTCGGCCGATCCGACGCTGATGACGCAGACGTCCTCGACCGTCTGCTGCCAGGCCGGCGGCACCTCCCCGTCCAGTCTGAGCTGTGCCCGAACCGGGTAGAGCCCGGGCTCGGCGTCGCCGGGCACCGTGACGAGCAGTTCCGACTCCCGATGCCCACGGGCGGGCAGCGAGTAGGTGCGATGACCGAACATCCGGGCCGACGGGTCGGCCCAGCCGGGCGGGTACTGCACCCGGACCTCGGCGTCGAGTCCGGTGTCGCTGCAGTCGCTGGCGACGGTCAGCTTCAGCCGCACCGTCTCGCCCGGTTCGGCGATGACGGACTGCGGGTGCAGGTGGGCGACGGCGGGCAGTCCGCCGAGCGGGGCGGGGCCGCGGTTGTGCAGCCAGTAACGCGCGTAAAGCGGTTGCGCCGCTTCGGCATCCGGAGCCAGCACGGCGTTCTCAGCATCGATCACCGGCGGCACCTCGAGGCGCGCGGACAGGGTGGCGATCTGATAGCCGTGCATCCGGAGCGGATCCCCGCTGGGCCGCCCGGACTTGGGACGAACGTTCTCCAGCAGATCGGCCGGCGCGAGCTCTCCGACGCCGCCGAGCGGACTGTCGATCTGCACCTCGACCGACGCGCCGGTGATCTCGACGAGCCGGATCGTGACCGCCCCGGGGTCCACGGCGGCCGGACTCCCGATGGCGGTGGGATTGCCGGCGGCCTTGAGCGCCCCCAGTTGCACCGCTCCGGCGGGCTCGACGGTCAACAGCGATCCATCCGCCGGCAGCCGGGCGTGGCCCTGGTCGGTCACGACCGGAATCAGCGGATGGTTGAACTCCGCACTGCGGCTGGGCATTCCGGCGGCACGCCAGTCCCCCGCTCCGGAGACGAGCGCGAAGTCGAAGGTGTGGCTCCAGTGCTGCAACTGGAAATTGGACCCGTCCGGGGCCTTGCGGGCCGGCGGGTCGATCCAGGTCCCCGACGGCCACCCGGTGCAGGACCGCATCAGCGAGGCATGCAGAGTCCCGTCGCGTTCGACGGCGAATCCCGGCACCCCGCGGTTGATCAGCGCGACGGTTCGCGACTCGAATACGCCACAGTCGACCGGCACATCCTGCTCGACGGTGATCTCTGCGTCACCGAGGTCGTCGACCAGCGCGTCCACGGCTCCGTCACCGGCGACGATGAGCACCGGCAACGCCGATGCCCCGCGCAGGTCGGCGTCGGGCTGCCACACCTCGCCGAGGCTGCGCTCGGCCGGCACGAACACCCGGGCAGAACCGTTCTCGGCGAGCTGCCGCTTGAGTTCGATGCCGAAGCGCGGGTCGGCGGCGGCCAGCACCTCGGCGGTGAACGGGTTGTCGTCGGGGCCGCCGAGTGCGATCCGGGCGTCGGGCAGGTTGGAGTCGACCTCAAGGTGCCCATAGCGGGTGTGCCCCGCGGTGCTGCAGGTGGCGGTCACTCCGGCGCGCACCAGGGCGACCATCAGGTCGCGGGCCGCACCTGTCCCCGCTTCAGCGGGTGCGACGACCTCGGCGACCGATACCGCGCGGGTCTGCCCGCCGACGCTGATGCGGGCGGCCGAGGACAGCCCGAACCAACCGTGCGCCGGATTGTCCAGGGTCCACGGGTGGTGCGCGGTGTCCATCGCCTTTTCGGGCGCACCGTCCACACCGGAATCGTGGTCGTGCAGCAGGCCGAAGCCGCGGCCGATCACGGCGTCGCCGACCTCGCTGACCGGCAGTGCACCGGGAACCGGGCAGGGCCAGCGCAGCCGCACCAGCCGGTCGGCGCCGGTGAATTCGTCGATCGTGGTGCGGCAGTCCAGCCGGTCCAGCCCGTGCCACAGGGTCAGGGTCTGGGTGTAGCGCAGCAGTCCGCCGATGGCGCCCTCGATCACCAGTCGCTCACCGAGCGCACTGCGGTAGGCCCGCACCTGTGCGGGGGCGGCCGACGAGCACTGCACCGGCCCGCTGGGCAGCAGGTGCCACGGCCCCTCACCGGCCTCCGGATGGGCGGGATATTCGTCATAGACGGCCAACTCATTGCCCACCGCACCGGAGGCGATCAGCTCGCGTCCGGACGCCAGTTCCACCAGCGAGGCCACCGCGCCGCCGCGGGCCGGGTCCACCCGCACCCGTAGGTGTTCGTTGCCGATACTGACGCCGTCGGCCGGCTCCCAGCCGGCGGACTCAGAGTCGGCCTCGAGGATCCGGTAGCTGCGCCAGCCCAGCGACCCGACCCCGTCAGCGCGCCACATCAGCGTGTGCCCGCCGTCCTCCACCAGGGTGGGCAGCATCGCGCCGGTGGCGTCGAACACCTGCGCCGCCGGACCCACCGGTTCGACGAGATGGACGGTGACGATGTCGGTCCGGCTGTGTGCCAGCGGGTTCCACACGACCACGGACCGGGGCGCCCCGGCGACGGCCGAGGACAACACCCGCAGGGCGCCGGTCCGGGCGGCGCGACCCAACTCCCAGGCGTCACGCCAGCCGGTCAACAGGTCGAGGTAGACCTGATCGGACTCCGAGCCGGTGATGGCGTCGTGGTGGGCCCCCCAGGCCAGTTGCACCCAGGACTTGGCCAAGGCGGCCTCCGGGTAGCGCGCCCCGCCCAGCAGGGCGGCGAACACAGCGAACCGTTCGGCGCCCAGCACCGCGTCCTCCGCGGCCCGGTTGGCCTGCTTGGTGTCGATGTAGGAGACGTCCTTGCCGGTGTAGATCGGGTTCATGTCGCGGGTCTGCGGCGAGGGCACCGCGCCGCGCTCGTCGAGTTCTGCCCGCACCGCGGCGAAGAAGTCCGACGGCACCGCGCAGACGAATCGCGGCCAGATGTAGCGGGCGTTCCAGTCGCGGTGGATCTCGGTCACCCAGGTGTTGGGCGGGGTGTAGTCGGTGCCGACCGGCAGCAGCACGTTGCGGGTCAGCGCAACCGACTTGAGTTCGCTGAACAGCTTGAAGGTGGCCTCCTCGGCCTCGGCCAACGAGGTCGACGAATCCATCCACCAGCCGGCCGCGTAGTGGGCCGGCATGTAGTGGGTCAGCAGTCCGACGCCCGACGGCGAGATCCACTCGAACTCGCTACGAAACTGCATCCGGCGCGGGTCACCCGAGCCGGCCATCGGCCCCCACTGATGATGCGGACCCCGCGCCCACGAACTCGACGTCAGCCCCGCGTCGGCGGCCATCCCGGGAAACTGCGGGTCATGGCCGAACACGTCGAGCTGCCAGGCGGTTTCGGGGTGCGCGCCGAGCACGTCGCGCTGAAAACCGATGCCGTGCACGAAGTTGCGGATCGAAGTCTCCGGTCCGGTGAGGTTGGTGTTGGGCTCGTTGTAGGTGCCGCCCATCACCTCGACCCGGCGCTCGGCGATGAACCGCAACAGATCGGCGCGGTCCTCGGGGTGGGCGTCGAAGTAGGGCTTGAGGTAGTCGACCTCGGCGAGCACGAACTTGTAGTCGGGGTCGCGGCGGGCCATCTCCAGGTGTGCCGCGACCAACGCGAAGGCGTTGTTCTGCTTGCACTGTCCGGGCGGGTCCTCGGTCCACAGACTGGTGTAGGCGCCCTGGGTGTTCCACCACACCGGGTCGTAGTGGAAGTGGCTGATCATGTGCATGGTCCAGCCGGGCTCGGCCACGATGAATTCGAACGGCGTTTCCGAGTCGCCGGCGACCACGGTCGCCGCGCGACGCTCGCCCGGCCGGGCGCCCTCGGTGAGAACCGGGACCTCGAGGACCCCGTCCCCGGGCACGGCCAGTACCTCGCCGACCGTCGTCAGCCCGCGACCGCGAACCGTCACCACGGTGGTCTCGATCGCACCCGTGTAGGCGATCCGGACGACCTGCGCGGGGGCGTCCTCGGATCCGACGAACAACTCGCATGCCTCGGCGGCGGTCACGTGCACCCAGCAAATCTACCCGCGGAATCCGGCGCCGACCGGAGTCGCGAAATTACAGTCGTGCTGCGCAGATTTGGCAGACTGCCAAGAATGAGTTCGACCAAACCTGGGAACGCCCACCGCGAGGTCGCCAAGCTGGACCGGGTTCCGCTCCCGTTCGAGGCGGCCCGGATGGGCGTGACGGGCTGGCAGATCACCCGCGCCGGTCTGCGCGTGCTGCCCACCCTGCCCGGCAAGGGCAGGTGGGAGGACAAGGTGATCAAGCAGATCCCCAAGACCTTCGCCGACCTCGGCCCGACCTACGTCAAGTTCGGCCAGATCATCGCCTCCTCCCCCGGCGCCTTCGGAGAACCGCTGAGCCGTGAGTTCCGCAGCCTGCTCGACGCGGTTCCGCCGGCCGACACCACCGCGGTGCACCGGCTGTTCAAGGAGGAACTCGGCGCGGACCCGGCCGATCTGTTCGCGCATTTCGAGGATGAGCCGTTCGCGTCGGCGTCGATCGCCCAGGTGCACTTCGCCACCCTGCACACCGGCGAGGAGGTGGTGGTCAAGATCCAGCGGCCCGGCATCCGCCGTCGGGTTGCCGCCGACCTGCAGATCCTCAAGCGCTTCGCCCAGGTCGTGGAACTGGCCAAGCTGGGCCGGCGGCTTTCGGCACAGGACGTGGTGGCCGACTTCGCCGACAATCTGGCCGAGGAACTGGACTTCCGCATCGAGGCGCAGTCGATGGAGGCCTGGGTGTCCGGGCTGCACGGGTCGGCGCTGGGTCGCAATATCAAAGTGCCGCAGGTGCATTGGGAGTTCACCAGTGAGCGGGTGCTGACCATGGAGCGGGTGCACGGGGTCCGCATTGACGACGTCAAAGCCATCCGCAAGAAGGGCTTCGACGGCACCGAACTGGTGAAGGCGTTGCTGTTCAGCACCTTTGAGGGCGGGTTGCGGCACGGCCTGTTCCACGGCGACCTGCACGCCGGCAACCTGCTGGTCGACGACGACGGGCGGATCGTGTTCCTGGACTTCGGGATCATGGGCCGGATCGACCCGCGCACCCGCTGGTTGCTGCGCGAGCTGATCTATGCACTGCTGGTCAAGAAGGACCACGCCGCCGCCGGCAAGATCGTGGTGCTGCTCGGCGCGGTCGGCACGGTCAAGCCGGAGGCGCAGGCGGCCAAGGACCTGGAGGCGTTCGCCGCACCGCTGACACTGAAGACCCTCGGCGACATGTCCTATGCCGACATCGGCAAGCAGCTGTCCACCTTGGCCGACGCCTATGACGTCAAGCTGCCTCGCGAATTGGTCCTGATCGGTAAGCAGTTCCTCTACGTTGAGCGCTACATGAAGCTGCTGGCTCCCAACTGGCAGATGATGAACGACCCCCAGTTCTCCGGCTATTTCGCCAACTTCATGGTGGAAGTCAGCCGGGAGCACCAGAACGACGTGGAGGCCTGATGGAGATCCGTTCCGGTTACGCGCATCACGGCGATATCGAGCTGCACTACGAGGATCTCGGCGATATCAACGATCCCCCGGTGCTGCTGATCATGGGTCTGGGCGCCCAGCTGGTGCTCTGGCACGACGAGTTCTGCCAGAAGCTGGTCGATCTCGGCTACCGGGTGATCCGCTACGACAACCGCGATGTCGGCCTGTCCAGCAAGCTGCACGACCAGCGCCATGACGGGCCACTGGCCCCGAAACTGCTTCGCGCCCTGGTCGGTCTGCCCAGCAAGAGCGTCTACCGCCTCAAGGACATGGCCGAGGATGCCGCCGCACTGCTGGACCACCTGGGCATCGAGCGGGCGCATGTCGTCGGCGCGTCGATGGGCGGGATGATCGCGCAGATCTTCGCCGCACGATTCCCGCAGCGCACCGGCGGCCTGGGCATCATCTTCTCGTCGAACAACTCGGCGCTGTTGCCGCCACCGGCACCCAAGGCGCTGATGTGCCTGATCAAGGGGCCGGCGCCGGACGCCCCCCGCGAGGAGATCGTGCAGAACTCGATGCGGGTGTCCCGGGTCATCGGCAGCCCCGGGTACCCGAGGACCGAGGAACAGTTGCGCGAAAACGCCGAGGAGGCCTACGAGCGGGCCTACTACCCGCAGGGGATCGCCCGGCATTTCGACGCGGCGCTGAGCAGTGGCAGCCTCCGTCGCTACGACGTGAAGATCACCGCACCGACCGTGGTCATCCACGGCAAGGAGGACATCCTGATGCGGCCCTCCGGCGGCAGGGCGATCGCCTCGGCGATCCCCGGCGCCCGACTGGTGCTGTTCGACGGCATGGCCCATGACCTGCCCGAGGCGCTTTTTGACCCGATCGTCAAAGAACTGCACACCACGTTTCAGCAGTTCGCGACCACTCGCTGACGACGCTCAATACCGGACTTTCGGTCCGACACGGCTAGGCTTGGGAAGCGCCTGCAGCAGACCGGGGGCAGGTATCGTCGACCCAAAGCTGCACCACAAGCCGGTTCCGTGGTGATTGTGCGAGTACACGGAGAGTGAAAGCCATCATGGCAAAGGCGACCAAAGCGGACGATATGCGTCCGCACTTCGAAGACATCCAGGCGCACTACGACCTGTCCGACGAGTTCTTCGGCCTGTTCCAGGACGAGACCCGCAAGTACAGCAGTGCCTATTTCACCGGACCGAACGTCACGTTGTCCGAGGCCCAGATCGCCGACGTCGATCTGAACCTGGACAAGCTGGATCTCAAGCCGGGCATGACACTGCTGGAGATCGGCTGCGGCTGGGGCCTGACCCTGCAGCGCGCCATGGAGAAGTACGACGTCAACGTGATCGGTCTGACGCTGTCGAACAACCAGAAGGCTTACTGCGACCAGTTGCTGGCCGGCATCGACAGCGAGCGCACCTTCGACGTCCGGCTGGAGGGCTGGGAGCAGTTCCACACCCCCGTCGACCGGATCGTCTCCATCGAGGCCTTCGAACACTTCGGCTTCGAGCGTTATGACGACTTCTTCAAGAACTGCTTCGACATCCTGCCCGATGACGGCCGGATGACCATCCAGAGCAGCGTGAGCTATCACCCGATGGACATGGCGGCCCGCGGCAAGAAGCTGACCTTCGAACTGGCCCGGTTCGCCCGGTTCATCTATACCGAGATCTTCCCGGGGGGCCGGCTGCCGTCGACGAAGATGATGGTCGAACTCGGCGAGAAGGCGGGTTTCGTTGTGCCCGAGACGATGTCGCTACGCAACCACTACATCAAGACCCTTGGGATGTGGGCGGCGGCGCTGGAGCGCAACAAGGATGCGGCCATCGCCATCACCGATGAGGAGAACTACAACCGGTACATGAAGTATCTGACCGGTTGCCAGTTCTACTTCCTCGACGAATGCCTCGACGTCAGCGTCGTGACCTATCTCAAGCCGGGTGCAGCCGCGGCCTGACCTCGCCGACAAACGAAAGAAGCCCCCACCACGCTTGCGCGTGCGGGGGCTTCTTTCGTTCGAGGATTCGCTTCGCTACTCCTCGGTGAAGTTGCGCGTCACCGACGGATCGACCGGGATGCCCGGACCCGTGGTGGTGGCGACAGTGACCTTCTTCAGGTAACGGCCCTTCGAGGACGACGGCTTGGCCCGCAGCACCTCGTCGAGCGCGGCGCCGTAGTTCTCGGCGAGCTGCTTCTCGTCGAAGGAGGCCTTACCGATGATGAAGTGCAGGTTGGACTGCTTGTCGACGCGGAAGTTGATCTTGCCGCCCTTGATGTCCTGCACGGCCTTGGCCACGTCCGGGGTCACGGTGCCGGTCTTGGGGTTCGGCATCAGACCACGCGGGCCCAGCACGCGGGCGATGCGGCCCACCTTGGCCATCTGGTCGGGGGTGGCGATCGCGGCGTCGAAGTCCAGGAAGCCGCCCTGGATCTTCTCGATCAGGTCGTCACTGCCGACCACGTCGGCGCCGGCGGCGAGGGCCTGCTCGGCCTTCTCGCCGACCGCGAACACCGCGACGCGGGCGGTCTTACCGGTGCCGTGCGGCAGGCTCACGGTGCCGCGGACCATCTGGTCGGCCTTGCGGGGGTCGACGCCGAGGCGGATCGCTACCTCAACGGTCGCGTTCTGCTTCTTCGAGGACGTCTCCTTGGCCAGCTTGGCGGCCTCCAGCGGCGTGTACAGCCGGGTCTTGTCGACCTTCTCGGAGGCTTCCTTGTAGGCCTTGCTGTTCTTGCTCATCATCTCTCCTTGTTGAGGTTGGAGTCCGTGGTCAGTCAGGCCGAAGCGGGCCCTTCCACGACTACTTCTACGTTGAGTGAGGAGTCATGCAGCCGTCTAGTCGGACAACGTCTGCGTGGTTCCTCACTCGGGGGGATTACTCGACCGTGATGCCCATCGACCGGGCGGTGCCGGCGATGATCTTGGCGGCCTGGTCGACGTCGTTGGCGTTGAGGTCGGCCTTCTTGAACTCGGCGATCTCGCGCACCTGGTCCCAGGTCACCTTGGCGACCTTGGTCTTGTGCGGCTCGGCGGAGCCCTTCTGCACGCCGGCGGCCTTGAGCAGCATCCGGGAGGCAGGCGGGGTCTTCAGCTCGAAGGTGAAGCTGCGGTCCTCGTAGACGGTGATCTCCACGGGGATGACGTTGCCGCGCTGGTTCTCCGTCGCGGCGTTGTACGCCTTGCAGAACTCCATGATGTTGACGCCGTGCTGACCGAGCGCGGGGCCGACCGGCGGTGCGGGGTTGGCCGCGCCGGCCTGGATCTGCAGCTTGATCTTGCCGGCGACCTTTTTCTTGGGAGCCATGGCTGTGGTGTTTCCTTTCTTGCGGGCTTACGCCCAAACTTCTTAGATCTTGGCGACCTGGTTGAAGGTCAGTTCGACGGGGGTTTCGCGGCCGAAGATGCTGACGAGCACCTTGAGCTTCTGCTGCTCGGCGTTGACCTCGCTGATCGAGGCGGGCAGGGTCGCGAACGGGCCGTCCATGACGGTCACCGACTCGCCGACCTCGAAGTCCACCAGGATCTCCGGACGCTCCAGGGTGGCCTGGTCGGACTTGCCGCCCTGCTGCGCCGTCTTGACGACCGGCTTGACGTTGCGGGGCAGCAGGAACTTCACCACGTCGTTGAGCGACAGCGCAGTGGGACGCGAGGTGGCGCCGACGAACCCGGTGACGCCGGGGGTGTTGCGCACCGTCGACCACGAGTCGTCGGTCAGATCCATGCGCACCAGGATGTAACCCGGCAGCACCTTGCGATTGACCTGCTTGCGCTGGCCGTTCTTGATCTCGGTGACCTCTTCGGTGGGCACCTCGACCTGGAAGATGTAGTCGCCGACGTCGAGGTTCTGCACGCGGGTCTCGAGGTTGGCCTTCACCTTGTTCTCGTAGCCGGCGTAGGAGTGGATGACGTACCAGTCGCCCGGCTTGCTGCGCAGTTCCTTCTTGAGCGCCTCAGCGGGGTCGAGTTCCTCTTCAGGCTCAGCCGCGGCCTGCTCGGCCTCAGCCTCGGGAGCGGCCACCGTCTCCTCGACGGTCTCGTCGAGCACGTCGACGGCGGCGTCACCCACGGGCACTTCGCCTTCGGGGGTAGTCACGGTAGTCAGTTCCTCTCTCAACAACTCAAAAGATCTCTAGCCGAACACCAGCAACACGAGCTTGGCCCAGCCCAGGTCAACCAGACCGATCAGCGTCACCATGAAAACCAGGAACGCGAGCACGACGGAGGTGTAGCTGACCATCTGCTTGCGGTTGGGCCAGATGACCTTGCGCAGCTCGGCGATGACCTGCTTGAGGTAGTTCAGGACGAAGAGGAACGGGTTGCGGGACGTCTCGCCGTCGGTCTTGGCCTTCTTGGCTTTCTTTCCGGCGGCGTCGACAGTCTCGAACTGCTCGGTGAGGGCTTCCTCTTCGACGTCCACCTCGGCCAGCGCGGTGCCACCGGTGCGCTTCGACCGTTTGCCGGTCGGACGCAGCGGCTGCGTCATCGCGCCGGTTTCGGCGGCGTCCTCGGCTGCGGCGTCTGCACTATCGAGCTCGTCGCTCACCGCATGCTCCTTACGTGTCCATCGGGCGTGTGCCCGCGAGTCTATTCAATTGAGCAGGGGCGACAGGACTTGAACCTGCAACCTGCGGTTTTGGAGACCGCTGCTCTGCCAGTTGAGCTACGCCCCTCGGTTTCGGTCCGGCTCCCCACATAATTCGCGCGCTACCCGACCGGCCGAACCGACGGACAGCGCGCTTTTACGTGGGAAAACCCGACGATCGAGTGTAGCGCGAGACCCGCCGGAGTTGCTAATCGCGCGCTAGTCGTGGACAACCGCCTAATCGCGCACTAATCGTGCACAACGGGCTTGCGCAGCACCTGACCGGTCTCCGGATCCCAGCCGGCCGAGATCGAGTTGTCACCCTCATGGCCCATCAGGGTGGTGAAGGCCTCCATGATGACCTCACCGTTCTTCTCGTCGGTCAGGACGTTGCGAGTGGTCACGATGTCGGCGCCGAACCGTTCGACGACCGAGTCGATGTGCATGGTGGCACGCAACACGTCACCCTCGACGATCGGCCTCAGGAACTTGAACTGCTGGTCCACCTGGACGATCTGCATGGTCTCGAAACCCACGTCGACGTGCTGAAAGAAGTGCCGTTGGGTCATCACGGCGATGATCGAAACGAACGTCAACGGCGCGACCAGTCCGTCGTAGCCGAGTTCGGCGGCCGCCGCCGGGTCGGCGCTGGCCGGATCGTGGGCCTTGACCGACTTCGCGAACTGACGGATCTGCTCGCGACCCACGACGAACGGCTCCGGGTACTCCCAGACCATCCCGCGGATGTCGGTTTTGAGGGCCATTACGCCAGCTTCGCGATCGCCACGGCGCGGCCGAAGATCTTCTTGCCCTCGTGGGTGGCGGTCAGCGCGATGGTGGCGGTCTTGTTCGCCTCGTCGACCGACTTGATCCGGCCGGTGAAGACGATGTTGGCCCCGACTCCGTCGTTCGGCACCGGGACGATGGCGGTGAAGCGCACGTTGTACTCGGTCACCGCTCCCGGGTCGCCGACCCATTCGCTGACGTAGCCGCCGCCGAGACCCATGGTCAGCATGCCGTGGGCGATGGCGGTGTCCAGACCGACCTGCTTGGCGATTTCGTCGTCCCAGTGAATCGGGTTGAGGTCGCCGGAGACGCCGGCGTAGTTCACCAGGTCAGCCCGGGTCAGGTTGATCAGCCTTTCCGGAAGTTCGTCGCCGACTTTGACCGAACTGAACTCACGCAGTGCCATCGTTGAAGCCACTCTCTCCGCTATCGTCACTCCGCCCGGCGAGCGTCGTGTAGTTCTCCTGGACTATGTCACCGTCCTGATTGGTGATGATGACCTTATTGACGATGATGTCCGTGCCGTGCGCCTGCCTGAGTTCGTGCACGTACACGTCGGCGAACAGCTTGTCGCCGACGGTGACCGGCTTCAGGAATTTCAGCACCTGATCGACGTGAACGATCTGCTTATCGTTGATCCCGATGTCGTTGGCGTCGAAGAACGCCCGCTGCGCGACGTAGCCGAAGACCGAGATGAAGGTCAGCGGCGACACCAGACCCTTGTAGCCGAGTTCCGCGGCCGCCTCGTCCTTGAAGTACGCGGTGTCAGTGTTCTGCACCGCGTTGGCGTACTCGCGAATCTTCTCGCGCTCAACCAGGTAATAGTCGGGGTGACGGTAATGCGTCCCGACGATCTTTTGGGAGAGAGCCACGAAGAACCGTTAGCGGGACTCTTTGTGCGGCTGATGCTTGCCGCAGTTCGGGCAGAACTTCTTCAGCTCAAGCCGATCAGGGTCATTGCGACGGTTCTTCTTGGTGATGTAGTTGCGGTGCTTGCACACCTCGCATGCCAAGGTGATCTTGGGCCGTACATCGGTACTGGAGGCCACGTCGACTTCTCACTTTCACGTTTTGTTCTGCGTAGCGGTGGGGGGGCTCGATCCCCCGACCTCACGATTATGAGTCGTGCGCTCTAACCAGCTGAGCTACACCGCCTTGCCGGTTACGCCGCTCGACTAATCCGGGCTGGCGTCCACCGAGCCCCCTAACGGAATCGAACCGTTGACCTTTTCCTTACCATGGAAACGCTCTGCCGACTGAGCTAAGGGGGCCTGACCCGCAGCGCAGTTAAGCGCCGTGGGCCGTGTAGAGGGTACAACTTGCGACAGGGCCGAGCCAAACCGCCTGTCGTTCTACCTCCTGGCGGCCACCGCCCGGGCCGGTTCGACCGCCTGACGGGACTGGCCGGCAGCGGCTTTCGGGGCCCTGGGGCCCGCCGCGGCAGCCCGCGCACCCCGGGACTTCGGCGCCGTGACCGCGCCGGCGGCCACTGTCCGAGCGGCCACTGGATGAGCGGCCGCGGCACCCCTTGCCGCACGCGGCCCGACAGCCGCCGACGGCAGCGGCGGAAGCGGTGGCAGGCCGATCCACACCGCCTGGGCCGAGACCCAGTTGTAGGCGATGTCGTAGAGGGCGGTGCCGTAGGCGGCGGTGGTCGCGAAGAAGTTCAGCGGGTCCTGCACCACACCGGCCAGGTAGTTGACCGTCGAGGCGACGATCGGCTGGATGCCCTGGAAGTAATTGATGTTGATCTGCGCGGCGATCGGAGCCCCGATGATCGGCAGGAAGTTGACGATGTAGGACACTCCCCCGACCGCGTACTGCACATACGGGGTGACGGAGTTGTAGATGTCCTGACCGATGCCGGCGAGCGCAACGGTATCGACGCGCACCGTCGGCAGCACCGGCGCTACCGGTGCGGGCTTGACGATCAGTGCGGGACCGAGCGCCACGGCGCCGGCCGCGGTGAGCGCCAGGCCATGGACCAGCAATGGACGGACGGAAACGCTCACGATGCCTCCTCGCTGTGCCCGGCTATGGGCTGCGTGGGGATGCTACTTGGCAGCGGCGGAGCGAGCCGACCTGGCCGACTTGTGGGCGCCGGCGGCCTTGGGGGTCGCCGCCGAACGGGCGGTGGCCGCGGCGCGCGGGGCCCGGGGGGCGCGCGACGTGACCGAAGCGGCAGCCCGGCCGGTCGCGGCCGCCGCGCTACGGGCGCCGGTGGCGGCCAGTGGCGGCGGGGCGGGGACCGGCGGGAACGGCGGCAGGCCGAAGAACGAGGCCTGCTGCGAGGCCCAGTTGTAGCCGGTGTAACCCAGCCAGCTGCCGTAGGTCGCGAGGTAGCCGACGAAGTTGAACGGGTTGGAGATGATGTCGGAGATCACGTAGACGGTGTTCGCGATCACCGGCTGGATCAGGCCGAAGTAGTTGATGCCGATCTGGTCGGCGATCGGCGGGCCGATGAACGGGACCAGGCCCACCCAGTACTGGGCGGAGCTCACGGAGTACTGCACGAACGTCGTGATCGAGTCGTAGATGTCGCGGCCGATGCCGGCCAGTTGGATCTCCTCGATGTGGACCGAGGGAAGCGAGACGGAGGGTTGTGCGGCCGTAAGCGCCGCAGGCGCGACCAGTGCCGGGCTCAGGGCGACTGCACCGGCCGTGGCCAGGGCCAGCCCGGGAACGAGCAGCGAACGAGTTGACATGCTCATTTTGCCTCCTGGCCTACGCACTTCCGTGACCGCGTCATCATGGCAGCACACTTCTGGGCACGCAAGGACCGCGCGGCCCGGCGGCCGTTAATGTTGAGCCATGGCCTCGGACGACCGTCTCTACTTCCGCCAGTTGCTCTCCGGACGTGACTTCGCCGTCGGGGATCCGATCGCCGCGCAGATGCGCAACTTCGCCTACCTCATCGGCGACCGGGAGACCGGTCACGCGGTGTTGGTCGATCCGGCCTACGCCGCCGGCGATCTGCTCGACACTCTTGAGTCCGACGGGATGAAGCTGTCCGGCGTGCTGGTCACCCACCACCACCCCGACCACATCGGCGGCTCGATGATGGGCTTCGAACTCAAGGGCCTGGCCGAGTTACTTGAACGGGTTAGCGTGCCGGTGCACGTCAATACCCATGAAGCTCAATGGGTTTCGCGTGTCACCGGGATCCCGATGAGCGATCTGACCACCCATGTGCACGGCGACAAGGTCGCGATCGGCGACATCGACATCGAACTGCTGCACACCCCCGGCCACACTCCGGGCAGCCAGTGCTTCCTGCTCGACGGCCGACTGGTGGCCGGCGACACGCTGTTCCTCGAGGGCTGTGGGCGCACCGACTTCCCGGGCGGTGACGTCGACGAGATGTTCCGCAGCCTGCAGCAGCTGGCGGCGCTGCGCGGTGACCCGACGGTGTTTCCCGGGCACTGGTACTCGTCTGACCCCAGCGCCAGCCTGTCGGAGGTCAAGCGCAGCAACTATGTCTACCGAGTGTCGAACCTGGAGCAGTGGCGCTCGCTGATGGGCGGCTGAACCCGTCTCAGCGACGGCGGCGGCGCAGCAGACTGAAGCCGAAGATGACGAACACCGATGCACTCGACGGCGTCACGATGGTGTAGCCGAGGTCGCGCATGATGCCGACCTCGACCGGGGTGATCACCCGCACGCCGAGGCCGTAGCCGTCCGAGGGGTCCATCAGATAGCCCGTCGTTCCGGCGGGCTTCACCGGTGTCGCGTTGAGGTGCGTCACCGAACTGCCCGACACCCAGGTTCCCGGGGTGTACAGCGGCACCGGTCCGCCGTACACCGCGACGGCGTTGGCGCCGTCGAAATACAGGCCGCTGCCGCCGCCGGTGAGGTTCGCGTTGTAGGCGGTGTTCCAGGTGTAGTCGGGGTTGATCACGGCGGCCCCGGTGGACGTCGACAGGAAGCTGTCGTAGGTCGTCCAGTTCGTGTCGATGCTGCCCGGGGAGCCGATGCCGCTCAGGAAGCCGAGCGAATGCATGATCTCGTGCATCGCCACCGACTGGAAGTCGTACTGGTTGCCCGGAACCGTGTCGCCGAGCGCCCACGGGTAGGCGAAGTTCCAGGTGAGCTGACTGTCCGAGGCCCCACCGTTGGCGTCGACCCCGGTGAGGATCTCGGTCTGAACCAAGGTTCCGTAGTACCCGGGGCTGGAGCTGGTGAAGTTGGTGAAACTGGACGCCAGGAAGTTCGAGCCCGGATTGTTCTGGCCGACCAGCGTGGTGGTCACGGTGACCGGGGCAGCGACGACGATGTAGGACGACAGCCGGGTCGCCGCAGTGTTCAGAGCGGCCATGTTGGCGGCGGTCCAGTACTGCGATCCGCTGCCATTGGCCCAGTCGAACGTCACCGCTGCCGGCGAGATGGTCACGGCCACAGGCACATTGACGGTGCCGCCGTAACCGTCTGCCACGGTGACGGTGAAGGTGTCGGTGGTGTCGGAATTGAACGCCGCGTTGTGCCGGGCCACCGCGGTCGGGGTGTAGGTGAAACTGCCGTTGGCGTTGATCACGACGGTGCCCTTGGCCGCCGTCGTGGACACGGTGTAGGTCAACGGGTCGCTGTCGGCGTCGGAGCCGATGACCGCGCCGGCCACCAGGCCGCTGGTCGCGTTCGGAGTGCCGGCGTTCTGTGTTGCGGTCGGGGCGACGTTGGCGCCGACGATCGCGGTGGTGATCGGCACCGCCAGCGAGCCGCCGTGGTCATCGGCGACGGTGACGGTGAACGTGTCGGATTTCGCAGAGGCGGTGGCGTCGAGTTTGGCCGCACCGTGCCGGGCCTGCGCGGTGGGCGTGTAGGTGAAGTCACCGGTGCCGGTGACCACGGCCGTGCCCTTGGAGGTGGTGGACCCGGTGTAGGTCAGCGGATCCCCGTCGGCGTCACTGCCGATGACGGCGCCGGTCACCACGCTGGTGGTCGGGTCCGGTGGGCCCACCGTCGTGGTGGCGGTCGGCACCTTGTTGATCGGGGTCACCGTCAGGTTCACCGTGCTGGTGCTGCTGTGCGGATCCCCACCGAGCAGACCGAAGGTCAGCAGGTTGATCAGACCCATCAGGCCGTGGAGGTGGAATCCGCTCCCGGCGTCGCTCACCCTGACCTGGAAGCTGTCGGTCAGGCCGTCGTGGGCCAGCACCGGATCCGGGGTGTAGACGAAGTGCCCGGTGCCGTCGAGGGTCACCTCGCCCTTGCCCGGGCCGGATGCGACCGCGTAGGTGAGGACGTCGCCGTCGGGGTCCACCGCGTTGACATCGCCGGTGATCGCCCCGGTGTCCGGCGACTGGGCGGCCTGGGTCGGGCTCTCGGCCGGGGCCTGATTGAAGAAGAACGACAGGATCGGGTTGGCCGAACCGGCCGACGCGGTCTTGGCCACCGTCGGTGTCGCGGCCGACTGGCCGGTGGAGACGGTCGCGGCCGCGGTGGCCACCCGGGATGCGGTGGGCCGGCGGGCGGCGGCGAGCACCACCCATCCGACCGGGGACGCCAACGGCGCCCCGTCGCCGGAGAGATCGGACAGCGGAACTGCGGCGGCCTGGAGCGTGGTGGCGCCGGCACTGGATTTCGCCGGCGCCGCAACGGGGGCCTCGGTCACCACGACGACCGCGGGAACGGCGGCCGTGGCAGCGGACGCCACGGCCTTCGTCGCCGGGGCGTTGCCGATCGGGCCAGATATCACCTGTACCCGATCGATGGCGGTCTGAGTGTTCGGCAACGCGGGCCCGGCCACCCGGGGAGCCGGGTCCGGCGCCGGGTTGGAGTTGTTGCGCTGCGCGCCAACGGTCTGCGGGGATGCCGCCTTCGTCTTCGCTGAGTGCCGTGACCGGGGAGACGGACTCGAGGTCGTCGTCTCCGATGCCGAACTCGCCGTCGATGTGCCGTCGGCCGGATCTGCCCACGCCGGTCCGGCGTAGCCGAGCGCCACGCCGGTGCCGATTCCCAGTGCGACGGCAAGTCCCCCGACCCTGCCTACGCAGGCTGACGCGCTGATCACCTGAGGAAGCCTAGACGCAGAAGCGGCGTGGTTGAAGTTTGCTGATCACACCTCGGTAACGTCATCGGCAAACCACGAGTTAGAGGGAGTACCAATGAGCGAGCGGGTCAGTTACCGCAAAGACGACCAGATCGCCGTGATCACCATGGACGACGGGAAGGTGAACGCCCTAGGCCCGGACATGCAGGCCGAGATCGGCGCCGCCCTCGACCGGGCCGAGGCCGATAACGCCGGCGCCGTGGTGCTGGCCGGCAACGACCGGGTGTTCAGCGGCGGGTTCGATCTCAAGGTGTTCCGCTCCGGGGACGTGCAAGCCTCGATCGACATGCTCAGGGGCGGCTTCGAACTGTCGCACCGGCTGTTGTCGTTCCCCAAGCCCGTCGTCGCCGCCTGCACCGGTCCGGCCATCGCCATGGGATCGTTCCTGGCCTGCAGCACCGATCACCGAATCGCCGCGCCCGCCTACACCTTTCAGGCCAACGAGGTCGCGATCGGGATGGTGCTGCCGTACGCGGCACTGGAGATCCTGAAGCTGCGCTTGACCCCGTCGGCCTACCAGCAAGCCGTCGGTCTGGCGAAGACGTTCTTCGGTGAGAGCGCATTGCGGGCCGGTTTCGTCGATGAGATCGACATGCCGGAGATGGTGCTCGAACGAGCCCAGCAAGCCGCCGGGGAGTTCGCCGCCACGCTGAACGCCAAGGCTCATCACGCCTGCAAGATGCGCGCCCGGCAGGAAACCCTCGACGCGATGCGCCACGCGATCGACAACGTGCACACCGAGTTCGCGGGCTAGACCCGATCGCGATGCGCTTCGCCGACCGGGTCGCCGTCGTCACCGGTGCCGGAGCGCCGGATGGAATCGGCGCAGCGGTGGCCCGTCGTCTGGTGGCCGAGGGCGCCCGGGTGGTTCTGGGCGCGACGTCGGACCGGGTGCACCAACGGGCCGCCGAGTTGGGCGCTGCCGCCGTCGGCGTAATAGCCGATCTCACCGTCGACGGCGGCGCCGAGGAATTGGTGGCCGCGGCGACCGACCGCTGGGGCCGGTTGGACATTCTGGTGAATAACGCTGGTATGACGTCGGTTTCGTCGGGCTGGGATGCCGACGGCGATGTCGCGGCGCTGTCGCTGGCGGACTGGGAGTCCGCGCTGGCCCGTAATCTCACCACCGCGTTCCTGATGTGCCGGGCCGTCGTGCCGGTGATGACGGCGGCGGGTTATGGCCGCATCGTCTCGGTGGGCTCGACCACCGG
>Ga0208694_1000410_pt1 | contig 64227 bp, 57 predicted proteins | sample AD_UKC078_MetaG_FD_184442 | JGI IMG/M metagenome (GOLD analysis project Ga0208694, IMG submission 184442) | Active sludge microbial communities of municipal wastewater-treating anaerobic digesters from USA - AD_UKC078_MetaG (SPAdes) (version 2) | ecosystem: Engineered > Bioreactor > Anaerobic >...
TTTGTGGTAACGGTTCACGTAATATTGCACCACTTCCATAGGCTCCAATTGCTCCAACCGAGCCTTCTTAGCTACCTTGTCTTCCCCTTCGTCAGCATCGTGCTCCAAGTGTCCCACATCAGTAATGTTGCGCACATAGCGTACTTTATACCCCAGGTGAGTAAGATAACGGAATAATATATCGAAAGTAATAGCCGGACGTGCGTGCCCCAAATGTGCATCGCCGTAAACGGTTGGTCCGCATACGTACATGCCTACGTGAGGTGCATGCAGCGGTATAAACTGTTCCTTTTTCCTGCTTAAGGTGTTGTAAATCGTCAGTTGGTGTTCCATAACGCTTTGATTTATTTTTAAGAACTACAAAGTTATAATAAATTGTTTATTTAGATGGACTTTACCCACTAAAAGATAACCATTTCATTGCTTTTCTGCCCGTAGAGTTGTATTTTTGTAGTGAGAAGAAAAGCGGCTAACCATGGTTGGACGACTGAACAACCATGGTGGGCATATCGGCTAACCTAGGTTGGTAAATCAGCTAACCAAGGTTAGCCGCTTATTTGATAAATGCCTTTGTGGGTGTTTGTCAGGCTTCGGAGAGCATACACCTTTGTATAAACTTTATAATGTAATAGGAATGGCAATTCATTTTGAATGGTACGAAACACCGGTGGCACCGCATCAGCCGGAAGAGAAGACGCTGCACGCGCGCATTAGTTTTAACGGGAAAACAGATACGGCTCAACTGCGGAAAAAAATACAGGAGCGCTGCACGCTGACGGAGACCGATGTAGTGGCAGTTCTCGATGCGTTGTCTCGCGTGATGGGCGAGGAGCTGGCAGATGGCCGGCAGGTGCACCTGGACGGGATAGGATATTTTCATCCTACGCTTACTTGCACGGAGATAATCAAGGAAGATACGAAGCAGAAGAATGCCAAGGTGCGTTTGAAAAGCATTAAATTCAGAGCCGATAAGAAGCTGAATAGCTCGGTTGGTGAGGTGAAGGTGCAGCATGTGAAGCACAACGAGCACTCTTCGCGATTGTCACCGGAAGAAATAGATAGGTATCTCACGGAGTACTTCAGTACGCATCGTTTCATGACCCGTGCCGATTTTCAGAAAGGCTGCGGCTTGCTTAGAAATACGGCAACGAATCATCTTCGCCGATTAATTGCTGAGGGTAAAATCAAGAACATCGGATTGCGCATGCAACCCATTTATGTGCCCCTGCCCGGATACTACGGGGTGGATGCCGAAAATGCCATTGATCAATGATCAAGTAAGCAGCATTTCCCATTCGCTGTCGGTCAGTGAATCGAGCGGGTTGTTGTCGGTGATGAACGACTCGGCCAGCTTCCTTTTTTCTGCCTGCAACTGCATCATCTTCTCTTCAATGCTGTCTTGGGTGATAAAACGATAGGCCATGACCTGCTTTTGTTGCCCGATGCGGTGTGCCCGCCCGATGGCTTGCATCTCCGCCGCCGGATTCCACCACGGGTCGATGATAAAGATATAGTCGGCTTGCGTGAGGTTTAGTCCCACGCCCCCCGCCTTGAGCGAAATCAGGAACGCCTGTATGTTTTCATCGTCCGTGAAGCGGGTAATTTCTTCTTCGCGGTTGGTGGTGCTGCCCGTGAGCATGGCATACTTCCATTTTCGTTTGGTAAATGCTTTGGCCACCAGTTCGAGGTGCTGTACGAAAGACGAGAAGATAAGAACCTTGTGGCCTTCACTTCGCAATGTTTCGAAGGTGCCGACAATCTCCTCCATCTTGCCCGACTCCTCGCGAAAGTCTTTCAGCGTCAATCTGGGGTGACAAGCCAGTTGGCGCAACCTCATGATGCCGTTGATGATGGTGAAATTTCTTTTTTCACTCTCAACCTCAAGTTCATGGAGCAAGATGCTACGCAAGCGGTTTCTTTCGTCCTTATAAAGTTCCTCCTGTTGTTCCGTCATGCCACAATAAAGAACCTCTTCGGTTAATGATGGTAATTCCGGAGCAACATCGGATTTGCTGCGGCGTAGAATAAAAGGTTCCAGCAACCGTTTCAGCTCATTTTCCTTCACTTCGTTACCTTGCCTGATGGGAAGAATAAAGTTCTTGGTGAAGTGCCTCTCACTGCCCAGTAAATCGGGTTGCAGGAAACAGAACTGCGCCCAAAGGTCTTTCAGTGAATTCTCTATTGGTGTGCCGGTAAGTACCAACCGGTTATTACCTTTCAATGTTACGGCTGCCTTGAAGGTGAATGAGTCGCTGTTTTTGATGCTCTGACTTTCATCCAGAATAACATACTCGAACACGTATTTGCTCAGCTCACTGATGTTGTTACGCATAATGCCGTAGCTGGTAAGCACTATGTGATACTGATTGAATTCTTTGGGCGTAATGCCCTTTTTACCTACGCCATTACCTTCATATTGTCCGATGGGCAGGTTGGTAAAGCGTTGCCCTTCTTTGGCCCAGTTGTGCAAAAGAGACGTAGGAACCACAATGAGTGAGGCATGTTTGGCTTTGGCGTTGTACACGTATTGCAGAAGCGCTAAAGTCTGAATGGTTTTGCCCAGTCCCATGTCATCGGCCAGGCAGCCGTTAAAACGGTGTTCGTAAAGATGTACCATCCATGACAATCCCGCTTGCTGGTAATGCCTTAACTGGGCGCGGAAGCCTTCGGGAGCATCTAATAAACGCTTGGGTTGATACGGCCCCGTCTTCTTCCCGTCTTCCGAAAAAGCCGATTGCACCAACCCCACGAGCGACCGTCTGACGCGAATCGTTTTGTCTTCCTTTACCGTGGCTGCTTGTAGCAAACCGCTGTACTTACTGAACCAGTCTTCGGGCAGCAGCATGATCTTCCCGCTGGGCAGCACAAACTCACGATTCCCCTCCAGTATATGCTTCCTGAAGTGAGTAAACGGCAGTACCATGCCGTCAATCATCACCTGGATGTTCAGTTCAAACCAGTCGCGGTCATCTTCTTTATAAAATTGTTCAATGCGTATGTCTTCCAAACAATATTCGGCTTCGGCAGTTTCATTAGTGATAACGAACCGTTTGTGGAGCAACTCTTTGTTTTGGTACAACCAGCTTACGAGGGGAGAAGAATCATTGGAATGAGTGTTCTTGGGCACAAATAGCTTGTCGCTTACCTGTTTCAACCCCGATGCTTTCAGGAATTCGTATGCTTCGTTTTCCCTGGCAATGTCTCGCTCAAAATAGACAATACGGATGTTCTCCGTGGTATTGTCCAACCGGGCTATCTTGGCTGTGGCACAAGCATTGTGCGTAAACTCCTGATCACCGTATGTAAAATGCAACCGGATGCCCCAGTCTAGCCCGGGAGTCAGGTTTACAGTGAGATGCGGTTCGCATGAAACCGACTCTTTTACAATGTCGAACCCCGAAGCCGTAACGTGGTGATAACGCATGGCCGGCAACACGATGTTCTCCATGTACTTTTCGCTTAGAGAAGCATCCACGCTAACCTGCGCTTTATGGGTAAAGGGAAGTATGCGCGAAGCCTCAATGTGATTAAACACGTGAAGTTCCCTGCCTAGCATGAGCACGGCAGGAGAGGAGCTGAGCACGATAACCGGCTTCTTGTCGGGCAAACTTACCTCTTCGCCATTTCGGGAACATTTAATGGCATAGCTAAATAGCTTTTTGGTCAGGGTAAAGTGAAACGAGAGGCTGCTCGACTGCTCGTTCACCTCATAACGATGGTGTTCGTAAAGCAGGTTGCTGCCTGCTTGTTTTTCGTACAGCGGCAATTGGTGCTTTACGATGAGCTTGATCATTTCGAGTAGTTTCTTCTCAATGTACGGTCGCACTTGTTCCTTGTACTTCTTCTCGGTAAGTTTATGCAGAAACACACTGCTGCTCTTTTCTTTGGAGTAGACTGCTGTGAGATACTTCTCGGTGTAGTGCGCGGCAATATCTATGGCTTTACGCTCCGGGGCCGAAAGACGGTCAATCAAACCTTCGGGCGCATGGAAAGCCTGTTCGGCAAGTTGTACCATTTCATTGTCCCTCCGCGCTACGGTATAGGGGAGCAATAGATGTCCCAATACCGGATGTTGCGCCAGAACGATAACTATTTCTGTAGATGGAATAGTTTGTTTCATGTAGTTTTTTTAAGGTGTTTGGCTCTTGTGAGGAGCAAGTCGTTGTGTTTATGCGTTGTTGAGAGAGAGCATCTCGTCAATGTACTGCCTATTGTTGCTTAAACGGGGCACTTTGTGTTGCCCGCCCAGTTTGCCTTTTTCCTTCAGCCAGTCGTGAAACAATCCTTTGCGTGCAGGTATTACCTCCAGCGGTTGCAGAGCGATGTCTTTCCAGCGTTTCGCTTCGTAATCAGAGTTCAGCTCTTTCAGGGTACTGTCAAGTACGGAAGCAAAATGCTCAATGGAATCGGGCGTTTGGGCAAATTCAATAACCCATTGATGTCTGCACTTGGCATTGGCATCCATGAATACGGGTGCGGCGGTATACTCACTCACCTGAGCGCCTGTTACAGAGCATGCCTTGGCAAGTCCTTTTTCGGCATTATCAATGATTAGTTCTTCGCCAAAGGCATTGATGAAATGCTTGGTGCGGCCCGTGATGACAAACTTATAAGGTTTGTTGTTGGTGAACTTCACCGTATCGCCAATCATGTATCGCCATAATCCGCACGAGGTAGTGATAACCAGCGCGTAGTTTTTATGGAGTTCCACCTCTTCCAGACAAAACACTTTGGGGTTTTCTTTGCCGACTTCTTCCAGTGGAATGAATTCGTAGAATATGCCGTAGTCAATCATCAACAACATGGAAGGGTCTGCCGGGTCATTCTGTGTACCGAAGTAACCTTCTGATGCGTTATAAGTTTCCACATAGTGCATGTTGGGCGATTGAATCACTTGGCGGTATTGGTCGCGGTATGGGGTGAAGCTTACGCCTCCATGGAAAAAGACTTCCAGGTTGGGCCATACTTCTTCCAAATGCTGCTTCCCGGTTTTTTCGAGTATGCGTTTGATGAGTACCAGAAACCAGGAGGGAACTCCCGAAAGACTCGTCACATTGGTTTGAATCGTGCTGTTGGCAATGGCTTCTATCTTACTTTCCCATTCACTCATCAGCGCTATTTCCTTTTTAGGAACACGGATGAGGTTTACCAGCGGACTGACATTCTGTATCAGAATGGCCGATAAGTCGCCTACTAAACTGTGTCGGGAATTATGGTTGGGACTGTGACTGCCACCTAAGATCACTCCTTTGCCTGAGAAGAAACGGCTTTCGGGGTTCATCCGTAAGTAAAGGGCCACGGCATCGGCGCCTCCCTTGTAATGAATATCTTTAAGAGCTTCTTTGCTGACAGGAAGAAACTTACTTTTGTCATTGGTGGTGCCCGACGACTTGGCAAACCAGCGTATCTCAGAAGGCCAGATGAGGTTCTTCTCTCCGGCACGCAAACGTTCTACGTAAGGCTTCACCTCTTCATAGGTCTGAACAGGCAGACGTCTTCTGAATTCATCGTAGCTGGTAATACTTTTGTAATCGTACTTCTTGCCCCACTCGGTGTTTTGAGCCTCTTTAATTAGCCGGGTAAGCACCCTGCTTTGTATCTCACCCGCTTGTGTGGCATAAAGATCTATTTCTTTTAGTCGTGAATCAAAAAGTTTTCTTATTATCTTAGTGCTATTCATTACTTATTTTTGTAAAATAACGTTTGAATGTACAAAAGTAAGCTTATTTATCTTTTTTTTCTATCTTTACCACGAAAATATCGTTAAAACTATATGAGAATAGGTATATTGACTTCAGGTGGAGATTGTCCGGGTATCAATGCCACCATTCGTGGTGTGTGCAAGACTGCCATTCATCATTATGGTATGGAAGTGTTGGGTATACACAGTGGTTTTCAGGGCTTACTCGATAAAGATGTGGAGGTTTTTACTGATAAATCGTTGTCGGGCTTACTAAATCAGGGCGGTACTGTTTTGGGTACTTCGCGTGAAAAGCCTTTCAAAAAGAAGGGCGTTCCTGCCGATGTAAACAAGCCGGCCCTTATTCAGCAGCATATCCGTGAGCTGGGTATTGATTGTGTGGTGTGCATCGGTGGTAATGGTACGCAGAAAACCGCTGCTAAGTTTGCTGCCATGGGCGTCAATATTGTATCTGTTCCCAAAACGATTGATAACGATATTTGGGGTACGGATTTCTCTTTTGGCTTTGATACGGCTGTGACCATTGCTACAGATGCCATTGACCGTCTGCACTCAACGGCCAGTTCGCACAAGCGTGTTATGGTCATTGAAGTAATGGGGCACAAAGCCGGGTGGATTGCTCTTTATTCGGGCATGGCCGGAGGTGGTGACGTTATCTTGCTTCCCGAAATTCCTTATAAACTGGAGAATATTCGCGAAACCATTATGAACCGCATCAAAAGAGGTAAGCCTTATTCCATCGTTGTGGTAGCCGAAGGCATTCAAACCGACGGCAACAGGCGTGCGGCCGAGTTCATAGCTCAGGAGATAGAGCGTGAAACAGGGTTGGAAACTCGTGAAACAGTGCTGGGTTACATTCAACGGGGAGGATCGCCAACACCGTTCGACCGTAATTTGTCGACCCGAATGGGGGGGCACGCCACCGAACTTATTGCCAATGGCGAATACGGACGCATGATTACGTTAGTAGGAAGTGAGATCTCTTCTATACCTTTAGAAGAGGTAGCCGGTAAGCTAAAGCTGGTAACTGAAGAGCACGACTTAGTCGTTCAGGGACGAAGAATGGGTATCTGCTTCGGATAATTGCGCCGATTCACTTTTCGTATCCGACTCGATAGGCTGAGCAAGGGTGTTGTCTGCTGCGCTTGCTTCGGGAGTACCGGTAAGAGTGGTGCGGTCTATCTTTATGTTTTCTATGGAACTGATAAACTCCGGATTGGTCTTTATCTTCTTCAAAGCCATTTGAGCGGCATTCTGTTGCGACTCTTTCTTGGAATAGCCGGTGCCGGTGCCGGCAGATAATCCTTCAATCATGATTTCCGTTTGAAATACCGGATTGGAGTCTTGGTCGAGGAACTGTTCAATAAGCTCAAACGATACTTCCATCTTGCTCTTTTGGCTCCATTCAATCAGCTTTGACTTGAAGTTAACCTCCTTGCGCGACAGTTTATCGAGGTCGATGTACCGTTTGATGATTTTCTCTTCCAGAAACATCTTGCACTTATCATACCCCTGATCAATGTAGATAGCACCAACAAATGCCTCGAACGCATTGCCGTACATGTAACTGTTGTGCGAAGAAGTGCGGGTTGATGATTTGATTAGCTTGTCGAGTCCTATCTCAACGGCTAGTTTGTTGAGCGTTTCCCGCTGCACAATCTTTGAACGGGTATTGGTGAGAAAGCCTTCTCGCTTCCCTTCGAAATGAAGATATACAATATCGGCCACAACGGCATCAAGAATAGCATCTCCTAAAAACTCCAGTCGCTCATTGTTTATCGGCTTTCCTTTGTCAGATCGTAGACTGGTTGATTTATGGAGAAGTGCTTGTTCGTAAATTTGTATATCACGCGGAAAGAATCCGAGTATTCGGTAGAAACAAAAATAAGACTCTCTGTTCTTATTGAACAGGAGCCTTATCTTATCTATTTCATTGCGTAACACGATTTATTCAGCGTATTTCTTGAAAATAACACATGCGTTATGACCACCGAAACCAAAGGTGTTAGATAAAGCAACGTTTACTTCACGCTTTTGCGCTTGGCCAAATGTGAAGTTCAGATTGTAATCAATCTCAGCGTCGTTATCGCCTTCAGTAAAGTTGATGGTTGGAGGCACAATGCCATTCTTAATGGCAAGGATACTTGCAATAGCTTCTACTGCGCCGGCAGCACCCAATAAGTGACCGGTCATAGATTTGGTAGAACTGATATTCAGTTTGAAAGCCTGCTCGCCGAATACTTCTTTGATGGCTTTAGCTTCTGAAATATCACCAACCGGAGTCGATGTTCCGTGAACGTTGATGTAATCAACTTCTTCGGGCTGCATCTCTGCGTCTTCCAATGCATTCTTCATTACCAACTTTGCTCCCAAACCTTCGGGATGAGAAGCAGTCAGGTGATGAGCATCGGCAGACATACCGGTACCCACCAGCTCTGCATATATTTTTGCACCACGCGCTTTAGCATGTTCAAGTTCTTCCAGAATAAGGCAACCGCCACCTTCTCCCATCACAAATCCATCGCGTGAAGCGCTAAAAGGACGTGAAGCAGTTTCGGGAGAATCGTTACGGGTAGAAAGTGCGTGCATTGCATTGAAACCACCTACTCCACCCGGAGTTATTGCGGCTTCGGCACCACCACTTACTATGATGTTAGCTTTGCCCAAACGGATCAGATTGAAAGCATCGGCTATTGCATTGGTTGATGTTGCACATGCAGAACATGTTGCGTAGTTAGGACCGTGGAATCCGTACAAGATAGAAATCTGCCCTGCGGCAATGTCGGAAATCATTTTGGGAATAAAGAAAGGATTGAATTTAGGTCCTTTGTCTTTGTTCGTGTAATAATTGCCTATTTCTTCTTCGAATGTGTTGATTCCTCCAATACCGGCGCCAAAAATAACACCGATTTTGTTTAAGTCTTCCTTTTCAACATCAAGACCAGAGTCAGTAACAGCTTCTTTAGCAACTGCAATGGCATACTGTGTGTACAGGTCCATCTTCCTTGCTTCTTTGCGGTCCATGTACTGAGTTGCATCGAAGTTTTTCACTTCGCAGGCAAACTGAGTCTTGAATAGCGATGCATCGAAATGAGTAATAGGCCCTGCTCCACTAACCCCGTTCACAAGATTCTCCCAGAATTCCGGAACGTTATTGCCAATGGGAGTAATGGCGCCAAGACCTGTTACTACGACTCTTTTTAATTCCATATTATGAAAAACAGATTACTTAGCGTGTTCTTCGATGTAAGACACAGCGTCACCTACAGTTCCGATCTTTTCTGCTTGATCATCTGGAATAGAGATACCAAATTCTTTTTCGAATTCCATGATAAGTTCAACAGTGTCAAGAGAATCAGCTCCTAAGTCGTTAGTGAAGCTAGCTTCGATTGTAACTTCTGATTCTTCAACGCCTAATTTATCAACGATAATCGCTTTCACTCTTGATGCAATTTCAGACATAACTTTAAGTTTTTAATTAATAATTAGTTTTATTTCTTTAAATTTGCGGTGCAAAGGAATAAATATTTATTGTTCTAAGCAAATATTTGATTAAATAAATGCAATCTTTTGCACAATTTTCACTATTGTGTGCAGAAACAGCTTGGTTATGAAGAGAAATATAGCTATTTTAGCCTCCGGTTCGGGTACTAATGCCGAGAATATAATCCGTTATTTTAGTAAAAGCACGTCGGTTTGCATCAAATTGGTGCTCTCTAATAAGGAGGATGCCTATGTTTTAAGGCGTGCAGAGAGCTTAGGAGTACCTTCCAAGGTGTTTCTGAAGGATCAATGGGCCGGCGGCGAAGCAATTCTTGCTTTATTAAAGGAGCTTGAAATAGACTTTGTGGTGTTGGCAGGCTTCTTAATCCGTGTGCCCGATGTTTTATTGCATGCTTATCCAAACAAAATTATAAATATTCATCCTTCTTTGTTGCCCAAGTATGGCGGAAAGGGGATGTACGGTGATCGGGTTCATGAAGCCGTAGTGGCGGCAGGTGAAGAGACGAGCGGCATCACCGTGCATTACGTGAATGAGCACTATGATGAAGGTGCGGTTATATTTCAGGCTACTTGTGCCGTATCTAAAGAAGATACCCCTTCTGATGTGGCGGCTAAGGTTCATGCATTAGAGTACGCTCATTATCCTCTTATTATAGAAGAGGTTGTTTCTATACGGTAAGCATCCGGCTCTCTTCTGAAAGGATAATGTCCTCTTTGCTTCTCGAAATCTTCGGGATTAGCTTTCAGCGTCATGCTGTCTCTTTGCGGATTGTATATTTTCAATATAGCTTCTGAATAGGTGTTGGCAACCATAATATTGTTCTCGGGTGCAGGCGGGTTGATTTGATAAGTACCTTTCAGGTTGAAGAATCGGCATAGAGCGTCCAAAGACATACGCGTGGCGTTTGCCTTGCCGTCGGCAGAGTATCCTGCTATGTGAGGGGTTGCAATAAAAGCCCGGTTCATTAATTCGAGGTTGATGTGAGGTTCATTCTCCCAAACATCAATAATTGCCTCACTTACTATCCCTTGGTTCATGGCATGAAGCAGTGCGTTGGTGTCAACCACTTCTCCTCTTGATGTATTTATTATAATAGGACTCTTTTTTAATGATTGAAAGCAGTCGGCACCTGCCAGGTGATATGTTTTGTATGCACCTTCATTATATAAAGGAGTATGGAATGTAATCACATCACATTCCTCGGCTAATTGTTGCAAACAAGAGAAGGCTGTTTCTCCTTCTTTTTCTTGTCGGGGCAGATCGTTGAGCAGCACTTTCATGCCCAGCTTTCTGGCAACGGTCTCTACTTTACTGCCTACATTACCCACTCCCACAATTCCCAGAGTCATCTTTGAGAGTTCTAACCCTTTCTCCTTTTCCAATAACAAAAGGGCCGACTCTATGTATTGGGCAACCGAACTGGAGTTGCATCCCGGCGCATTGGTCCAGGTTATTCCCTTCTCTTTGCAGTACGCTGTGTCTATATGGTCAAAGCCAATGGTTGCTGTAGCTATAAACTTCACGTTGCTTCCTTCCAGTAACTCTCTGTTGCAATGGGTTCTGGTACGTATAATTAAAGCGTCGGCGTTGCGAACTAATTCCGGGGTAAACAAGTTGCCTTCCACATAAACCACTTCGTTGGCAAGTTGTTCAATGGCAGGACTGATATAGGGTATTTTATTATCGACAATTACTTTCATAACAAGATGACTATATATTATGTTGGGTTGCAAACGATAGGTACAAAAATAGGCCTTTTTAGTTGTTTTTCGATTAAATCGCTCATGAAATGCATGAAAAAAAGTATCACCAAGTATCACCAACCTTGCAATACTCTGATTATCAGATTTTTATGTGTGATACTTTACTAAAAAAAAGCCTCACCAAGTATCACCAAGTATCACCAACTTTTTTGCAGTGATTCCTTACAAGCATATCACTATTTAGCTTCTATATATAAGCTTTATAATCAGCATGCTTATGCAATTTATTTTGCAGGTGAGCAATTTTCATCTCCACCCGGATGTACGCAGTTTGTACACCCCGATGTACACGGTCTGTAGATCCGGGTGTACGAATACCCTACACCCGGGTCTACCCTGAATTTCTCCACGTGGAAACAGATTAAGGCAATGTTTGGCTTTAAAATATAGAATTTGCCAAGCAGATTATCCTCATTGTGTTATAAAAAACAGTAAAGGGTTGGTTGTATGGGAAATATTCTATAGTTTTGCCCGATGTATTTATATAAATAAGTTGATATTATGACATTTAGTAAGCTTTGCAATGAGATATTCTGGAAGGCAACGACAGATTATCATGTGACTGATAGTGTGGATGCACCAATGAATAACCCGTACGAACTGAAAACCATTGAATATTATCTTTATCTAAAGAATTGGATTGATGCCGTGCAATGGCACTTTGAAGATATCATCCGCGATCCGCAAATTGATCCGGTTGAGGCTTTATCATTAAAACGTAGAATTGATAAATCAAATCAGGATCGTACTGACCTCGTAGAGCTTATTGATAGTTATTTCCTAGATAAATACAAATCAGTTGAACCATTGGCAGATGCCACCATCAACACGGAAAGTCCCGCTTGGGCTGTTGACCGCCTTTCTATCCTTGCGCTGAAAATATATCACATGCAGCAGGAGGTTGATCGCGCAGATGTTACGGAAGAACACTTAAATCAGTGTAAAACCAAACTGAACATTCTGCTTGAGCAAAGAAAAGATCTTTCATCGGCTATTGATCAGCTGATTGAAGATATAGAGAACGGAAAGAAATACATGAAGGTATATAAACAGATGAAGATGTATAATGATCCGGCTCTGAATCCGGTTCTTTATGGTAAAAAATAATCAATGGCAAAGATTCTTGTTATCCGTTTCTCTGCTATAGGAGATGTTGCCATGTCTGTGCCCGTGATTCATTCATGGGCCAGTCAATACCCTCAACATCAGATTGTTTTTTTAAGCAGACCTTCGTTAGCCCCTCTTTTTACAGAATTACCGGAGAATGTGTCGTTTTATAATGCCGATTTAAAAGGTAAGCACAAAGGTATTGGGGGGTTGTACACACTTTTTAAAGAGTTACAACTGATGAAATTTGATGTGGTTGCTGACCTGCATCATGTTTTAAGAAGTAAAGCTCTTGCTTTTTTGTTTCGTTTGGCGGGAACTAAAGTTTGCTCTATTAATAAAGGTCGGTGGGCCAAGAGGAAGCTTGTGCGTAAGCGCAATAAGATATTGGTTAATCAAAAAAGCTCTTTCACACGTTATGCAGAAGTTTTTGAGAAAGCAGGCTATCCGGTTTTGCTGAATTTCACTTCGTTGTACGGAGATAGCAAAGGAAATCTAGAGACTGTTCAACACATCGTTGGACAAAAAGGAACTCAGAAATGGATTGGAATAGCTCCGTTCGCAAAACATAAAGGCAAAATATACCCTTTAGAGCTGCAAGAAAAGGTTGTTGCACACTTTGCTGCGAACCCTGAAGTAAGGGTTTTCTTATTTGGAGGCGGTAAAGAAGAGGAGAACTGTTTTGCCGAATGGGTGAATAAATATCCTGCGGTAGTATCTTTGACGGGCAAGCTAAACATGTCTACCGAACTGGCTCTGATGAGTCATCTGGATGTGATGCTGTCTATGGATTCGGCCAATATGCACCTCGCTTCATTGGTTAATATACCTGTTGTATCCGTCTGGGGCGCAACACATCCGTATGCAGGTTTTATGGGTTGGAAGCAGTTGCCCACAAATGCCATTCAGCTCGATATGCCCTGTCGTCCTTGTTCCGTATTTGGACAAAAGCCTTGTTATCGAGGTGATTATGCTTGTTTGAATGATATTAAACCGGAGAAGGTGATTGAGAAGATTGAAGGAATTATTTTTTGATACTCTATTTATTCTCTTCTTTATTGTAATTTGATTATGAGAAAGGAATATGACTATTTAATTGTGGGTGCCGGTCTGTATGGAGCAGTCTTCGCTCGCCAGATGATGGATGCCGGTAAACGTTGCCTCATAATAGATAAACGTAACCATATAGGTGGAAATATCTATTGTGAAGATGTTGATGGCATACATGTTCATAAGTATGGAGCGCACATTTTTCACACAGACAATAGAGACGTTTGGAATTACGTGAATCGCTTTGTTGAATTTAACAGATTCACCAATTCTCCTTTGGCATTTTACAAAGGTTCCTTGTATAATTTACCTTTCAACATGAATACTTTCAACAAACTTTGGGGTGTTAATACCCCCCAGGAAGCTAAAAAGAAAGTAGAAGAGCAATGTGCTGAATTTGCTCATATTGAGAACCCGGCAAATTTAGAAGAACAAGCACTCAAACTGTGCGGAACTGATATTTACTATACATTTATCAAAGGTTATACGGAGAAACAATGGGGTCGGTTGGCCACTGAATTACCCGCTTTTATCATTAAAAGAATTCCTTTCCGCTTTACTTACGATAATAATTATTTTAATGATCCGTTTCAAGGAATTCCTCATGGCGGATATAATAGTCTGATTGCAGCATTGATTGATGGCTCTGATATTAGACTTAATACCGATTTTTTTTCGGACAGAACGGCCTTAAGTGCTTTGGCAGATAAAGTATTGTTTACCGGTTGCATTGATGAATATTTTGATTATCAACTGGGGAAGTTGGAATATAGAAGCCTGGTTTTCGAACACGAGTGTTTATCCATACCTGATTTTCAGGGCAATGCTGTGGTGAATTACAATGAAAAGGAAATCCCTTTTACACGAATCATTGAACACAAACATTTTGAATTTGGTACGCAGTCTCATACGGTTATTACTCGTGAATACCCCGCTGACTTTACCGGTAAGAACGAACCTTATTATCCGGTGAATGATGATTTGAACTCCACATTATACAAGGCATATAGGGATATGGCTAATCAAGAAAAGCATGTTTTATTTGGCGGACGTCTGGCTCAATATGCTTATTTTGATATGGATGATACAGTGGCGGCTGCATTGGCGTTAACTCTAAAGGAATTATAAAATATGATTTGTTATTTATCAAGAAACTACAAAGGGATTGATAGTGCCGGGAATAAGGCAAAGACTGATATTGAACAGATGATGCAAGCCCGTGGCTTTCGTAATATCGGCCTGAAACAGACTCGATATATAAATGTTGTTGCTGTGTTTTGTCTTACGCTTTTGGGCGTTATAAAAGGTGTCTTTTGTCTACGCAAAGGGGACTTGCTTGTTTTGCAATATCCATTGAAGAAATATTATTCTTTTATGTGCAATGTTGCTCATTTACGAGGTTGTAAGGTTGTTACCTTAATTCATGATCTCGGGAGCTTTCGTAGTAAACGGTTGACAATTCCTCAAGAAATTGCTCGGTTGAATCATTCTGATAGCATCATAGTGCATAGTGAACCAATGAAAAATTGGTTGCTAGAGAATGGAATAAAGGCTAAGTTGCAAGTGTTGGAAGTTTTTGATTATCTTTCAGAAAAGCAGCCTTCTTCTTTTCAATCTGTTGCTTTAGGGCGAACCTACCGTGTGATGTTTGCTGGTGTTTTGGCTTCTTGTCATAATGATTTCTTATACAAAATGGCAAATGCTGCCCGTTCGTATGGTTTAGTGCTGTATGGAGGAGAGTTTGAACCGGAACGTTTACATGCAGAAGTCGAATATAAAGGATTTGTTCCATCTGATGAATTAATCGCCACAGCCGAAGGCGATTTTGGAATTGTGTGGTATGGCCCAAGCTTAGAAGGGGGAGAAGGACCTTTGGGTGAATATTTGCAGTATAATGCGCCTCATAAAATGTCTCTTTACCTTAGATGTGGGCTTCCAATTATTATTTGGGCAAAAGCCGGACTCGCTTCTTTCGTTGAAAAGAATAATATAGGAGTATGTGTGTCCTCTTTGGAAGAACTAGAAAGCATATTCTCTCGAATGGATATTGAGGACTATATGCAGATGAAAAAAAATGCACTTGAAATAGGAAGAAAATTATCACAAGGTTTTTACTTTAATAAGGCTTTGCAGAGTGCTTGTGCTGATTTGAAAGTAAACTGAATGATAAGACTTTGTTTTCTCCAGATAGAGGATTATTTAGAAAAGCACAGAAATGATTGTTCGTGTGTGGGGAAATCTATAACTTTGCCCTATTATATTGGGTAATGGCGACAATGCAGTAACCTATTTCTAAAGACCATTTGTTGCATGAAGAATAGATTTTTATATAAATTATGTAGCGGGAAAAACCTGAAGTTTGTTTACTATGGAGTAAATATGCTTAGGATGTTAGTGCCTAAGCGTTTGTTTCAGAATAAGCTAAGTCGTAAGTTAGTATCTGCATCCCTTCGTGATGATTGGGATTACATTGAACAGCGGGTTAATTATTACAATAAATTGTCAGAACAAATTGCTCTGCCGTCTACGGCTCCTAGACTTGTAGAACATAAAATGGGCAGGCAGAAGGTCTATTTTTTTGATACATATCAGTATACGCGTTGGTTCCTAGATTCTTTTCAATGGGGATTTTGTCCGGGAGATGTTACTTATGTACCGGAATATCCTTCTATCGTTAAAAGTCGTCCATTGACAGAAGATAATGAGAACTCTGTTGTAATGAAGCTAGACAAAATTCGTCATTTCATTTTTGTTAATGATAAGAAGACGTTCACTGAAAAGAAAGATATGGCGATTTTTCGTGGGAAAGTAAAAGGTAAGCCTTCACGTAGAATGTTTATGGAGATGTATTTTAATCACCCTATGTGCGACTTGGGAGATGTGAGTAAAAACACAACAGACCCGCAAGAGTGGCAGACTGAGAAAAAAACAATCCGCGAGCATCTGGATTATAAGTTTATTTTGGCATTGGAAGGTAATGATGTTGCAAGCAATTTAAAGTGGGTCATGTCTTCCAATTCGGTAGCAGTGATGCCGCGCCCCACTTGTGAAACATGGTTTATGGAAGGTTCCTTGATACCAAATTACCACTATATAGAAATAAAACCTGATTTTTCAGATCTTGAAGAACAATTGCTTTATTATATAGAGCACACAGATGAGGCGCAAAATGTCATAAATAATGCTCACGAGTATGTTTCTCAATTTAAAAACCGAGAACGCGAGGAGCTTATTTCTTTATGGGTGTTGAATAAATACTTTGTGATGACTGGACAAAAAAAATAAGTATGAAAATAGTAATAAGTCCTACATACGAGCATTTGCGAGGCTTTATAGAAAGACTTCCGGATATTTTTGAGAGCGAAGGTCGGACTATTTATTCCGGTCGAAATCTTATTAAAGTGATGAAAGTAAACGGCGTAGATATTAATGTGAAGCGCTATGGGGTTCCGGCCTTTGTAAATCGGGTAATTTATTCGTTTTTTCGTGATCCCAAAGGACGGCGTGCTTTTGTTTACCCTCAGGTACTAATAGAAAAAGGCTTTGAAACGCCATCTCCTATTGCATACATTGAGCAACGCCGATATGGCTTGATAAACTATTCATATTTTATCAGTATGCAGTCGCCCTATCAACGCAAATTTTATGAGTTTGGTGATGCCGATATTGAAGAGTGTAAAGATGTGGTAAAGGCATTTGCCCAGTATACAGCTCGTTTGCATGAAGCGGGCATTTTACATCGCGATTACTCTCCCGGTAATATACTTTTTGATAAAATAGATGGTGAATACCAATTTTCACTGGTTGATATAAACAGAATGAGTTTTGGAGTCGTTGATATACGTAAAGGATGTGCTAATTTTGCCCGTTTGTGGGGGCAAATTCCTTTCTTTGAGTATTTGGCAAAAGAATATGCATTGGCAAGGGGAGCCGATGAAGCAGAATGTACGCATTTGATTCTTGCATACAGAAAGAAATTCTGGAAAAGATTTGCTAGTAAGCACCGAATTAAATACAAATTAGAATTTTAGATATACCTAATAAGGAGCTGTTATCGTGAATATAATTCCAAATATGCTATGGCGTTTATTTTTTTTATATACCTTTGTGCCCATAATTTAACGAAAATGCAAATCTTATTATTTTTATGGAGAATGCTGAACTTAGATATACTATAATGATATGTTATGTGTCTGTTTACATTATTTCTTTATTTAATAATTACATTAGTTTATTCTGGTTTAGGCTTTTATCACCATTGTAGTTATGAATTGTGTACGAAGTTAAACTATATAATGTTTAGAAAATGAAGATTGTCCTTTTTTGTGAAAACCTATACGCTATTGATATTCTGATGCCTATACATAAAGAAGCATTGTTGATGGATAGCACTTCTGTTTTGTGGTATGTGCATGCGCCTAAAATATCCCACTTTCCGTTAGATAATGAACTCCGTTACACAACTTCTATTCAGGATGTTTATGATTTCTCTCCGGATGTGATTTTTGTTCCCGGAAACATCGTTCCTTATTACTTGCCTGGAGTAAAAATTCAAATATTTCACGGATATGCAGCCGAGAAAAAAGATCATTGGGTAATCAGGAGGTACTTTGATTTATACCTTACTCAAGGTCCTTTTTTTACAAGAAAGTTTACTGAATTGTCTCAAAAGTACAAAGATTTCTCTGTGGTTGAAACCGGCTGGTCTAAACAAGACTGGATTCAAAAGCATCGTAATGATTTTGATGTGGAGAAAAAAAAGATTTTGGCTGATCATAAAAGAGGAAAACTCGTGTTGTATGCGCCTACTTTTTCTAAATCCTTGACCTCTTTGTCTCATATAAAAACAGAGTTGGTTAATCTAGTACATAAGGAAGATGTAGTTGTGTTGATCAAATTGCATCCGTTAACCAAGCAGGAATGGGTGGATGAGTATAAGCAACTGGCAACTCAGGAAGAGCATATTGTGTGGCTTGATGATTTTGATGTAACAAAGGCGCAGCTTATGGCCGATGTGATGATCAGCGACACTTCATCTACTGTGTATGAGTTCCTTCTGCTTGATAAGCCGGTCATAACTTTACGTACCATTGCAAAGGATATCTATTGGAATAATATTGAAGATCCGTCTTTGCTAATCGATGCCTATCAAAATATTGATAATAAAGAAATAGCTGACAAAAGGAAATGGGTCATGCAAAATTATGATCCATATACAGACGGACAAGTTTGTCGTCGCATGCTTGATGCAGCTGCTCGCTATATTGAACAACATGGGGTACCCCGAGAACGAAAGTTGAATATATGGCGTAAATATACCAGCATTAAAACGTTTGGAAGAATAAAGAAATGAAGAATCAATTTAATATGCAAAATCCGGAGTTTTTCAAAGAAGAACTAAGAGATGGTTATTTAGTTTCTGAAAAAATGAAAAGAGTTTGGGCTTGCGAGCTTGATCTTTTAAATCAACTTCTCAAGGTTTGTGAAAAATATAATTTGAAATGTTGGGCTGATTCAGGAACCTTATTAGGTGCTGTCAGGCATAAAGGTTTTATTCCGTGGGATGATGATATTGATATGGTTATGTTTAGAGATGATTACGATAAACTATGTGAAGTAGCTGGTGAAGAATTTAAAGAGCCCTATTTTTTTCAGACAATTTATACTGATAAATACTATGGAAACCGGCATGCGCAAATAAGAAACTCGTCAACATCAGCAATCACTAATAGCCGTTTTAAATTTAATCAAGGTATCTTTATTGATATTTTTGTGTATGATGGTGTATGTGATACTCCTCGTCTGCTTAAGAAGCAACTTTTTAAAGCTAATTTTTACAAACAAATGGTTAAAGCATCAATTAAATTATTGATGAAGTTACCTGAAAATGTATATCGTAATATTTCTTGGGAAAGGAAGCTTTATAGCCGATATGAGAACGTATTAAAAGAGTATCCGATTGCGAACACAGAACTTATTGCGCATCTCTCGTTGAGCTATAAAGTTAGAATAAAAAATAAATCTTTTTATGATGAGACTTTGCTTTTGCCTTTTGAGCATATATTGATTCCTGTGCCTAAAGACTATGATAGAATTCTGCGGATTGATTTTGGAGAGTATATGACTCCAGTTCAGGCACCCACTTTACATGGTGCTCTTTTGTTTGATACTGAGACAAGTTATAAGTTGTTGTTAAAAAAATAAAAATACGTACTATGAAATCTTATGTATTTCCCGGAGATATTGAAGAAGATATACTCCGAATCAGCGGACAACCGTTTCCTTATATGCGAACTAGGCTTTTTTCTGAGTTGGTAAAAGACTCAGAGCAGATGTTATTATCGTTAATAGGTTGTCCAAATGGTCGTGTTATTCCGTATACAGCCTCGGGAACAGCCGCTATGGAGGCTGTTGTTGCTAATTTTGTTTCAACCAAGCAAAAGGCTTTTGTTATTGCCGGCGGGTCGTTTGGCATGCGCTGGAAAAACTTGTGTGATTACTATCAGTGTCCTGCCGACGTTTTTCATGTTGACTTTGCTAAGGATATTGATTATAATGCTTTGGAGGAGGCAATAAGGGTTTCGCAACCCGAGGTGTTGTTGTGTCAGCATCATGAAACGTCAACGGGTATGTTATATAATTTATCCAACATATCAGCTATTTGTAGAAAGTACGAAGTCTTTTTAATAGTTGATGTTATCAGTTCTTTCTTGACGGATCCGCTCAATATGGATGAACTGGGTATTGATGTATGTATTACTAGCAGCCAAAAAGGGTTGAATATAGTACCCGGCTTGTCGTTTGTGATTCTTTCGGAACGGATGCTGCATCAAGAATTTGTTCATAAAGGATTCTATCTTGATTTTAATGAAAATCTGACTAACTTAAAGAGAGGACAAACACCGTATAGTCCTGCTACAAGCCTGTTTATACAGTTGCGTGCTCGCTTAAACATGTATGTACAAATAGGAGTGGAGCAGCTAATTGAGAGCCGTAAGCAAAAAGCTCAATATTTCAGGTCGCTTTGTGCCCAAAACGGCTGGGAAATGCCGGTTGAAGTTCCTTCGAACTGCATTACAGGTTTTTTCGTCCATCACAATGGCGATCATCTGTTTGAAGAACTTCTGAAGCAAGATATTTATATTATGCCAGGAGGAACACCTCATTATTTTAGGGTTTCGCATATTGGTTTGCAATCTGTTGAAGAACTCGATGATTTGGCTAGACGAATTAAAGTAATTGAACAAATGAACTTCTGATAATGGATAATGAAAATAAAAAAATAAGAGTATTTACATCGGGAAGCTTCGACTTGTTTCATGTGGGGCATTTAAATATTCTTGAAAAATCAGCTGCCCTGGGCGATGAACTAATCGTTGGGGTCAGTACAGACGAACTTATAGAACAATATAAAGGGATGAACCCCGTCATTCCTTTTGAACAACGCTTTCGGATAATATCCTCACTAAGATGTGTCACTAAAGTGGTTAAACAAGTGAAGCTCACTGAAATAGCTCAATTAAAAAGAGAACAGATAGACATTGTGACTATTGGTGACGATTGGGAACATAAATATCTTGAAGGCTTGGAATGGATGAAAACACAGCCCGACAAAAAAGTGGTTTATTTTCCTTATACACCGGGCGTTAGCACAACTGAAATAAAAAAAACAATTATAGAGTGTACTAACCAGATTGTTCAGGCTGCTTTGCAACGCGAAGCTGCTTTAGAACTTAACTGGAAGGAAGATGAGAAAACTTCAGTATTATAAATATGCCGTTCGTAAATTGATTATACATAAAATAGCATAAGGATGAATGCAGTATCTCAAAAATATTGTATTTAACTTTATATATCTAATAACAATTTTCATACTATGCATACGAGCTTATTAATATCTACTTAATAACTGGAAAGAGGCCCTAAAAGCCTGTCTGCAAAGTGTTTTTAATCAAAGCATATTACCTGATGAAATTCTTATTGCCGATGATGGCTCACAAGATGGTACTAAGGAAATGATTCGAGAAATGGAACTTCAAACCAAAATTCCCATCATACACGTTTGGCATCAAGACAAAGGGTTTCGTGTGGCTGCTATTCGTAATAGAGCTATTGAAATGGCTAAGGGTGACTATATTATTCAAATTGACGGAGATGTCATTCTTCATAAGTATTTTATTGCAGATCATTTGGAATTGGCAGAAAGGGGATACTTTGTCTGCGGCAGCAGGGTGTGGCTACGCGAAGAGACTACTGACCAAATTTTAAAAGGGGATATAATGCAACCGTCATGTTTTAAAGAAGATTTGCGTTTTGCACTCAATGGATTAAGGTCCAAAATGCTTCGGAGTTACTTGGCAAAACGGTATGGACAGAATAAAATATCTCGTTTAAGAGGGTGCAATATGGCTTTTTGGCGAGACGACTTGCTGAAGGTGAACGGGTATAACGAAGATTTGACCATGTGGGGGCAGGAAGATACTGAGATGGCTTATCGTTTAATTCATTCCGGAGTGAAGAAGAAATTTTTGAAAATGGGAGGAGTACAGTATCACTTGTATCATACAAAAGCTTCCAGAGAACGATTGATGTACCACAACATGGTTTTGAGAAAGGTAATTATTCAACGCACGGCATGGTGTGCCAACGGAATAAATAAAGGAATGAATTTGGCAAAAAGTATTTAAACTATATATGATTAACATCGTTTGTAACATAGATGATACCTATGTGGACTTTTGTAAACTGATGCTTCTGGGATTATTTAAAAATAATCCGGATGAAGAGTTTACTGTATATGTCATTGAAACCCAGGTTAAAGAGTCGGCAAATAAAAAAAATTAAGGAACTGGAATCAACTTTTCGTGTTGACATAGTCTTTTGTGAAGTTCCATATTCTTTTATTGAAAATTATCCTATTAAAGAGCAAGATCATTTGAGTCTGGCGGCTTATTTGCGCATTTTTATTTCTGATTTGTTGCCTCAAACTGTCGATAAAGTGGTTTATCTGGATTGTGATTTATTGATCATGGATTCAATTGCCGATTTATGGAATATCGACTTAGAAGAGTTTGCTGTGGCGGCTGTGGAAGAGAGGCCCCCGTTTGATGTAGAATCGCCTCGTACCCTTGGTTATCCGGAGTCTTATTCGTATTTTAATTCGGGAGTAATGCTTATTAATCTCAAATATTGGAGAAAGCTTCAATTATCAAAAGCGTGTCAGGAATATATTTCTGAGAACTTCGATAAAATAGAGTTGCATGATCAAGATGTACTCAATGCTTTGCTTTACGATAAAAAGAAATTTCTTCCTATTCGTTGGAATCTGATGGATTTTTTCCTTTTTACCAAACTCGATATTCAAAAGAGAAGGCTGAATGATCTGTGTGCCGCTTTTGAGAAACCGGCCATAGTGCATTTTACCGGAAGGAGGAAGCCTTGGGTGCATAATTGTGATAGTCCGTTCAGAAAAAGATATGTTCAACTGGCAAGGGAGTATAATTGTCATGTTGTACCTGTTGCGGTTTCTGCTCATTATTACATCAGATATTACTGGTATCTGTTTTTAAGGGCATGCAAATTAAAACGTAAGAAGGTTCTTACAGCATCGGATATCAACCAAATCATCACTGATCCTCAAAAATCGCTGATTTTACTCAATAATAAAACCCGATAATGAAGAAAAGAAAAGTTGCTTTTTTGCATGTTTCTTTCCCTGACGGAGGAGCCGAAAGGATAACGATGGATATAATAAATTATATCTCTTCTTTTAACTACGAATCATATATCTTCACTTGTAATTTAGAATCGGAAAAATTACCAACTGAGTCTGTAAATAGTTTTAAGCCTTTATTGCTACCCGATCCAACGAATGTTGATTCTGTTGAGAATGCTGATTTTATCATTCATTCTTTAGATAAGAATGAGATTGATATTTTTATTTTGCCTCATTATGAGTTAGTTACGTTAAGTTACATTCGTAGCCGTACACATTGCAAAATTGTTTTTGCACACCATGGCGTGCCCCTTTGGGAGGTTGAGAATGAGCTTTCAATTATGAAAAGAAAATCTGCACGAAACTTTCCGAAAAAGCTGGAGTGGCATTTATTACGTTATCCTAAATACAAACTGCTAGGCAAGTTTAAAAAGAAGTACTTGGAGAAATATCGTAAGATATATGATACGGTTGATGCTTATACGGTTTTGTGTGATGAGTATAAAAAGAAGCTGATCTCTAAACTGGGAGTACAATCTGAAAATAATAAAATACGGGTGATTCATAATTCGGAAAGGCCTGTTGCAGAGGTGAATCTAAATAAGAAGAAACAAATTCTGTTTGTAGGCAGAATGACTTATGCGGATAAGAGAATTGACAGGTTACTGAAGATATGGGAACTGGCTTGTTCTGATTTACCCGATTGGGAGCTGGTATTGGTGGGAGATGGTCCCGAACGTGCTACTTTACAGCAGAAAGCGGTTGAGATGGAGTTACCCCGGATTTCGTTTGAAGGATACTCAAACAAAGTTGGAGAGTATTACAGTCAAGCCACGGTGTTATGTTTGACGTCCACATTTGAAGGGTGGGGGTTATGTCTTACAGAGGCTCAGGCGCATGGGGTTATTCCATTTGCATTTGGTTGTTCTGCGGGTGTAAAAGAAATATTGTCGCCATCGGGAGTCAACGGGTACATTATTCCTCCGTTTTCTATTAGAAAATATGCCCGATCACTTGTTGCATTATTAAACAATCCTTCAAGGATAAAAGAAATGCAGATGAATGTGATTCAAAAATCAAAGAAATATTCAACAGAAGCAGTCGGACTCTCTTGGCTATGCTTGTTTGACAGTTTGTTCGTGTCTCAAAAATAATAATTATAACTATATGAAGGAGTTTTTTCAGTTAATGAAACGTTTCGTTTCACCTTATAAGAGATATATAGGTTGGGCAGTTTTTTTAAATTTGCTTTCGGCTATATTTAATATTTTCTCTTTTACCTTGTTGATTCCTATTTTGCAGATTCTTTTCAAGATGGATAATAAGGTATATGAATTTATACCTTGGGATGCGGCAGTTGGACTAAAAGAGATCGCAATTAATAACTTTTATTACTACGTTACTAATCTGATCATTGAGAATGGTCCTTCACTTACCTTGTTTTATCTAGGTTTGTTTCTGGCGTTTATGACGATGTTGAAAACGTCTTGTTACTTTGCATCATCGGCTGTAATGATTCCGTTGCGTACTGGTGTAGTGCGTGATATTCGTATTTTGGTGTATTCAAAAGTAATGAGTTTGCCGTTAGGTTTCTTCTCGGAAGAGCGCAAAGGTGATATCATGGCTCGAATGAGCGGGGACGTAGGCGAGGTGGAAAACTCTATAACGAGTTCCCTTGATATGCTTATCAAAAATCCGATATTAATTTTGATGTATTTTGGTACACTGGTGGTTACGAGCTGGCAATTGACTCTTTTTACCCTGATTGTATTACCTGCGATGGGATGGATCATGGGAACGGTTGGGAAAAAGTTAAAAAGACAATCTCTTGAGGCACAAGCAAAGTGGAGTGATACGATGTCGCAATTAGAAGAAACCTTGGGGGGACTTCGTATTATTAAGGCATTTGTGGCAGAAAAAAAGATGACAGATCGCTTCACCAAATGCAGTAATGAGTTCCGTGATGCTATTAATAAAGTGGCGATGAGGCAAGCTCTAGCTCATCCGATGAGTGAATTGCTGGGTACAATATTGATTGTTATGGTTCTTTGGTTTGGAGGCTCATTGATTTTGAGCCAAAATTCTCCTATTGAGGCTCCGGCTTTTATCTTTTACATGGTTATTTTATATAGTGTTATTAATCCTCTGAAAGATTTTGCAAAGGCGGGCTATAATATTCCCAAAGGACTTGCTTCTATGGAGAGGGTAGATAAAATCTTGAAAGCCGAGAATAAGATATTGGAGCCCATTCACCCAAAACCGCTGAATGAGTTGAAAGAACTGATTGAGTTCAAGGAGGTTTCTTTTAGTTATGACAATAATAGAGAGGTGCTTAAAAAGGTGAACCTGACTATACCCAAAGGGAAAACAGTTGCTTTGGTTGGACAATCGGGTTCTGGAAAATCGACTTTGGTTGATCTGTTACCGCGTTATCACGATGTGCAAGAAGGATGTGTTACAATTGATGGTGTTGATATTAAAGATGTGCGGATTGGCGATTTACGAGGATTGATAGGTAATGTTAATCAAGAGGCTATTTTATTTAATGATACTTTCTTTAATAATATTGCTTTTGGTGTGGAGCATGCAACAATGGAACATGTTATTGAAGCTGCGAAGATTGCTAATGCGCATGATTTTATTATGGAAAAAGAAGACGGATACAATACTAATATAGGCGATAGAGGAAGCAAACTTTCGGGAGGACAGCGTCAACGCATCAGTATTGCCCGAGCTATTTTGAAAAATCCGCCTATATTAATTCTCGATGAAGCCACCTCTGCGCTCGATACGGAGTCTGAACGTTTGGTTCAGGAAGCGCTGGAAAGGTTGATGAAAACCAGAACGACTATTGCAATTGCTCACCGTCTTTCAACCATTAAGAATGCTGATGAAATCTGCGTGGTTTATGAAGGTGAAATTGTAGAACGTGGTAAGCACGAAGAGCTTTTGGCATTGGACGGATATTATAAAAAGCTAAACGATATGCAAAGTCTGTAAACGTTTTTTTATTTCCTTCCGAAATCAGCAGGTATTTCTCCCCATTCTTTGGTTTCCCATTTTAGGATAGGGGTGGAATACTTGTTTTCTTTGAGCCATTTTTCGGCGCGTTCTATGAGCTCAAAAAGATACTCAGTCTCTGATGTGCGTGGCAGTTTTGTTTTGCACTTTTTTTGTTTCACCCAACTAATGGCATTGGCGCTGTCACTGTACAGAGGCATATCGTATCCTTTTTGTTTAATTAATGCTAGCCCGTGCACAATGGCTAAAAACTCACCAATGTTATTGGTTCCTTTTAGCGGTCCAAAATGAAAGACTTCTTGTCGGCTTGCAATGTGAACGCCTCTGTATTCCATAGGACCAGGGTTGCCACTACAGGCTGCGTCAACTGCAAGGGCATTATCGTTAACGGCTTCAGGCAAAGATGCTGATCTTGTTGCTGCTAACCTCTTCTTTTGTCCTATATAGGCGTAAGGTGATGAGCCCAAGGCGCGTTCGGCTTCCTCCAAGGAGTCGAATGATTTGTATTTTGCCCCCTCATATCCTTTCGTATGAAGCTGGCACTCATTCCACGTTTTGTAGATACCCGGTGTGCCACCGCTCCAAACTACATAATATTTTTGTTTGCCCATGTGAATTCGGTAGTTGATTATAGCTTTATTTGTATACAAAGGAACGAAAAAAATGAGATAAACAATTTAACCCCGATGCAAATCTTCTTTGTGAGAAGGTTCGCATCGGGGTAATTTGTTTTGTATAGGTCAAATATTATAGATCTAATTTTTTGCTGTCTACCAACAAATGCTCTCCGCGGTTATATTTATATAATGCCACTTGTAGGTTTTGCTTGTTGGATTTGACAGGGGCAATCACAACAAAATTCATATTGATCACATCTTGATCTATTGCTGCGTTTTTATCACGAGTTTTTTGGTCCTCCCAAGTGCCTGAGTTAACATATAAACAAGGATCTCCATCACTATTGGTATATGATTGAATCTTGGGTAAGTGAGTGTGTCCAAAAACGACAAGACGGACCTTTGACTTAGAATTCTGGAAATATTGCACGTCTGCCTGCTTGTCAATAAACTCAGTTTCCAGACTACCAACTATTGCTTCGTTGATAGCTGTCATGGCTTTCACATTGTTGTACTTCTGGCGAGCATCCCAATTGGCTTGCGTAAACAATCCGTTATAGAGATTCATCTGGATGCTGCCGTCTGTTGCATTTTTAGGCAAAATATCATTAATAGCATACGTTTTCGTGTAATTTCCTATGTTTGTCTTTATAATGGGTTCGTTGAAATTATCTTTTACGTAAATCACTTTTGTCATTACTTTTTTCCATAGAGTATAGTAGATACTTTTGCTTTTTTGCTCGGGGTCACTTTCATTATTTAACGTAACGTCAGGAACCTTTGTTGCTGCTTCAATCGTGGTTGGATCTGTAAATGAGTTAGCAGCTATGCGGGCGAAGAAATAGCCGGGAGGCAAGATGGCTCCAGGTGCTTCTGATTCATTGGCATTTGGAGTTATTGCACTGAAGAAGTCATATCTATGTCCATGTTCAATGGCAATTTGTTCGTATCCATCGGGGTTATAGGTGCCCACCGCTGATTTACCCTCTGGGTCACGAGCCTGATTTACACCCGGCATTGCAATATTAATATTTTCAGCAGATATTCCCATGTCATGATTACCCGGAATATAGGTTAGTTTTATTTTTCCATCTTTGATAATGCCATTTAGAACGTTAAATACACCTTGATTTGCGGCTACTGATTTTCTAACGAAATCAGCTTGAGACCCACTCCCATAAGTGTCTGTTCTAGTGGGGATGTACCATTCATCCAATATATCACCTCCAAGAATTAACTCTTTAACGGTGCTTGACGATCGAACTTCATTTAGAAATTGTTCAAGTCGTTCTAGGTGTTTTACGTTTTCAGAATATGCCAAGTCATTCCCGAGGTGTAGGTCACTGATGACAACAATCTTGTCCCTCTCATTGTTGCTGCTTTCACTGATCGAGTCAAAAGGATTGTTAGAAAGCTCCTTGTCGTCAGAGTTGCAAGATGCCAAAGTAAAGGTCAATGCTACTAGTAATAAAAAGTTTATTTTCTTCATTTCATAAAAAATATTAGTGGTACGTTATTAGTGTATCAATAGGTTGTGTAAAAGTAGTCTTCATTTCATTACTTAATGTTTCATAATTACAATACCTGTGTATCATAAATACAAAATATTACGATTTAAAGTCTCGAATTAGATACGATTGCCGAAATATCTGTTAAATTTGTGTCTCAATTATGCAAAGTTTATATTTAGCCACTACACTTGCAGCAGCTGTTGCTTGTTTACTCACCTCCCTGTTGATTTTCGCTCGCAGGAAGAGCGGGGAGCGTTCACGTGTTATTCTTGCGTGCATCGTCTTTTTTTCTGTGGGGAACTACATGACCAGATTTCTGGCTTTATGTCATGGTGAAGATCCTAAGTTACTGATCTCAGTCCCCATGTTATTACTTGCCATTTTTATGGTTATATCTTATATAATGTATCCCATTGAGGTTATATCTCCCGGATATCTTAATTTTCGACGTATTGTGAAGCTCTACAGTCCATGGTTGGTATTAGCTCTTGTTTATTGTATTTGTTTACAGGTCGGCATCATTTTTAAACCTTACCATTCATTGTTTGAGATGTTGCCAGAGGTTACCGAGTTTCAAGTCTGGTTTCGTCTTTTACTTTCTATGTTGTTTTTCGCTCCGGTGTTATTTATCTTTACCATTCCTTATACGCGCCGTTACAATAACACAAACAGGACATGGATACTTAAATATACAATAACCTTCACTGTCAATATATTGGCTTATATGATTGTTCTGAACTTTGATACATTAATTATCAAAACAGTATATTATTATGTGAGTGCAGGTTGTAGCATCTACATAGCCTATATGGAACTGTTCGAAAGATTGATAGAACAACGAAATTTATCTACTGGTAATATTGATATCCCAAGTCCTGATAACCCGTCGGTTCCTACTGAGACTTTATCAGTAAGAAAGAATTCGTTATGTGAAAAGATAACTCTTCACATGAAATTGACTTGTGATTATAGGGACCCTGATATTTCTCTGAATATGTTGGCTGCTTCACTTTGCACTAACCGCACCACACTGTCTTGCGCTTTGCATGAATTGGGATATGTGAGCTTTAGCGCTTATATTAATTCATTACGTATTGAAGAGTTTATTCAACGGGTTCGTAGCAAAGAGTCTACAAATTATCAGGATATTTTTTACGATGTTGGTTTTCGTTCGCGCGCTACTGCTCTTAGAAATTTTAAACAATACACAGGAAAAACCCCGTCGGAATATTTCTCCAATTAATATCGGACGAGATTTGCTACTTTAGGTTATAAAAGTATATTTGGGGGTTGAACAAACCCTGTTTCGAGTTGTTTTTAAAAGAGAATAAAAAGACTGTAAAACCTAAATAAAGATATTATGAGTAGATCTTTCGAAGAGGCGTTGATAAATAGAAGAAGTTATTACGCCATTAAAAACGAAGCTCCAATTTCTGATTTGGAGATCGAGCACATTGTACATACAGCTGTAAAACATGTTCCATCAGCATTTAATTCGCAGTCGGCCCGACTGGTACTACTGCTGGGAGATAACCATAGAAAGTTGTGGGGTATAGTGAAGGATACTTTGAAGAAGATGCTTTCAAGCGAGGCATATGCTCAGTCTGAAGCTAAAATTGATGGGTGTTTTTCATGTGGTTATGGTACTGTTTTATTTTTTGAGGACGATTCTGTTGTAAAAGGTCTGCAGGATGCTTTCCCCGCTTATGCTACTAACTTCCCGGTGTGGTCCATGCATACTTCTGCAATGCATCAACTTGCAGTGTGGACGATGTTGGAAGATGTCGGTTTAGGCGCTTCGTTGCAACACTATAACCCTATTATTGATGAAGAAGTTGCGGCTACTTGGCATCTTCCGGCTTCTTGGAAACTTGTAGCTCAAATGCCGTTTGGATCTCCCGCGGGTGAACCAGGTCCAAAAGAATTTCAAACCTTGGAGACTCGGGTAAAAGTCTTTAAATAATAAGATAATACGGATCATCGTGTTGCTGATTAAGCAGTCTTTTTGCCAAGTTTGTTAGCTTTTACTGTTCGTTTTATATAGGGATGTATTCAAATTGATTACCTTTGCAACAAACTTAATGTAGTGCAACATGATGATCCGTATTTTTTTAATTGGCTATATGGGAGCCGGTAAAACAACTTTAGGCAAAGCATTCGCAAAGAAATATAATCTTTCTTTTGTTGATTTAGATTGGTATATTGAAGAGCGCTTTCATAAAACAGTGCAAGAACTTTTTGCCGAAAGAGGTGAAGATGGTTTTCGCGAGCTGGAGCGTAACATGTTGCATGAAGTTGCCGACTTTGAAAATGTTATTATTTCAACTGGAGGAGGAGCACCTTGTTTTTTTGATAATATGGATTTCATGAATAAATCCGGAATTACTGTTTTTCTTAATGTAAAAGCTGAAATTCTTTTTCAACGTTTACGGGTAGCTAAACAACAACGCCCCATACTAAAAGGTAAGAGTGATGACGAATTGTCTTCCTTTATTGTATCAGCCCTTCAGAATCGTGCTCCTTTTTACAATCAGGCGCAATATATATTCAATGCAGATGAATTAGAAGATTATCATCAGATAGAAAACTCTGTGATCCACTTGAGTGGGCTCGTTGGTTTGGAATAAATATTTTTATAGATTGTATTTGAATTGCATTTTTATTAGTAGATGTCTGCTTAATACTGCTATAATAGTGCATTTTCCTTTCTTAATTAGCGTAAAAATGCAAAAAACGAAAGGTATTTGATTGAATACTATATATTTATCCGTATTTTTGCCCCATTATTCATAAATAACGACTGATAAATAGAAAATGAGAAAATGGCGTATTGAAGATTCTGAGGAACTCTATAACATTACTGGTTGGGGTACTTCGTACTTTGGTATTAATTCGAAAGGACATGTTGTTGTGACACCTCGTAAAGACGGGGTGGGTGTTGATTTGAAAGAATTGATTGACGAGTTGCAGTTGAGAGATGTTGCTTTGCCCATGTTGATACGTTTTCCTGATATTTTGGACAATCGTATTGAGAAAACGGCTCGTTGCTTCCAACAGGCTTCTGAAGAGTATGGTTATAAAGCGCAAAACTTTATAATTTATCCGATTAAAGTGAATCAAATGCGTCCTGTAGTTGAGGAGATTATCAGTCACGGTAAGAAATTTAATTTGGGACTAGAGGCTGGATCTAAACCAGAGTTACATGCGGTAATAGCTGTAAATACAGATTCTGATTCCCTTATTATATGTAACGGTTACAAAGATGAGAGTTACATTGAGCTTGCACTGCTTGCTCAGAAAATGGGCAAACGAATTTTTTTAGTCGTTGAAAAACTTAACGAACTTCGTCTGATAGCAAAAATGGCGAAGCAGTTGAATGTTTTACCTAATATTGGTATACGCATAAAGTTGGCTTCTTCCGGAAGTGGAAAATGGGAAGAATCGGGTGGAGATGCAAGTAAATTTGGATTAACTTCCAGTGAATTATTGGAGGCACTCGATTTTATGGAAAAAAAAGAGATGAAAGACTGCTTGAAGTTGATTCATTTTCATATAGGTAGTCAGGTTACTAAAATCCGTCGTATTAAAACTGCATTGAGAGAGGCTTCTCAGTTTTATGTGCAGCTTCATGCTATGGGATTTAATGTGGAGTTTGTTGACATTGGTGGTGGACTAGGCGTTGACTATGACGGAACAAGGTCGTCAAGTAGTGAAAGTAGTGTGAATTATTCTATTCAGGAATATGTAAACGATTCAATCTCTACTTTGGTTGATGCAAGTGATAAGAATGGTATCCCTCACCCAAATATTATAACAGAAAGTGGAAGGGCGTTAACCGCTCATCATTCAGTTCTTATCTTTGAGGTACTTGAAACGACTTCACTTCCTGATTGGGATGAAGATGAAGAGATCACTGACAAAGATCATGAATTGGTTCAAGAATTATACAGTATATGGAATGCATTGAACCAAAATAAAATGCTTGAGGCATGGCACGATGCGCAACAGATCAGAGAAGAAGCACTTGACTTATTCAGTCACGGCATTGTTGATCTTAAGACTCGTGCACAAATTGAGAGATTATATTGGTCAATTACACGTGAAATTCACCAAATAGCTTCGGGGCTGAAACATGCTCCTGATGAATTTAGGGGGCTGTCTAAATTGTTGGCTGATAAATACTTCTGTAACTTCTCGCTTTTTCAGTCGTTACCGGATTCATGGGCAATAGATCAGATATTTCCTATTATGCCTATTCATAGACTGGATGAACGGCCTGACAGGGCAGCTACTCTTCAAGATATAACTTGTGATTCGGATGGCAAGATTGCCAATTTTATCTCAACTAAAAATGTGTCGCATTACTTGCCGGTTCATAGCTTAAAATCTAAGGATCCTTATTATATGGGTGTCTTTTTAGTTGGAGCTTATCAAGAAATTCTGGGCGATATGCATAACTTGTTTGGCGACACCAATGCGGTGCACGTTTCGGTAAGTGATAAAGGATATAATATTGAGCAGATTATTGATGGTGAAACAGTAGCTGAGGTATTGGATTATGTACAGTATAGCCCTAAAAAATTAGTGCGTACACTGGAAACATGGGTTACTAAATCGGTGAAAGAAGGTAGAATTACAGTAGAAGAAGGAAAAGAGTTCTTGTCGAATTATCGCTCCGGGCTGTATGGATACACTTATCTTGAATAAATAAAAGTCAAATTAATAATCTAAAGACGCATCACATGCGTTTTGTAACTTTATAAAACTCTTATGAAGATGCAGAACGCATGTTTTTGCTTTTAATGACCTGAAAAAATGAAAAAAAAACTCACGGTGATCAAAGTGGGAGGCAAAGTGGTTGAAGAGGAAAGCTCGCTTAATGCCTTATTGAATGATTTTACAAAATTAGAAGGGTGCAAAGTATTGGTCCATGGAGGCGGACGATCAGCGACAAAAATCGCCTCTCAATTGGGCATTGAAAGTCAAATGGTGAATGGCCGGCGAATTACCGATATTGAAACTTTAAAAGTGGTGACAATGGTGTATGGAGGTTTGGTAAACAAGACTATTGTAGCAGGTTTGCAAGCCAGAGGTGTTAATGCATTGGGGCTGACTGGAGCAGATATGGATTTGATCAGATCGGTGAAGCGTCCTGTCAAAGACATTGATTATGGATATGTGGGCGATGTTGAGAAGGTGGATGCGGTATCTTTAACAGAGTTACTTCGGAGTGAAGTTGTACCTGTGATGGCGCCTCTTACGCACGATGGTAATGGGAATATGTTGAATACAAATGCTGATACCATTGCAGGAGAAGTTGCTAAAGCTCTTTCATCTGTTTTCGATGTGACTCTTATCTATTGCTTTGAGAAGAAGGGCGTTTTACGTGATGAAAATGATGATGATAGTGTAATTTCCTCTATTAATAGAGATGAGTTTAAGCAATATGTGTCAGAAGGAGTTATTCAAGGGGGAATGATTCCTAAGCTGGAGAATGCTTTTGGTGCGATTGATGCAGGTGTTTCTCAAGTTGTAATTACCTTAGCATCAGCCATTAATGAATCTGATGGAACTCGAATTAAAAAATAATTTGAAAAAATAGTAGAGAGGAGTGTAACTTTTCAATTATGAACCCGTCATTATTATAGAGATGCAAGAAATAAGCTTCCGTAACGACATATTGCCATTGAAAGATAAACTCTTTCGGTTGGCGCTCCGGATAACTCTGGATAGAGCCGAAGCGGAAGATGTTGTGCAGGATACGATGATTCGGGTTTGGAATAAGCGTGAAGAGTGGTCTCAGTTTGAATCAATTGAAGCTTACTGTTTGGTCGTTACCCGGAATTTGGCAATTGATCGCAGTCAGAAGAAAGAGGCCCAGCATGTGGAGCTGACTTCGGAAATGGAAGAAGCGAATGATGAATTAGGACCGTATGATCAATTGGTTATACAAGAGCGAATGGCAATAATTCATCGTCTTATAAATGAACTTCCTGAGAAACAACGTCTTATTATGCAACTTAGAGATATTGAAGGAGAATCATACAAAGAAATTGCAGATGTTTTGCATTTAACAGAGGAACAAGTTAAAGTAAACCTCTTTAGAGCAAGACAAAAAGTAAAACAAAGATATACGGAGATTGAAGGATATGGATTATAAGTATATAGAACAGCTTTTGGAGCAATATTGGCGTTGCGAAACCTCTTTGATAGAGGAAGAACAACTGCGCTCGTTCTTTATGATGCATAAGGATATACCGGCACATTTGCTCAAGTATAGAGATCTTTTTGTATATCAACAATTGCAGCAGGAAGTTGGTTTGAGTACAGATTTTGATGCAAGGGTTCTTGCTGAAGTTGAAAAACCTGTGGTTAGGGCTCGGAAGCTTACTCTGATAGGTCGTTTTATGCCTGTTCTTAAAGCTGCGGCTGTGATTGCGGTGATGGTGTCTTTGGGAAATGTAGCCCAGCATACTTTCTTTGGAAATGACCAGTTAGATTATAATTATGAAACATATCAGGATACATATGACGATCCGGAAGTTGCTTATAAAGAAGTTTCCTCTGCATTGATGATGCTATCCGAAGGGATTAATAAATCTCAAGAACAACATTTGGCTGATAGTGTAGATGCTAAAGTTGAGATGATTAAAGAATGAAACGATTTATATTAATAAATACCTTATCGCTATTAGCGATGTTTGTTTCGGCTCAAGATTTTGCCAGTAGATTTTTGGCAGCACACAAATCAGATACTAATCTCTCTTGTGTGACAATTAGCCCCAAAATGATGGAGGAGATTTTGAAGAATGATGAGCAGAAAGACGAAGATGTATTGCAGATTATTGCTAATCTCAAAAGTATGCAAATGCTTTCTTCCAAGGTGAAAGGTAAATATTACTATGATGATGCATTGAAGGTAATGCATAAGAATTCAAATAGATTTGAGCCGTTTCTTTCTTTTAGTGACAAATCTGAAAATTGTCAGATTATGATCAGAAAGAAAAACGATGCAATAATAGAATTGGTAATGCTTATTCATGAAAATACTCACTTTACAGTGATAAATTTTACGGGGACAATGAGTTCTGAATTTATCTCTAAGTTGGCAGGTTCTATGAAACAAAAGCATTCTTAAAGATGTAACATTTTCATTTGCTTTAAATATAGTTAGTGTGCTTTATTAAAACAATTCGAAACTGTGAAGTTTCACCCCTCTCTAATTTTTGTAAATAACTAACTAAATAAAAAGAAGGTTACAGCGAGAGGCTGTAATCTTCTTTTTATTTTAGGAGGTATTCTCACGAACCCCTCCTTTACACTATTGACAACCTGTATGTTTCCAGGTTTATTTAAGAGAGTAGTTATTGTTATAGTTTTCTAAGTCCTTTTCTTGAGAATTCAATGTTCTTAGGATTACCCCGATAACTTACCGTACCGCTACCGCTAACTCCACCGCTCAAACTCTGTGTTGCAAAGCATGTTATGTCACCGGAGCCGCTAATCTTTGCGTGCACTGTATTTACCATTAATTTATTAGCTTCAATGTCTCCTGAACCTGAGATGCCATAATTTGCAGTTTTTGCTTTACCTTCAAGTGTGATATCTCCTGATCCGGTTATCTTACTTTCTACATGATTGGCTACAATATGGTCTAACTCAATGTCTCCTGAACCATTAATTGATAAATCAAGGTTGGCGCAATATATCTGCTTTCCTTCAATGTCTCCCGATCCTGATATGGATAGTTTGAAATCTTTGTTCGTATTTTTAATACCATTTGCCAAAACAATGTCACCCGACCCTTGAATTGATGCGCTTTCCAGACTGGGACTACTTACCCTAATCTCGAGTTTGTCACAATTTACGAGACTTATATTATCGCGGAATTTAATCATTAAAGTATTATTGATCACTTTGATTTCAATTAAGTCAACAACGTTATCGGGGGCATAAATTTGCACTTTGGGTGAACCCGATATTTGTTTGTAGATAACGTCCGGACTACCTGATAGTTTGATATGTTCGAATTGCTCTGTTTTTATCTCTCTGGTTATGTAATCCTTGTTCCCAATAATCTTCTTTGCTTGTAGACAAGCAGTCACTGCTAACAGAATGACTGCACATATTGTGCCTTGTATTATCCCTTTTTTCATGATAATTATTTATTTAGTTTATTGCATTAATTGATCCAATTCCTCCTTTACTTAAGTTCTTGTGCTCAGGGTTCCCTTTGTAATTAATTCCACCTATGCCCTTAACAGAAGCATTTAATTTATTAGCAGCGAAGCATGAAATGCTACCAATGCCCATTGATGAGGCTTCTACGTTTTGAGCTTTGAGCTCATCAGCTTCAATGTTACCTACACCTTTTGAACGCAATGTTACTGTTTGGGCTGTTCCTTCTATTTCGACATCTCCAACGCCCAATGAATTGATGTTCACTGATTCGCAAACTAAGTTTTTTATTTTAATGTTACCGACCCCCTTACTTTCTACTTCAAGTGACTGGGTTCTTAATCCGCTGTCAACGTATATATCACCTACTCCTTTAAAGTAGATAGCATGTAGGTCAGGTGTTTTTATTTGTATCTTAAGTTTTCCGGAGTTATTGATCTTCTTGTTTTTTTTCGTAGTAAGATAAAGCGTGCCGTTTTCAACGTACACTTTTATAAGCGGAACGATGTTATCTGAGCCATATATCTCCAGAGATGTACTACTATCGGCCGACTGTACATAATGGATGCTTGCTACGGTTGAAGCATCTATTTTATTGAAATCGCCAATATTATAGCTACGGGTAATGTAATGCTTGCTGGGCCTGATGCCATCTTCCCAAATGGTACAACTGCTAATCAACAAGGTGATAGTGACGGCTGATAAAATTAATTTGATTGAGGCTTTCATTTTTTCTAAGTTTTTTAGATGTTTTATTATTAGACGCAACAGACTTCCTAAAAGTTGCAAGACATGAATTATTTTTTTTAAGATGTAAGTGCAAACTTTTATTTAATTGCTGATTTGGTTTGCGATTAAACAAAAAAAGAATTTATTTTGTATGCTATGTTTTTTGTTAAAAGCATAAAGATGCTGATATTTGATCGACGGTCTTCCCATATAGGGAACTTGGTTTTAAAAACCGAAATTTATATTAACGATTAACGGATACCCGTACATAAAAGAATTATCATTGGATAAAGTTATTGAAGATAAAGAGTTGGGACGTCTAGTTGTTCATGTAAATGCGCGGGCCAGGCGTCTTATTTTTCGTACGAAGAATAATGAAATTGTTATATCAGTACCTCCCAATACTTCAACAAAAGAAGTAGCAGCTGCCATTGAACAGTTGCGTCCTAAGCTAATAGTGGCAAAAAATAAGTTAGTGCGTACTCGTATTGATTTGAGTTATAATCTAGATACGCCCTTTTTTAAGCTGTCGTTAATACACGGAAATCGTGATCGGTTTCTGGCACATTCAGAATTGGGTCAGATGAAAATAATATGTCCTTCTAACGCTGATTTTCAAGATGATAAATTACAAACTTGGCTTCGAAAAGTAATTGAGGAAGCTCTTCGTCGCAATGCAAAAATCATTCTGCCACCAAGACTTTATATGTTAGCCCAAAAATATGGTTTTACCTATGAAAGTGTTAAAATCAACTCCAGCAAAGGACGGTGGGGTAGTTGTTCGGCCAAACGAGGGATAAATCTTTCTTATTTTTTAGTCCTTTTGCCTCAACATCTGATAGATTATGTGTTATTACATGAGCTTTGTCATACTCGTGAAATGAACCATGGCGAAAAGTTTTGGTCGATACTTAACAGTGTAACTAGCGGGCGGGCGCACGAATTACGTGAAGAACTACGAAAGTACAAAACGGATATTTAGCTCATATACATTGTTATTGAGGTAGCAATTTAATGCCATCAACATCTTTTTCAAAACGGTAAGTACCTCCTTTTTCACTCAGGTCGAATGTCGAAACACTTTCTGTTGCGTTGTTAACAATCATTAGTGCACTTTGGTCTGCAAAACGTGCCGTTCCAATTGTGATAGGTTCTTCTTTAACTTGCTTGTTAATGATTAGACTATCGTTTACAAACAGAGAAAGAGAGTCGCCGGCAAACCCCTTAACCAATACGAATGTGTACGTCTCCATGAATGTACGCTCGTTTTTTTTGTCTTGTTGTAACTTCATGCTCATGTACACAAAGATTACAACTACGATGATAACGGCAAATGCTAAAATGCCATTGCCTACCATAAATTGTTTGTTGGTATTAAGATGTTTGGTCATGAAACGATACTTTATTATTTCTATTTTGAGGTAAAGATAATAATTCTCTGTTAATTGATTTAGTAATTTGTGCGAAATAACTATTTTTGTGGATAATGATTAAATATGAAAGCAGATGATAAAAAGACTTTTGTTAACCTTGCTGTTTTTTGTTTTTGTTGATGCTTATGCTCAGCAGACTTTGTGGGGAGATAAACCGATTGTTTCTCCTGAAATTCACTCTGATAATACTGTAACCTTTCGCATGAGAGCTCCTAAAGCTGTCAGAGTACAGATTACCGGAGATTTTCTACCTATGCAGCATTCTGAATCAGCATATGGAAAGTATGATGTTCCCGGAATAGCAGATTTGAAAGAAGGAAAAGAAGGTGTTTGGGAATATACCACCCCACTTCCTTTACTGCCAGAACTTTACAATTATTCATTTATTGTTGATGGATTGAAAACTACAGATCCAGCTAATGTCTATTTGATTCGTGATGTAGCTACAGTTTTCAATGTGTTTATTGTAGGAGGCGCAAGAGCTGATTTGTATAAAGTTAATTCTGTAAACCATGGGACCGTGTCACGCCGTTGGTATTGGAGTCCTTCTCTGAAAATGAATAGGCGGTTGGCTGTTTATACCCCGGCAGGTTATGAAGAAAGCAATAAGAGATATCCGGTATTCTATTTGCTTCACGGTATGGGAGGTGATGAAGAAGCTTGGCTGGCATTAGGTAGAGCTAGTCAGATACTTGACAATCTCATTGCAGCGGGTAAAGCTAAGCCAATGATCGTTGTTATGACGAATGGTAACGTGTCTCAAGAAGCAGCTCCCGGTGAATCTTCTTTAGGCTATATTGTGCCTACCATGCAATTACCTAAAACGATGGATGGATCAATGGAAGAAAGTTTCCCTGATGTCGTTAATTTTATCGATGCTACTTACCGGACTGTAAAACGTAAGTCAGGTAGAGCCATTGCAGGTTTATCGATGGGAGGTTTTCATTCATTGCATATTTCAAAACAATATCCTGATATGTTTGATTATGTAGGGCTTTTCTCGGCAGCAATAATGCCTGATAAGCAGGTTAAGTCTTCGGTTTATGACAACACGGAGAATAAATTGAAGATACAATTCAATAAGAATCCAAAGCTTTATTGGATTGCAATTGGTAAAACAGATTTTCTTTATAAAGCAAACGAAGAATACCGAAAAATGCTTAATGAAAAAGGGTTTAAATATACATACTATGAAACAGATGAAGGGCATATCTGGAGAAATTGGCGGATCTATCTGACCGAATTTGTTCCGATGCTATTTCATTAAATGAGTGGCTTGTTTGTTGTATCTTACTTTTTTTTGCTAATATTTTGTAATCGAACGGATTATTTGTATCTTTGCGCTCGAAACGGATGAAAGGTGGAGGGGCGATTAGGCTCCTTTTTTTGTTCTCATATAATTATTCCATGATAGAAAAAAGAACTGTATGTCAGATTGTTGAAGAGTGGCTTGAAGGAAAAGACTACTTTTTGGTAGAGATGACGGTTAGTCCGGATGACAAGATTGTGGTAGAGATTGACCACGCAGAAGGTGTCTGGATAGAAGATTGTGTTGATTTAAGCAGGTTCATTGAATCCAAGCTTAATCGAGAGGAAGAAGACTATGAACTAGAAGTTGGTTCAGCAGGTATCGGTCAACCTTTTAAGGTTTTGCAACAGTACCGTATTCACATCGGGTGTGATGTTGAGGTTCTTACCAAAGAAGGGCGAAAACTTATTGGGGTTCTTAAGGATGCTGACGAAGATAAGTTTGTTGTTAGCGTACAAAAGAAGAAAAAGGTTGAGGGAAGTAAACGTCCGAAAGTGGAAGAAGAAGATGAAGCTTTCGCCTATGATCAGATAAAATACACTAAATACTTAATTAGTTTTAAATAATTATGGCCAAGAAAGAGGAAACAATCAGTTTGATTGATACATTTTCGGAATTTAAAGAGCTGAAAAATATCGATAGAACAACTATGGTAAGCGTACTGGAAGAGTCTTTCCGTAGTGTTATTTCGAAAATGTTTGGCACCGACGAGAATTATGACGTAATTGTAAATCCTGATAAAGGAGACTTTGAAATATGGCGTAACCGTGAGGTGGTAGCTGATGAGGATTTAACAAACCCCAATATGCAGATATCTATTTCTGAAGCGAGAAAAATAGATGCTTCTTATGAAGTGGGAGAAGAGGTTACGGATGAGGTCATTTTCGCGAAATTTGGTCGTCGTGCTATCCTAAATCTTCGCCAGACATTAGCTTCAAAGATTCTGGAGCTTGAAAAAGATAGTCTTTACAACAAGTACATTGACCAAGTGGGTACTATTGTAAATGCAGAGGTTTATCAAATATGGAAGAAAGAAATTCTGTTGCTTGATGACGAAGGCAATGAATTACTACTTCCTAAAACAGAGCAAATACCCAGCGATTTCTATCGTAAGGGAGAAACGGCACGTGCTGTTGTTGCCCGTGTTGATAATAAAAACAACAATCCTAAAATTATTCTTTCACGTACGTCTCCAATATTCCTTCAACGTTTGTTTGAAATGGAAGTACCTGAAATTAATGATGGATTGATTACCATAAAGAAGATAGCCCGTATTCCGGGCGAGCGTGCTAAGATAGCGGTTGAGTCTTATGATGACAGAATTGACCCGGTTGGCGCTTGTGTGGGTGTGAAAGGTAGTCGTATCCATGGTATTGTACGTGAATTGAGAAATGAGAACATTGATGTTATCAATTATACTTCTAATGTTTCATTGTTTATTCAGCGCTCTTTAAGCCCGGCAAAGATTTCTTCAATCAAACTGAATGAAGAAGAACGCAGGGCTGAGGTCTTCCTGAAACCGGAAGAAGTGTCGCTGGCTATTGGAAAAGGCGGTTTGAATATCAAACTGGCCAGTATGTTAACCGAGTACACTATTGATGTATTCCGTGAATTAGATGAAACCGCACAGGACGAAGATATCTATCTGGATGAATTCAGTGATGAAATAGACGGATGGGTAATCAATGCAATTAAGAGCATTGGAATTGATACGGCAAAAGCAGTACTAAGTGCTCCTCGTGAGATGTTGATTGAAAAAACGGATTTGGAAGAAGAGACAGTGGACGAGGTGTTGCGTATTTTGAAATCGGAGTTTGAAGAGGGATAAAGACGGTTCGTAGTTTTTATATCACTTCACGCTTTATTATTCATTTTATTTTGAACTATGACGATAAGGTTAAACAAAGTAACAAGAGATTTGAATGTGGGAATCACGACAGTTGTTGAGTTCTTGCAGAAAAAAGGGCATGCCATTGAAGCAAGCCCTAATGCTAAAATTACAGAGGAACAATATGCTATACTCGTGAAAGAATTCAGCACAGATAAAAACCTCAGACTAGAGTCTGAACGCTTTATTCAAGAGCGACAGACTAAAGACCGCAACAAAGGTTCTGTTGCGATAGAGGGTTATGATAAAGCTGAACCCGAGAAGCCTAAGACGGACAACATGATTAAAACGGTTGTTCCCGAAGAGGCACGTCCAAAGTTTAAACCTGTCGGCAAGATTGATTTGGATAATTTAAATAAAAAAGCAAATAAAACGCCCGAAGTGGTAGTTGAGAAGAAGGTTGAGGTAAAAACTGCAGAACCTGTTGCCGAACAGAAAGTAGAACCGAAAGAGGCAGTTGTAGAAAAAGTACAAATAGTAGAGACGGTTGTGATGGAAGAACCGGTTCTGAAACAAGAGCCCGTTGTTATTACACCCGATCCTGTTGCTGAAGTGCCTGTTGCTAAACCTGAGATTGCAAAAGAAACCCCTCAAGAAGTAAATAAAGTGGAAGAAGTATTGCCTACTAAGAAGGTGGAAGACCAGAAAGAAGTAGTTTCTCAGACGGAACAGGCTGCCTCAAATGAAGAAGATGTGTTTAAAATCAGACCAACTGAGTTTGTCTCAAAAATCAATGTTATTGGTCAGATTGACTTGGCTGCGTTGAACCAGAATACACGTCCGAAGAAAAAGTCAAAAGACGAAAGGCGTCGTGAACGCGAAGAAAAAGATAAAGTTCGTCAGGATCAAAAGAAATTGATGAAAGAAGCCATCATCAAGGAAATCAGAAAGGACGATATTAAGGTCAATAAACCAGTGCCTAAAGAGACTGCGGAATCGGCTGCCAACAAAAAGAAACGCAATCGTATCAATAAAGAAAAAGTTGACATCAACAATGTTGCATCGAATTTTGCTCGTCCTATTCCTAATAGTGAAAAAGGCAAGGGTGGCAGTGCTCCACACCAAGGACAAGGTGGACAACCACAACAAGGTGGTGGCGGTGGAAACAATAAAAGCCGTAATAATAAAGACCGCTTCAAAAAGCCTGTTGTAAAACAAGAAGTAAGCGAGGAAGATGTAGCAAAACAGGTAAAAGAAACGTTAGCGCGTCTTACCAGCAAAGGAAAGAATAAAACCTCTAAATACCGCAAGGAAAAAAGAGACAGTGCTTTCAGCAGACAACAAGAACTGGAAGACCAGGAAATGGCAGAAAGCAGAGTCTTGAAATTGACCGAGTTTGTTACGGCCAATGAATTGGCAAGCATGATGGATGTTTCTGTGAATCAAGTTATTGGTACTTGTATGAGTATCGGTATGATGGTGTCAATCAATCAACGCTTAGATGCTGAAACCATTAATCTGGTTGCTGAGGAATTCGGTTACAAGACAGAGTATGTTAGTGCAGAGCTAGCCCAAGCTATTGTGGAAGAAGAGGATGCTCCTGAAGATTTAAGACCTCGCGCCCCAATCGTAACTGTGATGGGACACGTTGACCACGGTAAGACTTCGTTGCTTGACTACATTCGCAAAGCAAATGTTATTGCAGGTGAAGCGGGTGGTATTACTCAGCATATTGGTGCTTACAACGTAACGTTGGAAGATGGACGTAAGATAACGTTCCTTGATACTCCGGGTCACGAAGCGTTTACCGCCATGCGTGCTCGTGGTGCTAAGGTAACTGATATTGCTATTATCATTGTAGCGGCAGACGATAACGTGATGCCTCAAACGAAGGAAGCAATCAACCACGCAGTGGCTGCTGGTGTTCCTATTGTATTTGCTATCAATAAAGTTGATAAACCAACTGCTAATCCAGATAGAATAAAGGAAGAACTAGCCAATATGAACTATCTTGTAGAAGAGTGGGGAGGTAAATATCAGTCGCAAGACGTTTCTGCTAAACAGGGACTGGGTATCAAGGAACTTATGGAAAAGGTCTTGCTCGAGGCCGAGATGCTTGAACTAAAAGCTAATCCGGTTCGTCGCGCTACAGGTTCTATTATTGAATCGACCCTTGACAAAGGTCGTGGCTACGTGGCAACTGTATTGGTGTCCAATGGTACACTTAAGATGGGTGATATAGTTTTGGCCGGTACTCATTTTGGACGTGTTAAGGCTATGTTCAACGAACGTAATCAGCGAATTAAAGAAGCCGGACCATCAGAGCCTGTGTTGATATTGGGCTTGAACGGTGCGCCAACTGCCGGTGATACATTCCATGTTATTGAAACAGAGCAAGAAGCACGCGAAATTGCTAATAAGCGCGAGCAGTTGCAACGTGAACAAGGATTGCGTACGCAGAAAATTCTTACGCTTGATGAGTTGGGTCGTCGTATTGCATTGGGTAACTTTAAAGAGTTGAATATAATTGTTAAGGGTGACGTTGACGGTTCTATTGAGGCGTTGAGTGACTCGTTGATCAAACTTTCAACAGAGCAGATTCAGGTGAACGTAATCCACAAAGCAGTTGGACAAATTTCCGAGTCGGATGTTACACTTGCAGCAGCTTCAGATGCTATTATCATCGGCTTCCAGGTACGTCCTTCGGCTTCGGCTCGCAAATATGCTGAGCAAGAAGGTGTTGATATCCGCATGTACTCAATCATCTACGATGCTATAGAAGAAGTGAAAGCAGCGATGGAAGGAATGCTTGCTCCTGTAGTGAAAGAAGTTGTTACTTCTACTATCGAAGTTCGCGAAGTATTCCACATAACCAAGGTGGGTACAGTTGCCGGAGCTATGGTTAAGGAAGGTAAAGTGAAACGTTCAGACAAGGCTCGCCTTGTTCGTGACGGTATTGTTATCTTCTCGGGTTCAATCAACGCTTTGAAGCGTTTCAAAGACGATGTGAAGGAAGTAGCATTTAACTACGAGTGTGGTATTAGTCTCGTAAACTTCAACGACTTAAAAGTAGGCGATGTAATCGAAACATACGAAGAAGTAGAAGTGAAGCAGACTTTATAAATACAAAAGCACAAATGTGCTAATGTGCCAATATGCTTATTAGCCGATTCATTGAATCGGCTCACTTCAATAGGCATGTTGACACATTTTTTGTTATATGATATGAAATTGATAGATTGGTTTATACTCATTGTGTTGGGGATAGGTGCTTATCAGGGATTTATGAAAGGCTTTATCAACCAATTAGCTGCCATAGCCGGATTTATAGTAGGGCTTATTGCTGCCAAGATGCTTTATGCATCACTTGCAGAAAGACTATGCCCAACATTGACCGAGTCAATGACGCTTGCCCAGATAATATCTTTTATGGCTATCTGGATTGTGGTGCCTGTGTTATTTGGTATGGTAGGTATGTTTCTGACCAAGACGATGGATGTGATTCTGCTTGGTTGGGTAAATAAGTCGCTGGGAGCAGCGCTCGGACTGCTTAAAAATCTCATTCTGCTTATGTTGCTTATCAGCATACTTGAGTTCATAGACACGAGTAATCACCTCATCAGTCAAACAAAGAAGGCTGAATCAGTGTTATATTATCCCATAAGGAGTGTTGCAGGGGTGTTTTTCCCTGTAGCCAAACAAGTTTCGCAACAATATATTTTCAAATAGAATTATGCAACAGGAAGAACCTAACAAATATGTAAAGGAACTCACCCAAGAGAAATATAAGTATGGATTTACAACAGAAGTTCATACTGAAGTTATTGAAAAAGGGTTGAACGAGGATACAATTCGTTTAATCTCCTTCAAAAAGGGTGAGCCTGAATGGTTACTAGAGTTTAGGCTAAAAGCCTATCGTCATTGGTTAACAATGGAAATGCCTACCTGGCCTCATCTTAGAATTCCGGAAATAGATTATCAGTCCATTTCTTATTATGCTGACCCGACCAAGAAGAAAGAAGGTCCGAAGAGTATGGAAGAAGTTGATCCTGAATTAATTAAAACATTTAATAAGCTAGGTATACCTTTAGAGGAACAGATGGCGCTGAGCGGCATTGCCGTAGATGCGGTAATGGACTCCGTGTCTGTTAAGACTACCTTCAAAGATACGCTGATGGAAAAAGGAATTATTTTCTGTTCCTTTAGTGAAGCTGTTCGTGAACACCCCGACCTGATAAAGAAATACTTGGGATCTGTGGTGGGCTATCGCGATAATTACTTTGCAGCGTTGAATTCAGCCGTTTTCTCTGACGGATCCTTTGTGTACATCCCCAAAGGAGTGCGCTGCCCCATGGAACTTTCTACCTATTTCCGTATCAATGCTGCCAATACCGGCCAATTTGAACGAACACTTATCGTTGCCGACGATGATTCGTATGTTTCCTATCTGGAAGGTTGTACGGCTCCCATGCGTGATGAGAACCAATTGCACGCAGCTATAGTGGAAATTATCGTGCATGATCGTGCGGAAGTGAAATACAGTACGGTACAAAACTGGTATCCGGGCGATGCCGAAGGCAAAGGCGGTGTTTATAACTTCGTTACCAAACGTGGCAATTGCAAAGGAGCAGGCAGTAAACTTTCGTGGACACAAGTAGAAACAGGTAGTGCTATTACATGGAAATATCCATCGTGCATACTAACAGGCGACAACTCTACCGCAGAGTTTTATAGCGTGGCAGTAACTAACAACTACCAGCAGGCCGATACCGGCACGAAGATGATTCATCTGGGGCGTAATACCCGCAGCACCATTGTGAGCAAAGGAATATCGGCAGGCAGAAGCGAGAACTCATACCGTGGATTGGTTCGTGTGGCCGAGAAAGCTGAGAATGCCCGTAACTATAGCCAGTGCGACTCTTTGTTGCTGGGCGATAAATGCGGGGCACACACATTCCCTTACATGGATATCCGCAACGAAACCGCTGTGGTTGAGCACGAAGCCACTACCAGCAAAATCAGCGAAGATCAGATATTCTATTGCAATCAGCGAGGAATCAATACGGAAGATGCCGTAGGACTTATCGTGAACGGTTATGCCAAAGAGGTGCTCAACAAGCTACCAATGGAGTTTGCCGTTGAAGCGCAAAAATTACTTTCCATCTCGTTAGAGGGAAGTGTAGGTTAATATAGTCTTGTTAATAGTTAATAGTATCAGATAAAATGTTAGAAATAAAAGATTTGCATGCCTCTATCAATGGCAAAGAGATATTAAAGGGTATCAACCTTTCGGTGAAACCCGGTGAGATTCATGCTATCATGGGACCAAACGGTTCCGGAAAAAGCACGTTAAGCAGTGTATTGGTTGGTAACCCCATGTTTGAGGTTACTAAAGGAAGCGTAGAATTTAGCGGAAAAGACCTGTTGGAACTGAGTCCCGAAGACCGCAGTCACGAAGGAATTTTCCTATCTTTCCAATATCCTGTTGAGATTCCCGGTGTGAGCATGGTTAACTTCATGCGTGCAGCGGTTAACGAGCAGAGAAAATACAAAGAACTTCCTCCGTTGTCGGCAAGTGAGTTCCTGAAGGTGATGCGTGAAAAACGTGCCATCGTTGAACTCGACAGCAAGTTGGCAAACCGTAGTGTAAACGAAGGTTTCAGCGGAGGCGAGAAGAAACGTAACGAGATTTTTCAGATGGCCATGCTTGAACCTAAGTTGAGCATTCTCGATGAAACCGATTCAGGCTTAGACATTGATGCTCTTCGCATTGTAGCCGAAGGCGTGAACAAACTGAAAAGCCCTGAAAACAGCTGCATCGTTATTACCCACTACCAACGCTTGCTTGATTACATCAAACCGGATGTAGTGCACGTGCTTTATAACGGACGCATTGTTAAGACTGCCGGCCCCGAGCTTGCTTTGGAACTGGAGGAAAAAGGTTACGACTGGATTAAGAAGGAATTAGGAGAATAGTTATGAGCGTAGAACAACAATATATAGACCTTTACACTCAGTGCAAATCTATGATTTGCAAGCACAGTGCAGAGGCGCTTAACGCTTTTCGGGATGAAGCCTTTAGCCATTTTAAGAGCTTAGGGTTTCCTACTAAAAAGCTAGAGCAGTATAAGTATACAGACCTAAGCAAGAGCTTTGCAATGGATTACGGATTGAACCTGAATCGTTTGGATATACCCGTAAACCCGTACGAAGTGTTTAAGTGCGATGTACCCAATATGAGTACTTCACTCTTCTTTGTGGTGAATGATTCATTCTATAAAAAAGAACTACCCAAATCAAACCTTCCCGAAGGAGTCGTGTTCAGCAGCTTGAATGACTTTGCGGCCGAGCACCCCGAAGTTATTGAAAAGTATTATGCGAAGCTGGCCGATAACGCCACCGATGGCACTATTGCCTTCAATACTACTTTTGTGCAAGACGGTGTAGTGCTTTACGTGCCCAAGAATGTAGTCGTTGATAAAACCATTCAATTGGTGAACATATTGCGTAGCGATGTTAACTTCATGATGAATCGCCGTTTACTGATCATTCTTGAAGACAATGCACAAGCGCGTCTGCTGGTTTGTGATCATGCGATGGATCCCGTTCACTTTTTGGTAACACAGGTTGCAGAGGTATACGTAGGCAAGAATGCACAGCTTGATTTGTATGAGCTTGAAGAAACTCATAACAACACGGTGCGTGTAAGCAATATGTTTGTTAATCAGGAGGCCGACAGCCGTCTTCTTCTGAATAACATGACACTGCATAACGGAACAACGCGCAACACAACCCGCGTTACCCTTTCGGGAAAAGGAGCCGACACCAATGTGTGCGGCATGGCCATAGCCGACAAGAGTCAGCACGTTGACAACAACACATTTATTGACCATGCAGTAGCCGACTGTACCAGCAACGAGCTCTTTAAGTATGTACTCGATGACAGTGCCGTAGGCGCATTTGCAGGAACCATACTGGTTCGTCCCGATGCCCAACGCACCAGTTCGCAGCAAACCAACCGTAACCTTTGTGTTACCCGCAATGCGCGCATGTACACACAGCCTCAGCTGGAGATTTATGCAGATGATGTGCGATGCAGTCACGGAGCAACGGTGGGACAGCTCGACGAGAACGCTTTGTTCTACATGCGTGCCCGCGGTATAGCCGAAAAGGAAGCCCGTTTGTTGCTGATGTTTGCCTTCGTCAACGAAGTAATTGATACTGTGCGTTTAGATGCACTTAAAGACAGATTGCACCTGTTGGTAGAAAAGAGATTCCGTGGGGAATTGAATAAATGCCAAGGATGTGCCATCTGCAAATAACCCCTTGATTACGATGGATATAACAAAAATAAGAGCCGATTTCCCGATACTATCCAGAGAGGTGTACGGCAAACCGCTCATCTACTTTGATAACGGTGCAACCACGCAGAAACCCCGCTGTGTAGTAGATGCTATTGTGGACGAATACTACTCGGTGAACGCTAATGTTCACCGAGGCGTGCACTTCTTGTCGCAACAGGCTACCGAACTACATGAAGGCTCGCGCGAAACCGTACGCCGGTTTATTAACGCCCGTACTTCTGCCGAAGTCATCTTTACCCGCGGTACCACCGAAGCAATTAACTTGCTGGCCTTCTCTTTCGGAGAAGAATTTATGAAAGAAGGCGATGAGGTCATTATTTCGACCATGGAACACCACAGCAACATTGTTCCCTGGCAACTATTGGCTGCGCGTAAAGGCATCAGTATTAAGGTTATTCCGATGAACGACCGGGGCGAGCTTCTGCTCGACGAATATGAAAAGCTTTTTTCAGATCGCACCCGTATAGTCAGCATCGCCCATATCTCTAATGTGTTGGGTACCATCAATCCCGTGAAGGAGATGATTGCAACGGCACATGCACATGGAGTTCCTGTGCTGGTTGACGGTGCGCAATCCATTCCCCACATGCAAGTTGATGTGCAAGACCTTGACGTTGATTTCTTTGCATTCTCCGGTCATAAAGTATACGGACCTACCGGCGTAGGCGTTCTTTATGGAAAAGAAGAGTGGCTCGATAAACTGCCCCCCTATCAGGGAGGAGGCGAGATGATTCAAAGTGTGAGCTTTGAGAAAACCACATTCAATGAACTGCCTTTTAAGTTCGAAGCCGGAACGCCCGATTACATTGGCACCACCGGATTGGCGAAGGCGCTCGATTACGTTTCGGCTATCGGCTTGGAACAAATCGCGGCTCACGAACACGAGCTGACCACTTATGCCATGCAACGACTTGGTGAGATTGAAGGCATGCGCTTTCTGGGTGAAGCTGCCCACAAAAGCAGTGTTGTTTCTTTCTTGGTGGGCAACATTCATCCGTTTGACATGGGCACCCTGCTCGATCGTTTGGGCATTGCCGTGCGTACGGGGCACCATTGTGCCGAACCGTTGATGAGGCGGTTGGGCATTGAGGGAACCGTTCGCGCATCATTCGCCATGTATAACACCAAAGAAGAGATTGATGCACTGGTGGCAGGTGTCGACAGAGTAAGGAAAATGTTCTAATCATTGCAACTTTTGGAGTATCACAAGCGTCTAATGAGTTATAAACTATAAAACGAAAAGAAGATGTTAATTACTACCACACCCACTATCGAAGGAAAACGAATAACCAACTATTACGGCATTGTTTCGGGCGAAACCATTATCGGTGCCAATGTATTTCGTGACTTATTTGCCAGCATTCGTGACATTGTAGGCGGTCGCTCGGGCTCTTATGAGGAAGTTCTTCGTGAGGCCAAAGAAACGGCTCTGCGTGAAATGCAGGATCAGGCAGCACGTATGGGAGCCAATGCAGTTATTGGTGTTGACCTTGATTATGAAACAGTTGGTGGCAGCGGCAGCATGCTGATGGTAACAGCGAGCGGCACAGCGGTTTATATTGAGTAGTATTCATCAAAAACAACCGAGTTGTAGACTATTTTTCGGTTTTATTTTCATGGAAACACCGAAATAATTAGTCGGATACTTGACTTTGACAAGATAATATATTATCTTTGTCATCATAATCCTATAGTACATTCAAATTAATATAGGCGCAAAGGCAGGAGCTCAAACTCCTGCCTTTTTTCGTTATGTGCCGTTCATTTTTTCGCGGAGACGGTTGCTTATTGCCATTTGCACGGTAGCAAAAGGCCCGCAAGAAACCGTCTCACGGCCAAGAGACGGTTTCTCATGACCCAAAAGACGGTTTCTCTTTTCAAATTGCTCGTTATCTTTTTCAAATCGGCCGTTATGTTTTTCAAAAAGTTGGTTATGTTTTGCTTGATTCTTCCTGGCGACTTATGCGACACTTTTCGTTAGTTAATAATGCATAAAGTTGCTCTTGACAAGATTTGGCTGATTAATGGGGTGAAAGGGCTGAATTAGTCAAATTATTTCTGCTTTATTTTTCGCATCTCCAGATTTGTTATCTGCTGAAGCATGCTTCTTTCTAATCAACGTATGCAAGCAATGCTTCGCATGATAGGTTATGGTGAGAAATTAGGCTCTGGTTTCCCTTATTACATGCTTTGTTGTATTGGCATCAATGCATCATATAATATATAAATATAGCTATTAAACCCGTTGGCGGAATTAACTTAGTGCATATGTAACTCCGGGAGGCTTTCCCTCATAAAATGATAAAAAAGAAGTATCACCAAGTATCACCAATCTTGCAATACATTGATTATCAGTTTTTTATGTGTGACACTTGGCTAAAAAAAAGCCTCACCAAGTATCACCAAGTATCACCAACTTTTTTGGCTATTTTTCCTTATAAACATACAGCTGTTTATTGTTTGTATATAGTAGTTTTCGTTGGTTATTTTATGTATTTATTTTGCGCATTAGCGGTTTTCGTTACATTCGAAACACCGCGATTTGTGCCCTAATAATAACCTGATAAAATAACCACAATGATTTGGAATTGACAGGATAATGTATTATCTTTGTACTTATAAGCTTATAGTATATTCAAATTATTATAGGCGCAAAAGCAGGAGTTCGTACTTTTGCTTTTTTTATGTCTTGACGGTTTATGATTGCATTAACACGGTGTCTCGCGCCGGTTCGCACGGTAGCAAAAGATTCCTGAGCAACCGTGTTATGGCCGTAAGACGGTTGCTCAGGAACCAAAAGACGGTTTATGATTTAAAATTGCTCGTTATCTTTTTGAAAAAGTCGGTTATGTTTTTCAAAAAGTTGGTTATGTTTTACCAAAGTCTTGCTGATCCTTGTTGCTTACCGGTTTACTCGTTAATAATATATAAAACTGCTCTTGACAAGATTCGTCTGATTCATGATCTCAAGGGGTGGATTTGTCAAATTTGTTCTACTATGTTGCCAACTGAACTTTTTTATCCTCTTTGATTCTTAAATAGTTCTACTCTCTACGGGATATATTACCTTTTTCATTTACTAAATCAGCAGAAAACATCTTGCATATATCAAGTAATTTAGCGAATATTGCATATAAGTTGTATATAATTGAACTGTATATTAATAGTTTGGTGACCATTAAAATACTAAAAATCAATAATATGCACGACTTATATTCTAACGTGTTTTAGTGAATTAATTCCGCCAACGGGTCTATTAATGTATATTATATGATATATTCGGCTAAAGCTAGCTATTCCAGTCTCAATATCTATGTTAAATAATTATTTAGTAAAGTGATACAAATCAGTGTATTTTTCAATACCTTTGTGTTAGACACAATCACAATTCTAATGTCTCACAGCCTGATTTAGGCATATTGACCAAGATTGCTGAATTGTTGGATGTTGACAGACGAGAATTCATTAATAAAAGTAAGTAAAATCGTAGATGAAGTTTATTGATAACATAACCAGCACGGTAAAAAGCGATATGGAAAATACGGTTACAAAAGACAGCCATATTTCTATTGCTGCGTCGTATTTTTCAATTTTTGCTTTCGAAGCGTTGAAGAAAGAGTTGCTGGATATTGCTGAATTACGTTTTATTTTCACCTCTCCAACATTCATATCAGAAAAGGCAGCTAAGGAGAAACGAGAGTTTTACATTCCACGACTTGGAAGAGAAAGGAGTCTATATGGAACTGAATTCGAGGTTAAGTTGCGGAACGAATTATCACAAAGAGCGATTGCAAAGGAGTGTGCTGAATGGATAAAATCAAAAGTGCGGTTTAAGTCCAACACTACAACAAGCGCTGTTCCTAATTTTCTCCATATTGATGCCGAGAATAAATATGTGTATCAACCGCTAAATAGTTTTACGACCACTAATCTTGGGTGTGAGAAAGGTGATGAGTTGTGTAATCCAGTCAATAGAATACCTGCTCCAATTAGCGAAAACTACCTCAAGATTTTTAATGAATTGTGGAATGACAAAGCTAAGATGCAGGATGTAACAGAAGAGGTAATACGAAATATAACCGAGGTTTACAAGGAGAATAGCCCTGAATTCATCTACTATGTCACGCTATATAATATATTCAATGAGTTTTTACAAGATATTTCAGAGGATGTTTTGCCCAACGAGGCTACAGGCTTTAAAGAGAGCATTATCTGGCGTAAATTATATAACTTTCAACAAGATGCAGTCCTTGCCATTATTAATAAGTTAGAAAAATATAACGGTTGCATTCTGGCCGACAGCGTTGGGCTTGGAAAAACATTTACCGCACTTGCTACTATAAAATATTATGAAAGTCGAAATAAATCAGTTTTGGTTCTTTGCCCAAAGAAGCTGAATGACAATTGGATAACATACAGAAGCAATCTATTAAACAATCCTCTTGCAGGAGATCGATTAAGATATGATGTGTTGTATCATACCGATTTGTCTCGCACAAGCGGCTACTCCAATGGATTACCGTTGGACCGTATTAATTGGGCCAATTATGACTTGGTGGTTATTGACGAAAGCCATAACTTCCGCAATGGAGGGCAGTCTGAAGTTGATGATGACCAGTCAATGAATAGGTATCAGAAATTAATGAATAAGGTTATCAGGTCTGGGGTTAGGACAAAAGTTTTGATGTTGTCTGCCACGCCTGTAAACAATCGTTTTAATGACCTCAAAAATCAGCTTGAACTTGCCTATGAGGGCAAGTCCTCGCAAATTAACAAGCTGCTGAATACCCAAAAAGGGATAGATGATATTTTCCGATTGGCTCAGGCTGCATTTAACAAATGGAGTAAATTTCCTCCGAAGGAGCGAAATACGGATGCTTTGCTAAAGATGCTTGATTTCGATTTTTTTGAGGTACTTGATAGCGTAACCATTGCTCGGTCACGTCGGCATATCGAAAAGTATTATGACACAGAAGCTATTGGCAAGTTTCCAACTCGACTTAAACCCATATCGCAGCGACCGCCATTTACAAAAAAGGCAGGGGCATTGAGTTACAACGAGATATATGACGCATTGATAGGTCTTAATCTAAGTATCTACACCCCATCAGTGTTCATACACGACAGTGCCAAGAGCAAATATTTCGACGAGGATGATTTTGGAACCGGACTATCTACCGGACGTGAAAAAGGTATCTGTAAACTGATGAGCACCAACCTGCTTAAACGTCTTGAGAGCTCGGTTTACTCTTTTCGCCTAACAACTCGTCGCATAAAAGCGTTAATCGATTCTACGATTGAGAAGATAGACAATCACTCGGCAAATGTGGAGTTGATTGATTTGAGCGAGGTGGAGTCAGAGTTTGAAATGGACGACCAAAATACCGAGCTGTTTTCAGTAGGAAAGCGAGTAAAGATTGAGTTGTCAGACATGAACTACCTATCGTGGCGAGAAGAACTTTTATCAGACAGTCGGTCACTGGCGGCTCTGCTATTCTTTATGGATGAGATACGACCAGAAGACGACGAGAAGCTGCAAACGTTGCTTGAGGTGGTTAGAAAGAAAATATCTTCCCCCCTTAACCCCAACAACCGTAAGATAATTATATTCTCAGCTTTCTCTGACACAGCCGAATACCTATATCAACACGTTTCGCAGGTGGTAAAAGACCAATTCGGGCTCAATAGTGCCTTGATCACTGGTAGTATAGACGGACGCACAACCTGCCCGAAACTACGAACAGACTTAAACTCCGTGCTGACTTGTTTCTCGCCTCGTTCAAAGGAGAAACATCTTTTGATGCCTGAAAGCAAGGACGAGATAGATATACTGATTGCTACCGACTGCATATCCGAGGGGCAAAACTTGCAGGATTGTGACTATTTGATAAATTACGACATACACTGGAATCCGGTTCGTATCATTCAGCGGTTTGGACGTATTGACCGTATTGGAAGCCAGAACGATGTAATCCAGCTTGTGAACTTTTGGCCGGATATGAATCTGGACGACTACATCAACCTCAAATCGAGAGTGGAAACCCGAATGCGTATATCCGTGATGACCTCTACAGGCGACGATGACCTAATAAACGAGGGTGAAAAGGGAGCCTTGGAGTATCGTAGTAAGCAACTCAAACGCCTGCAAGAGGAAGTTGTCGATTTGGAGGATATGAACGATGGTATCTCTATTATGGATTTGGGGCTGAATGAATTTAGGCTTGACTTGTTGGAATACATCAAAGAGCACGGCGACATAGAAAAAGTACCATTTGGTATGCACGCCCTCGTTGAGGCAAAAGATGGATTGCAGCCGGGTGTTGTTTATGTACTCAAGAACATAAATAAAGGAGTAAACATCGACAGTCAAAATCGCTTGCATCCGTTCTATTTGGTATATATATCTAATGATCAAGAGGTTATTTGCAACCACTTGCAACCTAAAAAGATGCTCGACATCGTGCGATTAATGTGCAAAGGTGTTGACGAGCCAAATGCCAATTTATGCCGGAAATTCAATGTCGAGACAAAAGATGGGCGTAGTATGGCCAGATACTCCGAACTCTTGGGCAAAGCCATATCATCCATTGTCAGTGTAAAGGAGGATAGCGAATTGGATAGTTTTTTCACATCGGCAGAGACTACGGCCCTTGGAAGTAAAATTTCGGGGTTGAATGATTTTGAATTAATTTGTTTTATAGTAATTAAGTGATGATACAGTTGCCCGAAACAACATATTACGGAAAGCGCATGCCCAAGGAGAAGTTCTACTCTCACTTGGAGGTGTCGGCTACTGTTAAGCGTAGTTTCATTGACGATGTTGACTTTTTTGTGTGGCTCAACAAACTGTCGGCATCTACACTCAATGTAAAGGCAGGCAATAAAGTAAAGGAAATGGCACTCTTTGAGGTTCATTTGAAACGTGAGGAGTATAATCCAACACTGTTTGAATTTATCGACCGCAATGTTCCGGTTTATGTGGTTTACTTGCTACGCTTCGAGGGTAACGTGCAACTGTTGGCAAGCTACAAAGAGCCTTCGGGTAATAAATCAGGAACGTTTCGCGTCGTGGAGAGTTTTGCGAGCGATTGGATGCCGGAGAATGATATTGATCTATTTGTTGATGGACTGAACTTGGATTCTATCTATGAAAATTTTATCCGCCAGATAGCAGGAAGCAAGTTGAAATCTGCTTCAAGTGAAAATCTTGTTGTAGATATTGAAGCAGAGCAACGTCGTGCAAAAATTGAGCGACAGATTGCTCAACTCGAATCCAAGCGACGTAAAGAAAAACAGTTTAACCGACAAATGGAGTTGTCGGCTGAGATTAAGAAATTAAAAGAACAGATATGACGGCAATTAGCTCAAATACTCTTTTTCATATGACCCGCAAATGTGCAAACTTCAAGAGAATGATTTGTACTGGGTTAAGATTTTCTTATTCTTTTGAAAAGACAACCAAACATACTGCCGTTATTCAAACATATGGCTATTATTCCGGATTGACTGAAAAAATGATAAGTGATTATCCCGACAATCCAATGACGGGAGTAGCAATACCTATGGTTTGTTTTTGCGATATACCTTTATTGAGAATCGGCGAGCATTGCTCAAAATACGGTAAATTTGCAATTGGTCTTGATAAAGAAGTAATTTCCGAATACTATAACAATCTAATTAATCCAATATGGTATTTAGATTCCCAAAACACATTTGACTTTCTCGACCACTATCCTAAAGCAAACCTTTTCACTCAGAAACAATTTCATTTGGATTTACTTGATTTAAAAGAAACCAATACAGAATTGATTGAATGTAAAAAAGAGGCACTTATTAAGCAGGGAGAACAGATGGTCTATGCAAAGATTATGTCCAATTATTTACTAGGGTTTACCAAACAAAGAAACTTATACTACGATGAACGAGAGTGGCGGGCATTATTACCTGATCATGAGGATATTGCACCTTGGTTTTGGGATGTAAGTAAAGAATCTTTCGATACAAACAGAAAAGCGTGGAATGATTCTATGGATAACAATGAATATGGATATATTAAATTATTTCCAGAAATATTTGATGATGCCATTACCCATATAATTGTGGATACCAATAATAGGATTCCTGCAATTATAGATTTGATTATGAAGTCAAAACAGATATTCGGTGTCAATGATATTACATACAAGCAACGCCTACTATTAATAAGTAAAATCTCTTCATTTGAAAGGATAAGTCGAGATTTTTAATCAATATAACAATGAATAAACTAAAGATGGAGTCTTTGGATATAACAAAGGCGAATATAGATAAGATTGCGGAGATGTTTCCGCAGGTGGTGACTGAAGTGGCTGACCCAAGTGGAGCGGTTGACGAAAATGGTAAACCCGTATTGAAAAAGGCTATTGACTTTGAAAAGTTGAAGTTGGTGCTTAGTGCCGGAACGGGTGACTATGTGGTGGCGGATGATGAGCGGGAGCGGTATGAGTTTACGTGGGTGGGTAAGCGGCAGGCGATGATTGATGCGGCTACGCCTATTCGCAAGACGCTGCGTCCTTGTCCCGAAGAAAGCAAGGATTGGGTTACGACTGAAAACCTTTATATAGAGGGCGATAACCTTGAAGTGTTGAAACTGTTGCAAGAGAGCTACCTCGGCAAGGTGAAGATGATATATATCGACCCACCCTATAACACGGGTAAGGATTTTATCTACAAGGATAACTTTGTGCAGAGTCGTGAGGAGTACGAAGAGGAGTTGGATATGTTCGACGAGGAGGGCAATCGCCTATTCCAAAACACCGAAACCAACGGGCGTTTTCACTCCGATTGGTGTTCGATGATATACCCACGCCTGCAACTCGCTCGTAACCTGCTCACAGATGATGGGGTAATCTTTATTTCTATTGATGATAATGAGGTGCGTAATTTGAAGAATATCAGTGATGAGGTATTTGGAGAAGATAATTTTATTGCAAACCTTATATGGCAGAAAAAATTCTCAAGAGCCAATGATGCGACATATTTTTCTACTATGCATGATCATATTCTTTGCTATTGTAAGTGTAACATCCTTAATAGCGATAGTGGATGGAAATTGGGGTTGCTGCCAAGAGGCAACGAAATACCTGCATCATATTCAAATCCAGACAATGATCCAAGAGGGGTGTGGACATCTGTGGTTTTGTCAGCTAAATCAGGTTCGGAAAGTTTGTTATATGAAATAATTTCGCCGTCAGGAAGGGTGTGTTTACCTCCAAGTGGAAGATTTTGGAGTGTTAATAGAGATAAATTTCAGGTTTTAGTAGATGATAACAGAATTTGGTTTGGAACCAATGGGGATGGCACACCTCGACTTAAAACTTTTTTATCAGAGGTGCAAGAGGGTCTGCGTCCAAATTCTATATTATTTCACAATGAAGTGGGGCATAATCAGGAGGGGAAACAAGAAACAAAAGCTTTATTTGACGGAATTGGTGTTTTTGACGGTCCTAAACCTGTAAGATTACTTAATACATTATTAACCATAGCAAATACCAATAAAGATTCTATTATCCTTGACTTTTTCAGTGGTTCCGCCACCACCGCCCATGCTGTAATGCAACTTAATGCCGAAGATGGAGGTAATCGCAAATTCATTATGGTGCAGTTGCCCGAAGTGTGCGACCCCAACTCCGAAGCCGCAAAGGCTGGCTATAAAACAATTTGTGAAATAGGCAAAGAACGCATACGCCGTGCAGGTGCTAAAATCACAGAAGAGCAAAAAGCCAAAAACAATGGTTTGTTTGCCGAAGATGCAAAACCACTAGACACGGGATTCCGAGTATTCAAACTCGACACAACGAATATGAAAGATGTCTACTATGCCGCCGGACAACTCTCGCAAAAAGACTTATGGGACACCGTGAGCAACATCAAAGACGACCGTTCGGACATTGACTTGTTATACGGCTGTCTGCTCGACTGGGGTGTGCAACTCACTATGCCACATACCACCGAACAGATAGAGAGCTTTACCGTACACACGGTAGATTCACCCTTGACCGACGAAATAGACCTTATCGCCTGCTTCGACAGCAATGTGTCGGAAACCGTTGTCCGCACCATCGCCAAACGAAAACCTACCCGTGCCCTGTTCCGTGATAGCTCATTTGCCGACAGTGCCAATAAAATTAACGTCTTCGAGATTTTCAAATCAATCTCCCCAGACACCACCGTAAAAGTTATCTAAAAGACTATGCAAGATAATTTAGGCAAAATATTGATTTACCAGAATGAAAAAGGGAACACAAAGATTGATGTTTACTTTCAGGAAGGCAATATATGGATGACACAAAAAGCGTTGGCTGAATTGTATCAAGTAAGAATACCTACTATCAATGAGCATATTAAGAATATCATTGCCGACGGTGAACTGAGCGAAGAGGCAACTATTAGGAATTACCTAATAGTTCAAAACGAAGGTGAGCGGCAGGTAGAACGGGAAACTTTACATTATAGCTTTGAAATGATTCTGGCCATTGGTTACCGTGTACGTTCCAGAGTAGGAGTGCATTTCAGAAACTGGGCAACAAGCGTCCTGCGAGAGTATGTACAGAAAGGTTTTGCGATGAACGACGAAAGGCTGAAAAACCCAAAACCCTTTGGTACCGATTATTTTGATGAACTTCTAGAAAGAATACGCGAAATACGTGCGTCCGAAGCCCGATTCTATGAAAAAATAAAAGCAATCTATACAACATCGGTCGATTACGATAAAGAAGATGAACGCGCACAACTCTTTTTTCAAACGGTGCAGAACAAATTGCATTACAGTGTGCACGGGCATACTGCGGCAGAACTGATAGCAGAGCGTGCAGATGCCACCAAAAACAATATGGGCTTGACTACATTTAAAGGAATTAAAGTTCGTAAGACAGATGTGTCCATAGCCAAGAACTATCTGAGTGAAGAGGAAGTGTCTGCTTTGAACAGAGTAGTGACCATGTATTTGGATTATGCCGAAGATCAGGCCTTGCAACGCAAAGAGATGCATATGGCCGATTGGGAAGTGAAACTGAATGATTTTCTGAAATTTACGGGAAGAGAAATTTTAGAAGGAGCAGGACATGTATCGGCAGAAAAGGCAAAGGCCATTGCGCAAACAGAATATGAAAAGTATGATTGTAACCGTAAACTCATGCGTGCGGACGTCGGTGAATTGTTGGCAGAAACCAAACGAATAGAGAAAGGAAAGAAGAACTCATGAAACTAAAATTTAAACATCAACGATTTCAGGAGGAGGCAGCTAAGGCGACATGTGACGTTTTTGCAGGGCAGCCACGCCGTGAGTCAAGCTATATGATTGACCCCGGACAACTCGGCAAAGGAGAGATGAAACTCGATATTGATGACTATACCGGCTTCAAGAATAATCCGATCACAAACGCTCTTAGTGATGATAAGATACTTGCCAATATCCAAAACATTCAACGTGCGAACCAAATAAAACCATCGGACAAACTAGAAGGACGATATAACTTAACCATTGAGATGGAGACGGGTGTGGGTAAAACATATACTTATATCAAAACCATCTTTGAGCTAAACAAACGCTATGGCTGGTGCAAATTCATTGTTGTAGTTCCTAGTGTTGCCATTCGTGAGGGTGTGTACAAATCGTTTGATATTACCCAAGACCACTTTGCGGAAGATTACGGAAAGAAGGTGCGATTCTTTATCTATAACTCAAAGAATTTGACCGATATTGAGCACTTCGCCAGCGATAGTGCTATCAACGTGATGATTATCAACTCGCAAGCATTCAATGCTACGGGCAAAGATGCCCGACGAATTGATATGAAGCTCGATACGTTCAAAAGCCGTCGCCCGATTGACGTAATAGCCAAGACAAATCCGATTGTCATCATCGACGAACCGCAACGTGTTGAGGGTGCGAAGACCAAAGAAGGACTTAAAAAGTTTAAAGCTCTCTTTACGCTCCGCTATTCGGCAACCCACCGCAAAGACAGCATTTATAATATGATATATCGCCTTGATGCAATGGAGGCGTACAACAAACGATTGGTCAAAAAAATTGCAGTTAAAGGTATTTCATTCAGTGGCACAACCGCCACTGAGGGCTATGCTTATCTCGAAAAAATTAATCTCTATAAGGATAAGAACCCCACTGCAAACATTGGTTTTGATATAAAAGGAGCTAAAGGTGTGCGACAGGTAGTGCGTTCGCTTTCAAAAGGAGCAAATCTATATGACCTTTCCGATGGGCTTGAGGAATACAAAAACGGTTTTCTAATTACCGAAATTAATGGAGCGGATAATAGTGTAACTTTTGAAAACGGAGTTAAACTATTTGCCGGAGATGTTGTGGGAACGCTAAACGAAGAGCAAATTCGCAGAATTCAAATTCGTGAAACTATACTTTCGCATATTGAAAAGGAGCGGGAGTTATTCAGCAGAGGCATCAAGGTTCTTTCACTATTCTTTATCGACGAGGTAGAAAAATACCGTGTATATGAGCCTATAAAAGGCAACGGCATCTATGCTGATATTTTTGAACAAGAGTACGCCAGCGTTGTGGATGAGTATCAAAAAACGCTATTTGAGGATGATGCTTATTGGGCATTTCTGAAAAGCACTGTTGCCGCCACCGCTCACGATGGGTACTTCTCACGAGATAAAAAGGGTAATTTTGTAAACTCAAAAACCGAAAGAGGCACTTCCGAATCGGCCGATTCGTCAGCATACGACCTTATTATGAAAGACAAGGAACGTTTGCTTGATCGCAAAACTCCACTACGCTTTATCTTCTCGCATTCCGCATTACGCGAGGGATGGGATAATCCGAATGTATTCCAAATATGTACACTCAAACAAAGTTCTGCCGATGTGAGCAAACGTCAAGAGGTGGGGCGTGGCTTGCGTATTTGTGTGAATGATCAAGGCGACCGTATGGATACCTCGGTGTTGGGTGAAGAGGTACATAGCGTAAATGTGCTTACGGTTGTGGCAAGTGAAAGTTATGATTCGTTTGCCAAGGGACTACAAAATGAGTTGGCAGAGGTCATCTCGGATCGTCCGATGAAAGTTAATATCGCACTTTTTGCAGACAAAGTGCTCAAAGATGCAAATGGAGAGGCTGTCGTGGTTACTTCCGAACAGGCTCAAGTGATTTACGACTCATTAGTTGAAAATGGTTATGTGAAGAAAGGCGAACTCACCGACAAATACTATTCAGACAAAGCCGGTGGTAATATCCAAATAGACGAAGAAGTGTCAGCCTATCGAGAGTCAATCGTAGGATTGCTCGACTCTATCTATGATCCTAAGAAACTTATGCCGGATAATGTTCGAGAGAATAATGTAACGCTGAAACTCAACAAAGAGCAATTCAATCGCACAGAGTTTAAAAAACTATGGAAATTGATTAGCCCAAAGAGTTACTATATCGTCAGATTTGAAGAGACTGAGCTAATTACAAATGCTATCAAGAGCCTAAATCGCAATTTGAGGGTGTCGAAAATATATATCAAAGTGACAACCGGTTCAATGAGTAAGATTTCGTCGAAGGGCACGCTCGAAAGCGGTGAGGCATTTAAGAAAGATGAACAGCAGAGCAAAACGGTTAACATTACTGCATCTGATAATGTGAAATATGATCTTGTAGGTAAGATAACCGAGAATACCGGGCTTACCCGTAAATCAGTTGTTGAGATATTGAGAAGCATTGAACCTGCTGTCTTTGAGCAGTTTGAGTATAACCCCGAAGAATTTATCATTCGAGCATCTGAACTTATCAACGAACAAAAAGCAACGGCAATTATTCAACACATTACCTATGACAAGTTGGATGAGTGTTATGATTCCAAAATATTCACAGAGCCTGAGTTTAAAGGTAAATTGGGAACTAATGCAATGATAGCGGAACGGCATCTATTCGACCACGTTATTTTTGATTCTAACAATGAAAAGAAATTTGCCGAAGATATTGACACGAGAACCGATGTTGCAGTATATGTAAAATTGCCAAAGGCGTTTTATATCAATACACCTGTAGGCAAATACAACCCCGACTGGGCAATTGCTTTTGAGGAAGGTAAGGTTAAGCACATTTATTTCATTGCAGAAACAAAGGGAGAAACCCACTCTTTACAATTCAGTGAAGCAGATCTTCGTGAAACAGAAAAAGCCAAGAAAAAATGTGCTGAAGAGCACTTTAAAGCTATTAGTAGCGGTAATGTTAAATATGGAGTAGTTAGTTCGTATGAAGAACTTTATAATATTGTCTCAAAATAACCATGTCGTTATTTCGTAATTTTGTGGTGAATCTCTTGAGCGGAATTGCAGTATATTGCTTCTTTCCCAAGAAACCCTCTATCAACCTAGAGAAGGTAGTTGATAAACAGCTTACTTTATTAACATCAATATATCATAAAATAAATATTAATAGCTATATTTGTATATTATATGATATGTTAAGCGTATGGTGAAGAGTACAATGGGGAGCAAGCTCCCTAGAAAATTGGAACAAAAGATGCAGATTGTAGGTGAGCAAATTAAGCTGGCTCGTTTACGACGTAACCTCAGTGTGGCGCAAATTGCCGAACGGGCTACATGCTCACCGCTAACAGTAGGGCGTATTGAGAAAGGTGCGTCTACCGTTGCTATTGGAATTTATCTTCGTGTGCTTTACGCATTGCAATTAGATGATGATATTCTTTGGCTTGCTAAGGAGGATCAATTGGGAAAAGCCTTGCAAGATTTGAGTTTGAAGAATCGCGAGAGAGCATCCAAAAAGGAGTAAATAATGAAGAAGTTATTGGTTTATCTGATTGTGTTTATTCAATAATGCTAAATTTATAAAATTGATTTATTAAAATGAATTATTTTTTTTTGTAATTTTGTAGAAACTAAAGTGTAATTATTATGAAAAATATTGTATGGTCTGTATTGGGGATTTTATTGATGACTATATCGTCATGTTCATCTAGTGATGACGAAATAAAAACTTCCATTTGGTTTGGGTGTTACTATTATGACAAACCTCAAAGTGCTTCGTTTTATTTATTCCCACAGGGGCAATATGTGAGTATAAAAATCAATAGTCCATCTGAATATTTCAAAGGCTCTCCAATAGCCATTGCTTATAAATCAGACGGAACATCTGTGAATGCTTCATATAATTATAGTGTATATTATTCGAGTGATGATAATGTGGGATATGCGGATTATAGTGATAAGATTCCCGTCGGAAATTACTTCGTTTTTTGTTGTCCAGTTGCATATGATTCATATATGGGTATTAATTTAACCTTCTCTCCTCATAAACTAAACATTGTAACCCCAGATGTGTCAAAGATACGATATAAACAAGGAATGTATGCGTGGGAGTGGCATTGATAG
>Ga0208694_1000412_pt1 | contig 64048 bp, 41 predicted proteins | sample AD_UKC078_MetaG_FD_184442 | JGI IMG/M metagenome (GOLD analysis project Ga0208694, IMG submission 184442) | Active sludge microbial communities of municipal wastewater-treating anaerobic digesters from USA - AD_UKC078_MetaG (SPAdes) (version 2) | ecosystem: Engineered > Bioreactor > Anaerobic >...
GCGGGAGTGCCGGCTTCCGGGGTCGTTCAACCTCGCCTCGCCGAATACGGGAACGCGGGTGTCGACCGGGCTCGACATGGCGAATACGGTCTGGCCCGCCGATTATACGGACACCACGTTCGCCTATGCCGGAGAGATCTATCTGGACGGATCGCGGTACACCTTCGCCGAGCGTGTGGACGATAACGCCTATCTCGAAATCGGCGGCACGGTCGTGCTTTCCAACAGTTCTTACACCGCGGTCTCGGAGGGGTCGATCCAGCCTGCGGCCGGCTGGCACCCGATCAATCTGCGGGTCGGGAACGCAAGCGGCGCGGGCGGCTCGCTGAACGTGCATGCCACGGGCGGCGGGATCGCCTGGAGGAAAGAGGGCGCCGTATGGCAGAGGCTGCGTGATTTCAGCGGCGGCATGGCCCTGCGCGCCCCCGGCCGGCTGGCCGCGGGGTTCTCGGAAGGGATCACCCTCAACAATGGATCGGTTGTGGTGCTCACCGAGACCGCCGCCGGTTCGGCGGGCGACGCATCCGCGAACTCCCTCGGCGCGCTCGCGCTGAACGCGGGCACGCTCATCCTCTCCAACGCCGCGTGCCGCGCCTCTGCCCTTGACGGGAACGCGTCCGCCCTCCTCCGTCTGGATCTGGCCGGGCTCACCCTGTCGAACGAGACGGACAGCGTCTATCCCGGCAAAACCTCAGGCGTTGGCACGCTGATTAAGGACGGCGCCGGCCGGTTGCAGTGGCAGGCCCGCAGCGTCTCGCACTACGCGCACTCCGCGACGATCGTCAACAACGGCATGGTCGCGCTCGGCGATTCCGGATCCTGGCTGGGGGACTATAACTTCGGCACCTTCACCGTGAATCAGCCCGGCATGGTGAACACCCTCATCAACGGCAACACGCAGTTCGACAGCCTCTGGGGCGACGGGGTCATGACCAACAGCACAGGCCTTTCCGCTTACCAGCAACTGCGGATACAAACCGGGCCGTGCGAATTCGCGGGCATCATCAGCGGGAAGATCCGGTACTACTCCAGAGGCAATGTCGCGCTCACCGGCACCGACAGCACGTTCGCCGGAAATTTCGCCGTCCACAGCAGCGGCGGCCCGGGCATCACGGGGCTCAAGAAAATCGGCCTCACCGGACAGCCCTCCTCCATGGGGACTTCCGGCACCATCGACATCCGCGAAAATGGCGGCACGCTCCGTTATCTCGGGACCGGGGAGACCACCGACAAAAACTTCCTCCTCTATCCGTCCGGCACCCGGGCGGTGATTGACGGCGGCGCGCACGGCGGGGTGACCTTCAACGGAAAATGGAGCACCACGGGCGGCCGGCTCGTCCGTCTCGCGCTCAAGGGAACCAACGCCGCGCCCTGCGTCTTCAACGGCGAATATAACGAGCATTCGATGAACGGCACAAACTACTCGACCTATATCGCCAAAGAGGATCCCGGCGTTTGGGTGTTCAAGCACCATGCGGGCCGCTCCAACCGCGGGGTGATCGACGTGCGGGAGGGAACGCTCCAATTCGAGTCGATCGCCGAGGCGGGGCAGATCTGTTCGCTGGGGCGTTCGGACCTCCTGTTCGAGGACGTGATCAACAATAACACGAACGGGCTCGGGGTCGCTTACGCGTTCAGTCTCGGAACCCCGTCGACAACCGGCACGCTGGAGTATATCGGCGCCTACAGCGCCAGTTGCGCGACGCGCAGGCTCGTCCTGCAGGGGGACGGACGGTTGAAGTCCGACGGCGCGCCGTTGTCGTTCAGCGGCGGGGTCGAGTCCCTCACCGCAGGCGGCAAGACCCTCTATCTCGACGGCGGCGCGACCAATGCGCTCGGTACGGTCGCGGACGGCGCGGGGACGGTCGGCATCACGAAAGAGGGCTCCGGCACCTGGTGCCTCGCCGCAACCAACGCGTTCACCGGCCCGCTGGAGGTGAAGGCCGGGCGGGTGGTGCTGGACAAACGGGGTTACGCCTACTACCGTTTCAACCTGCTGCAGCGGAACTACGGCAACACGGTGGCCGACACCAACATCGAACTCACCGAGTTCGCCCTGTACAGCGCCGACGGGGTGCGCCGCAATCTGAATCTCGCCAAGAACGGCACCAACAATGTGTCCGCGCTCCGGCCCGGCGAGTTCTGCCCCATGGGGTCGTATCAAACCTATGGGGTTCGGAATGACGACAAGTTGTTTGACGGCGATAGCGATTCGCAGTGGACGGTCAACACGGCCGGCTTTCTGCCGCACACGCCGATCCGGCTGGTGATGCGTCTGGCGGAGGACACACCGCCCATCACGGGGTACGATTTACAATACTGGCCTGCGGCGGCTGACCGTTTTCTCTCGGGTTGGTCGGTCGAGGGCAGCCGTGACGGCGTGACCTGGGATCTGCTCGACAGCGTGATGGATTACCAGCCGGTGCCTCCCGCGGGCATGGGCGGCACCGTCAAATGGTGGTATAGCACCGGCACGGTCACGCCCGGCAACGGGTTCGCCATCGCCGACGGCGTGGTGACTCAGGCGTTGCTGGCGGCGGACGTGCGGGTCGGCGTTTCGGACGGCGCCGAACTGGCGGTCCTCGGTGGCACCGAAACGCTCAGCGCGCTGGCCATCGACTATGACGCGGGCGGCGGCACGGTCCGCGGCGTGACGCTGGCCCCGAACGGGAGGCTTGACGTGACCGGGACGACGATGCGGGGGCTGAATTTGGTTCTGCCGCTGACGATCCCGGAGCTGGGTAACCCCGGCGCTTTGGCCAGTTGGAGCCTGTATATCAACAATGAACTGATTCCGGGCGTATCCCTGAGTTGGGATGCGAAGACCGGGATGATCCGGGTTTCCCCCCTCGGCACGCTCATGCTGTTCCGATGAGCGTTGGCGGCACATCAATCCCGTCCTTTTCCGAAAAGAACCGAATGGTAATCGGTTCGTGACAGGGGTCATGCGAGTCGAGCGCGTGTTTTACGTGTACGCAGTCGGGAGCGCGGGCGTCCCCGCCCGCTCTGTGAAAGGCCGATTGTGATTCCGATGCGCGGTTTGATTTCAAATGGAGGTACGCGCGTCAGCCTTTCTTTTGCAAGACACGTTGTTGCGGGCGAGGACGCCCGCGTTCCCGACTCACCGCTCCTCTTTTCACCAGAAACGCATGATCTTCGCACCCCCCTGTCACGAGCCGATTACAACCGAATGGTGGACATGACGAACCGCCCTTTTTTTGCTTTAATTAAGAAATGAATCGGAGAAGGACGGGAAATCCGTGCTTCAGGGGGCATGGATACCCGGGCGCAGCCATGCAACGATCAAAGGAGTAAGACGATGGAGACCATGACATTCAATCGGAGGACGTTCCTCAAATCCACGGCCGCCGCAGCCGCCGTGTTGCCGACCTTCAACATCCTGAGCCAAGAGGCAAAGACCATTGGCCCCGATGATGATCAGGTCAACGCGGCCGTGATCGGCTACGGCGCCGAGGGTGAGATTTTGGCGGACGCCGCGATGAAGATCCCCGGTGTGCGTTTCAAGGCGGTCTGCGACATCTGGGACTACCGCCGCAAGATGGCGCGCGGCCGCATGCGCGCGCTGGGTCACGATGTCAAGGTCTACGAAGATTACCGTGAGATGCTTGACAAAGAGGACAAGAACATCGACTGCGTGATCGTCGCGACCCCGGACTGGATGCATGCGGAACACAGCGTCTACTGCATGGAGAAGGGCAAGCACGTCTATTGCGAAAAGGAGATGTCCAACCGTCTGGAGAAGGCCAAGGAGATGGTTCTGGGTCAGCGCCGCACCGGCAAGATCTTCCAGATCGGACACCAGCGCCGCTCCAATCCGCGCTACATCCACGCGATCAACCGCGTGATCCGCGAGGCCAACATGCTGGGCCGCGTGACCCACGCCTACGGCCAGTGGAACCGTTCGGTCGCTCCCTTCCTGACCGTGCGCGACCGCCTCAACATCCCGACCGAGACGCTCCAGAAGTACGGCTACGAGAACATGGAGCAGTTCCTCAACTGGCGCTGGTTCGATAAGTACGGCGGCGGCCCGATGGTCGACCTTGGCTCGCACCAGATCGACCTCTTCTTCTGGGTCTGGGACTGCGTGCCGGTCACGGTCACCGCAATCGGCGGCAATGACTACTACAACCGCCAGATGAACGACAACGTGATGGCGATTTACGAATTTAAGACCAAGGAGGGCGTGATCAACCGCGCCTACTATCAGGTGCTGACGACCTCCAGCCGCGGCGGCTTTTACGAGCAGTTCATGGGCGAGAACGGCTCGCTCACCATCTCCGAGATCGCGGCCCGCGGTAATGCGGTGCAGCGCGAAGTGCGCGACGGCGTGCCGGACTGGGAGCAGTTCGCCAAGAAGGGTCTGGTGCTGCCGGTCAGGAAGCCGGTGGCCGCGGCTGTCACCTCCAACGCGGCGCTCGACGTGCGCGTGACCGCCGAGGCCGATGGCTGGCCGTTGCCGGTCGATCTGCTCAAGCCGGCGCACATGCCGCATCTGGAAAACTTCTTCCTCGCCGTGCGCCGTAACAAGCCCGAGCTTCTGACCTGCCCGGTCGAATTGGCGTACGAGTCGGCAGTGGCGGTGCTGGCGGCCAACCGTTCGGTCGCTGAAGGGAAGACCATTACCTTCAAGCCGGAAGATTTCAAAGTTTAAGCAGCGGACAGGTCCGACAGGTCTCCACCGGTCTGACAGGTCGGACGGACAGGAAGTCATCGAATGAAAAAGTTTCTCTCTATCATACTGGCCTGCGCGATCGTCCCGGCGTTTGCGAAGGTCGAGTCGCACTGGGACGGCGGGCGTAACACGCCGGTGCACCGTCTCAACCTGAATGACGAGTTCGGCGATGTGATTGTGCCCGGCACGCCCAACGCCCTGCCGTTGAGCACGCGTCAGACCTGCGGTCAGTGCCATGATTACGACACCATCGCGTCCGGCTGGCATTTCAATATGTCCTGCACAAATGCGGTGCACGGCCGTAGCGGCCAGCCTTGGTTCCTGATCGATCCGCTCAGCGGGTCGCAGATCCCGATGAGCCTGCGCGGCTGGCAGGGTACGCATACGCCCGGCCAGCTCGGCATGACCGACTGGGAGTGGGTCTACGCCTTTGGCCGTCACATGCCGGGCGGCGACCGCGCTGATCCCAAGGATCTCTACGCCGAAGGCGGGCCGCGCGCCCGCTGGGACGTGTCGGGGCCCGTTGAAATCAACTGTTTCGCCTGCCACAGCCGGAACGCGGAATACGACCATAGCGAGTGGGTGCGCCTGATTCTGCGCCAGAACTTCCGCTGGGCCGCCACCGGCGCCCTCGGGCTGGGCGACATCCGCGGTATGGGTTCGCGTGTGGCGGACTATTGGGGCGTGCTGCGCGGCCTGAACCGGGACGATTCGGTCTTTGCCGTGCCGCCGCATGTGGTCTATGATATGCGGCAGTTCGATGCCAAGAACCGCACGGTGTTACAGGTTGGTGCGCCGCGCAATGAAAACTGCTTGAGTTGCCACTCGACGTCGCAGGCCGGCATGCCGCATAAAGACATTGACGGCGATGTGCATCTGCGCGCCGGCATGAGCTGCGCCGACTGCCACGGCAATGGCGAAAACCACGCCATCGCGCGCGGTTACGAAGGCGACACCACCGGCAAGATGGACAAGACCCGCGCCAGCGCGAGTTGTGTGGGTTGCCACGTGGGTTCGGATTGCGCGCGCGCCGGTCGTCACGGCGCGCCTGCGCCGCAGCATGTCGGCATTCCGGTCAGTCACTTCAGGGCTCTGAGCTGCACGACTTGTCACTCCGGCGTGACCGAGGACGGGGCGCTGGCGGAGGTGCGCACCTCGCGCGCCAATCGTATGGGTGTCTACGGGCGCGCCCGCTGGGCCACGCCGCAGCCGTTCATTCTGGAGCCGGTCTTCGTGCGCAACGAGACGGGCAAAATCGAGCCGCGCCGCATGGTCTGGCCTGCCTTCTGGGGTGTCCGCGCTGAAAACGATGCCGCGTCGATCTCGCCGCTCCGTCCCGAAACCGTGACCGAGGCTTGCACGGGCCTGCTGGACGTGCGCGAGCAGATCGGGTTGGTTCTGGGGGCACTTGCGACCGACCCCAGCATTCCGGGAATCCCGGTGCTGGCGATCGACGGCAAGCTCTTCAAGCGGCATCTGGACGGTTATGCCGAGCCGGCCGGCGACACGACGCAGGCGGACGGGTTCTATTACCAGACCGCGACCAACCTGATCGCCGTCATTCCGCCCTTTGATCCAAACGCTGACACTGAGAAGATGAATGAAGCGCAGCTTGAGGCGCGTCAGAACAACGAGAAGCGGCTGGGGAACCTCTTGCAGACGCTTGATGCCGCGCCGATGGCTGTGACCAACGGCTTTGGCGCGGTGGTTTATGGCGACAAGCTCTTCTTCCGCGGCGGCGATGGCGAAGCCATGATCAGCACCAACGCGCCGGCCAAGGTCGATGCACCGGTCGTAGGCTGGTACAAAGACGGTGCCTTCACCGCGCTGGTTTCCGAGTACGCCGCCAAGAATGTCAAGGAACTGGGCGGCAGCGCGTGCTCGATCACCGAAACGATGGTCGCCGCCGTGCTCAAGCGGCTTACCGAAGTTGGACATGCCCGCGCGGTTTACGTTGCGCACGGTCAGGTCTGGGAGTTGAAGGCCGACGGCAGCCTGAGTGCCCAGGTCGCGAAAGTCGCGGAACCGGTCTCGTGGGCGGTGGGGCATGACGTGCGTCCCGCGCGCATGGCCCGCGGCGCGCGGCCGTCCAAGTGCAACGACTGCCATACGGTGGGGTCCACGTTTTTCTTCACCAAAGTCGCGTCGACGGGTCCGTTGCTGACTGCGCGTAAGCTGGTCAAGATGCAGCACGATTTCATGGGTCTCAGCGGCAGCTACAACAAGGTCTTCGGTACTACCTTCCTGATGCGTCCGTTCTTTAAGGTCTTCCTCTGGACGGTCTTTGTGATCTTGATGCTGGTCACGGTGGCCTTTGCGGCAGCGGCGGTGCCGGCGGTGCTCGACAAGGGCGGCATCCCGTACGGCAAGCCGTCCGAACAGTTGATGACGATGATCGACCGTGGTGCGGCGATCACTTTGGCACTTGCCAGTGCTTACCTGTGCCTCTCCGGATTGCTGGGCTGGTTCTTCCATCTGCTGGTCGGCTATATCTTGGTCTTCCACATGGTGGGCGGTGGGATCTTCGCGGCCTGCCTGCTGGTGCTGATCTGGTTGCGCGGCGGGCGTCGTATCGCGAATCCCCGGCGTAACATGCTTTGGATGATCGTCATGCTGCTGGGTGTCGGCGTGGTCTTTACGGCGGTGGCACCGATGATGACCTGGTTCGGCGAGGGCTGGCAGTGGCTGATGCTCTGGTGCCACCGCCTCGTGACGATGGCGTTCCTGGCCGTTGCGGTCTGGATGCTGCTCACCGGCGGGCGCAAGGAGTAGCGCGGCATTTGTTCTATGACATCCCAGGTCCACAGGTTTGAGCACCAAGCCATGTCGACGGTGTTCGAGCTGTTGATCGCGACAGAAGATCGGCAGCTTGCCCAAAGCGCGGCTTATGCGGTGTTCAAAAAGGTGGACGGTCTGGAGGAGCTGATCAGCCGCTTCCTCGACGTGAGCGAGGTGGCGCTGATCAGCCGCCTGAAGCCGGGTGAGACCTTCCGCGTGGCGCCGGAGCTGATGGAGTTGCTGCTGACCGCCACGCGCGTCTGCGCAGCCACGCAGGGCGCGTTTGATGTGACGGTCGGCCCGGTGATGGACGCCCTGCGCGAGGTCAAGCACCGCTGGCGCGCGTTGACGCCGCAAGAGCGCGAAAGCGCCTTGGCCGCGTGCGGCATGAACCGGCTGGTTATCGACACCGAAAACCTGCTGATCGCGGTGCAGCCCGACCGCATGGGACGCGCCTCGCCGCTGGAGCTGGATTTCGGCGCCATCGGTAAGGGCTACGCGCTGGATGTGGCATGCCGCATGTTGACGGAGGACTGGGACTTTGCCGACTTCCTGATGCACAGCGGCACCAGCACCGTGATCGCGCGCGGGACGATGGGCGACGGTCAGCCGGGCTGGCCGGTGAGCGTGGGCGGCGATTGGCGCGAACGCGCCGGTTTGCACCATGTGCGGCTTAGCGAGGGCGCGATCAGCGGGTCGGGCTTTGATGTGAAAGGCGCGCACGTTGTGGACGTGCGTCGCGGCGTCGCGGCATCGCGGCATCCTGCCGCATGGTCGTACGCCCCGGCGGCGGCGGTGTCGGATGCGCTTTCGACCGCCTGCCTCGGACTGGGATGGAGAGAGATTTGCGCCGCATGCGCGGCGTTGGAAGGATGCGGTGCTTTGGTGGCGCGGGCGCAGCCCGTGTGGATGGACCGGTTGAGAAGTCCGGTGAGGCAATATGGTGCCTTTCCCGCCGTTTAATGAAGTGAACGCTTTTCGGGTCTGACGGGTCGGACAGGTCTGACAGGTTGGACGGATCGGACAAATACGAACAGAGGAACAAGGAGGACACATGAAGCACACAGGAATGATGTTGGCGGCTGTTGTGGCGGGCCTTGCCGTGGTGGCGGGCGCGCAGGACGGAGCCAAGGTGCAGTTGAAGATCGAACTGCCGAAACCGCAGTTCACGGGTACGCCCAAAGACATTCGCTCGCCGAACCTCGAGCCGGCCCGCGGCGGCAAGCCGCGTCCGCCGATTGATGTTCCGGCTGGCGCTGACAAGGTGCTCTCGAAAGACTGCAAGGTCACGTCGAGCGATCCAGAGCCGATCATCGGCGAGCTGTCGTTCATCACGGACGGCGACAAAGAGCATGACGCCGCGACGTATGTCGAACTCGGCCCCGGCACGCAGTGGGTGCAGGTCGATCTGGGCAAGGAGAAGGAAGTCTACGCCGCGTGCGTGTGGCACTACCACGGCGAGGCGCGCGTCTATCGTGACGTGGTCTGCCAGATTTCCAATGATCCTGACTTCATCGACGGCGTCGTGACGGTCTTCAACAACGACCATGACAATTCCTCGAAGCTGGGTGAAGGCAAAGAGAAAGAGTATATCGAGACCAACGAGGGCCGTCCTTTCGCCGTCAGTGGCGTGAAGGGCCGTTACGTCCGCTTCTACAGCAAGGGCAACACCTCGAACGAGATGAACCACTACACGGAGATTGAAGTGTACGGCAAGCCCTGAGCGGGAGTAGGAGTTGGGATTTAGGATTTAGGATTTAGGATTTAGGATTTAGGAGTTAGGAGTTAGGATTTAGGATTTAGGAGTTGATGTTTCTGAATCCGAAACCTGACTTCGGCAACAAGAGCGGCGTGGCGGGCAAACGGGTCCGTCCGCCGCCTGTTTTGTTGCGTAAGAAATTGACGCATTGGGCCGGTTCCTGATATGTTGTCCGAAACCATCAGGATGGGTTTAGGATTCAGGAGGACGAAACGATGAGAATGAGGATTTTCGCGACGGTATCGGTGATCGGATGCTTGTGGCTGACGGGGTGCAAGCCTGCGGGAGCGCCGACAACGGATTCCGTACCGGATGCAGGATCCGGCACTGCGGCGCAGGTGCTGGAGTTGAATGACATGACGTTTACGGCGCAGACCGCGCAGGGCGTGGTGCTGGTTGATTTCTGGGCACCCTGGTGCGGGCCCTGCCGTACCCAGGGGCCGATCATCGAGCAGGCGGCCAAGCTGTTGGGGGATTCTGCAAAGGTGGCTAAGGTCAATGTGGATGACGCGCAGCAAACGGCAAAGCGTTTTGGGGTTCAGGGCATTCCGACGCTGATCGTATTCAAGGATGGCAAGCCGGGCAAACGGTTTGTGGGCGTGACTCAGGCTGCGGTGCTGGTCGAGGCGGTGAAAGAGGCGCTGTGATATTTAGGATGTGACGTGCTCTTTCCGCCTTTGCGCCTTCGGGATTTTTGACCTGACAGACTCCCGCCGGAGCCCGTATACTGCATACCAATGGGTTTTATGCCGGAGGATTTGCGGGGGGGTGTGTGCGTGAGTGAGACGGCCAAGTTGTTCCTGATCGATGTGATGCCGCTGCTGTACCGCGGCCATTTCGTGTTTCTCAAATCCCCGCGCGTGACGAGTGGCGGGGTCAATACCTCCGCGTTGACCGGGTTTGCCAACTGTCTGTTGCAGATTCTCAACGAGCACACCCCCACGCATGTTGCGTTGGTGCTGGATTCGTCCACGCCGACTTTCCGGCATGAGGCATATCCTCTCTACAAGGCCCAACGGCAGAAAATGCCGGAGGACCTGGCGGCCGCGATCCCTATGTCGATCGAGTTGGCCGAGGCGTTGCGGATTCCGATCTTGCGCGTGGACGGGTTTGAGGCGGATGACGTGATGGGGACTCTGGCCGCGCATGCCGCAACGAAACCCGGCTGGCAGACTTATCTGGCCACGCCCGACAAGGACGTGGCGCAACTGGTCGGCCCGGCGACGTTCCTGTTCCGTCCCGGCAAGGGGGGGGCACCAGCGGAAATTTACGATGAGGCGGCGGTATGCCGACATTGGGGTGTGAGTGCCCCTAGCCAGATGATCGACCTCCTAGGCTTGGCGGGGGATGCCTCAGACAACATTCCGGGCATTCCTGGTGTGGGTGAGAAAACAGCGACCGCACTGTTGGCGCAGTTCGGCGATTTGGAAAACGTGCTTGCGCATGCCGCGGAACTCAAGGGGAAACTCGCGGAGAAAGTGGCGGCCGGGGCGGCGAGCGCGCGACAGAGTCGTGAGTTGGCAGCCATCCGGACGGATGTGCCCCTGACGATCCGCCTCGACGACCTCGCGTGCCGGGATCCCGATGAGGCGCGTTTGCGCGCGGTGCTGAAGAAATATGAGTTGGCGGCGCTTGGCAAACGGCTGCTGGGCGAGGGGTTTACGGACGGCACCGGAGGTGTTGCGGCATCCGGCGCCTACCAAACGTTGGCCGATGTCCCGCATACCTATGTCTGCGTCACGGACGAGGAGCGGATGCGGGAATTGCTACGGGCGCTGGAGGAGGCACCCGAGTGGGCGTTCGACACGGAAACCACGGGGTTGAACCCGCGTCACGACCGGCTGGTGGGCCTCTCCTTCGCGACCGCGCCGGGACGGGCATGGTACGTGCCCGTGCCCGAAACGCATGAGGCCTGCCGCGCGGCGCTGCACCGTTTCGCGCCCTATTTCGATGACCCGGCTACGATCAAGATCGGGCATAACGCGAAATTCGATCTCACGGTCCTGCGTCAATATGGCATCACTCTGCGCGGTGGATTGCATGACACCATGCTCGCGCATTATGTGATCGACGCATCGGATCGGCACGGCATGGACCATCTCGCACGGCAGTATCTGCATTACAATCCGATTCCGATCACCGCGCTGATCGGCGAAAAGAAGCGGGGCACGGTGCAGGGGAACATGGGTGACCGGGCTCCCGAGGAGATCTGCGACTATGCGGCCGAGGATGCGGACATCACGCTGCGGCTGGACCGGCTGTTGCGTCAGGAGGCGCAGGAAACGGGATGCCTGCGCGCGTTGACCGAGTGCGAGGAGCCGCTGGTCGGCGTGCTGTTGGATATGGAGTCCGAGGGGATCCGCATCAACGAACAGGCATTACGGGAATACGGGCGCGAACTGGATCGCGAGATATTGGATTTGGAGATCCGTATTCGTGAATTCGGGGGCGGTCCCTTCAACCCCGCTTCGCCCAAGCAACTCGGCGAGGTTTTGTTCGACCACCTCAAGCTTGATCCGGACGCCGCGCGCACGGCATCCGGTCAGTACGCTACCAGCGAAGAAGTGCTGCTCAAGCTCCGGGACCGTCATCCGATTGTGCCGCTGATTCTGGAGTACCGGATGTGCGGAAAACTCAAATCCACATATGTTGACAAACTGCCCGACTGCATCGATCCGGAGACCGGACGCATTCACACTTCGTTCTCGCAGGCTCTGACCGAAACCGGCCGTCTCTCCTCCTCCGATCCGAATCTGCAGAACATCCCCATCCGAACCGAGCGCGGTCAGCGCATCCGTTCCGCTTTTGTGGCGCGCGATGCGGATCATGTGCTGCTCTCCGCCGACTACTCGCAGATCGAGTTGCGCGTGATGGCGGCGCTCAGTAAGGATCCGGGAATGATCGAGGCGTTCCGGCGCGGCGCGGATATTCATCGCGAGACCGCCTCGCGTGTGTACGGCGTGCCCCCCGACGAGGTCACGCCGGAGATGCGTTCCGTCTGCAAAATGGTCAACTTCGGCATCATTTACGGTATTTCCGCGTTCGGCTTGGGTCAGCGGCTGGATGTGCCGCGCAAACAGGCGGCAGAGCTGATCGAAACCTATTTCACCACATACCCCGGCGTGAAAACGTACATGGATCAGGCGATTGCCGAGGCGCGCGCGAAAGGATATGCGCAGACCCTCTTGGGGCGGCGGCGGTTTTTGCGTGATATCAATTCGCGCAACGCCACCTCGCGTCAATCGGCCGAACGTAACGCGATCAACACCCCGGTGCAGGGCACGGCGGCGGATCTGATCAAGCTGGCAATGGTGCGGGTACACCGCGAATTGGCCGAACGCGGCCTCAAGACTCGGATGGTGTTGCAGATCCACGACGAACTGCTGTTCGACGCGCCCCGCGGGGAAGTCGAAACGGTCCGCGAGCTGGTCACACAGGCCATGACCACGGTATGGGAGATCGGTGTGCCGCTGGAGGTGAGCGTCGGGACGGGGGAAACTTGGCTGGAGGCTCATTGAGCAACGCCTTCCGGGATATTGGCGCAGACGCGCGGGACGTATGGGGAATCAGGCATGAATGAGAAGGAAGGGCAGGAAGTGACGCGCAGGAACGCGCTGGCCTGGTTGTTGCGGGTTGGCGCGGGCGCGGCGATAACCGCCGCGGCCGTCCAAGCCACACGGCGGGCTTCGGGCAAGCGGACGGTCTGGCAGATCGATCCGCGCAAGTGCATTCAGTGCGGGCGTTGCGAAACCGAATGCGTGCTCCACCCGTCGGCGGTGAAGTGTGTTCACGGGTACGCGATGTGCGGGTATTGCAAACTCTGTTTTGGCTATTTCCAACCGGATGCCGCGCGTCTTGATGAGGCGGCGGAGAACCAGATTTGCCCGACCGGTGCGATCCGCCGCCAGTTCATTGAATCACCCTACTTCGAGTATCACATCGATGAAGCGCGTTGCACGGGCTGCGCCCTCTGCGTGAAGGGGTGCACACATTTCGGCAACGGGGCGCTGTATCTTCAGATCCGGCATGACCGGTGTGTCGGATGCAACGCCTGCCGTATCGCGGAGGCGTGTCCGGCTCAGGCTATTATGCGGGTGTCGGCCGACACCCCATACCTGCTGAAAGAAAAACTGGGGCCGTCCGGCCCAAAGGAATCGGACGGATGAAGCGGCCGGGGTGCATCCGGAAACGGGCGGGTCTGGCGGGTATGCTGTTGCCGTTGGTTACCTGGGCGGCCGATCCGCGTTTTCCACAACCGCAATTCGAATCGGGGCATACGCTGCCGCAGACGCCGCATCCGGCCTTTGTGGAGCAGGTGCCTGCTTGGATGGATGTGCTGTTGCTCGCGTTGGCTTTGGGCATAGCGGTCTGGCTGGTGCGGCGATTGCGGTCGCGACGCGGCGTATTGCTCTTTTCGCTGCTCTGCTTGGGGTGGTTTGGTTTTGTGCGGCGCGGATGCGTCTGTCCGGTCGGGGCGGTGCAAAATGTGGCAGAGGCCATGTGGAATGGCGGCGGGTTGCCGTGGTTTGTGGCCGCAATCTTCGTTTTGCCGCTGTTCGCGACGCTTCTGTATGGCCGGGTGTTTTGTGGCGCGGTATGCCCGTTAGGCGCGTTACAGGATCTTTTCATCATCCGGCCGCAGCGGGTACCCCGAGCCGTGGATGCGGTGTTGCGGTTGGTGCCGCTCGGGGTGCTTGCGCTGGGTGTGGTGGCTGCGGTCAACGGCGCGGGGTATCTGATCTGCCAATGGGACCCCTTTGTGGGGCTGTTCCGGCGCAGCGCGCCGATGACGGTGATGTTAACCGGGATGGCCGTTCTGTTCGTGGGGATGGTGGTGGCGCGTCCGTACTGCCGTTATTTCTGCCCATACGGTGTGCTGCTGGAGTTTTGCGCGGGGTTGGCGTGGCGTCCGGTGACGATCCCCTCGCGGACATGTGTCAACTGCCGGTTATGTGTCGGCACGTGTCCGGTTGGCGCGGTCACGGCACCGCGGGAGGTGACGTCCGGTGCGGAACGGAAGCGGCTTTTCCGGCGGTTTGTGACGTTGGCGGTGCTGATGCCGCTCGGTGTGCTTTTATGCGCAAGTACAGGCTGGCTGACCGGTGCTTGGGTCGCACGGGCGCATCCTGCGGTGAGGATGGCGGAAGTGCTCGCGACGGTACCGCAGGAGGCGGCGGATCAGCATCCCGAACTCGAGGCGTTTCGACGCGGGGGCGCGTCGCGTGATGAGGCTGAGGCATACGCTGCTGAAGCAGTGCGGCGTTTCCGAGCGGGGGGGGCCGGTGCCGGCGTATTTGTGGGGGTGGTGATGGGCCTGCGGCTTTTGGGGATGACACGGCTGCGACGGCGCCCGCTGCATGAGGCGGACCGGATGCGGTGTGTTGCCTGCGGCCGCTGTTGGGACGCGTGCCCCCTGAACCGGTCTGTTGCCGGAACCTCAGGATCGACGTCTGACGGCCCTTCAGTGGGCTGAGGTCAGGGCCGGTTCCGGAAAATCCGGTAGCGGTACGCCGATACGTGGCACGGCACTCAACAGGAGCCGTGTGTACGGATGTTCCGGTGTGTTCAGCACCTGTTCGACCGGGCCGGTTTCGACGATCCGGCCTCGGTTCATGACCGCGATGCGGTCGGCGATGTGTTGTACCACGCTGATGTCATGCGTGATGAACAGGTAGGAGAGTCCGTGTTTCGCCTTCAGATCTTCGAGGAGGTTCAACACTTGTGCCCGCACCGAAAGATCCAACGCGCTGACCGCCTCGTCGCAGATGAGCAGTTGTGGCCCGAGGGCGAGTGCCCGGGCGATGCACAGACGCTGGCGCTGCCCGCCGGAAAATTCATGCGGATAACGGTCGAGGATTTCTTCCGGCAGGCCGACATCAGCGAGCAGGCGTACCGCCGCGTCGCGACGGGTTTCAGGCGTCACCAGCCGGTGCGCCAACATGGCTTCGGTGAGCAGGTCGAGCACGGTGTGACGTGGGTTGAGGGAGGCGTATGGATCTTGGAACACGACTTGCACGGTGCGGCGGTAGGTGCGGAGATCCGCGCCGCGAAGCGTCCGGATGTCCCGGCCGTTCAGCAGGAGGGTCCCGGCCCGCGGTTTCTCCAGGCGCAGGATAGTACGCGCGAGAGTCGATTTGCCGCAACCCGATTCTCCGACGATGCCCAGAGTCTCACCCCGCATCAGATCCAGATCCACACCGTCCACCGCGCGGATATGCCCGACGGTACGGGCGAAGACCCCTTTTTTGACGGGGTACCAAGTTTTCAGCCCCCGAATCCGCAGGAGCGGCATATCCCTGTCCGAATTGGCCATGACGGTATATAGCATACCGGCATGGCGGACGGACAGGATAAAAGGCGAATGTCGGTGAAACCCGCAGCGGATTATGAGGATTGGGAGACAAACGAACCGGGGTGACCAGAAACTCCGGTTTCCTTCCGGGAAGCGGATGTGTTATGCTTCTTTTTTTCAAACCCAATGAGGAATAGCCGGACATGAACAAGAAGACGTTGCGTGATGTGGACCTGAAGGGCAAGCGCGTGGTGATGCGCGTGGATTTCAACGTGCCGATCAAGGAAGGCGTGATCAAGGACGATACCCGTATTCGGGGTGCCTTGGCGTCGATCCGTTACGTGCTGGAGCAGGGCGGGAGTTTGGTGCTGATGAGCCACCTCGGCCGGCCTAAGGGCAAAGGGTATGAGGAGGAGTTCTCGCTGAAGCCGGTGGCTGAACACCTTGCCGGGCTTTTGGGTAAGCCCGTGACTTTCGCGCCGGATTGCGCCAACGCCGACGCGGAAGTCTCGGCGTTGCAGCCCGGGGGCGTCGTGATGCTGGAGAACACGCGTTTTTACAAAGCCGAGGACGGCAAGGTCAAAAAGACCGATGAGATGAGCGATGAGGAGGTTGCCCGGAAGAAAGCCGAGTTGAAAGCCAAGCGCGAGGAGCTGGCCAAAAAACTCGCCTCCTACGGTGACCTTTTCTGCAACGACGCCTTCGGTACCGCCCACCGCGCCCATGCCTCCACAGCCGTGATCTGTAAGTTCATTCCGGAGAGTGTGGCGGGTTTCTTGATGGAGAAGGAGATCGAGTATTTAGGCAACGCGGTTGAGAAGCCGACCCGTCCGTTTGTGGCGATTCTCGGCGGGGCCAAAGTTTCAGACAAGCTGGCGGTGGTCAAGAACTTGCTGGATAAGGTCGACACGCTGATCATCGGCGGCGGCATGGCCTACACGTTCCTGAAGGCGCAAGGCCACGATGTCGGCGGTTCGCTGTGCGAACTCGATCAATTGGCCTATGCCAACCAGATGATCGAGAAAGCGAAGGCCAACGGCAAACGGCTCTTGCTGCCGGTGGACAACGTCGTGGCCGATAAGTTTGATGCCGAGGCCAATACGCAGGTTGTCGGCAATGACATTCCGTCGGGCTGGATGGCGCTGGATATCGGTCCTCAGACCACGGAGCTGTATGCGGCCGCGATCAAGGGTGCCAAGACTGTGGTCTGGAACGGTCCCATGGGCTGTTTCGAGATGGCCAAGTTTGCGGGCGGCACCACCGGCGTTTGTAAAGCCGTGGCGGAGAGCGGCGCGGTTTCGATCATCGGCGGTGGCGACAGCGTGAGCGCGGTCAACAAGAGCGGTCTGGCCGATAAGATGACGCACATCTCCACGGGTGGCGGTGCTTCGCTCGAATTCCTCGAGGGGAAGGAACTGCCCGGTGTGGCGGCGTTGAGCGACAAGTAAGACGCTTCAGGTGTTGAAAGGGAAGCAGCCGGACGCGGGAATCACGATCGGCTGCTTTTTTTTGTTCCGATAAGTTTGTCAGACTTTGGTTCCAGCGGAAGAAGCTGATTCCGCAGGTGCCTGTCAGTAATGCGTTAGCGGAAACCGTTTTACGGAGCGGGAGGCGTCAAGGCGGATATCGTACGCTCGGAGAAGATCACGCGCCAGGAAACCTGTCCGCCGCTGCCGCTGATGAATGCGAGGCGTACGAGGCCCTCTTCGGTTTTCGGTTCGAAGAGTGTGGTGCGGGGGGCGTCCGGTGTGTTGGCGTGGGCGTAGGCGTCATCCGGACGGGTGACTTGGCCTTCACCGGGCGCGATCGTCAGTTCATATCCATTCGGACCGGTGATCGCTGCGGAAAGTACTGTGCCGAAGGATGCTGAGGCGTCCGCATGCGTGAGGATGCGCAATTCGTATCGGTCATCGGCCACGGTGTCACTGACGCCGGAGAGCGTGCGCGAGACCGGATCCCAAGTTACGGCGCGCACATCCGTAATGCCCTGCGTGATGTGTCGCGAGGTGCTGATGAGTTGAGGCCGGTCACGTATCGGACACAGCGCGAGGACCGCGCTGGATTGCGGCGGGAGGGTGAGCGGTAGACTGTGCCGGAAGGGGGGCGTGAGGGTGTTGCCCCAGTATTCGAACCCGATCCAGGGGGAACGGGTTTCGAGACCGAGTGAGGTGAGCGGCACGTTGAAGGTTTTGTTTGTGCCGTCCCAGTTAAAGAGTCCGGCGACCTGACGTTGCGGCCGTTCCGCTGTCGCGCCATCTGTCACCAGCCAGATGCCGGGGATCCGGTTTTCGAAGAGATCGGCAGGCCGGGCTACGGCCTGATGCGAGGGCATGGTGCGCCGGAGCAGATCCAGACGGTCCGGCGGCAACCCCGCATAGTGTTCGCTGCTGCTGTTCATCTGGCCGCTCAGAGTGACCCACGCGGCAAGGGCTTGCGCTTGGTGGATCGGCAAGGATGGCCTCACATACAGCGGGTCCGGATCGTTATACCACACGCGGCCGTGCAGAAAGTAGTTCCATGCACCGTATTCTGGACCGCGCATCATGGCGGACCAATTGGCCCCGTTGTCCGGCCCGATGCGCATCGCATCGACCAGACCGAAGGCCGCGCCCGCGCTGCGCATGTTTTGCGGTGTGCAGCAGCCGAGCAGGAACACATCGCGGCCTGCGGTGTCGCGCACGATTTTGAGACTGTTACGCATCATCTGGATCGGGGTGACGGAGGGGTCGGTGAGTATCGCCTGACCGATCTCATCCTCGCGGAAGGTGTTGCACACGTAATTCAGGTTGATCGCCGCGCCGGCGTAGAGCGCGTCCATTTTCAGATAACGGTAACCCCACTCCGCAGTGAGGGTGCGGATCATGTCGCGCAGATAAGCCTGCGTATCGCGGCGGGTCAGGTCGAAACAAGTCCCGCCCCAACGGGTGTCAAAGGGCGATCCGTCTGATCGTTTGGCGAACCACGCCGTCTTGTCAGCGAACCAGGGGTCTTCGCGTGAACCTGCGAAGGGGATCAGCCAGATTCCGGCGGTCATCCCGGCGGCGCGGATGGTGTCGGACATGGCTTTCATGCCTGCGGGATAAGGACCGTCGGGGCGATGGCGGATGAAGACTTTCTTGGGGCCGTTGGTCGATTGTCCGCTCTGCCACCCGTCATCGATCTGCATCACGCGGAGGCCGAACGGCTTGAGCGTTTGTGCCGCATACGCGGTCCGGTCGGTCATTACCCGTTCGTTGGAGGCCCTGTCCACATACCAGGTACAGTGGACGGTCGGCATGGGCGGCAGGCGGATCGCATAGATCCGGGCGATGGCGTCCGCATAAGCCTCGAGACCGAAACGCGCGTCGTCAAACAACCCGAGGGCGAAAAGTTCCAGATCTTCTTCGCGATCTGCATTGGGTGCGAGGCGACCGTAGTCGAGATGCGGCAACAGCGTGACGCATTCCTCCGCAACAGCCATGCGCACGATACCGCTGCCGCGGTCTGTTGTGAGCCAGCCCGCAACCACGCCACGCCGCGTGGCGGGATCGGCCACGGCAGTCCACATGTAGCTGCCGGGATTGCGTTTCGGCTGGAGCAGCCCTCCGGTACCGAGGCTGGTCAGTTCTTCGGCGGGCCGGTCCAGCGCGAGCCGCACCGCAGGGTAGGCGATTCGATTAACCGGGTTCGTCGTGTTCGTGCCGCGCCAAGATGTGCGGAGCACGGCAAAAGGCAGATCCGCAAAGAGGATCACTCGGTTGCGGCTCCCGTGGGGGAAGTCGAATTCCAACGCCTCACCAGCACCCAGACGGGGCTCGTTCAGACGGACCGCACGGACGGCAGACGGTTTTTGCGTAGCGGCATCGAATCGGGCAAAGGGTTTGGACTCGCCGGGAACCCACAAGGTCACCTCGCCGGAAGCCTCCCGGTATTGGAGAAGAACGGCGCGGTTCTGAAGGGTCAGATCGGCGGCGGAAACCAATCCTGCGGCAACCAGCAGCAGGCATCTGAGTAATGTTGGTCGGGAGGTCGTCATTCGGGTCCTTTCCGGCATGGAGAATCACATGCTTCGCAGGGTAACAGAGGCGCGGGACCGATTCAAGTTCATGCGGCTGCGCACAGCGCGACGGCTTGGTGTCTCTCTCATGCAAAGTACCTGTTTGCGCGTGTCGGATCAAGCCCGTATCCGGATAAGCGTAACATCTGCCGTGCGGTTGTTTGCGATCCCCCGCCATCAACGATTGCGCAAACTGCGCTTTACGGACGGGCTCCGATGGGGTATGGTGAAATTCCGGTTGAATATCGGATCACAAACTACAAGGGGGAACCATGAGGCTAACGGGAAGGGGATTGGGGACGATGTGGTTGGCGGCGGTGTGTGCGGCGGCGGGGATTGTGTCGGCCGCGCCGGAATACCGGCAGGTGGCGGCAGAGGAGGTCCGGCCGCGCGGCGGAATCGGTAATGTGATGCGGAAGATCCGTGCGGGCGGTGAGGTGACCGTCGCCTATCTCGGCGGTTCGATCACCTCGATGCAGGGTTGGCGCAACAAAACCACCGATTGGCTCAAGGCGACGTACCCGCAGGCGACGTTCCGTGAGGTGCATGCGGCGATCGGCGGCACCGGAAGCGATCTGGGTGTGTTTCGGTTGGGCCGCGATGTGCTGGCGCAGAAGCCCGACCTGCTCTTTGTGGAGTTTGCGACCAATGACGGGGGGCAGGCGCCGGAGCAGATCTGGCGCAGCATGGAAGGGATCGTGCGACAGACGTGGAAGCATGATCCGCTGACGGACATCGTCTTCACCTACACGATCACGACGGCCATGACGGAGGACTATCTGAAGGGGATGTGCAACCGCGCGGCCTCAGCGATGGAGCTGCTTGCGGACCACTATAATATCCCGTCGATCAATTTCGGCGTGCGCGTGGCACAGTTGCTGAAAGAGAACAAGTTGATTATGAGCGCCCGGGAGATCGAAACCGCTGTGCCGAAAGAGTCGCCGGATCGCGACCGGCTGATCCGCGAACGGATCGCCGCCGACCCCCGTATGCTCTTCGCGAACGACGGGGTGCATCCGCGGGACGAGGGGCACGAGTTGTACAAGGCCGCGATCATCGCCGGCCTGACCCAGATGCGCGACCTGCCGGCGGTCGACCACAAGGCTAGTCTGGCGAATGTGTTTGTACAGGACCATTGGGAGGCGGCTAAAATGGTTCCGATCCGGGCATCCATGCTCAACGGTAACTGGAAGGCACTGCCGGAGGACGATCCCAAGCAGAAAAGTTTCGGGAAGCGTATGGGACAAATCTGGATGGCCGATCAGCCGGGCAGCACCTTGCGGTTCAAGTTCAAGGGCACCGTGGCCAAGGTGTACGATCTGCTCGGGCCGGACGGTGGTCAAGTCACGGTTTCCGTGGACGGCCAGACCGGTGCCAAGCCTGTGCCGCGTTTTGATAGCTATTGCACCTACCACCGGATCGCGACACTCGGAGTCTTCACCGGGAGCGGTGCCGAGGTGACACGCGAGGCGGTCATCACGCTACATCCTGAACAGCCCGACCGCTCCAGCATCTCGTTCCGGCTTAAGGACCCGGCCAAAGAGCTGGCTGCGCCGAAATTTCAGGGCACCCGGATCTGGATGAGCCAAATCATGCTGATCGGCGATCTGGTCGAGTAACGCAATCGCACTGCCAGCTTTGCGCAATGTCAGGTGGCCGCCGCAGTGAGTTCATCCGAACGCTGGGCGATGTTCTCGAGGTGGCGCACGATATTTTCGAGTGCGCCCACGACCTCGACGTAAACCAGACCGCGTTCAGGTGTGCAGAGGCCTTTCTGCAGACGTTCCACATGCCCTTGTATGGACTGGCGCGCCATAGCCTTCAGGTCGTTGACCACGACCTCCACGGCTTTAGCCAGAAGGCGTCCGTCCTGCAGGCTTTCCCGTGTGAGATTGGCGATGACAGACGCTTTGTCGAACAAGGCTTCCAGTTCCTGCAGCGCCGTGTCCGAAAACTTCGTGTTTTCCGAAGTCAGCGAGGCCGAGCGTTTCGCGATGAGCAGGGCGAGGTCGGAGATCCGTTCAGCGTCGTTCACGCAGTGCATGAGCACGGGGATGGCGGCCGCCTGTTTCTCCGAAAGATCCTTGCGGGTGAGTTGCACCAGATAATCCATGATGCCGGTCTGGCAGGCGTCGACCTCATCCTCGATCTCCTGGATGCTGTTCACGTCAACAGGTTTGCCATCCTTGTAACCGCGCAAAGACCGGGCGGCCGCGTTCCAGGCGGTTTCGGTCATATCACCCAAGGCGCGCATGGCGCAGAAGAGCGCGAGCGGGGGCGAGCTGAGCAGGTTTTTCTCCAGATGAACGACACGGGAGGTCACTTTCTTACCCGGCATGATTTTTTCGCAGAGCCAGGCCAATGCGCCAATGAAGGGGGTCATGAGGATCACATTCGTGACATTGAACAGCGTATGGGCCATGGCCACGTGACGGCCGATGTTTTCACCCAGGAAGACATTGCCTGCGGTCACGCTGTTGACCAGGTACAGGAAACAGGGCACGTTGTGGAAAGGGACGTAAAAGAGGCCGACCATTACGCAGGTTCCCAGCACATTGAACAGCGAATGGGCTACGGCGGTCTGCCGGGCGGTGCGGTTGGCGTTGATTGAGGCGAGCACGGCGGTGATGGTTGTGCCGATGTTGTCTCCCAAGACGATGGGCACCGCAGTCCAGATGTTCAACAAGCCGCTGTTGGCCAGCGCGATGGCTAGACCGATTGTGGCCGAACTGCTCTGCACCAGCATCGTCATCAGAGTGCCGATCCCGATCGCGCCCAGTACCGCGCCGATCGGCATCGTTTGACCTGATTGGGGTGCGCAGTCGAAGATATGGAAAAAGTGGACGAAACTCGGGAAGGTGCTGACGCTTTTGAGTTCATCCGACATGAGGGTCATGCCGTAAAAAAGGAGGCCGAAGCCTAGGATGGTACGTGCGGTTCCCTGAAGTGTCGCTTTACGGCAGAGCAGCAGGCCGGTGACGCCCAGAATGATGGCAGGAAAGGCCAGGTTGTCGAGGTTGAACGAGACCATCTGTCCGGTCACGGTGGTGCCGATGTTCGCGCCGAAGACCACGCCGATGGCCTGTTTGAGCGAGAGCAGCCCCGCATTGACGAACCCCACGGTCATGACGGTCGTGGCGCTGGAGGATTGGATCAGGGCGGTGATGAAGGTCCCTGCGAAGATCGCCGCCACTCGGTTACGGGTGACATACGCCAATACGGCCTTCATCCGGTGCCCTGCAATTTGCTGCAACCCGTCGCTCATCAGGGTCATGCCGAAAATGAAGAGCGCCAGTCCGCCCAGCACGCCGATCAGCGTGCGGAACAGGCATATGGACATGGCCTGAAGGAACACCGGCCGCGTGAACAATCCGCGTTTCGGATCCGCCACCTCGGCCCGGACCTCGTAGGTCCCCGTGGCGTGGGGGTCGGTCTTGAGGGAGACCTCGGCGATCCCGTCGGGATCGGTCCGGACAAACGAGGTCCCGATACGGCCGTGTTTTCCCGGTTGTTGGGTCAGGGTAAAGTGAACCCCCGCATCGGCGAGCGGTTTGCCGTCTGGCGCGACAAGGCGTACACGCAGAGGTTTCGGCAAGGGATCACCGGCGGAGACCTCCTGACGGACGTTCTCTACCGCGACGCCGCAAACGAACCGTAGCCGTTTACGGATTTCGGGTGCCTCTTCGCAGACCAAGTCCAGATAATGGTCTCCGAACACGGCTCCGAACGTCACGTCGAATTTGCACGATCCGCCCGCATCGGTAAGTTGCGAGGGAGGGGAGACGCGCACACCGCCCGCAGGGTCGACCGGGATCGCGTTGATCCGCTTGCCTGCCACAGGGTGTTGTGTGCCCGCGCCGCCCAATAGGCTTGCGACGGGTTTGCTCAGCAGTTCCACATGGATGGCGTTCACCATATTGGTGCCGGGCATTCCAAGCAGGGTTTCCGACGAGAATAAGACCAGCTTCTCCGGTTCCAAGCCTTTTGGAACCCGGTCGCATCCGGTGAGGACCGGGAGCGTAAGGGCGAGACACAGCAGGTAGCGCACGAAGGTTTGTGTTTTCATAAGTGTGAAAAAGGAAAGGCCTCTCTTATTCTTGTGTTCTCCCGTTGAGTTGAAACAGACAGGAGGACTCACACGTTATCGCAGGATCAGGCATTTCAGGAGAGACGGATCTTGCCGACCAGTCGCATCAGGAGCGCTGTGGCAACGACCGTGACCACCAGCAGGAAACTCCCGGCGAACATGCGTCCGTAGAGCAGGTTGCCGACGCCGAAGAGCGCGGACCAGACCGCGAGGCAACCGATCATCATACAAAGCAGGCCGGTCGGGACATCCCAGCCCTCTGCGGATTTCGGCAGCGATGAGGCCTCTTCGATATGGCGCCAGCCGGGGCCGCCCGCGCGGATCCGGGTACAGAACCGGGCCAGCAGATCCTGGTTTTCGGGAGGGGTCAGATAGGTCACGGTGAGCCAGCCTATGGTGGTGATCAGGATGCCGATCACCAGTTTCCAGGCGCTGTAATCCATGACGGCAAAGAGTCCGGCACGTTCCATGGCCGCATCCAATCCAAGCGGCGCGGCACCCCATTGAAAGAAACAGGCCACCGCGAACGAAATCACCATGGCGGAGATCTCGCTCCAGGCATTGATGCGCCACCAGAACCAGCGCAGGATATAGAGCAGCCCGGTCCCGGCACCGATTTGTAACAGAATGTCGAAGGAGTCTTTTGCATTGCGCATCCAGAGCGCGACGAGTCCGGAGAGCACGAGGAGTGCGAGCATGGTGACACGGCCCATGGCTACCGCCTGCCGCGGCGTACTGTTGGGGTTGATGAACCGGGAGTAGAAGTCTTGCACCACATACGAGGAACCCCAGTTCAGGTGTGTGGCGATGGTGGACATGTAGGCGGCGATCAGCGAGGCCACGATCAGGCCCAGCCACCCTTTGGGCATGGTGGAGATCATCCCCGGATAGGCGATGTCGTGGCGCAGGAACTGATCGTCGACTTTAGGGAACGCCCGGGCGAGACTGCCCACCCCTGCGGCATCCGCCTTGGCCTGCCGCACTTGTTCCCGCTCGGGTTCCGGCATCTGCATTTTCGCGGTGTCATATTGTCCGACCTGTGCCGGATGGTCTGCGAGCCATCGCGTTGCGGCCGCCTGTTCCGCCGGAGGCGTGAGCGGGAAGTGCACAAGCGAGACGAGAGCCACGATGATCCAAGGCCAGGGGCGTACCGCATAGTGCAGGAAATTGAACAACAGGGTCGCTCCCACCGCGTTTTTCTCATCCTTGGCCGAGAGCATACGCTGCGCGATGTATCCGCCGCCGCCGGGCTCCGCGCCGGGATACCAGACATTCCACCACTGCACCGCGATCGGCAGAATCAGCACGGTCATCAGGGCCGAAAGCCCGCCCTCTCCGGACGGGAACATCGACATGTGCGTCTGCACCTCCGGTTGGGAGAAGAGCTGCTTCAGCGAAGTGATGCCTCCTACGTCGGCGGATTTGACGGCGTAAACTGCGGCAAAAATCGCGCCGACCATGGCGATCGAATACTGGTAGAAATCGGCCCAGATCGAGCCGGTGAGTCCGCCTAGGGTCGCATAGATTCCCACGCCGGCCGAGGCATAGAGCAGGGTGGCGACCGGTGAGAGGCCGAACATCACCTGTCCGATCTTGATGGCTGCCAGCGAGACCGTGGCCATGATCATGATGTTGAAGAAAACACCCAGATACAGGGCGCGGAACCCGCGCAGCAGGGCTGCGGGTCTGCCGCTGTACCGGATCTCGTAAAACCCGAGATCGGTGTCCAGCGCGGAACGGCGCCAGAGTTTAGCGTAGACGAAGACCGTCAGCATGCCGGTCAGCAGAAAGGCCCACCAGGCCCAGTTGCCCGCGACACCCTGTGTCCGCACGATGTCGGTCACGAGATTCGGCGTGTCGCACGAGAAAGTACAGGCCACCATGGAGACGCCCAGCAGCCACCAAGGCATGGAACGCCCGGAGAGGAAAAAGTCAGCTGCGCTCCGGCTCGAACGACGCGCTGCGGCAGAGCCGATGGCGATCACAGAAAAGAGGAAGCCGAAGATGATGACGGCGTCCAGAGTCGAGATTTTCAACATGTTTTTTTTCCTTTCACACTCCGGTTACCCCGGAAAGCATATCCCGTCTTCCCGACGGTTCGGTCATGACGCATCCGGCGGAATCAGGTCCGCGACTTTCACTCGAACCGCCTCGCGCTCGCGTTCCAGCGTCCGCAACGTGGGGTCATCCGCCGGAACGACGGCGGGATGGGTTTGATTCCACTTCGTAAAGGCTGCTGAGGTTCGGGTCACCTCGCTTTGGAGGCGAACCTGCTCGTACTTGAGCGCGCGCAGGGCGTCCAGAACTTTGACCTTGCGTGCGCCGGTGCATGTCTGCGCCTCTGCTTCAAGCCTGTCGGCTTGGGCAAGGCTCTGCTGATAGGCGCGTTGCGCGTCACGCGCGGCAAGGAAGTGGGGATTGGCCGCATGCGCCTTTTCCGCCAGCGTCGCTTTATACGCGGCGATTTTGGCGGTGAGCAGGAAAAAGGAGTGTAGATTCCCGACAATCTCGGGATCCACGGTTTCGGGGTCTCCCTCATAGGTGGCGGTTTCCGTGCAGTCGAGCAGGCAGGGTTCGTCCCAGGCATTGTTGCGGCGCACCCGGCTCAACAGCATCGGGTTCTTGGACGAGGCTTTCACATCGGAATAACGGAACAGCGTGCCGCCGGGCATGGTGCCGAGACGCTTGCCCTCCGGCGAATAGTACGACACTTCGCGTTTCGTGAAGCCCCAGCCGCTTTTCGGCCCCATAAACACCACGCGTGTGACACGGTTCTGCGGGGCGGCGGTTTGCGTCAAGGTTTTGTCAGCGGAAGCGGTCTGCCCGCTGCGGTTGGATCGCCGCTGTGCGGGCTGCCCAGTCAACCGTTGCGGGTTCCGGGCGGAACGTTTCACCTCTGCCGTTCCGGACAGGGTTATTCCAATCAGGCAGAGGCAGAACCAGACGTTGTTCGGAAGAAGTCGCATAGCAGGCCGATCAAACACTGTTAAAGAGTGAATCATATTCGGCCCCATGTTCCAAGCAGGTTTTTCGTCGGATGAATCGATTACGGGAAAACAGTTGCCGCGGTTGATGGATACGCGTATGGTAATCCCATGTTGCGGCAAAACAAGAGGCCGTGCCCGGAGACGCGTTTTGCGCGCGGGGTACGGGCATTGCGGAAACTCACCCCGGGACTGACCGACCGGGAACGCGCGGCTTTGTGGCTGGTGCTTGCCCTGTTCGTCTTGGGAGCACTTGTGCGCTGGCTCCGCATGCAAGACGGTTGAGGGAGGCGTGTGAACCCTGCCGTGTCACGATGCGCCCCCTGATGAGGCAGGGGGCGCGTATCGGACTAAGGTTCCGGCGGCGTGTTCACCAGCGGCAGGACTCCGATATTGGGGTGCTGTTCTTCGATTACCCAACGGAAGAAGGCTTGAGCCGGATCCCAGTACGGGAAACTGTAGATATACGGGTTGGGCAGCAGAATCCGGCACTGATGGTTCGTGTCGAACGAATCCGGCATCAGCCTGTATTGTCCGGCGATCCGCCAATCGGGGATTGTCAGCGACGGCGTCATTTCCAGTTTCATGACCGCCTGGCTCAACAGACAGGTACAGTTCTGCCCGTTGACGGCCAGCGAGGCCGTAACATAATAATTGGTTTCGGCATCACGCGTGAAACGGACAATACTGCCGTCCACACGGTTGGTTACGGTCGGATCCGCATTGAGCCAATACAGTTCGGTGAGGGACATCAACCTCCCGTTGCCGAAGAAATAACTCGATGCAAGCGGAGTGTTATTATCGCCGAACCCGAGCAGCCAGTTCAGCATATCGTCGCTGATTTCGAGATCAGCGATATCCTGACGCAGGGCGAAATGAGCTTCCACATTCAGGTTGGCAGAGACATTGGTGAGCGGTAACAGATAGTTTTGCAAGCCTTCTCCGGGCGGAAGTTGTTCCACCTGATTGACCTTGACGGAATAGAGACGGTACCAGTTGTCAGCCTGATACAGAATGTTGGTGTTCGCGCCGTTCCGCGTACGGAAGGTGTGGCACTGCGTGCGCAAACCGTTTTGCGTACCGTTCAACGCATTGAGTGTGGACACGATCCAGTGGTTCGAGACGCCCAGTTCGGGGAAGGCGACAGACTGACCGGGGTTCAGCCCGCCGGGGGTCCAATAGAGGGGGAAGGTCCAGTCCGCGCGTGTGACACCGGTGCCGTTGGTGACATTGAGTGAACCGCCATGGGTCTCCGGTCCGACATACACGAACTGCCTTTCCGGATCTTCGGCCGCCCAGAGTTCGCCATCGAATTCCGGTCCGGAGCCCTGGCTCGGGTCATCGTATGCGATGACATGCTCGTACATGCCCATCGGTCGTTTCAGGCGCAACCCGCCCGCGTAGCTACAAGGGATGTACCAGTAAAAGCCGGGCTCCCCGTAATCGAGCTTCGGTAACGGCACCGGTGTTCTATTGGGATCCGGAAATTTCTCGCCGATCACGAAGAACGCGTAGCCATTGGTCACCGCCGTTTGTTCAGGCAGTCCCTCGGGCAGGGTGATGGTATGCATATCCCTGTCATTCATGACCAGGTCGATACTCCAGCCCGCGAGATCGACACCGACGGGCACGGCGATTTCGATGTACGGATTGTTATAAAATCCATATTGGGGCACACCGTTCTCCTCGACATGTTCCGCCGCGTTTACCTCGTTGATCCACACCGTTTTGAGGGGTACGCCGTACACGATGTAATAGGGGGACCACCCCTGCGAAGCGTAAACCGCGTTGAAATCCACTGGGAAGTACCAAGGAGGATTCTCAAACGTTTTTTGTTCCGCAGTCAAGGGTATCCCTCCCAGATAGGTGGCGCGCACACGGTACTGCACGATGGTGTCGCTGTCCAGCATGGGAAGGTCCTGAGAGGGGAGGGTCTGATAGGTTGTCGAGTTGCCCATTTGCTCCATCGGCAACGTCACCACCTGCGCCGCAGGCCAGTTCTCGACGCCCCAGACATTGGTGCCGATATAGTAATCGACATACATCTGGATGTTCGAAGGCGAGAGCCGGATGTTCACCAACTCCGCCTGAATGCCCACGTGGTCGGAGTTGATAGGCTGGTGGCGGGGCGGGTCATCATCATACGAATCGCCGTTGCGGCAGAGCACCTGCACATTCTCGATGTCGAAACCCGGAAAGACTGGTTCGGTCACCGCGATATCCTCAATACAGGCACGCTGGCCGCCCAGCGGGGAAATGAATTTGATCGCATCGTAATCGCGTCCGTCAACCGGTTTTACGGTGACCGTTTCATAAAACCGGTTCGTGATCTGGGTGAAGGCGGCGATCTCGAACCAGAGGTTTGTGGGCGCATTCCATCCGTTGGTGGTCGCGTAAATGTAAAGGCTCGACGGAAAAGTGTTGGTGTAGGCGCGTGTCTTGAAGGAGAGTTCCCCCAAACCGTACGGCAGAACCGGGGATTGCACGAACGGCACGTTCTGATCCTGAATGGGCTCCGCATCCTGCGTGGTGCTGTTGTTCAGCAAACAGGCTTCCTCGCCATCCAACATGATCCGCTGTTTGTCGGTTTGGGTCACCTTTACATTATACGCGCGCCATGAGGTGTCCTTAACGACAGGCTCTTCCCAAGCCCGGACATTGTCGATTTCGACCCAGGCGTTGGAATACCCGCCGCTTCGGTCGTTGATCACCCGCAGGAATCCCGGATTGGTAATGCCCACGTATCCCGAGATGTGGTCCCACTCGGACATCACGTTGCTGATGGCGTAGGTGTGCACGGGGATCCAGATGTCGTTCTCGCGCTCCGTCGCGTACTGCACGGTGAGCTGTGCGGGAGCGCGCAGCACACGGTAATCGAACTCCAGCATCCCCATGCCGTTTTCGAGGAGGATCGAGCGGACCGCCTGATCCGCATTCGGATCGGCGCGCGTGTGTTTGAGCTGTATCACATGGCTGTTCGCCGCATTGTTGGAGACGGCCCAAGCCTCGGTGGCGAGCCAGGCGTCGTCATTGCCGCTGCCGAACTGTTCACCGCGCCAGGAGGTTATCTTCAACTCATCCACCACGACATCGGCTTTCGATCCCGCCACTCCCATGACCTGCAACAAAAGGAACTGTGTCTTCCAATCCTTAACCGTTACGGCATTGGTCTTGTATCCGTACCCCGAAACGGTGATCTCCTGGAAAAGCTTCCATGCGGTCGTGCCCGGCGCGGCGGGCTCGGCGGTTGAGTCCTGCGCGGAGTTCTGGAGGTAAACCCCGAGTTTCTGGGTGGGGATGACCGCGTGGATCCCCTTCGGCGACCTATCTCCATCAAGAACAAAACGGCCCCAGGGGGCACTCCAGTTGTTTTTATCCGTGTTGAACGCGTTCGTATCCGACAGGACGGTTGTGGCACTTCCGGTGAGGGTCGCTCCGGTTGTGGTCGGTTGGATAATGAAATTCGAGAAACCTGCACCGCAATCCTCGGAGAGCACGCCGTAGGTGCCGTAGGTGAGGCGGGAATCGGAGTTGTCGGTATGATCGATCCGTAATACAGCGCTTGATGACGGATAATAGTAACAGCGGATCAGCGTACTGTTGGGTTGGTTGAATATACGGATTTCCATAGCGTGTTCGAATCCCACTATATCCCCCGCGTTACCGGTGTCATACGTGCCTGAGGTTGCAAGCAGGGTGGGCGTGCCGTTGATCCAGCGGTACAATTGATGTGTCACCCGCTTGTCGCGTGACAGATTATCGGTGTCGGGAACTTGAGTGATGCGGTATTCGTAAAAATGGTCGGCATCCTGATAATAGGCGATCACGGAGAGCGACGGGGCGTCCGGTGAGTGTCCCGTGTAGGAACGGGCCGTCACTTTGGCCGAATAGTTCGAACTGATGAACGCGGTACGGTCGTACGCGACGTCGATTTTGTCGGCAGTCTGCGCCAGACGGTATTTGAAGGCGAAATCCCGGATGCCGTCGGTCCGGGTTTGCACCGTATTGTGGACGTACCCCAAGCCGAGGGTACAGCCACCCCCTTGGAGACGCAGCGCCTGATTGCGGAAGTTGACATACCCTGCCGGCTTGTTGTTCTCGTCCGCCAGCGTTCGTTCGACACTGAAGGCCGCGTGACCGGCCATCCAGTTGGCCTGGGGGGTGCCGAACGGCTCGCGGACAAAGACGTTCGTGGTGGGGACGGGCAGATGGAAGTATTGGGAATAGGTGTCCTCCACACTGACTGGCCACGCCTCAAAGGTGTTGAGAAAACTCGCTTTGGGGGTTTGCCCGTTACTCTCCGAAAACTTGTCGGAGAGGGCCGGCCAATTGTTGAAATTCTGGTACTCGGCACGGACGAGCATGTATTTCAAGGTTTCCGTGTCGAAAGTCAGCATCACATACGCGCCCCGATCCGCCGTGACCGTCTTGGTGAGTGGCGTTTCGGTTTCCTCGCAGACCCCGCCGTAAGGCAGGCGGTTGATGGTGCCGGGGAGGGTTTCCGCCCAGTGGACAACCGAGGTCGAATAGGCGACCTCGACCGGCAGGTAGCGGCGTTCCCCTTTTAAACGCCAGGAGACATTGGTTGTGCCCGCGTCGCTGAGCGGCAGCATGCCCTGCCAAGTGTTGTCCGCCACAAGTTCCATGGTGACCGGTTCCGGATACTCGTCCGCGACTACGGAGATCGAACCATAGGGCGAGACGAAAGGGCGGATTCGGATGGAGAACGGTTGGGAACGGCTTCCGAGCAGGCGGGGCGAGAAACCTGCGGCCGCGGCTTCTGAAGGATAGACATGGCCTTCACCCGTGTAATCGGGCGACTGGTAACTGTAGCCCGCATACGAGCACTCGAAATAGTACTCCAAGTCACCGGTCCGCGGGTGGGGCGGGATCACGCCTTCATACCCCTCGTTATTCCCCTGGATGCCCTGAAAGAAATTGGTGAGGGTGACACTCGTCCAGTCATTGCTGGCCTGATCCAGATAACGCCAGCGGTAATAGACTTTGTTTGTGCGGCTGGTCCAGTCGGTGGGCGTGTTCATGTCCACATTGTCCGTGAAACAGCGGACCGTCATGTTCGTGCCGACTGAGGGGTATCCCGGCTGAAAAGGGCAGGCGGTTTTCCGGACCACGACATCCGATGGCGGTTGCGAGACCCGGATGTTGTCGATGACGGTGAAGAAGGAATCGAGACCATCTCCAGGCGCATCCGTGTAAACACCCCCGTAATTTTCCGCTTCAGGAGGGGGAAGCGCGGAGCCGCCCGAAACCCCGCCGCTGCGCTGCCAGCGAAGTTTGGCGGGACCCCGGTAGTTCAGGGAGCGTACATAACGGTAAAACTCTCCGGAATTCGAGTAATCCAAAACAACATCATCGCCAAATTGTACCCAGTTATAGGTGAGGTCTTGGGTTTCCGCGTCAAGCAGGATGTTGGTGGGCCAGCCGCTGGTTTGGTCAGTCATGTTGGTGGTCAGCCAGATCGTGATGCGGGTGGGCCGCCCGGCTTGGTTGTTCACCGCTTCAAAATAAACGGTGCCGATCCCTTCTTGGAAAACAGGCGAGATGATCGCCGCATCCAACGTGTTTTGCAGGTTGGCGGCGAAATTGGTGGCGGTGTTAATGTTGAAAGAAGGCAATGTGGGGGGGACGATCAGCCCGGATCCTTGTCCGCGGGCAGAACCAGTGCGCGTGTTAAAAATATTCCATCCAGCGGAATGAAAATGGTTTGTGCCTGAGCGTAAGGCTCGGCGAGTAGCGAGCCCTGTAATTACCGGCCCCTCATGCGTCCAAAGCGAGGTGTCCGCATAATCATCAAACAGCAGGATACGCGCTACCGGCAGCAGGTTGGTCACGCCGGACGCGACACCTGTGCAGGTCAAGAAAACCGCCAGCGCGGCGCACAAATCGTTACTCACTCGTTTCATTCCGATGCTCCACACACGTCTGTCCCCGTCCGCAAAAAATGGCCGCTCCCAACGCGCTGGTTCTTGCTCACCGCATCCGGTCCCTCAACTCTTCGGTGATATCCTCGCCATTGCAGAGTTGCCTTGTCAGTTCGATGCAGTCATCCTTGTTCCCCCCTTCGGGTTCGATCAACGCATCGACATGGCCATCGGCATAGGCCACATGCGCCACGTACCGTTTGCCGACTTTGTGGTTGAATCCGATCATCTCCGGTGACCCGGGATTCGCATAGTTTTTGATCTCCGCCTGCAGCACGCTGTCGGCACCCTCCCCCGAAGAGACAATCGACCTCGCGGGAAGTTCCGCGAAGAGCAACCGGCTGGCCGCATTGCCGCTTGAGGAGAGACTTTCCAGCCAGCACCGGACATCGGCGGTTTCCGGGGGGGCTTTATGCTCGTAACCGAAATAGGCGTTCATCACATAAGAGCGGTGGATTTTCTCGAGACCGGTTCGTGCGGCGGCTTTCTTGTGCGTGTCGCAAAGGAAAGTGGAGACGTCTTTGCCCACAAACGTCCATAAACTGCCGTTCGTGAGCGAGTAGTACGCATTGTTCCCGTGAAAACACGAGATCTCCATGTCCTGGATATCTTTGTTCGGCCAACTTCCGGATCCGACCCAGCCTACCCAGCCGCGGTGCTCGTAGTATTTCGGGACGTAACGGTTGCCATCCCGGCTGGGGTAACGCACCTGGAACGACCCTGCCCAAGGCATGTGTTTGGTCTCCACGGCATAACTCAGGGAAGCCTGCGCGAGATTGCGCAGGTTGGTCTTGCACCGAATCGCCTGTCCCATGGACCGTGCCCGGCCCACCTGTGTCGTCAGGGCAGCGGCCAGAATGCCCAGAATGGAAATCACCACCAGCAGCTCGATGAGCGTGAATCCGGTTTTTCGCACAAAAAGCATAACCCTCCTGTGTCTTTTTTTATCAGTTTGATATTGTCGCTGTTATCGCCTCAAGTGGCAAGGCCTATTCTCACTCTTTTTTGACTTGCGAATCATCGGAAAATACGGTGAAATAAATCGCAATGTTTTCGTAAAGCGGGATTTAAGAAGGATAGAAGCGAAATGCGTTGGTCGCGTGCGTTGCTCAATACCCTGCGGGATGATCCGCAGGAGGCTGAAATCAACAGTCATAAACTTATGGTCCGCGCCGGCCTGGTCCGGAAGGTTGCGGGAGGGTTGTATACGTTTTTGCCTCTCGGACTGCGGGCATTGCACAAGGTGACCCGGATCATTCGGGAAGAGATGGATCGGGCCGGCGCTCAGGAGATCCTGATGCCCGCGCTGCAGCCGGCCGAGCTTTGGGAGCGTTCGGGAAGGCTCGCCGCCATGGGACCGGGGATGTTCCGTCTGAAAGACCGTGCGGAGCGTCTGATGACGCTTGGCCCCACGCATGAGGAGGTGGTCACCAGTCTGTTGGCGGGTGAAGTCAGTTCCTACCGTCAACTGCCGTGCACGGTTTATCAGGTCCAGACCAAATTCCGTGATGAGATCCGGCCGCGCTTCGGTCTGATGCGCGCCAAGGAGTTCATCATGAAGGATGCGTACAGTTTCGACACCTCCATGGAGGCGGCGGACCGTTCTTATCAGGCGATGTACGATGCGTATACCCGGATATTCCAGCGCTGCGGCCTGCGGGTCAAGCCGGTGGAGGCGGATACGGGGGATATTGGCGGAAGCTGGTCGCATGAGTTCATGGTTCTGGCCGACTCGGGGGAGGACGGCATTGTGGATTGTGCCGCCTGCGGATATGCCGCCAATCAGGAGCGGGCTGAAAGGATGGGCAAGCCTGCGGCGGAAGCGGCCTGTCCCCCCTTGTCTGAGGTGCCCACCCCCGGAGTGCGCACGATCGAGGACCTGACCGCCTTTTTTGACTGTGCGCCGGACCGGTTCATCAAAACGTTGATCTATCTGGCGGACGGCAAGCCCGTCGCCGCATTGGTCCCGGGTGACCGCGATGTGAATGAGCATAAGTTGAAACGGCTGCTCAACGCCAGTAAGATCGAACTGGCGGATGAGGAAACGATCTTCCGTGTCACCGGTGCGCCGGTCGGATTCGCCGGGCCGGCGGGGCTTTCGATTCCGGTGTATGCGGATCAGTCGCTGGAGGGTGCGGAAGACCGTGTCACCGGTGCGAACCGCGCCGACACGCATTACCGGCAGGTTTCCCTCGCACGGGACGCGCGTGTGACCGCATATGGGGACCTGACGGTTGTCGGTTCCGGGGATCTCTGCCCGCGGTGCGGCAAACCCCTGCAACTCCGGCGGGGTATTGAGGTCGGCCACGTCTTCAAACTCGGGACCAAGTATTCCGAGTCGTTCGATGCCGTCTATCTCAACGAAAAAGGCCAGAGCGAGCAGATGGTCATGGGGTGTTATGGAATCGGCGTGACCCGGACGCTGCAGGCGGTCATTGAACAGAGCCATGATGCCGACGGCATTATCTGGCCTGTATCCGTGGCGCCTTTTGCGGTAAGTCTGCTGTTGCTCGATCCCCGTGACGAGCGGGTTTACGATGTGGTCGCTCAACTGGAGGCGGAACTGGAGGCTTGCGGCATTGATGTTTTCGTGGATGACCGGGAGGAGCGCCCGGGGGTTAAATTCAAGGATGCCGATCTAATCGGTTGCCCGGTGCGCGTGGTGGCGGGCGCGAAAGGCCTCGCGAAAGGCGGGGTGGAAATCAAGTTGCGCACAGGTAAGGAGAGCGAGATCGTTCCGGTCGAGCAGGCTGCGGCGGCGATCGCCGACCGCGTAAAGGCGTTGACATCCGCACTCAGTGCGAAAGCGGACGAGCCTGCCGCCTGCGAAGCGGGGAATGGGTGAGGGTAGAATGGAACGGTTACGTCCAGGGGGAAGGGGAGGGATGCCGTGAAGCCGTCAAAGCATGATAAAGCGCCGGAAAGGGTGGCGTTGAAAAAACGCGATCTCGTCAACCGGATCGCCAAAGATACCGGACTGACGCAACTGCAGGTTCTGGATATCGTCCAGAGAACGCTGGATGGTATCGTCGACGCGCTGGAAGCCGGTCAGCATGTTGAGTTCCGCGAGTTCGGCGTGTTTTCGGTGGTTAAACGGAAAGCGCGGATCGGGCGTAATCCGAATCAACCCGCCGACGTGGTCACGATTCCGGTCCGGTATGCCGTGAAATTCAAACCCGGCAAACGCATGCGAGACATGCTTGCGGATAAAGTGTAGTGGGCTGCCGCACGCTTTTAGGTTTCCCGTCATGAATGTACCCGCTTCGTTTTCCTTTGATCCGCCGCGCGGCATGCGCGATTTTTATCCGGAAGACATGTTTTGGCGCAACCGGATCTTTGACGCCTGGCGCCAGGCGGCGCTTGCGTTCGGGTTTCAGCCCTATGACGCGTGTGTGGTGGAAAGCCTCGATCTGCTGCAGCGGAAAAGCGGGGAGGAGGTCTCGGAGCAGATTTACCATTTTGAGGACAAGAGCGGCCGAAGACTGGCCTTGCGTCCGGAGATGACTCCCACCCTTGCCCGCCTGATTGCCGCACGGCAGGGGCAACTCGTGTTCCCGGTCAAGTGGTTCACGGTGGCCCAATGTTTCCGGTATGAACGGATGACCCGCGGTCGGAAACGTGAACATTACCAGTGGAATCTGGATGTCGTCGGGGAAGGTCAGGTCTCGGCTGAGGTTGAGGTGTTGGCCGCGGCCGCAGAGGGGTTGCGCCGCATGGGACTGCCGGAGCAGGCTTACCGGATTCATGTCAGCAACCGTGCCCTGCTCGCGGAGTTGCTGGCAGTATCCGGGATTGCGCCTGAACACCATGCCGCAGTCTTCCTCGCGCTGGATAAGCGCGGCAAAATTTCGGATGATGAGATCGCCGGGTTGCTTCGGGCCGAAGGGTTGAAAGACCCTGCGGTGGAACAGACCTTCGCTTTGCTCGGCATTCAAACGCTCGATCAGGCAGCGGAGCGGGTCGGTCCCGATTCGGCCGCGGTCGCCGCGTTGCGTGAATTGTTCGCGCTGGCCGGGGTCTACGGCATCGCGGATCGTTTGATGTTCGATATTGCCGTGATCCGCGGGCTCGCCTATTACACGGGGATCGTGTTCGAGGCGTTCGATTCGGCGCGCAAATTCCGTGCGATCTTTGGCGGCGGACGGTATGACAATCTGCTGACTACCATCGGGGGTGCGCCCACGCCCGCCGTGGGATTGGGTTTCGGGGATGTGGTGATCGCGGAGGTGCTCAAGGACCTACTCAGCGAGACGGCGGCAACGGAAAAGAATGGGGTGATCATCGGATACATGTTCCCTGAACAGCGTGAATCCGCGATGCGTTTGGCCCGGAGCCTACGCGAGGCGGGTGAGAGGGTGGACCTCCACCTCGCACGCCAGAAACCGAAAACGTTTTTCGCCAAAGCCGGTGCGGGCTCTGCGGCGGACGCGATTTTCATCGGTCCCGATGATGTGGCGCGCGGCACAGTCCGGCGCAAGCATCTCGCTACGCGCGAGGAAACAGTCATTCCGCTGCCGGAGGCGTGAACGGCATGCGCCCGGCGGTGTCCACGGGAACCGACCCGACCGGGTTGGGTTGCCGGGACGGAAGCGGTTTCGAGACGCGCCGCGCAGGTCACGCGAAAAGCGAGCGGACAAAATCACCGTTGCGTTTGCCGTCGGCCACACCGTCCTTGGAGGGGCTTGAGGTCTCCAGTACGATCCATCCTGAATACCGGATCTCCCGGATCGCAGCCGTGACCGCCTCAAAATAGGGGCGGTCCTCATCCAGATACCGCGGGCCGTTTTTGTAGTGGATCTGCGTAATACGCCCTTTTAGAAGCCGGATTTCGGCGGGCGAGTCGTATTTCATGCTTTTTCCGGTATTGTACACATCATAATAAAGGCTGACCGCCTCATGCCCGATCGTGTCCAGCATTCGAAGGTTCTGCTCGGCGCTCAACAGGTTTTCGATGGAGAGTGTGACTCCGGCGTCGTGCGCCCGCGGCGCCGCATCCCGGATTCGTCGGCAAGCGGAGGCGAATTCCGGCTCCTTGATTTTTCGATCGGCTTGGAGGTCGCCTTTGCCGAAAAACGCCACCAGGATATTCGGCACGCCCAGATCCTGCGCCGCCTCAATACTCTGCCGGAGCCAGGCGGGGGCACGAGGATCCGTGGCGAGGGGATACGAGTTCAACAGTCCCAACATGAGGGAACAAATCGGCAATCCGGTCTCGCGAATCTGCGTTTTGAGACGGGCGCGGGTATCCGCTTTGTAGATATCCAGTTCATCCGCCGCCCCGCCCGCCCAGAGTTGCACACCATCCAGTCCGGCCTGTCGGGCTTGATCGAGACGGAGCGTGCAGGAACCGACTCGGATTTTCGGTTTATCCGCATGCGCACCCGGGGACGGGATCGCGGTGAGCGACAGGGTGGCGGCGGAATGCCGGAGGAACGATCTGCGGGTAAACTTCATGACGTCTCCTTTCCTTGCAACGCACGTTAACGGAGGACAAACCCCGTCTCCGGTGAGAACGTGATCCGGTAACGGCAGGTGGGAACCTCGCGGCTTTCGACGCGGATCAGAGCCAGCGGGTTGCGGAATCCGATCTGCAGCAACTCCTCCAGCGTGAACAGGTTGAGCCGGTGGAGCACGTTCATACATGCGATCAGCGTGGCGGAAGAACCGACCAGGCATTGTTTCTCCGGATTATGCAACCGTCCGTCCGGCTCCAGTACGGCCTGATTCCCCAGCACATTGTAGGTCCCGGGCGGCAATCCCGCTGCAGGCGAGGCGTCCGTAGTGGCGATCAGACGGCGCGCGCCCGCGGCACGGGCAAACACTTTCAGCACGTGGGCGGGGAGATGATGCCCGTCCGGAATGAACAGGATCTGCAAGCGCTCCTCGGCCAAGCCGGTCAACAGCGGATTGTCGTGCCGATGAACCTGATTCGGGCAGCCGTTCCCCAGATGGGTCAGGGCCGAGGCCCCCGCATCAACGAGCCGCGCAAGGGCTGCGGCATCCGCGAGTTGGTGACCGCAGGAGACAAGGATGCCCCGCGCCACGGCATGTCGCGTGAGGACTTCGGCACCGGGAATCTCCGCCGCGATCGTCAGCAGGCGGATCCGGTCTCCGGCCCACTGGCAGAGCCGGTCGAAATACGCGCAATCCGGGGGACGGACCGCTGCGGGGTCATGTGCCCCCACCGCTCCCGGCTCGCTCGAAATGAAGGGGCCTTCGAGGTGGAATCCGGGAATGTGACGCGCCAGCACCGCATCTTTTTTTAAAACGGACGCCATCCGCTCAAGATTGCGGCGGGTCTGCTCCGGGGTGCCAGTGATTACGGTAGGGAGAAAAGCAGCGGTGCCGCGTTCCAGTAGCGTATGGCAGGCGTGTCTAAAGCTCTCTTCCGTGAGATCGGGACCGCTGAAATCCACACCCACAAACCCGTTGACCTGAAGATCCACAAATCCGGGGATATCCAGTTTGACATGCATGCTGAGAGAATAAGGGATTCGATGGGGCGGGGCAAGGATGGAATACCGGAATCCGTCTGGCGTTTTCCGGGGCAGGTGTGAGGTTGCGCGGGACTGCACAGATGTGTTATAGTTTCAGAAATCTTCGAATTATGAGAAGGGCACGGCATGGATTGGCGAGCGGAGTTGAGCGGGATTTTGGGCGGGAGAGCCCGGACCACGCGTGCGGAAGAGGAAAACGCTGTTTTTGAGGCGTTTTTGGATACGGTGGCCATTCCGGCGTTGTCCGAGATCGCGGAAGAGTTGGTTCAGAAGCACGAACGTGATGCGCAAGTACGGCGGGCGCCCGCTTCGGCGACGTTGAGTGTGCGCATCGGTGAGATGGAGGAAATCACATTCCGGGTGATGAAGCAGTTCGTCCAGAACGGGATTCTCCCGCGGGCGGAAGTGCGCTTGAATCGCGGACAGCGGCTGGTCAAATACGAGAGTATGTTCAGAGCGGATCCTCAAACGTATCCGATCACGGAGATAACTCAGGATGAAGTGATCGCCTGCTTCATAAAATATTACCGCATGGTGATGGATCGAAACCCAACCGCAGCCGAGTGAGTGCCGTAAAGACCGGCGTGTGCGACGCCGTGTTTCGGAAAAGTTGATGTCGTGAAGGATTCCGTGCGTATGATGAAAATCCCGTTGCCGAAAATAATCCAGGGTGGTATGGGTGTCGGCGTTTCCCATTGGCGTTTGGCCCAGGCCGTATCCAAACTCGGGCAGCTTGGTGTGGTTTCCGGAACCGGGCTCGATCAGGTTCTCGCCCGGCGTTTGCAGGATGGGGATCTGGGGGGTGACGTGCGCCGGGCGCTTTCGCATTTCCCTTTCCCCCAGATGGCGCAGCGGGTGTTGGACGCATTGTTTGTGCCCGGCGGGAGGCCGGCGGACCAGCCGTATCAGGCTGCGACCAAACATACGATCAAAAGCAACCGGTGGGTGGACGAGTTGTGCGTCGTTTCCAATTTTGTGGAGGTCTTTCTCGCGCGTGAAGGCCACTCCAATCCGGTCGGCATCAACTATCTCGAAAAAATCCAGTTTCCCCACCTGCCCTCCGTCTACGGCGCAATGCTCGCCGGTGCGGCGGTCATGATCGTCGGCGCCGGCATCCCCGTGGAGTTTCCGGGCGTGTTGGATGCGCTGTCGCGCCATGAAGCCGCGACCTATACCGTCCGCGTCCACGGCGCAACGCCTGAGACCGACTGCCAGCGTGTCTTTGATCCGGCCCTCTTTTTTGAGGATGGCTGTACGCCGCCCCGTCTGCTGCGTCCGGATTTCCTGCCGATCATCTCTTCGGACTCGCTTGCCACCATGTTGTTGCGGCGCGCCAGCGGTAGCGTAGAGGGTTTTGTTGTTGAGGGACCGACGGCCGGCGGCCACAACGCGCCGCCACGCGGTCCGCTACAGCTGACCCCCGACGGCCAGCCGATCTACGGTCCGCGCGATGTGGTCAAATTGGAATCCATGCGTAAAATCGGCATGCCGTTCTGGCTGGGCGGTGGCTACGGATCGCCCGAAGCCCTGCGCACGGCACTCGCAGAGGGTGCCGTCGGTGTGCAGGTCGGCACGCCTTTCGCGCTCTGCGAAGAGTCGGGGCTGGAGCCGAAAATGCGCCACGCTCTGATCCATCTGGCGCTGGCTGGCGACGGCAAGGTCTTTACCGACCCGCTCGCCTCGCCAACCGGCTTCCCCTTCAAGGTCGCACGGCTCGAAGGGACGCTTTCCGAGCCCGAGGTTTATACGGCGCGCCGCCGGGTGTGCGATCTCGGTTATCTGCGCGAGGCCTATGTCCAAGCGGATGGCGTCATCGGGTACCGCTGTCCCGCGGAACCGGTTGAGGCCTACACGGCCAAGGGCGGCAGTGCAGAGGATACTGTGGGCCGGAAGTGCATCTGCAACGGCCTGTTCGGTAATATCGAGCTGGGACAGGTTCGGGCGGACGGCACGCGTGAGCCGGGGATTGTCACGCTGGGTGACGATTATCTGCGGATCGGCCGTTTCTGCACGCTTGAACAGCCGGACTATTCGGCGTCCCACGTCGTGCGTGTTCTGCTGGGTTGAGGCGGCGAGTCTGCCATACCGCGCTGCGCTGGAAAACGCATCGGTCCGAATCAGAGCGTAAAGCCCGCAAGCAGCGTTTGCCGCCAGTCGCGCATGAGCGGGTGCGCGGAGGCGTCTCCCCGCGCAAGGGACTGGACCAGGCTTTCCGCTTCGTTGCGCGAGGCGATCCATGCCGGATCGATCCCCTCTTTTTCGCAGGCGATCCGGAGATGGGCGAGCAGGCGGTCGGTTGGCTCTTTGAGTGCGCGCGCGGTCGCGGGATTCCGGTCAGAGGGGTCAGGGCATGCGCTCTCCGGCAACGCCTTTCCCCGTTCCACGGCCGCCAGGATTTGTCCGACAAGTTTGGCGGGCATGCGTGAAGGAAAACCGGGGACCGCCATGAGCGCCCGGACATCTGCCGGACCTCGCAACGCGATCGTCACCATCACGGGGTCGGGCAGCACGTGATTCCGGGGCCAGTCACGGCGGCGGGCTTCCCGTTCGCGCCACCCCGCCACCTCGCGCAGGAGTGCGAGGTGGCGCCGGTTCAGGCGGGCGGCGCCTTTCACGCGCCGAAACCTTTCCTCAGGCGGAGACTCCTCGTAATGTGCCGGATCGTCCAGCCGCGCGAGTTCTTGGTCCAGCCAGTTCCGGGACCGCTTTCCGGCGCAGCGCGCCAGCAGGGCTTCGCGAAGCGGAAGCAGGTGAACAACATCCTCGGCGGCATATCGGATCTGGTTCTCGCTGAGCGGTCGCCGTAACCAATTGGAACGGGTCTCGCCTTTGGCGATCGTCACCCCGAGGACCTCCTGCAACAGGGCTTGGAGCGAGAGCGTTGCGCTGAGTCCGGCGAACCCGGCCGCAAGGCGCGTGTCGAATACGGAGCGCGGTACGGCACCGGTCGCGCGCGCTAGGATCGTGAGGTCCAGAGGTGCGTCATGCAGCACTTTGGTTACCGACGGCGAGGCGATCAACGGGGCGAGCGCAGAGAGATCCTTAAGGCATACCGCATCCACCAGCCAGCACCCATCGGGCGTGGCGAGTTGGACGAGTCCGAGAACCGGATAGAAAGTGCGTTCCCAGAAGAATTCCGTGTCCAGCGCGACGGCTTCGGCGCGCAGCAGACGGGTATTCAGGTCGGCGAGGTCTGCGGCCGTAGTGATCAGGGTTGGTGTCAACGGCACCCCCTTACCGCTTTGGCAGGTGGATGCAGGCGTCATGAAATGCGTGCGCCGCCTCCATCCACGCCTCCGAGAGGGTCGGATGGCAGTGGATCGTATTGCCGATCTCATGGACCGTCAGTTCGTTACGGATCGCCAGCGCGGCCTCGGCGATCAGTTCGGTGGCGTGGCATCCGACCGCCTGCGCGCCGAGCACCTGGCCGGTGACCGGATCGCAGACCCACTTGACGAAGCCGTCGGTCTCTCCTGCGGTCATGGCTTTGCCGAGCGCCGAGAAGGGGAAAACCGCAGTCTTGACCGCAATCCCGCGCTGCCGGGCCATGTTTTCGGTGAGGCCGGCGAGACCGATCTCGGGCGAGGTGAAGATACAGGCCGGACAGATCCGCTCAACCTTGGATTTCAGGCCCGCGGCGGCTTCGGCGGCTGTCACACCCTGCTGGGTCGCCGCGTGTGCGAGTTGGATCGAACCGGTTACCAGATCACCAACCGCAAAAACAGATGCAACATTCGTGCGCCCCTGCGCATTCACGGGGATTGTGCCGCGCTCATCGGTCTTAATGCCCGCGCGGGCAAGGTCGAGGAGGGCGGTGTTGGGCTTGCGTCCCACGGCTACGAGCAGCACGTCACCCTCGACGCGCTGATCCTTGAAGGTTCCGGTGACCTTGTTTTTTTTCACGGCGATGTCGGTCAACGGCGCACCGGTGAGGAGTGTGATGCCGAGCGTTTCCATACGTTTGCGCAACACGCGGCGCACGTCGCGGTCGAGCACGGTGACGATGTCCTCGAGCATTTCGACGACCGTGACGTCCGCGCCGAGCGCGGCGGCCATACAGGCGAATTCGCAGCCGATCACGCCGCCGCCGAGGATGAGCAGCTTCTTGGGGAGTTCGGTGAGATCGAGGAAGGCACGGCTGTCCATCACGCGCTTGTCCTTGGGCAGGAAAGCGGGCATGGCCGAATCGCTGCCCGCCGCGATGATGATCGAGACGGCGCTGAGCCAGCGCGTGGTGCCGTCGGGCTGGAGGACGGAGAGGCGGTTCGGGCCTTCGAAGCGGGCTGTGCCGTTGATCAGCTCAACGCCATTCGATTGGAGCAGCATCCGCACGCCGCCGCTGAGCTTGTCGACGATTTCGGCCTTGCGGGCCGTCATCGCGGCATAGTCAAAGGTCACGCCTTTGGCAGTGACGCCAAACGTTGCGGATTGGGTGGCATGATGGTAACGCTCCGCAGAGGCGATCAGGGTTTTGGTGGGGATGCAGCCCCAGTTGAGGCAGGTTCCGCCCAACGCCTCTTTCTCAATGATGGCGGTTTTTTTGCCGAGTTGTGCGGCACGAATGGCGGCAGGATAACCGCCCGGTCCGGCACCGATTACGATGATGTCAAAGTCTTGCATGAGAACCTCGGGGATTGGAATGGTGGAGTGAAGGGAAGAGGGACCGGTATTCTCTATTTATACGAGCGATTTCCACAGTTCGATGTTTTCGAGTTTCGAACGGACCGCGTTAGCGAACTGCGCGCCGACGGCACCGTCCACGATCCGGTGGTCGACCGAGAGGGTTATGGCCATCCGGGAGCGGATGCGCACTTCGCCGTTGACGACCGCAGGCTCTTGGCGTCCGCTGGAGACCGCGAGAATGCCCGCCTCGCCGGGGTTGATGATGGCGGTGAACTGGTCCACATTCAGCATGCCCATGTTCGAGACGGAGAAGGAACTTCCCGTCATCTCATCCGGCGTGAGCCGGCCCGCACGGGCCTTTTCGGCCAGCGCTTTGGCTTGTGCGCTGAGTTCACTGAACGTGAGGGTCTGGGCGGCGCGGATAACCGGCACGACCAGACCGTTGTCCACGCTGACCGCCATACCGAGATCCACATCGCCGCGCCACGAAACGGTCTGGCCGTCCGTGACGGAGTTGACGATCGGAATCTCCTCAAGCGACAGAACCACGGCCTCGAGCACGAAATCATTGACGCTATAGTTCAGGCCGCGGGCCTTGAGATCAGAACGGAAAACCATCAGGTCGGTGATGTCCGCTTTGACTGTGACATAAAAGTGCGGGATGGTCTGCTTACTCTCGACCAAACGGCGCGCGATGACCTGACGCATGCGGGAGAGGGCCACGGGTTTGCGCCGGATCGCACGTTCGATGTCCTCCACCATAATCCGTCCGCTGTCACCCGAACCGCGAACCGTCAGAATGTCGATGCTTTTTTCTGCGGCCAGCCGTTTGGCCGCCGGGGTGATACGCAGCGCGTCGTAACCGGATGCGGCGAGATAGGCCCGCACGTCCTTTTCCACAATACGGCCGTTGGGACCGGTGCCGGTGATGCGTGCCGGGTTGATACAGGCGCTCTGGGCAAGGGTTTTCGCGCGCGGCGAAATAACGAGACGCGCTGCAGGGACAGGGACCTTCGCGGGCTGCGGTGCCGGATGGGAGGGAGGGGCAGGCACGGGAGCGCGGGCAGGCACGGGCGCCGGAGCCGCCGCAGGCTCCGCCACGGGAACGCGGGCTGCGGCAGGGGTCGGCGAAGGAGATGCGACAGGCTTGGGCGCGGGTGCCGGGGCTTCGGGCTTCGGTGCCTGATCTGGAACCTTTTCGCCGGGAGCGCCGATGTAGCCGACAACGGTGTTGACCGGGACCGTGACCCCCTCGCGGACATAGATCTTCAGCAGGACGCCCTCAAAGAAACTTTCCACCTCAAGATTCGCCTTGTCGGTTTCGATCTCGAAAAGGATGTCGCCTTTGACGACCGGGTCACCTTCTTGTTTCAGCCATTGGACGATGGCGCCCTCTTCCATCGTCTGACCGAGTTTCGGAAAAATCACTGCCTGGGCCATAGCGTCTCCATTTTTTGAAAAGTAAAAATATCATTTTAGCATTGCCTGAAGCGATTGTCATTTGCAAAATCAATCAAAATCAAAAAAAATCGATCAAAACCGAGCGCGGCCAGTTTATGCTTTCTCTGCGGCCGGGACCGGGATATCCTATCTGGGTTGCCGGTTGGCGTCGGAATCCGTTCCGGTTTAGTCTGCGGACCTGTCGAGGAGGCGGATGATTACGGTTTTACATGTGCTGGAGGCGACGGAGGGTGGGACGCGGCGTCACCTACGCGATCTGGTCGGCGCGCTAGAGCCGTTGGGGTTCCGTTGCGCCTTGGCGGTTTCGTGCCGCCGCGATCCGGCCTTTCGCAGGGATGTGGCCTTCTACCTGTCGCGCGGGCTGACGGTGGCGGAACTTCCCATGCGGCGAGGTCTGGCGCCGATTGCCGATGTGGCCGCGTTGTTGCGCCTGATCGGGTGTGTCCGCCGTGTGCGGCCGTCCGTGATCCATGCGCACAGCGCCAAAGGCGGTCTGCTGGCGCGTGCGGCAGGTGCGGTCTGCCGGGTGCCGGTGGTGTATACGCCGCACGTTTTCCCATTTCTCATGGCGTGTGATCCGCGTATGCGCCGCGTATACCGACTCGTCGAACGCGGATTGCGGTGCATGACCGCCGCAGTGATCGCGGTTTCGGAGGAAGAACGGCGCGAGGCCGCGGCGCTGGGGTATGCGGCGTCTCGAATCTATCTGATCCCGAACGGGGTGGACGGCAAGGTTCCCGGCGAGGTCACGGTGCGTAAGGATGGGGAGTTGCGGGTGGGGTTCTTCGGACGGCTGACCGCCCAGAAGGGGCCGTCCGTGCTCTTGGAGGCGGTTGCGGATGTGGTGGCGCACCTGCCACAGGTGCGGTTCGTGTTCTACGGGGACGGGACGGAGGCGGACACGTTGCGTGCCCGGGCGGAAGTGCTGAAACTGAACGATGCGGTTCGCTTTCTGGGATCTGTCGCGCAGGGAGAGGTGGTGGCGCACATGCGGCAGACGGATGTGATCGGGATCCCGTCGCGCTGGGAAGGGTGTCCGTATGTGGTTTTGGAGGCTTTCCAAGCCGGGGTGCCGGTCGTGGCCGCGGCAGTGGGCGGAGTGCCCGATCTGATCCGGGACGGGGTCACCGGTGTGCTGGTTGAGCCGGACAATCCCGAGGCGTTGTGCGATGCGCTGCTGTCCCTGTTGCGCGATCCGCAGAAACGGCGTCGGATCGCGGAACAGGCGCGGAATGAACTGGCACGATACCGGTTGGATGCGATGGCGGCTGCGGTGGCGGACGTTTACCGCCGCGTCACGCAAGATCTGCCCTGATGCGTTTTCAGGCCGAACGGTTTGGGGTTGCCAGTGACTTTTTCACTTTTGCAGGGTGCTGCACCAGCTTGCGAACCTCTTCCGGCTGCATTTTCGCTACGACGGAATCGTCAACGCCGATCTTCACCAAACGGGCGCGCTGCGCCTTCAGGCGGCGGCGCTTCTCGGCCTGACTTTTGATGGGACGTGTGCGAGGAGCCTTGTTTAATGTACGGCCTGTGCCCATGAAAAAAACCTCCAACCGATTGCTTTCAGTAATGAGATAAGGGCGACATCATGGCGGATTCGGGAGGAAGATGCAAGCCCTCGTTTTAAACGTGCCGCGCAACATAAAACAGCCTCACTTGTCAAAGGAAATGCCCTGCCGCAATCTTTCGGGGTGGAATCGGCAAGCCGTATAAGCTATTCTAATGCGCTTTCAAGGAGGGTACGCATGTCTGTTTCGGTCGGGTTCATCAGTCTCGGCTGCTCTAAGAATCTCGTGGATTCGCAGGTGATGGCCGGATATCTGAAGGCCGGGGCAATAGCGTTGGCACCTTCTCCCGAAGAGGCGGACGTGGTGTTGATCAACACCTGCGCCTTTATCGAGAGCGCGCGGGAGGAGGCGGCGGGGGCGATTTTGCGAGCCTGCGCGCACAAGGAGCGGGGCGGTTGCCGGGCGGTGGTCGTGGCGGGGTGCATGGTGCAGCGTTACCGGTCGCGATTGAAAGCCGCGTTTCCCGGGGTGGACGCGTTTCTCGGCATTGATGAGTTGGAGCGGATCGGCGAGGTGGTCGGGAACGTGGCCAAGGGTAAACGGTGCGGGGTGATCGCGGCGCGCGGCATGCCGGTCAAATGCTACAAACCGCCCTATCCGACGCTGCTCTTCACGGGTGGCCCCTTCGCGTATCTCAAAATCGCGGAGGGGTGCGATCATCGGTGCGCGTATTGCGCGATCCCCAACATCCGGGGGGCGTACCGTTCGCGCTCCGAGGATGAGTTGGTGCATGAGGCGCAGGCGATGGTGCGGGCGGGTGTGCGGGAAATCAACCTGATTTCCCAAGACACATTGCGGTATGGAACGGATCGCGGGGGGAAGTCGGCAATTGTGCCGCTGATCCGCCGACTGGACCGGATCCGGGGTGCGTTCAGGATTCGTCTGCTCTACGGTTATCCCGCCGGTGTGACGAAGGAACTGCTGCATGTGATGAACACGTCGCACCATGTCTGCTGGTATTTGGATTTGCCGATCCAGCACAGTCATCCGGAGATCCTGCGCGCGATGCGCCGCGGTAAGGCGGTGGCGGCGACGCAGGATCTGGCGGCCCGACTGCGCCAGACGGTGCCGGGACTGGTGTTGCGCACTACCTGTCTGGTCGGGTTCCCGGGGGAGACGGAGACGCACTTCGAGCACCTGATGGAGTATGTGGAGCGGTCGGCCTTCGACCATTTGGGCGTGTTCGCATTCTCACCCGAGGAGGGTACGCCTGCGGCCGCGATGGGCGGAACGCCGTCCCGCAAGGTGGCGGAAGAGCGGTGTGCGCGGCTCATGAGGCTGCAGCGGCGTATCGTCCGGAGACGGGTGCGGGATTTGACGGGGAGGGAAGACACGGTCTTGTTGCTCCGGCGCACAAAAACCGGATGGGTCGGGCGTCTGCCGCGGCAGGCGCCGGACGTGGACGGTGAAACCCATGTGTCCCATGTGCCGCGGCAGGCCAAGGTTGGCGATTTCGTGCGTGTGGAAATCACAGGTGGCAGAGGTTATGATTTGATGGCGAGGGCGGTTTGATGGATACGACTTCATTTTTTCAGGATTTGGCTGTCATTTTGGTGGCGGTCGGGATTGTTTCGGCCGTGTTCATGCGTTTTGGGTGGCCTAAGGTCATCGGGTATATCCTCGCCGGGGTGGTCATCGGCAAGCATACCTTGGGCGGGTCGCTCGTCATCAACCAGAGCAGTATCGACGTGTTCGGGCAGATCGGCGTCGTTTTTCTGATGTTCACGCTGGGGCTGGAATTCAGTCTGCGGAAGTTGAAAAAGATCGGCCATGTCATTTTCCCGACAGCCCTGTTGGACATGACGGTGATGATCTGGGCCGGCCATTTTGTGGGCACAAAGGTTTTCGGGTGGGGGTCGGTGCAGAGCCTGTTTCTTGGGGCGGCCATCAGCGATTCGGCCACCACGTTGCTGGCGAAAACCATCAACGACATGGGGTGGGGGACGCGGCGTTTCACCAAGTATATTTTCGGGATCACCATCACCGAGGATATCCTGTGTGTGGGTGTGATCGCGCTGCTTACGGGACTTGTGAGGTCTGGGACGATGCGTGTGGGCGCGGTGGCGTACAGCATGGGGGGGCTCCTGCTGTTTCTGACCGGGGTAACGGTGTTCGGGCTTTTGTTGGTGCCGCGCGTGTTGAATCGCGTGGCACGGTTGAAGGATGACGAGTCGTTGCTGCTGACCATGCTCGGCTTCTGTTTTCTGGTCTCCTTCATTGCCGCCAAACTGAATTTCAGTCTGGCGATGGGCGCGTTTCTTGTGGGGGTGATGGGGGCAGAGTCAAAGCCGTTGAAGCGGATTTACCAGCAGTGCATGCCCTTGAGGACGATGTTCAGCGCGATTTTCTTTGTGACGATCGGGTTGCTGGTCGATCCGGCGCAAATGCTGGCCAACGGGCCGGCCATTTTGGGGGTCACGCTGCTGGTGATTTGCGGCAAGAGCTTCAACTGCACATTGGGGGCTTTGCTGACGGGGCAGGATCTTAAGAACGCGATTCAGACCGGTATCGGGCTGGCGCAGATCGGCGAGTTCGCCTATCTGGTGGCGCTGATTGGTCTGACCATGAAAGCGGTGGACAGCTCCGTGTACCAGATTGCGGTCGGCGTGTCGGTGCTGACGACGGTGCTGAATCCCTTCCTGTTGCGGGCATCGGATCCGCTTTCGGATTGGGTGGTGCGCAAATTGCCGCTGCGGTGGAAAGAGTGGTTGGAGACCTATTCAAACTGGGTGGACCGGTTCCAGCACAGCTCGGCACCCAGTGCTACGATGAAGGCCATCCGTTTTAACCTGACACTCGTGTTGCTGCATCTGGCTTTGGTCGCGGTGGTCTATATCTCGGCGGGTATGTTGGCGCGGGTCGATTACACCCGGTTCTCGCCGCTGATCGAGGAGAACAAGAAAATGTTGCTGTGGAGCGCGGCCAGTCTGCTGGCGGTGCCGAACGCGATTTTCATCTTCTTCCGGGCCCGTGCGTTGGGTGGGGCCGTGGCGGATGCCCTGATCCCCTCGAAGGTCGCGGCGACCTTGTGGGCGTTGTCCTTCCGTCGAATCACCCGCCTGTTGTTTTCGGTTTCCAGTGTTGTCGTACTGTTTTTCGAAAGCGCGATGCTGAGCGGCACCATCATGCCGGAGCAGGGATGGGCGCGAGGGTTGGTGGGGGTGACGCTGCTGCTGGTCGGGGTGTTGGGGTGGAAGCGTTTCCGGCGTCTGGGCGCGGAGTCGCTGGAGACGCTGCGGAACGTGCTGGCGGCGGAAAAGGAGATTGGCCTTGCAGAATCGGCGGCGGAACTGCTGGACATCCATTCGGAACGGTTACGTCTCGGACGGACCGCGGCCGCGTGCGGGCGCTCGTTGCGGGAGCTTGACCTGCGGGCTCTGGCGGGTGCCAGCGTGATCGGGATCGAACGTGAGGGCAGGACCCTTGTCAATCCGACGCCCGACGAAAGGTTGGAGCCCGGCGATGTGCTGCTGCTGCTGGGGGATGACAGGCAAATTGCCGAGGCCCGGCGGCTGATCGGCTGATCAGGCTTTGTGGCGGTAGATGATGCGCCCCTTGGTCAGATCATAAGGGGAGATTTCCAGTGTCACCCTGTCACCGGCGGCGATCTTGATGAAGTGTTTCCGCATCTTGCCGGAGATGTGGGCCAACACCTCGTGGCCGTTCTCCAGACGCACCCTATACATGGTGGCCGGTAAGATTTTGACCACAACACCGATTACTTCAATGGCATCTTCACTGGACATAACACTCCGTCTGATTGGTCTGAAACAATTACGTGCACCACCATAACACGCGGCCGCAGGATTGACAAGCCGTGGCGTTACGTGACATGCGAAGCGGGTTCGGACCGCGTGGTGAAATGGGCCGACGCGGACAGCAAGGACATCATCTTCTCGAATGTGAACTACCAGGCCCTGTCGACGCCGAACGCCGCGACCTACAAGACGAACCACATCAACGGCCTGTCAACGGTCTATTTCGATCATTCCCACATCCGATATCTGGCCGGCGGCGTGCCCTGCAGCTTACGCACGTATTTCGGTGTCGTCGCGCACGGACATGATGCGACGCCCTTTGGGATACTTGACGGCGTCTTCGGCCAGGGCGGCGTGGACGCGGGCATCCGTATCTACAACGGCACGTCCTACAGCGATCCGATCGCCCTGACCGACCGTGTCAACGGCGACGCGGGCAGTGCGTTCGCCAAGGGGACGCCACATCTGTTTTCGCGCGTTTACCCCGGCAATATGAAATGGGACTCGCCGGCTCTCAGTGACTATTCGCCGCATAAGCGTCCGATGTCCGGCGACATCTGCGAGATCGTCGTCTATGGCCGGGTGCTCGGGGAGACGGAACGCAGTCTGGTCGAAGATTACTTGATGGCGAAGTGGGGACTCAAAAACCTGCCGGATCCGGCGAAGTATGCGGACGTCCTGCCGACGGGGACGGACCTGACCGTGGCTTCTGCAGCGACGCTTGACCTGAACGGCAACGACCAGACGCTGGCGTCGCTCGATCTCTCCGGCACGTTGACGAACAGCGTTGAACGCGTGGCGACCCTGACGCTCTCGGGCGTTTCTTTTGTGCGCGCAGGCGCGTCCTTCGGTGCCCCGAACCTTGATCTGGTGCTGAGCGATGATGCCGTCCTTGATCTGGGCGGCGGCACGTTCACGATCCGCCGCCTGACCGGGCGTCGGGTTCAGGTGATCAACGGTGTCCTGAACGAGACGAAGCCGCTTCTGGATTTCCTGCTGATCATCCGCTGACAAAAAAAGACGCAAAGGGACGATGTGTCCTTCCAAGACTCGGTGCCGAAGGCGCGAGATTCCCTTTGCTTCCCTCGGGGTAAACGGTAAACTGTTTTCCGTTATGGCTTATGAAGTACTCGCACGCAAATGGCGTCCGCAACAGTTCGCGGATGTGGTCGGTCAGGAGCACGTCACCCGTACTCTGAAGAACGCGATCGAAAGCGGCCGCGTGGCCCACGCGTATCTGTTTGTCGGCCCGCGCGGGATCGGGAAGACCTCCCTCGCGCGGATTTTTGCCAAGGCGCTCGATTGTGAGAAAGGCCCCACCGCCACACCCTGTTGCGAATGTCCGCTCTGCCGCGAGATCGCGGCGGGGAATGCGCTGGATGTGCTGGAAATCGACGGTGCCTCCAACAACGGGGTCGATCAGGTGCGCGATTTGCGCGACCAGATCCAGTTTGCGCCGACGCACGGGCGCTTCAAAATCATCATCATTGACGAAGTCCATATGCTGAGCACGGCCGCGTTCAACGCATTGCTGAAGACGCTCGAAGAGCCGCCGCCGCATGTGAAATTCATTTTTGCGACGACCGAAGGCGACAAGGTGCTGCCGACCATCATCTCACGTTGCCAGCGTTTCGATCTGCGCCGTATCCAGACGCCGCTGATTGTCGAGCGGTTGCGCCATATCTGTAACGCCGAGCGCATCCGTATTGACGAGGACGCCCTGCTGGCGATCGCGCGTGGGGCCGAAGGCGGCATGCGGGATGCGCTGTCCGCGCTCGATCAGCTGATCTCGTTTAAAGGCGGGGCGCTTACTGAAGAGGATGTGCTCGCGGTGTTCGGGCTGGTCTCCCGCGCCTCGCTGGAAGGGCTCGCAACTGCCGTGTTGACCGGTGACATGGCCGAAATTTTGCGGTTGGTGGATCAGTTCGACAGTGCGGGCAAAGACATGCGGCGGTTGGTGGTGGAGCTCATGGGACACTTCCGCAACCTGCTGGTGTATCAGCAGGTGGGCGAGCAGATGTCCACACTCGATGCCACGCCGGAACAGATCCGCAGTCTGGCTGCGCAGGCCGCACACGCGGATTCGTCACGGGTGTTGCAGATCGCTGACCAACTCGGGGAGATGGAGGGACGCCTGCGCTTTGCGCTCTCCATGCGCACCTTGATCGAGTTGTCGCTGATCCGTTGCGCGCGTATCGCGCGGGCCGTCTCGCTGGAGGAGGTGCTCAAACGGCTCAACGCGTTGCGGGGGTCGGACCCGACCCCCGCTGCGGCGCCGTCCGCGGCGAGTTCCGTCCAGTCCGGTGCCGCCGCTGCTGGGCCGTTGCCGGGTGTGGCGCACGATGACCCTGCGCTGAAACAGGTCATGCAACTCTTCGGGGGTGAGGTCGTGGACGTGGACGACGGCAAGGGACGGTCCGCGCAGCAAAAGAGTTCGGGAGCGTAAGGTATGGGGAGTCGGCAACGCAGCATCGGGATTGCATGCATGCTGGCCGTTGTCGCGGGGTGTGCTGCGGCGGGTGCGATACCCCATCGGGTCTTCGTGTTGGAGAACGGTCTGCGACTGGTGGTGCATGAAGACCGCAAGGTGCCGATCGTGGCTGTGCAGGTTGCCTACCATGTCGGATCCAAGAACGAACGTCCCGGCCGCACCGGGTTCGCGCACCTGTTCGAACACCTGATGTTCAACGGCAGCGAACATTTCGACGACGATTATTTCAAGGCGCTTGAACGGGTCGGCGCGACCGGGATCAACGGGACGACCAATGAAGACCGCACCCATTATTTTCAGACGGTGCCGCGCGAAGCATTGGATACCGCGCTCTGGATGGAGTCCGACCGCATGGGGCACTTTCTTGGCGCGTTGACTCAAGAGCGGCTCGAGGAGCAGCGGGGGGTGGTGCTGAACGAAAAACGGCAGGGGGATAACCAGCCGTACCGCATCGCCTGGCGACTCATTACGCGGCACGCTTGGCCTTTGGGGCATCCGTATTCATGGGAGGTGATCGGTTCGGAGGAGGATCTCGCTGCCGCATCACTTCAGGATGTCCGCGCGTGGTTCCGTGATTTTTACGGTGCGGCCAACGCGGTGTTGGTTGTGGCGGGCGATGTCTCCGCAGAGGAGGCGTTGCAGAAGGTCCGGCACGCCTTTGGCGACATCCCCCCGGGACCGCCGGTCGCGCGCCCCGTCGTGGATGTGGTGCGACGCACCGGGGCCCGGCGCATGCGGGTGCAGGACCGTGTGCCGCAGGCACGCCTCTACAAAGTCTGGACTATCCCGCAATACGGCACGACGGAAGGCAACCGTCTCACCTTGGCTGCCGAGGCGCTCGCGGCAGGCAAATCCTCACGGCTTTACAAGCGTCTGGTGTATGACACCCAACTTGCCACCGAGGTTCACGCTTGGGCGGATCTGCGCGAGATCGCGGGGCAGTTCGGGGTGGTCATCACCGTTCGGCCGGGCGTTTCTCTGGCAGAGGCCGAGCGGGCGGCTGATGAAGAGATCGCCCGGTTTCTCCGCGAGGGGCCGACTCGCAGGGAATTGGAACGTATCCAAGCTCGTATTGAGGCGGATTTCATTCGGCAAAGCGAACAGGTTGGCGGTAAAGCGGACATGCTGATTCGTGATCTGCTGTTCACCGGAGATGCGGCCTATCACGAAAAGCGGATGCGGGAATGGCGCGAGGCCACACCCCGGCAGGTGGTTGAGACGGCACGCGAGTGGCTGTCCGATGGTGCCTTCATTCTGGAGGTCGAGCCGTTCCCCGCGTATCGCGTGGCCACGGCCGGAGCAGACCGTAGCGCGCTGCCGCTGCCATCGGAACTGCCCGAGGCCGCCTTTCCTGCGGTTCGTCGGGCCACGCTCTCCAACGGGTTGCGGGTGGTGCTGGTCGAGCGGCATGAAACTCCGCTGGTACTTTGTACGCTGAGTGTGGGGGCTGGGTTTGCGGCGGATGCGTGCGCTCAGCGCGGTACGGCCACACTGATGGCGGATCTGCTGGATGAAGGCACGCGGCACCTCTCGGCACTTGAACTCGGACGGGAATTGGAACGGTTGGGCGCGGCGTTGAGCACGGGGTGCGCGCCTGACGCGACGCTGGTCTCGCTGAACACGCTCTCGCGCCATTTAGACCGCGCCTTGGATCTCTATGCTGAAGTGATCCTCCACCCCGCCTTTCCCGAGGAGGATTTCCAGCGGCTGCGGCACCAGCGGTTGGCGCAGATCCGGCGGGAAAAGGCTAATCCCCGCGGGGTGGCGATGCGGGTGATGCCGCGCCTGCTTTACGGTGAGCGGCACGCGTACGGACAGGGGTTCAGCGGTAGTGGCGAAGAGGAGTCGGTCGCCGGGTTGACCCGCGATGATCTGGAGCGCTTCTACCGGCAGGAATTCAAGCCGAATCGCGCGACACTGGTGGTTGCCGGGGATGTCACGCTCGAAGCGCTGCTGCCGCGTTTGGAACGCCGCTTCGGCTCATGGAAGCCCGGAGAGGTTCCGGACAGGTCCGTGGCGGAGGCGCGTCCCGCACTCCGACCCTCAGTCTGGCTGATCGACCGCCCTGCCGCGCCGCAGACGCTGATTGTCGCCGGCGGGATCGCGCCGCCCAAGCGCCATCCGCTGGACCCCGCGATCGAAGCGCTGAACACGCTGTTGGGTGGTGCCTTCACCAGCCGGGTGAATATGAATCTCCGGGAGGAGAAACACTGGAGCTATGGCGCGCGGACCTACCTCACCGAAGTGTGCGGCCCGCGCGCGTTCCTCTGTATCGCGCCGATCCAGACTGACCGCGTGGCGGACGCGATGCGCGAATTGGACCGCGAATTCCGCGGAATCACGGGGACGAACCCTCCGACTGCGGAGGAATTGCGCAAGGCGGTGGCGCATCATACGCTGCAACTCGCGGGGCGTTGGGAAACGTTGGGCGCGGTCGTCGGTGCGCTCGAACAGGTGGTCCGGTTCGACCTGCCGGAGGAGTATTACTCCGTGTATGCCGGAACCATGCGCGCGCTCACGTTGCCGGAGGTGACGCGGGCGGCGGCAGAGGTCATCCGGCCCGAGAGTCTGGTCTGGTTGGTTGTCGGGGACCGTACTCAGGTCGAAGAGCCGCTGCGCCGGCTCGATTGGGGGCCGGTCAATGTATTGGATGCGGATGGGAAACCAGTGAATGGAACGGTCGGGTCGGTTTCGCGATGAATTCCGTCAACCGGTTCGGGAGGGGATAACATGAGTTTGAAACGTCGCGCTATCCGTATCACCCGCACGACTGTTGCGAAGGCGTGCGGGCTTACTCTCCAGACAAGAGGCAGCCATCCATGCGTACCCGCTGTTCTCGGATGGTGATGGATTTCCGCAAACTCAAACCAAGCTATGGGAGACAGAATGAAAAACGTAATCGTGCTATCCGCTTGCATCTGCTTTTCGTGCGTCGGGCCACACTGCGTATGGGGCTCCGACCTGGTCCGGCCCGGCGAAACGCAAGAGTCCGCGAAACGCGGGCAGTCGAAAGGTGAGCCCACGAACGCCAAGGAGGCGGCAGACAAGAAGAGCGCCACGGCTGCGGCGATCGACGCGAAATACGCGGAGATTGTCGCCAAGCTGCCGCCGGAGGAACAGGCATGGGAGCGCACGCTGCAGGCGAACTTGGGAGGCTTCTACCTGCCGCGCTACAAGGAGGGCCGCGTCCGTGGCAGAGAACAGGCGTGGGACTACGTGAAGGACGTTCCGGGTTTGCCGCGTGTGCTGCTCATCGGCGATTCCGTGTCACGAGGCTACACACTGGCAACCCGCAAGGCGCTGGTTGGCAAAGCCAACGTCCATCGTGCGCCGGAAAACTGCGGTCCATCGGCCAACGGGTTAAAGAAACTCGATATTTGGCTCGCTGGCGAAAAATGGGACGTGATTCACTTCAATTTCGGGATCCATGACCGCGCCACGCCTCCGGACGTTTACCGCCAGCGGCTGGAGACGCTCGTCACCCGCATGAAAGCGACCGGAGCCAAGGTCATCTGGGCCAGCACCACGCCGATCCCGCCGGATACCCAAGACGGGCCGAAGGCCTCCGAGGCCATCGTAGAGAAGAACCGCATTGCGGCCGAGTTGATGACGCGGCATGGTGTCGCCATCAACGACCTGTTCACCTTCATCACACCGCACCTCTCAAAGGTGCAGAACCCGAAGGATGTCCACTTCAAAGGCGAAGGGTATGACCTGCTCGGCAAACGGGTTGCCGAGGCGATCACCGCCGCCCTGAAGTGAAGGTGCCCGTCAAAAATCAAGAACACGGACTTGTGCGCAAGGACAGGAAGGCTGTAGAATAAGACATGAAGGACGGACTTTGACGCGTCGTGCGTCTGGCTGCATCCTTTGATTGTGGGCAGAAAGGCGGATGGATGATGAAGGCGAACCGGAAGATCACGATGAGCGGGACGTTCATCGGCGTGCTGGGCTTGTCGGGCTGGGTGGCCTGCGGCGCCGAACTGGACGGAGTAATGAGCGAGGCGTACTGGAAACTTTGGAATCCGGAGGTTCAGGCCCGCATTGACCGCGATATCGAGAAGTACCGCAAGGCGGATGCGACGCTCGTTCTGGAGGGGGTGGCGCCCGGAGTGGATGTGAAGGTCGAGCAACTCTCGCATGACTTCATCTTCGGTGCGCATATCTTTAATTTCAATCAGCTCGGGTCTTTCGAGCGTAACCGGAAGTACAAGGAGTTGTATGGGACGCTGTTCAATTCGGCGACGATTGCGTTCTACTGGAAAAAATTCGAGATGGAGCCCGGAAAACTCCGTTTTGCGGAAGAGGAGCGCGACACGGAAGCCTATTGGAACAGCGTGAAGGAGCCGAAAAAGGAGCCGCACTGGCGTCGCCCGGCTACGGATCCGGTGGTGGCCTTCTGTGAAAGCAAAGGAATCCGTCTGCACGGTCATCCGATCACGTGGGGGAACAAGACCTGGCACTATCCGGAGTGGCTGATGGAGCGCAACTGTCCCGCGGAGGAAAAGGCGGAGATTCAGAAATTGGGCAAGGACGGGTTACAGAAGCTGTCCCCTGCGGAGATTGCGGCGCTACTGCCCGTTTACACGCGTGAGATCAACCGCCGTTTCACAACGCGCGTGGAAGAGCTCGCCCGACACTATCAGGGGCGCATCCACAGTTGGGATGTGGTTAACGAGAGCGCGACCGATTTCAGCAAAGGCATGATGATCCCCGGGGACGTGATTTGCAAGAGCCGCTATGGACTGATGCCCGGTGACTACACCTTTGCCTCGTTTCAGGTTGCGCAACGTGAGTTTCCCGGAACGGTGAAACTCAACATCAACGATTATCTCAACACCGAAGCTTACGTGAGACAGGTCAAAGACCTGATGGCGCGCGGCTGCCGCATCGACATTATGGGTTCGCAGATGCACCTCTTCAATCCCCGGCAGTGCCTCGACATCGCGGCGGGCAAGCCGATTGAGTCACCGGATCAGGTCTGGTCCAAGATGGCGCTGCTCTCCCAGGCCAAGCTGCCGATTCACCTGAGCGAGATCACCATCACCTCGCCGGGAGGCGATGAAAAGGGATGTAAGATCCAGGCGGTGATTGCGCGTAACCTCTACCGCCTCTGGTTCAGCATCGAACGTATGATGGGCATCACCTGGTGGAATGTGGTGGACGATTGCGGCGCGCCCGGCGAGCCGTCGGTGTCAGGACTCTTTACCCGGGACATGCAGCCGAAACCCGCCTTCCATGCGCTGGACAAGCTGATTCAAAGCGAGTGGAAGACGAAGCTGACCTGCAAAACCGGGCCGGACGGCCGGGTCGCCTTCCGCGGCTTCAAGGGGCGGTACCGCGTATCCTGGCGTGACGCGGCCGGGCAGACGCACAGCCGCGGGTTCCATCTGTCGAAAGACGGGGACGGAATCCTCGATCCGCTTTAGCTTACCGCACCCACACATGCCGGATGCGGGGGCCGTCGAATTCGCACAGGAAGATTCCCTGCCACATACCGAGTTGCAGCGTGCCGCCTTTCACGATCAGGTGAAGGGAGGTGCCGATCAGTGCGGACTTGATGTGGGCCGCAGCGTTGCCTCCGGTATGCGTGTAATACGGACGGTCCCACGGCACGAGTTCATCCATCTGCCGCAACAGATCCGCGGTCACGGTCGGGTCATCGCCCTCTGTGACCGTCAGGCCGCAGGTCGTGTGCGGGACAAACGCGGTGACCACGCCGTCCGTGATGCCGAGAGACTTGATGGCCTCCCGGATGGAATCCGTGATGTTCACGACTTGGCTGTGCAGGCTTGTCTGGACATCGAAGGTTGTCATGTCGCCCCCCTTTCCGTAGCGCCGTTATGTGTGACGAAATCGGAATAACAGATCACTGTCTTCCTGCCATTCAACGTTAGTTTATGGCGTGGCTGCCGGGACGGCAAGGAAATTCGTCATTTTCGATGCGCGGGCGCGGTTTGGGTCTGTTTTGCGCGTACCGGTTCGGACAGTCAGGCCAGTTCGCTGAGCATCATCGCGGACCAGGTCATGACGCGTTCGAATTGATCTAGACCGAAGGATTCGTTGGGGCAGTGGATCTTGTCTTCCTCACGACCGAAGCCGACCAGAAGCGGGGCCGCGCCGGAAACCTGCCGCAGTAGGGCGACAACCGGGATGGAGGCGCCCTCCCAGCGGAAAAGCGCGCCGCGGTTGTCCAGACGTTCCAAGACATCCGCGGCCAGCCGGAACAGGGGGGAGTGGAGCTCCAGCCGGAAGCCGGGGGCACCGGGACAGATTTCGGTGAGGCTGAGCTTGAGGCCGCGGGGGCAGTGCGCTTCGAGATGACTCCGCACGGCATCGAAGACTTCGTCCGGCCGCTGGTCTGGCACTAGGCGCATGCTCAACTTGGCGAGGACGGTTGATGGGATCACGGTTTTGGAACCCGGGCCGCCATAGCCGCCGTGGATGCCATTGATCTCGATCGTGGGCTCGAAACTGCCGCGCGCGACCGGATCGAGCCGCCGATCCCCGCCGACCGGCGGACAGCCGATCTCCGCCTCGTAATTCTCGGCGGGCGCGGCGGCTCGGCGGGCGTGCTCCAATTCTTCGGCTTCCGGCGGTCGGACCCGGTCCCGGAATCCGGCAACGGCAATGGCACCGTCCGGAGTGTGGAGAGAGGCCAGAAGCCGGGCCATGCCTTGGGCCGGATTGGGCGCGACCCCGCCATGGATGCCGGAATGCAGATCGTACGCCGGTCCGTTCAGGGTCAGGGTGAAGTGCTGCACACCGCGCAGGCCCGCGATGATGGCCGGTTGGTTCTCCGGACCGCAGGAGGTGTCGCACACCATCATCACGTCCGCCTGCAGGCGCTGGCGCAGGGAGGGAGCGAGAGCGGTGAGCCCTTCGCTCCCGCTCTCCTCTTGGCCTTCGATCACGATGCGGAGCGTTGGTAAGGGCACTCCGGCTTCGATCAATGCTTTGACCCCCTGAAGAAAACCGAACACCTGGCCCTTATTGTCTTGCGCGCCACGCGCATACACGCGTCCGTTGATCAGCGTGGGCTCGAACGGCGGGGTCAGCCACGCTTCGAGCGGATCCTCCGGCTGCACATCGTAATGGCCGTAGAACAGCACCGTGGACGTGCCGTTGCCGGGCCGTTCCGCCAGTACCACCGGTACGGGATGTCCGCTTTCTGGAGTGATGATGTCCACGCTGAAGTCCAGTTTACGGAGAAAGACTTTCAGCCAGGCGGCCGCCCGCGCACACTCGCCGAGACGCTTCGGGTCGGTACCCACAGTGGGTAGACGCAAGAGGGCGAACCACTCCTTTAGAATCGTTTCTCGGTTGCGTTCAAAATACTCAACGGGTAACGAGGGTCGGATCATCGTGTCTCCTTCTGGTATGAAAAGAGAATACCCGATTGGCGCGGATTAGGAAACGCCAAAAACAATTTTCACTTTTGCACTTGATGCGAATCGGAAAAAAGTAAACACTACCCATTTCTATTTGCCCCCATCAGGGGTAGGGTTGCCTGTGAAAAAAACCTATTGCACATCCGGGTTGTCAGGTGTGACCGATCCGCAGGCAATAGCGAGCAAGGCGACAAGGAGTGTAAGACTATGTCCAGGACCATACCGCTGGACCAGATCCGCAACATCGGGATCATGGCGCACATCGACGCAGGGAAGACCACGACCAGCGAGCGTATCCTTTTCTATTCCGGGAAGAATTACAAACTCGGCGAGGTGCACGAGGGTGCCGCCACCATGGATTATATGGTGCAGGAGCAGGAGCGCGGCATCACCATCACCTCTGCGGCGACCGCGGTTTCATGGCGCGATCACCAGATCAGCCTGATTGACACGCCCGGACATGTGGATTTCACTGCGGAAGTCGAACGGTCGCTACGCGTGTTGGACGGCGCGATCGCGCTCTTCTGCGCAGTGGGCGGCGTGCAGCCCCAAACCGAACAGGTGTGGCGGCAGAGCGAGAAATACGAGGTGCCCAAGCTCTGCATGGTCAACAAAATGGACCGGATCGGCGCCAACTTCTTCAATGTGGTGAACGAAATCCGGTACACGCTGGGCGGCAACCCCGTGGTGATGGTTTATCCGATGGGTGTGGCGGACTCTTTTCGCGGCGTGGTCGACCTGCTGACGATGAAGGCTCTTGTTTTTGATGAGGAGGACCGCGGTGTCAGGGTTCTGGTGGAGGAGGTGCCGGAGGAGTTCCGCGAGGAGTGTGAGCGGTTGCGCGTCGAAATGATGGAGCAGGCCGCCGAACAGGACGATGCGTTGATGGCCAAGTATTTCGAGACCGGCGAGTTGAGTATTGAGGAAATCAAATCCGGTTTGCGGAAAGGCACCATCAATCGTAAACTGGCGCCCACGTATTGCGGCACGGCATTCAAGAACAAGGGGGTGCAGCCCCTTCTGGACGGTGTGATCGACTATCTCCCGTCTCCGGCTGACATCGGCTCTGTGCGTTCGGCGGACAACCCCGAAAATCTGCGCAGTCCGGATGAGAACGAGCCGTTTGCCGGGTTGGCTTTCAAGATTCTGTCGGACAAGCACATGGGCAAGATCACCTTTGTGCGCCTCTATTCGGGCACGTTGCGTGTGGGCGATGAGGTCTTGAACAGCACGATGGAGCAGCCCGGCCGCATCGGGCGGCTCTTCCGTATGCATGCGGCCCGCCAGGAGGCCCTGGAGGCGGCGTATGCCGGCGACATCGTGGCTGTGGTCGGCCTCTCTAAGACCCGCACCGGCGACACGATCTGCGATCCCAAGCATCCGATTCTCCTCGAGTCGATCGAATTCCCGGCGCCGGTGATCTCAATCGCGATCCGGCCCGCCTCGCGCGGGGACAACGAGAAACTCGGTAACGCCCTGTACTCGCTCGCGCAAGAGGATCCGACCTTTGTGGTCCGGTATGATCAGGAAACGGGCGAGACGATCATTTCCGGCATGGGTGAGTTGCACCTTGAAGTCATTGTGGACCGCCTGCGTCGCGAGTACGGTGTGGCGTGCGAGGTCGGCAAGCCCGAGGTGGCGTACCGCGAAACGATTCGTCATATGGTGGACGGCGAATATAAGCACGTCAAACAGTCCGGTGGTCGCGGCCAGTACGCGCACGTCTGCCTCCGTCTGGAACCTCAGGAGCCGGGACGCGGCTTCTCCTTCGTCAATGAGGTCAAAGGCGGCGTGATCCCGAACGAGTATATTCCGGCGGTCGAGAAGGGCGTCATCAAAGCGATGGAAAACGGTCCGTGCGGCGGGTTCCCGGTGGTGGATGTCAAGGTCGTGGTGCATTTCGGTTCGTACCACGCGGTCGACTCCAGCGAATTCGCTTTTGTGGAGTGCGCGCGCCAGTGCTTCAAGAACCTCTTCCTCAAGGGCAATCCGCAACTGCTCGAGCCGATCATGAGTGTCGAGGTGGCGGTCCCCGAAGATTATATGGGTGCCGCGACCGGGTCGATCTGCCAGCGCCGCGGTCGGGTCGAGGGAATGGACGAAAAGGCCGGGAGCAAGCTGATCCGCGGGTTGGTTCCGTTGGGCGAGATGTTCGGCTATTCGAATTCGATCCGTACGCTCACTCAGGGGCGCGGTACGTTTTCGATGACGTTCGAGCGGTATGAGGGCGTGCCCTTCGAGCTCGCCGAGACCATTATCGAAAAGCGCAAAAAAGAGGGCAAGGTGCGTTAAGCACGGATGCGTATTTTTATGCGATCCTGCCGCCCTGCGATGGGCGGCTTCTTTTTGTAATGAAAACGGGCGCCCCGTAAACAAACAGGGCGCCCTTGGGGCAAACAAAACGCAAAGAAATCGGGGCCTACGCTTCGGCCTCGAGCTGCTCGACAAGCGCGTCGTCGATATCCATATTGGTGAAGACGTCCTGTACGTCGTCATTTTCTTCCAGCGCGTCGACAAACTTGTTGACCGCCTTGGCGACCGCCAACTCTTTGACCGGCACCAAGGTTTGCGCCACGAGCCCGACCAGTGAGTTTTCCTGATCGAACGCGATTTCGGCTGCCTCCAGCGCCGCGCATACATCCGAAAACGCTGCGGGTGAACAGGTGACGGTGAAGCCGTCCTCTTCGGATTCCATGTCTTCGGCACCCGCAATGAGGACCACCTCCATCACTTTGTCCTCGGTCAGGCCCTCTGCCGCCGGAATCATGATCGTGCCCTTGCGCTCGAAACCGCGCGAGACCGAGCCCAGGGTCGCAAAATCGGAACCGTTCTTCTTGAAGATGTTGCGGACTTCGGCCGCAGCGCGGTTCTTATTGTCCGTCAGCACCTTGACCACCAGACCCACGCCGCCCTGCGCGTAGCATTCGTAGGTGATCTCTTCAAGGATGTCGGCCGCCAACTCGCCCGTGCCCTTTTTGATGGCGCGGTCGATATTGTCGTTAGGCATATTGACCGCTTTGGCCTTCGTGATCAGGGTGCGCAGCGTGGGGTTGGTGCCAGGATCGCCGCCGCCGGCTTTGGCAGCAACCGTTAGCTCCTTGGCGATTTTTGAAAAGATCTTACCGCGCTTGGCATCCGCCGCGCCCTTCTTGTGCTTAATGGTTGACCATTTACTATGACCGCTCATCGTTACCCTTTCAGCCGCGCACCATGCGGCTCGTTGACTCTCTACAACACTGTCCTACACGGGCGTGTTCGAGCCCGCACCCACAGCACCTTCGCCTGCGGGCATATTCTGCCCCAGCAGGTCGTCGGGCGCTTCGCCTTCAAACTCCTGTACCCAGCCGTTCCCCAATCCGAGGTCTTCGGCCGCCTCCACCAGTTCCGCATACTCGTCAGCCGTGACCCTGCGGTCCCAGCCCGGCGTCTGCAACGCGCGGTGCAGCGGCGTGTACTGCGACATCACGCTGACGTGGATGCCGCTGCCCGCATGCCGCGCCAGCCATTCGAGGTTCTCCACCGCTTCGGCAATACGCCCCGGCAACGCCAAAACCCGGCAGATCACGCCGCGCACGGCGATCCCCGAGGCGTCGGTCTCCAGCGGCCCCAGACGCTCCCAGAACCACCGCAACGCACCGCGCGCCGCCTCGACGTACGTCCGCGCATCGGAACCTTCCGCCGCGCT